>Ga0134070_10000549_pt1 | contig 11171 bp, 8 predicted proteins | sample 15_taG_26_FD_94463 | JGI IMG/M metagenome (GOLD analysis project Ga0134070, IMG submission 94463) | Grasslands soil microbial communities from the Angelo Coastal Reserve, California, USA - 15_D_Rain_40cm_2_09082015 | ecosystem: Environmental > Terrestrial > Soil > Grasslands ...
CCAGGTCCCATGGACCGCGAAGAGACCGCCCGCCCTGAAGGCCGCGGGGGCCTGATTCCCACAGGAGATTTCCAACTCGGAGAACCTTATCTACCTTCATCGGATGCCGCCGACCGGGCCCGAATGAACGACGAGGTCGAACGGGACGTGCGTTTCGACGGAGCGACGGCCCGCCTTCGCGGCCGACTGCACCCTCCGATCGGAAGGGCATGGGGCTCCCTCGTGATGAGCCACGGCCGAAGCGAGGACATGGGGAGTCTGCTTCTCTCGGCGCTCGCGCAGAGCGCCTCGGACCAGGGACTGTGGGCCCTGCGTTTCAACTTCGCTTTCGCGGACGCAGGCTCGGAGCCCTCGGGCGGTCATGCGGACGAAATCGCCGATCTGCGGGAGGCAATGGGCTACGCGCGGACGACGGCCGGTCTTGACACCGTCTTCGTCGCGGGACGTGGCCTCGGCGCATGGGCCGCGGTGGCCGCCGCGACCGACGAGCTCTGCGCCGGAGCGGTCCTCCTGGGCCTCAGCTACACGGGACAACCGGAACGGCGGATGGCCCTGGAGCGCCTCGAGGAGTTCGAGGTCCCCACCTTGGTCCTGGTGGGATTCGAGTCGGACCGGACCGACCTGCCTCTGTTGCGAGACCTGGTCGCGTCGATGACGAGCGTGAACCTTGAGATCATCGCCGGGGCCGACCATCGGCTCCAGGACGCCGCGGGCCGGACCATGACGGAGGCCGTGCTCATGAAAGTCGATGCCTGGCTGCACCTCCGGAAGGCCCAACGGGGCGCGTAGGCTCCGAACGGGCCCTGGCTGCGGGCTGATCGTCCTCAGACCATCCGGCCATTCAGACCGATGCTTTTATGCCGGAGGACATCCCGTCGGCCGACCATCGGATGGGATGCCATGTCAACCCTGCGTCGACGGATCCTGGTGGCCGCGACCTTGGCGTGCCTCCTCTTCGCCGCCTCCTCCTTTGCGACCCCTGCGGCCGCGGGACGGGACCTGACGTACCAGTTGTACGGGAGCCGCAACGGAGGTTGGGGATCCACGAACACCTCCTTGACCACGCCCGGTCCCCTGATCGAGGTCGAGGTGGGCGACAACGTGACCCTGAACCTAACGTCCCTCGATGGCCTGAGCCACCGGTGGTTCATCGACTACAATAACAACTCGGCCGCAGACGCGTCGGAACCGAAATCGCCGAACTTCGCGAACCAGGTCCTGTGGAATTTCACGGTCTCCAACGTAACCGGGACCTTCGCGTATCGGAGCGACCGCACCGCCGGTCCAGGTGACGATCTCGCGAAAATGTGGGGCAACATCACGATCCGCACCGCCGGCAGTTCGGCGGGCGGCCTCGGGGGCAACCTCCTCCTGATCGGCATAGTCCTCGTGATCGTCGCGGTCATCGCGATCGGGGCCGTGGCCTACCGCCGAGCGCGACAGCCCCGGCCACCGCCTCCGCAGTGAGGCTGGCCCCTCGGATCGACCGCGAGCCCGGAGCCTTCTTAGGGCGAGGGCCCATCCACTCCGCTCGTGACGCGGCTCTCCGACATCGGCGAGCGCGGAGCGATCGAAATCCTCTCGCGGATCTACGACCGCGGGCAGCCGATCGGCCTCGGCCACGACGTCGGAGTCGTGGAATGGGGCGGCGACTATCTCGTCGTGACGACGGACGTCGTGAACCAGAAGACGCACATCCCCGCGGGGGCGAGCCCGACGCAGATCGGGTGGTATGCGACCGCGGTGAACCTGAGCGACATCGCGGCGGCGGGGGCGCGACCCCTCGGCTTCGTCGCGGCGCTCTCGATGCCCGCCGACACGGACGTCGAGTTCCTCCGCGGGTTGGCGCAGGGTATCGAGGAATGTGTGCGCGAGTTCGGCATCGCCGTCCTCGGGGGGGACACGAAGGAATCGCCGGTCCTCTCGGTCGCGGGGACGGCCTTCGGACGCGTACGGAAGGACCGGATCCTCTTGCGGACCGGCGCGAAGCCCGGCGACGTGATCGTCGTCACCGGAGACCTCGGCCGCGCGGGACATGCGGCGAAACTCCTGGAGCAGCCGACCGCCCTTCGGTCGGACGCGCTGACCGAATTGCTGCGACCGTATCCGAGGATTGCCGAGGGCCTGTTCCTCTCCGAGTCCGGGGCGGTGACGAGCTGCATGGATCTCTCGGACGGATTGGGCGTGAGCCTCGCGCAGCTGGCCTCGATGACTCGCCTTTCGTACCAGATCGAGTTCGATGCGCTTCCGTTGTACCGCGGCCTCACCCCATTGCCGCCGGCGGTCGCGAAGGATGTCGCGTTATACTACGGAGGCGACTACGAACTCCTCGCTACGGTCCGGGCGGACGCGATCGGGTCGCTGCTCGAGCGTTGGCCCACAACGGCGCCTCGCGGTCAGCGCCTCACCGTGATCGGGAAGGTCGCCACCTCCGGAGGGAACGTCTTGATTACGAAAACCGGGAAGGAACCTCTCCTGGGGAAGGGCTGGGAACACTTCCGTTCTTCCGCGATTCGGTAACCTATTCACAAAGTATTTTGCCCCGAGAAGGGCAGTGTACCGGGGACGATGATTTCAGAGAAGGAAGTCCTCGATGTCCGTGAGCCACCGGGCCGAGCGATGGGGAAAATCGCCGAGCTCTGGAAGCCGGTCGAGGGCACGAACAAAATCATGTGCACGGCGTGCGCCCGCTACTGCAAGATCGGCGAGGGCCAGGTTGGTTTGTGCGGCATTCGCGGAGTGCACGAGGGCAAGTTGTGGCTCTACGTCTACGGACGTGTGATTACCGGACACGTCGATCCGATCGAGAAGAAACCTGTCTCCCACTATCGACCTGGATCGAAGATCTTCAGCATTGCCACGACCGGATGCAATTGGCTTTGCCACCCTGCCGGGACTCCAATCAAAATGGCCGATGGGGATGCGAAGCCGGTCGAGGAGATCCGTGCCGGAGACGTGCTGGAATCGCTTGGCAACCTGGGAGGGCAATCAGTTCCATCGGTCGTGACATCCGCGGGAAACCGGAAGGCCGCGACGTTTCGAATCGACACCAACGGCCTTCGTGAAGCGCTCTTCGCAACCGCGGAGCACCCGATTCTTACCCCGAGGGGATGGACGCCCGCGGGGCTGCTGCGAAAAGGGGACAAAGTCCTTCTTGCCCGCGAGGGTAGGTCTCCATTTCCTCGGAAGGGGCATGTGATACGGCTTCCCCAGCATTCTCTCGACTGTCATGGAGAGACGGTTGCCCGTTTCTGGGAACTCATGCAGCAGTGGGAGTTCAGTGGCTCACGCTATGAATGGGCCAGCGTCAACTCAATCCGCCCAGAATCCCCGAAAGAATCGGTCTACAGTTTCGAGTGCGTTCCATTTCACAATTACGCCGCGAGCCACGTGGTGGCACACAACTGCCGTTATTGTTTCATACCAGGGACGCAAGTTCTCACAGACAAGGGCCACGTGGGAATCGAGGAGCTGTTCCGACACGGCGAGGCCACAAGCAACCCCGAAGTGCGCGTTGTGAAAGGCGTGAAAGCCATGAGTCACCAGGGGCGGTGGCGGCTGGTTCAGAAGGCATTCGAGCATCTCTACTCGGGGCCGGTCGTCAAGCTTCGTCCGTTCTATCTTCCAGGATTCGAGTGCACCCCGGATCACGCTGTCTTTGCGGCAATCGGCGGAGGAACCGTGAAGAAAATGAAAGCGGGTAGCCTCCGCCTCGGCGACTATCTCGCAGTTCCTCTCGCGAAACCGTCAAGCGATGAACCGGTTGATGTTGAGAAGATTCTCCGCGACGAACCCGCGCCGGGGTACAAGTACGACGTCAGGCTGGAAATTGTTCACGGGCGGATTCGGCGAACCTCAGAGCGAGGGCTTGGCGTTCCCGCGATCCTCCACATCACGCCTCGTGTTGCCCGGTTGTTCGGTTACTACTGTGCGGAAGGCTCGCTCTCCCGAGCCGCAAACAGACCCAACAGTGGATCCGTCTGGTTCAGTTTCGGCGCGCACGAAGAATCTCGAATCCGCGAAGTGGAGAAGATCCTGGGAGATGTCTTCGGCATCCGGGCTCGGCGCAGCCGCCAGAAAAATCGCACCGCGGTGATCGCATCGAGCGCGACTTTGGCCACGGTTTTCCGACACTTCTGCGGCGATTCAAGTGCGACGAAGCGGGTCCCGGAGTTCATTTTACGTTCGGGCAACAAGAGGGTCCTCAAGGCGTTCCTAACCGGATATCTCAACGGAGATGGTTACGTCACGAAGAGCCATGGGCGCTTCGTTCTTGGAAGCGCCTCCGTCTCGCAAGCGCTCACCTACGGTGTGGCCCAGATATTGTTCTCCTTAGACGAGATCCCTCGGGTCTACCGGTCCGAAAACGATAGTGAATATGAAATTGAAGGACGGATCGTGAATCGGTCGGATGATCACATGGTGCGGCTCCTGGTCGACCATGTGTCCATGACTCCACAGGACGTCGACTGGGAAGCCTCGGACGCACGCGTCATCCGCCGAGGCGGATTCATCTTGGTCCCGATTCGGGAGATTTCGCGGGCGGATTACGTGGGCCCGGTCTACAACATCGAGGTGGAAGAGGACCACAGCTACACCGCGAACTTCATGGCTGTCTCTAACTGTCAGAACGCCGACATCTCCCAGCGACGCAAGGTCGAAGGCATCGAGGTCGAACCTCAGGATGTCGTACGCATGACCGTCGAACAAGGCTGCCAAGGCCTCGCGTACACGTACAATCAGCCGACGATCTTCATCGAGTTCGCGCGCGACATCGGGATGCTCGCGCGGAAGGCCGGCCTCATCAACATCTTCGTCTCGAACGGATACGACACACCCGAGACGGTCGCCGAGATGCCGAAGTTCCTGGACTGTGTCACGGTCGATTTCAAAGGATCCGGAGAGACCAACTTCGTTCGGAAGTACATCAACATCCCGAACGCGGAGCCGATCTTCCAGACGATTCTCGACACCCGCGACACAAAGAAGATCCACATCGAGATCACGGACCTCATCGTACCCCAGGTCGGCGACGATCTCGGGGCCGCGAGGAAGCTTTCGAAGTGGGTGTACGACAACCTCGGTCCTGACACGCCAATCCATTTCCTCCGGTTCCATCCGGACTACAAGATGATGGAGTTCCCCTGGACTCCCGTCGAGACGCTCGAGAAGCACTGCACGGTCGCGAAGGAGGAGGGCCTGAAGTACGTCTACATCGGGAACGTCTCGGGCCATCGTCTCGAGAACACGTACTGTCCGGGCTGCGGCGCGATCGCGATCAAGCGGTACGGGTTCGACATCACCGGCTGGTACCTGGGCAAGGACAACAAGTGCAAGAAGTGCGGGTACAAGCTCGCGATCTTCGGGCGGCTCGAGCAGACCGCGAAGGAGAACCGCTTCTACAGCGTGCTGTACCACCGCTGACTCACTCGACGAGTCGCCCTTTCTCGATCACCGCCCTGCTGTCGACCTCGACGCGGACCTCAGACAGGATGCACTCCACGCGGACCCCGGGGTGGATCTTCCCTCCGATCACCAGATTGTCCCCGAAACCGAGGTGCGCGGACCCGACCGCCTTCTCCGCCTCCAGATGCGGACCCATCACCCGAGCGTGCGGGTTCAGGCCGAAGCCGAAACGGCCGAGGGCGCGTCCGTCCTTGCCGCCGCGGTTCATCGCGTCCACCGCCGCCTGTGCTCCAACGATCCGGCTCGCGGTACCGTCCGCAATCTGTGCGGTGGCCGGGCCTCGGAGGCGCTCCTCGAAGTGCACGTCGACGACGAGGCGGCCCGAGGCGCTTCCCTCGACGACCGCGATGAAGAGCTCTCCCGCGGGAAGCGTCGTGACGGTCCCCTTCCGGGTGCAGAGTCCCGTATCCTCGGAAATCCAATCCCGGCCCTCTAGGGAGAAGGATAGGTCCGTGCCTGCGGCGGAGGTGAGATGGACCTCGCGCGCGCCCCGCAAACGGCGGGCGGTCCTGCGCACGACCTCGTGGATTTTCGCCCAGTCCGTCGCGAGCCCTCCCTGCCGCAGCATCCCTTCCTCGATCCCCGGCATGGAGATGACACGGGCGCCGGCTCGATTCGCGGAACGGCGCGCGTGCGTGTGCGTCAGGGAGTACGTCGTCGCGAGGAGGACCAGGTCCGCGGCCGCCATCGCGGTCCCGACGGGTTCCGGCGGCTCCTCACCGTCCGTCGTGCGGGCGCGGATCTCGAGCAATGCCGGGTCCGTCCCGAGTCCCTTCGCCGCGGTGAGGAACGCCTCTCCGACGGACCTCGTCCCTTCATCGATGACGACCAGGACCTTCTCTCCGGCCCGCAAGCCCGCACTCGTCGTGAGCACGAGGCGAGCCCCCTCCTCCATCGCGGTCGAGAAGACGACGGACGCGGCATATACCTTCCGGGCCAGGGAGAATCGAACGTGGGTTTCCTCGGAACAAGAGCTAAATAACGAGGGCCGCATCGCGAGGCGATTCGGAGGGAGTCCTTGGCCGTGGCGGTCGAAGCGCTCCGGAAATTGCTTCACGAGTTCAACGCCCGGACCGACGCCCGGATGTCCGCAATCGTCTCCCGATCCGGCGTCCCCGTTGCGTGGGTCCTCCCGGATGACGCACAGGTCGACAACTTCGCGACGATGGCGGCGACCTTGCTCGGCGCCCTCGAGGTGATCTATTCGACGATGAAGGCGAGCGCCCCGACCCATGTGACCGTCGAGTCGGAGGGCGGGATCCTGGCCGTGCGCGAGGTCACAGGGAAGATGTTCTTCGTCGCGATGTCGGAGAAGCGGTCCCCGGCCCTCGTCCGGGCGATCGACGATGTGATCACGAAATCGAAAGCTCTCCTGACCTAAGTGCCGCGGGAACGCCGCGAAAGATGGGGAATCGCTTCGACGATCCGCGCCCGAATGCGTTGATAGGGCTCCACGCGACGGCTCACGACCTCGATGAGGAGCGCGAACCCGATCCCCACCGCGGCGCCGCCGAGCACGTCGGAGGGCCAATGGAGCCCCAGGTAGACGCGGCTAATACCGGCGAGGACGGCGAAGGCGCCCGCGGGGATGCCGAGCCGCCAGCGAAAGCGGATCGTCAGGAATGCCGCGACGGCGAAGGCCCGGGACGCATGTCCGCTGGGGAAGGCCGGATCGAACTCCGCGGAGCATCGGTATCCCGCGAGCGTGTTCACGTTCGCGAGTGCATCGCACGGCCTCGGTCGATCGACCAGGTACTTGATCGCCTCCGTGGCGACGATCGTGATGGCGAGGAGAAGGAGGACGTCGAACGTGGCGGTCCGGAGGCCCCGCCACCACAGCGGAACGGCCACCAGGAAGATCACGTAGACGCCGGTGAGGATCGTGAAGAAAATCATGATCCGGTCGAGAATCGGATCCGACCCCGCGAGGTTCCAAGCGCGGAAGAGCCATTCATCGATGCCTGGCGACGGCGGCATCGTGGTCAAAGGATGCACGCGCCGGGATAGAACGGAAGCCGACTAAAGGACGACGCCAAGAGAAGCCTCATGGCCTCCCCGTGCCCATCGTCTTCCACCTTGGATCGCGAAATCAACCTCTTCCAACGCCTGCTCCGCCACTACGGCCCGCAACACTGGTGGCCCGCACAAGACGCGTTCGAGGTAATCGTCGGCGCATTGCTCATGCAGCAGACGGCATGGCGGAATGTCGCTGAGGCGATTCAGAACCTGAAGGAGGCGGGCCTTCTCGAGGTCCGCGCGCTCGCGGCGGCCCCTATGCCGGTCATTCGGAGACACGTGAAAATCGCGGGCCTGTATCGGACCAAACCGAAACGCCTCCGTGACTTCTGCCGCCACCTTCTGAATCGATCGGATGGCGACCTGACGCGATATTTCGATCGATCGACGGACGCAGTCCGAGACGACCTGCTCGCACAAGACGGCGTGGGGCCAGAGACGGCGGATTCCATCCTCCTCTACGCGGGCGGCCATCCCGTCTTCCTCGTCGACGCATACACGATTCGAATTGGTCGGAGAATCGGCCTCTTCGACACGAACGCGTACGACGACGTCCAGAAGCACTTCGAAACCCACGTGCCGCGAGACCTCGCGATGTACCGGGAGTACCACGCGCTCCTCGTCGCCCATGCGAAGGCGCTGTGCCGCCCGACGCCGTCCTGCAATGAATGCCCCATCCGCCTTTTGTGCGACTTCGGGCGGGGACGGAAGCGATAAAAGACCCTGGAGATGATGGGACATCGTCATGGTACGGGCGATCACGTTCGATGCCTTTGGCACGCTCGTCGACGAGGGACCGGACGTGCTGATCGGAATCGCTCGCGAGATCTGCAAGGACCACCGGCCGTCCTTGAGACCGGACGCGCTCCTAGCCGCGTGGGGCCGGTATCTGTACTCCGGTGCTGACTTGGAACCCTTCAGGAGCTTATCGAAGCTCACGCGAGAGAGCCTCGGCAAAACTTTCCGCGATCATCGCATCGAGGCCGATCCGAATCCCTATGTCGAATCCCTGGAATCGTGTTGGCGGCAGGCAAAGGCATATCCGGAAGTCCGGCGAGTCTTGAAAGTGCTTGAGGGCGTCCCTCGCGCCATCGTGTCGGACGCGGACGATGCGTTGCTCGAAGGCGTGCTCGAACGCAACCGCCTGCGGTTCGATGCGGTGATTACATCGGAGTCCATCCGTGCGTACAAGCCCCGGCCGCAAATTTTCCAAGCGGCTCTGAGAGCTCTTCGAGCGAATCCCGTGGATGTCGTCCACGTCGGAAATTCCCTGAGAGAAGACGTCGCGGGGGCGTCCCGTCTCGGGATGCACACGATTTGGGTGAATCGGGCGGATGTTCACCGGACTCCTGCGGATCCGAAGCCCGATGCCGAAGTGCGCGATCTGGCTGGCCTGCCAGACACGATCGAACGGGTCCTCGATCCGGCGTCGACGGCTCGCGAAAACCCCAAGGAAAGGAGGCCGCCGCCCTCTGCCTACAGGGTTAAGTAACGTCCCACCCTTACCCGGCCTGGAGGGGCGGAGGGAGTGTCGAGCGTCACCGTAGGAGAGCGAGTCCTCGTCCACCTCTCTGGGTTTCTCCGTCACGCAGACGCCTATGAGTGTCCGGTCGAGATGACGCAGGACGGCATCGCGGCCGCCCTCGCGTTGAGCCGCGCCCATGTCGCCCTCGAGTTGAAGCGCCTGAAGACCGCCGGCCGCGTCCAGGAACGGATGGCCCACGTCGCCCATGCGCGCTCCCGGCGGAAGGTGTACGAGCTCACCCCTGCAGGCCAGGAGGTCGCCCGCCGCATGCGCGAGCACGCGCGTGCCCGGACCGTTCAGCTGAACGAGCCGCAAGGCGTCAGGCAAGTCCTCGGGTCCGACGCGATCGAGGCGTTGCGTCGGTCCGGCCTGCGGGAGTCCGAGGCCGTCCAGCAGGTCCTCGCCTCGGATGTGATCGAGCTCCCGCGACCCGACGCCCCGAAGGTCCCCGTCCCGAGCCGACCCTTCTTCGGTCGGACGGACGAACGGCAGAGGCTGCAGGCGTGGCTCGCCGCGGAGACTCCCTCGGTTGCGGTCCTCATCGGGGTCGCGGGGATCGGGAAGACGGCACTCATCACACGGCTTCTGGCGGACGAACCGAGGCCCACGTTCATGCGACGGGTGTACGCGCACGACGACGCCCATGGCCTCCTGAGTTCCTTCGCCGATTTCCTCGCCCGCCAAGGTCGTCGACGACTGAAGTCCGTGATCACGCGGCCCGCCTACGATCCGACCGAGGCCGTCGCGGTGATGCGGGGAGACCTCTCCGGATGCGTCGTCGCGATCGACGATCTGCACGCTTCGCCGGCGGCGGATGCGCTCCTCCGGGCCCTGTTCGAAGTCCCCGGGACGACGAAGATCCTGGTCGCAACGCGGACCCAGCCGACTTTCTACGAACGGTCCGATCTCGTCGCGAAGCGAGTGCTCGAGGTCCCCCTCGAAGGACTCGATGAGGGCGCGTCCGCCGAACTGCTCCGGACTCGCGGCGCCCCGATCGAAGCGGACGCCATCCAGCATGTGATCGCCGCGACCCACGGACATCCCTTGGCCCTCGAGCTGTTCGCCGCGAGCGGGCTCGACGCCGGCGCGGTCGAGACGGAACGATACGTCCTCGAGACGGTCCTGGACGGCCTTGACGATTCGTCGGAGGAACTGCTGCGGACGTTCGCGGTCCTGCGACGCCCGGCCCGGTCCCCAGAGGCCCTCGGTGCGACCCTGTCCCAGCTCCGCCGCCTCGTTCGCAGGGCCCTGCTCCATCACCGGGATGACGGGTATCTGATCCACGACCTCGTGAAGGAGTTCTTCCTTCGACGCATCGGGGACGCAGCGCGGAGGGACGCGCACGCACGGGCCGCGGCCTACTGGCAATTCCGAGCGGACGGCCTCGAGGAAACGTACCATCGGATCGAGGCGGGCGACCTCGACACGGCGAGGATCCGGCTCGTGGAAATCGGACCCGGTCTCGCGGAGAGTGCCCGCGCGGGAGACTTGGAGGCGGCGTTGCTCCGGGTCCCACGGAGCCCCCGCCTGGACGGCATCCTCGTGGAGACGGAGGTGTTCCTCGGAAAATTCGCCGAGGCCCGGGCGGCCCTCGAGCGGATCGGCGCATCGGGCGGGCAGCTGGAACGACTGCGGGCCCGCATCCAGCTCGGTCGGATCGAGAACCGGCTCGGCGCGTACAAGGAGGCGCGGGTCGTCTTGGAGGAGGCCGCGCGCGACGCCGCCGCGGTGCAGTCGCCGGAGATCGAGGGCGAAGCCCTTCGCGCCCTCGGGGGCGTGGAACGCAAGCTCGGGGATCTCGATGCCGCAATCACCCACCTGGGCCGCGCGACGGATGTCCTCCCGAATGGCTCGAGGGAACGGGTGCGCGCCCTCACGGATCTGGGAGTCACCCTGATCGCGCGCGACGACATCCCTGGCGCCAAGGCCCGTCTCCTTGAGGCGGCAGCGACCGTTCGACGGGCCACGCGGGAGGATGCCGTGATCCAGATCAACCTCGGGATCGTGACGAGTCGCGAAGGGGATCCGCGGACCGCGGCGACGACCTTCGCCCGTTCCGCGGACATCGCCCTCGCGACCGGTGAAATCCGCTTCGCCGCGTATGCCCTCGCAAACGCGGTCGACAATTTCCTCCGCATGGAGGCGGTCGACGAGGCCGCATCGA
>Ga0134070_10000578_pt1 | contig 10951 bp, 10 predicted proteins | sample 15_taG_26_FD_94463 | JGI IMG/M metagenome (GOLD analysis project Ga0134070, IMG submission 94463) | Grasslands soil microbial communities from the Angelo Coastal Reserve, California, USA - 15_D_Rain_40cm_2_09082015 | ecosystem: Environmental > Terrestrial > Soil > Grasslands ...
GGACAGGACCCGCGAGGACCACAAGCAGGTCGCGGACCAGCTCTATGCCGCGTACGCGGAAGGAAAGGACGTCCGCGGCCTCGTCGCCATCGTCGGGAAGGAAGCGCTCTCGGACCGCGACCGTAAGATGCTCGAGTTCGCGGACCGGTTCGAGCAGGAGTTCATTCGACAAGGCTCCGAGGAAGACCGGACGATCGAGCAGACGCTCGAGATCGGATGGAAGCTCCTCGCCACGCTCGACGAGGCGTGGCTCACGAAGGTCGATCGCAAGACGCTGGAGAAGTACCACCCGGCCCACCGTGCCGCGCCCCCGGGAACAGAACGGAAGGTGCCCGCGTAGATGGTCCTGGTCCAGTACAAACCCACCCGGTCGGTCCTCCTCCAGTTGCGGCGCACCCGTCGGACCGCAGAACGAGGACACAAGCTCCTGAAACTGAAACAGGACGCGTTGATCGTCGAGTTCTTCCGCGTCCTTGAACGGGCGAAAGCCGTCCGATCGAATCTGGTCGAAAAATACAAGGTCGCGGAGGCGCGGATCGCGATCGCGCGCGCGATCGAAGGGTCCATCGGGGTCAAGTCAGCCGCATTCGCCCTCACCGAGGCTCCGTCGCTCGAGCTGAAGACAAAGAACGTAATGGGCATCATCGTCCCGAAGATCAACGCGAAGGCGGTCCGAAAGCGGATCGACGAACGAGGGTACGGGATCATCGGGACCAGTCCTCGCATCGATGAAGCTGCCGAAGCATACGAGAACCTCGTCGAGGACGTGATCACGGCGGCGGAAATCGAAACGACGATGCGTCGTCTCATCGAGGAGATCGAGAAGGTGAAGCGGCGTGTGAACGCGCTGGAGTACCGCGTGATCCCGGAGCTCAAGGCCACCGAGGCGTTCATCCGGCAACGCCTCGAAGAGATGGAACGTGACAACTTCATGCGCTTGAAACGGTTCAAATCGACATGATCGGCCGTCTCGCCGCCCGCTGGGACAATCCGACGAACCGCGCGCGCTTGTTGAGATGGCTCTGGGCGATTTCGACCGGTTTCACGCTCTTTGGGTTCGGAGTGATTGCCTACCGGATTTTCTTCCCGCGGTGATCAGGCCGCTCGCCCGTTGATCCGGCGCGGAGGCCGGAACCGGAACCGGGACACGAAGCGCCCGGTGAACGCCTTGAGGTCCTGGAGGTCCTCCCGATCGCCGGACCACTTCGCAAAGACGTCCCCGAAATTCGCTTCGAGGCTCGTCATGAAGCGTTTGAGGTTCTTTCCCGCCCGGCGCGGGACCCGACCCGAATAGACGGCGACCAGATACGCGTGAGGGCCCCGCTCCAGCATCGTGGTCTTCCCTCCGATCTCGAATCGCGTGAGCTCCCCATTCTCCTCCGGATCTGAGTCCTTCAGGAACGCGAGGATGGCGGTGAGCATGCCGGACAGAATGTCCTCATCCCGGTCCGCCCGCATGCGCCGCGTGTTGTGCATCAGGAGCCGACCGTCCTTCGAAATCAGGAAGACGTCGTCAACGACCGACGTCCGTCGAATGCCGAACCGGTAGCCGGAGTAGCCGACGGCACCGAGCGTGAGGATCGCCAGCCAATACGGAGCGTACCCGATCAGCACATCAATCCAAGTCGCCGAGGCGAGCACGTGAACGGACACGACGGCCGAGCGGCTCGTCCCGAGGAACCTGACATTCACGATGTGGTCGCCCGGCTCGCCCGCCTTGTAGGTCCCGTCGATCCCGATCTGTCCTCGCGTGTCGTTCGTGTTCCAATCGAAACGGCTGGGTTCTTTGGACACGAGATGAGATCCGGCGTCGAGCGCCAACGCGGTGAACTTCACGACGCCACCGGAGGGCAGCACAATCCGCGCCGGCCAACCGAGCCATCGCAATTCGACGCGGACGATCGGACCCAGGTATTCGTACACGAGATCGACGCGCTCGAGGGTCGGCGTCACGAATCCGTCTGCGGTCCCGAGGGTGGCACGCCATGAGATCGTCGTCGAGTTGGAGTCCGACACGTTCCCGTCCGCGGCGACGGGCTTCCAGTATGTTCCGTCTCCGATCTCGAACGAAAGGGCCGTGCCCACCGGTATCCGGGACCTCACCTGCAGCTTCCGCCAATGGAGAAAGGTGCCCGCCTCCGCCGTGGGAATATTGAACGCGGCGGAGGTCACGGATCCGCCGGCCGAATGATGTCGAGCCTCCAGCGCCATGCCGCGGAGGACGGGAGAGACGCTCGCGTTGACCGTCATCAGGTCCACACGAACTTGGAAGAACGCAGCGGGCGGCAGTCCGGCCGGTTGGGATCCCGTCGTGGCCCAGACCTGCCACGGACTCCATGTGGGGCTCCCAGGACTCGAGTCGTTCCCGGTGCGGAGGGCGGCCCGCAACGTAGCGGGGCCGGACGCGTCGAAGGCCCACGTCACCCGGAGGAATTCGGACGCAGCACCCATCGCGATGGCGCCGGAGAGATACGTCCCGTTGTGTCGATTCGGGAATAATAGGGATACATCGTCCGCGCGGACCTCGACGGACGAGCTGCTCGTGTTGTCCATGATGACGCGGATCCCGACACTCACGTTGTAGAGACCCGGCAGCGCGGTCGTCGCAGAGAAATCCAGGAGGGACGTCCGCCAGGTCATTCCCGACGACATCGGAAACGTCTTCACCGCAGAACCCGATGGGCCGTTGACGTCCACGACCCCGTCCACACGGACGACCCCGGTCGCGCTTGGCGTGGACCAGTTCACCCGAAGGACGGCACTACCCATCGCGGGAGTGGTGGCGTTCGTTTTGACGACCGTTTGACGGACTCGAGCGGTCTCGTCGAATTGCTTTGCATTCCCGGTTCGCAGGTCGTCGAAGTACACGGTTCCCGAAGGGATGTTCTGGCCCATGACCCTCACCGTGAGCGATATGAGGCTCCCCCTCCACGGTCCGAGTTCGCTCAGATCGACCGCGATTTCCTGCCACCCGGGGACGAGAGCGCGTGCAGTGGAGCCTCGGAGCGACGTTCCGACCGTCGCCGTGATGTTGAACGTCAGCGGGAGGCTGGGATTCATCGGCAGGACCCAGATCACCATGCGATCGGAACCGGACCAGTTCACCACCGTCTGGTGCTGCACTCCGGCCCATGCTCCGGGACCGGGTCCCAGCGTGAAGTTGAGTCCGAGCATGCCCGTTCCCTCGTGCGGCCCGGTCGTGTTCGTCCACGGGATCCCATTGACGCCCGCCCAGGTCCCCGGATTCGCGTCCAGGCTGTCCCATTGCGCCTCCGTCTTCGGCGAGTTGTGCCGAAACACAGCGTTCTTCGCACTGGTGTTCCAGGCCGCCGTCACGTTCCCGGACGCGCTCGTCTCAAAGGTCCAGGGTGTGCCGGAGACGAAGTCCCCGTCGACCACGTGGTTCGTGGAATCGGCCCGCAACGAGATGCCCGCCGGATCCGCGGCCAAGCTGGAGTCGAAACTGCCGTTCGCGGCGAACTGGCCGGGTCGGTCCCACGAGAGATTCTGGGCTTTCCAGGGGAGCGTCGCATTGCCACTTTCGAGGTCCACGCCTTGCAGGTCGAGCCCGGCGCTCGTGCCCATCGTCCATGTGACGGTCCGAGAGGCGTCGGCGTTCTCCGTCTGGGTCGGCAGATCGCCGCGGACCGGCGGCGCTAGGAACACGAGGAGGAGGTTGACTGCCAGTAACGCGCATAGACCGATCGCACCGAAACGGTACGCTCGGGTGGGCCTCGTCGCGAACATGGCCATCCCGCCCCATTGTCCCCTGCTCCCGGCCCAGGACCCCTCCTTTCTACCCGCATCGCAGGCGAAGGCTCAGGGACCGCGGCGATGACCGAGTCAATACTTAATGATATCGAAAACACATGGTGTGCAAGAGGTTACTCACACGCTCGATTCGACCCATGTCTACGTCGCGTGGAGTTGGTGCTCGACGACGAGCGCGCCGAGTCGGGCGAACGCCGTTTCGACTTGGTCCCCGGTCTTCGCGGACGTGAGAAAGAACTCGGCACCGTAGGCCTTCGCGAACTCCGCCACGTCCCGTTCCCGGAATCGGGCGTTCGAGGCCAGGTCCGCCTTGTTCACGGCGATGAGGATCGGGACCTTGCCGACGACCTGCTCTACGCTGTCGATCCAGTCGTCGAGGTCGTCCAAGGTCCGGCGGCGCGTGAGGTCGGCGACCGCGAGGATGCCGTTCGCGCCGTAGAAGTACGCGTCCTTGAGGAGCTCGTGGAACCCTTTCTCGCCCATGATGTCCCAGATCATCAGGTCCACCTGAACGCTCTGGGCCAGGTCCGGCATCGAGATGTGGACCTCCTTCTTCGACACCCGTGTCCCGATCGTCGTGACGTACTGCTCGTCGAACATGTTCATGACAAACCGCCGGACGAGTGAGGTCTTGCCGACGGCCTTCTCGCCGACGAGGCAAATCTTCGACTTGAGACGTTTCATCGCCAAGCGATGTCCCCGCTCCGTGGCGCCTCCGCACTCCGGCGGCGGCTACTTAACGCTTCTCGCCTCGTTCTCGCCGGCGGGCGTCAGCTCGCGACGGAGAGGCCCTCTCGCTTGAGGACCATCGTCCCGAGTCGCTGGAACAGGAGCTCCACGTTCTCCCCCGTCTTCGCGGAGGTGTAGAAGAACGGCGCTTCGAAGGCCCGCGTGGCCTCCCCGATCTCCTTGTCGCCGTACAGGATCATGACCTCGTCCTTCAGGTCGATCTTGTTGATCGCGTACACGACCGGGATCTCGCCGACGACCTTGAAGACGCCCTGGACCCAGTCGTCGAGCTCCTTCAACGTCGAATAGCGCGTGAGGTCGGCGACCGCGAGCACGCCCTTGGCCCCGTGGAAGAACGCCTCCTTCAGGAGGTCTCGGAATCCTTTCTCGCCCATGATGTCCCAGATCGTGATGTCCATCTGGATCCGCTTGCGGTCCGGCATGTCGAAGACGATCTCGCGCTTCGACACCTTCGCTCCGAGCGTCGTGATGTAGCGGTCGTCGAAGTCGTCCTGGACGAACCGGCGGATGAGGGACGTCTTGCCGACCGCGGCCTCGCCGACCAAACAGACCTTCGTCTTAATCCGCTGCATCTCGGGCATGGAGGGCACGGCTCGATTCCCTCCGGGTTACTTAAAACGTCCGCCAAGAAAGTCGAACCGAGGGAACCTTTTTCCCCGCGGTCCTCTTCGGGACGGCGATGCGACTCCGCCATCGCCAGCTCCTGGCCCTGGACGTCCCGGACGTCAAAAGAGCGCGGTCTGTCGCGCAGGCGGTTCAAGGCCACGTCGATGGAATCAAGGTGAACTGGCCGCTCGTCCTCTCGGCGGGCGTCGGCATCGTGCGCGAGTTCGCGGACCTTGGCTACGTCCTGTGTGATTTCAAGATTGCGGACATCCCGAACACGAGCCGGCTCATCGTCGAGCAGGCGGTCCGAGCGAGAGCGTCCGGCGTCATCTGTCATGCCTTCGCGGGAGAGGATTCCGTCCGCGCATGCGTCGATGCGGCAGGCTCGGCTGATGTCTTCGTCGTCACGGAACTCAGCCATCCCGGAGGCCAAGAGTTCACATCGAAGTTCTCGGAGGAGTTCGCACGCATCGCGGTCCGAGCCGGGGCGGCAGGCATCATCGCGCCTGCGACCCGACCTGACCGGATCCGGTCGCTCCGGGGAATCGTCGGCGACCGTCTCATCCTGGCACCGGGGGTGGGGGCCCAGGGAGGAAAGACTTCCGATGCGATCGCGGCGGGGGCGGACGCAGTGATCGTCGGGCGCACGATCTACGAAGCGAAGGACCCGGCGTCGGCCGCCCGCATGATAGCGGATGAGATCCGCTCCATCGCCGTGAAGTAAGGCTTTTCCCCGCTTCCGACATCGCAGGCCCACGCCACTGCACGCCACGAATCGGGAGAGCATCCGCGCGTTCCTCGAGGAGGATGCGATCGGGAACGCAATTGTGTGGGACCGGGTGTTCGAGCAGGCGGGCTACGAGGTGTACGCGGAAGGCGAACCACCTCGCGGGGTCATGGCCGTCCACCGGGCCCGCAGCTCCCGAGGTGCAAACTTCATCGCCATCGCGGCCCGCGACGCGGACGCGGCGGGCCGTCTCGGGGAGGCTGTTCCCCGCGGATTCACGATCCTGCACCTGACGGACGAGTTCCCGCTCCCGGTCCTCGAGCCCCGGGCGGAAGAGTTTCGTCCTCTCTCCGCGTGGCTCTTCGAACTCCTCCCGCAAGACTTCGTCAACCATCCGGACGATCGAGTTCGTCCGCTCCACCCGGATTGGGCAGGGCGGATCGCGAAACTCTGGGAGCCGGATTGGCCCGCGGAAGCGTACGTCCGACGTCGGATCGAAGGCGGACCCACCGCGGCGATCTATGAGGGCGGTGAGCCGATCGCATGGGCGCTGACCCACACGATCACCGACCGGGTCGGGGTCATTGGCATCGTCCACGTCCTCGAGGGATACCGGCGAAAAGGGCTCGCCCGATCCGTCGTGGCCGCGGTCGTGCGAGAACTCCAAGGACTCGGGAAACGTCCGACTCTCCACGCGTACGTGGACAACGTGGCCTCCCTATCCCTGTTCCCGACGCTCGGATTCCACAAGGTCAAGCGACAGGTATGGGGCGAAGCGGTGTTCCGATGAAAATCACGCCGCTAGCCGCCGACAGCCTCGGGGCGCGGTCGATGGCGACACTCGTCGAGACGCCGGACGTGACCGTCCTCATCGACCCGAGCGTGCGCCTCGGTCCCTACCGGTACGACCTTCGTCCGCATCCAACGGAGAAGGACCGCCAGAAGGAGCTGTGGCAACGGATCCGAAGTGCCGCGAAAAGCGCGAATGTCCTGACGGTCTCTCATTACCACTACGATCACCACAACCCGGATGCGCCGTCCATCTTCCGCGGCAAGCTCGCGTTCCTGAAGGACGGGAAGTTCCACATCAATCGGAGTCAGCGGGAGCGCGCGGGCGCGTTCGTCCGGGCGCTGAAGAAGTATCCGAAGGAAATCCAAGTCGCCGATGGAAATCAGATGGATTTCGGTGGAACGGAACTTCTGTTTTCGCCGGCTCTGCCGCATGGTTACAATGATGAACTCGGTTATGTCGTCATGACGCGAATCGCTCAGGGGAACGAAGTGTTCGTCCACACCGCGGACGTACTCGGCCCTCCATTGAAGGAGCACCTTTCCTTCCTGATCGACGCGCAGCCTACCGTCCTCTACGTGGACGGTCCGATGACCCACATGCCGGACCATTATCCCGCAGAGCATACGAAACGGTCCCTGTCCCATCTGCTTCGGATCTTGCGAACCACGAATGTGCGCACGCTGATCTTGGACCACCACATTCTCCGCGACCGCGAGTGGCGCACGCGGATGGATCCCGTTTTCCGGGCCGGAAAAGAACACGACGTCGGGGTCCTCACGGCCGCCGAATTCGCCGGCAAGCCGGTCGAACAGCTCGAGGCGAATCGCGACCGGTTGTATGGATTCGATATGAGCCCGAAAGGGATAAGTGGAACCGGTCCATCGGAGGGAGGCGATGGCGAAGGAGCACCACTGCCCGAATGACGGGGCCCAGCCTTGCAACGCGTCGGGCGGCATCATCCACGTCTGCCCGCTCTGCTACGCGCGGTGGGAGGAAGTGATCCCGGAGGACAAACCCGCCCCGCCGACTCCGGCTCCAAAGCCCGCGGCCCCTCCGACCCCGGCACCTCCGGCTTCAGCGCCCGCGACCGCTCCCGCCCCCTCGTGACCATGTTCCCTCCTTCGTCTTCGGCGCCGCGCGAGGAGGCGGGACTCGGAGCGACGCTCGCCGAGGTCCGGCGGGAGATCGCGTGTCGTGTGTGCCAAGGAGACATCAAACGCTGTCGGCTCGCGATCTGTCCGTACTTGGACCGTGTCCGAGCTTGGTTCACCGAACGCCGCGACCTCCAGACGAAGAATCTTTTCGGCGCCTCGCCGCCGAGCGCCTTCGTCGGGTCGTGGGGCTACCCGAAGGTCCTCGTCGGACCGCTCGTCCCTCCCGTTCGGGACGAGGACACATCGATCCTGGACGCATCCGAATCCTGGTTGTCGTACGACCTCGCCGAAATCCTGCGGTTCCGCCTCTCCCTCGTCCGCGGGAAGGCACCGCGGCGGGTCGCGGAGGCCCGGACGCCCGATTCAATCCTCGCGACGGTCCAGGAGGCCGCGATGGCCTCGAAGCCGATCGACACGGAGATGTGGTTCACGAGGAAGCCCACCCTGGTGAGTCCCTTCTCGGCCCGCGCGCCGCCCAGTGGCCCGAGCGCCGACCTCACGAAGGTCGACCTGACCTCGAACCCGTCCGTCCCACGGCGCGTGGACGACCTCGTCTCCGACACGGACCTGAGAGCCGGCGAGGCCGTCACGGACCTGTACGACCACGGGATCACGCAGAGCCAGATCACGCGAGTCTTCTCCGTCGGACTCCTGGGCACGAAGGATCGACGCCGTCTCGTCCCGACCGAGTGGTCCATCACGGCCGTCGACGACATCCTGGCGAAAGGGCTCGTCGACGAGGTCCGCGGATTTCCGTGGATCCCGGAGTTCGAGGTGACGAACGCGAGCGGGCTCGCGAACAACGTCGCGATCTTGCTCTTCCCCCAGGCTTTCATGTTCGAGGGCCTCGAGGCCTGGAACTTGGAAGCGAATCCGACGCCGGCCCACGATCACGAATTCGCGGGAGGCCGGACGACGTACCCGGACCAGATCGCGGGCGCATACCACGCGACCCGCCTTCCGGTCCTCGAGCACCTCGCGGCCCGTCGAAGGCAGGCGGGTGCGATCGTCTTCATGGAGGTCTACGAGGACTGGGTGCCGCTCGGGGTCTGGCGGTACCGCGAGCTCGCGCGGGCCGCCCTCGCCAAGAAGCCATCCCGATTCGAGGACTTCGAATCGGCCGAGGCGGAGATCGGCCGACGTCTTCGCCTCCCGCTCGCCAACTGGTGGCGGGCCAGCGTCCTCCGGGCCTACCTGCGGAGCCAACGCCGGATCACGTCGTACGCGTGAGACGTCCGCTTCGAATGCGCTGGGGATACGATTTCATACCTCTAAGTAGAGGTACGAACTGCGACGAGGCCCGTCCGGAAACACGGGCTCCGCCGCAGGGGACGGCGACGGCAATCTTCTTGAGGCCCCCTCTCGTCTCCGCTCGCGTGGATCCTGGACAGAAAGACCTCGTCGAGCTCAAGGCCCGGTACGAGGACCTGGGCAAGGCTCGGGCCCTTCTCGCGGGAGCGGAACATGTGGCCACCGCTCGCCAGGTCGACACGTACTTCAGCCTGGGGGAACGGCGCTTCAAGCTCCGATCGATCGAGGGAGCGAGGGAGGGTCAGCTCGTCTACTACGAGCGGCCCGACGTCGGCGGCGTGAAGGAGAGTCGGGTCCTCCTTGCATCGATCCCGGACGCACCGGCGGTCCGCGAGATCCTGGCCCGCGTCCTCCCGGTGAAGGCCGAGGTCCGCAAGACCCGAGAGATCTACCGGTTCCAAGGAGTCCAGGTGCACCTCGACACCGTGCGGGGACTCGGGAAGTTCATCGAGTTCGAGAAGGTCCTCGCCGGGGAGTCCGACCGGGAGGCGGGCCGGAAACAGTTGGAGTCCTTGCGGGCCTATTTCCAGATCCCCGACGACGACCTCATGGCCTCGTCGTATAGCGATCTCCTCGCCTCGGGCTGAGGACTACTCGATCTCGAACGCCCGCACTTTCTCGTTGCGCCGAAGCCCTTCGAGCAAGTTGTCGACGTCCCCCGGCTTGACCCGCACCTGGGCCGTCACGGTCACCAGGTGGGCCTCCTTGTCGATCCGCACCTTTTCGAATTCGGCCGTGCCCGCGGGCAAGAGGGCGTCGAGCTCCTCCACGCGGATCGGGTTCGCGACCGTCAGATGGACGACCTTCGCATGGGACCCGAACCCTTTGCTCTCCAGATACCGGTCCGTGAGCACGACGGCCCACACGATTCCGTAGTTCACGAAGGCGAGGTAGTACAGGCCCGCCCCGGCGGCCACGCCCAGGGCCGCCATCGCCCAGACGAGGGCCGCGGTCGTGAAGCCGAAGACCCGGTCGTTCGAACGGATCAGGGCGCCCGCGCCGAGGAATCCGATTCCGGTGATCACGCCCCCGAGGAGCGGGAGCGGATTCTGGCCCTCCAGTTCGACGGAGAGGATCGCCAGAGCGCAGGCGCCGGTCGAGACGAAGACAAACGTGCCGAACCCGACAGGCTTCCGCCGAAGTTGCCTCTCGAGTCCGATTCCGAACGCGAGAAGGAACACGATGACCAAACGAACTACGGCTTCGGCAGGCTCGACCATTCGAGTACGATCCCATCCCGTCGGCTCGTTCCGGTGACGTCCAACACGGCCCGGGGTCTATTTTTCAGTTTTGTCAGAGGCCCCTCGCACGGTGCCGGCGCGACGGGCGCTCCCACGACCTCGACCGGGCCCAATACTCGGACTTTAAGGATGACGGGAGGCATCGATCGTCGGAAGTTCGACGAGTGAGCGGGAAGCAGGGAGCCCTCGGATCGCGCTCTCCTGGACGATTTGGGCGTGGATGAAGTCCCGCGGGTCCCTCGGCGCGGTCGGCGAAGCGGCGAACACCGGCTGCTTCCCTTTGTTCAAGAGATCCCGGTAATAGGGCATCCACGCGGACAGGAGTTCGCGCGGGTTGACGAAACTCTGCGTCGCATAGTACTGGTACCAGGCGCACTGAATGTCGCACGCGGCCATCCGCTGACGGCGCTCGCGGGCATCCGGGGACTCGAGGTACGTCATCAGGTCCGAGTCGATCAGGTTGATCGTCTTCTCTTCGAGGACGCGACAGGGATACCAGAGGAATCCGTCCGCATCGACGATGATGGAGGAGGTGTCGCAGCCGTGGTCCCACGTGATCCGATTGAAGTATCCGTCGGGCGAGATGATGACCCCGGGA
>Ga0134070_10000580_pt1 | contig 10945 bp, 7 predicted proteins | sample 15_taG_26_FD_94463 | JGI IMG/M metagenome (GOLD analysis project Ga0134070, IMG submission 94463) | Grasslands soil microbial communities from the Angelo Coastal Reserve, California, USA - 15_D_Rain_40cm_2_09082015 | ecosystem: Environmental > Terrestrial > Soil > Grasslands ...
CCCTGGCTGCTCGGCGAACCACCCGACGCCGTCCTGGACGAGCCCGATCTCGAGCGTGTAGCTTCCCGGCCGCGGCATCATCGAGCCGACCCGGACCTCGACCGACTCGCCCGGGGCGAGATCGCGTGCGAGGAGCCCCGGCTCGCCCTCGAGCACGAGCGCGCCCGCCGTGTCGCGCCAGCGCGCCTGCAGGGCGACGCGCCCGCGCGTGCGCGTCGTGAGGCCCGCAGAGGGCGCGGAGCCCCTGTTGCTCACCGTCACCGCGAACCAGCCGTGCAGGCCGGCGACTACGGCGTCGGGGAGGTCCGCGCGCAGCTCGCCGCGGAAGTCGGCGAGCGGTGCACGCGACACGCCGCGCAGCGTGCGGCCGGCGAGGCCCGGGTCGGGCTCCGCGAGCTCGCGGCGCAGGGCGGGCTCGAGCGCGCCGCAGCGGCGGTCGACGCGGTAGACGACGTCGTCACCGAAGGCCGCCGCCCGCACGAGGCCGGGGCCGCCGCCCTCCCACGCCGCCCGCTCGGCCGGCGGGAGGGCCGCCGGGTGGACCACGATCCAGCCGAGCGCGACCAGCGCGCACAGGTCGTCGAGGGCCGCCGGGTCGGGGAGCCGCCGGGCGAGGGTCGCGAGGAGCGCGTAGCTGGGCGGCGGGTGGCCCGTGTAGCCGTTCACGAGCGGGCTCCAGTGGAGCGTCGACGCCACCATGTAGCGGCCGCTCGCGAGCAGCTGGTCGAGGTCCATGGGCGAGAGGAACGCCGGGAGCTCGAGCACCGGGCGATGCTCGCCGTGCTCCGCGAGCCAGCGATAGGCGGCGACGGCCTCGCCGTGGAGCGGCAGGCGCACGATCGGCACCGGGCGCGCGTCGGCAAGGACCACCGCCACCCCCGCGGCCAGCGTGAGGACGCGCACCCAGCGGCGCCCCTCGCCGAGCGCCGCGGCGCCCATGCCCGCCAGGACCGCGAGCGAGAGGAGCGGGAGCACGATGAAGCGGATCGGGGCGCGCATGGCGGCGAAGCCCGGGACGGCGCGCGCCGCGAGCGCGTAGAGCCCGGGCAGGCCCGTCCCCGGCAGCAGCGGCGCCGCCGGCCCGAGCGCGAGGGCGAGGCCGACGGCGGCGACGAGGCAGAGGCCCGCGCGCAGGTGCCAGGGCACGCGCCGCGCGCCGAGCGCGCCGAAGAGCCCGAGCGCGATCACCGGCCAGCCGAGCGCGTCGCGCAGGTGGGCGAGCGTCGCCCCGAGGCCCTCGGCGGGCACGGCGCCGTACTCGGGCAGGACGCCCGCCGCGCGCGCCCGCAGGTACGGGATGCCGACCGGCACGAGCACCAGCGCGCCCGCCGCGAGCGCCGCCGCCACCGCGACACCGCTCCGCCCGTGGCGCCGCGCCTCCCACCACAGCGCCGGCGCCATCGCCGCGACCAGCGCGAAGAGCTCGTAGCTCACGTACATGCCCGCCAGGAGCTGGAGCGCCGTCACCAGCGCGAGCAGCGCGAGCGTCCGCGGCCGCGGCTCGCCCGCCGCGCGCCACGCGAGCAGCAGCACGAGCGGGAAGAAATGCACCGCGGTCGCGTGCAGGCGGATCCAGCCGTAGACGTTCATGGGCGAGAAGGCGACCGCCGCCGCGGCGAAGAAGGCCGCGGCCCCGTCCCCGGTCCAGCGGCGGACCAGCGCCCGGGTCGCGAGCGCGGTGACCAGCACGGTCACCAGGATGGTCGCGTTGTAGGTGAGGACGGCGTTGCCGCTCGCCAGGAAGACGGGCGCCGCGACGGGGGCGAGCCCGAGCAGGTGCTCCGAGAAGGCGAGCACGTCGGGCGCGGGGTAGAGGATGTTCCCCTGGAAGAGCGAGCCGGGTGCCGTGGCGAGCGCGTGTGCGTCCCAGGAGAGGATCCAGAGGAGCAGGTCGAGGTCGAGCCGCGCCCAGGGACCGCCTGGCGAGAGCCGCTGCGGATCGACGACGTGCGTCGCGAGCGCGGCGGGCAGCGGCCAGGCGCTCCACCCGACCGCGGCCGCGAGGGCGAGCGCACCCCACACGCGCCCGCGCATCACCCGAGCGCGTAGATCCGCACCCGCGGCCCCGGCCGCTCGACCGCGCCGAAGCCGTGGAACGGGATGTAGTAGGCATCGGCCGGCTCGAAGACCGCGCCGTCGCCCACGAAGGGGTCCAGGTCCTCGAGGAGCCGGAGGTGGCCCGCGAGCCCCTCCATCACCTGCGGGTCGACGTGCGAGAAGGGCAGCGGGTGATCGTGGGTCAGGACCCAGCCGATGCCCGCGGCGGCGAGCGCGCCGGGCTCGGGCGCGGCGTGGCGCGCGTCGATGCCGGGCGGCATCTGCGGCACGCCGTACACCCACAAGCGCGTGCCCAGGATGTCGACCTGCGCGCCGCGCGGCAGGTGCTCCGCCATCCAGCGCGTGGCGAGCACGCGCGTGTCGGTGCGCGACGCGATCCGGTCGTGCGCCACGGCGCTCGCCAGCGGCTCGGCGACCAGGACGAGGGTCGCGGCGAGGAGCACCAGCGGCCGGCGCGCGAGCACCGTGCTCAGGAGCCCGCCCTCGAGGAGGGCCAGCACGGGCAGCAGCGGCGTCATGTAGCGCGCCTGGTTCACGGGCGAGATGCCCACCACCCCGTAATAGGCGACGGCGAAGACGGCGGCCAGGACGAGGAGCCGGCGGTGGCTCGCGCCGGCCCACACGATCGCGACCGGCGCGAGCAGCGTCGGCGCGAACCCCGCCCCGTAGCGCAGCGAGAAGCACGCGTGGTACGCGAACCCGCCCCACCACGCGTGGTCCGGCGGCGAGATCGCGCCCGGCACGCCGCGCGGCACGAGCGTCGAGACGAGCATCGCGAGGACGTCCCGGCTGCGCGGGTTCAGCACCAGGGACGGGGAGGTCGCGAGGAAGACCGCCGCCGCAACCGCCCCGACCACGACCGCGGGCGCGGGCACGAGCCGCCGCCAGCCGCGTGCCGGGCTCCCCCACGCCGCGGCGACGTACGCCGGGACGAGGAGGATCACCGCCGGGTACTTGACCGCCAGCGTGAGCCCGACGACGAGGCCGACGATGGCCGCGCGCCGGAGTGTCGCCCCGCGCGCGAGCCGCGCCATCGCCCCGAGCGAGGCGAGCGCGCCGAGCGCGAAGAGCACGTCGGGCTTGGCGGCGTGGCTGTCGCGCACGTGGAGGAAGCTGGTCGCGAGGAGCGCGCCCGCCGCCAGCGCGGCGCCCGGGCCGAGCGCGGCGCGCGCGCCGGCGACGAGGAGCGCCACGGTCGCCGTCCCCGCGGTCGCGGAGAGCACGCGGTTGACGAGGATCAGGCGCTCCGGGTGCGCGCGCAGGACGGAGAGGTAGTCGCCGGGCGGGAAGCCGCCGAGCCACTCCCCGACGCGCAGCCCCGTCGCGCCCCACGCCCAGGTGAGGTCGACGTACGCGCTCGGGTAGATCGACCAGTCGAGCAGGATCTCGCCGCGCGCCGGCGCCACGGTCTGCGCCAGCACGACCTCCTCGTCGGGGCGCGCCAGCGGGTGCGGCAGCCCCAGGTCGAGCGCCCAGAAGCGGAGCACGGCCGCGAGTGCGACGATGCCCACCGCCGCGGCGCGGAATATCCGCTCACCCGGCGGCATGCGTTTGCCCGCGACGGGCGCCTCCGGTAGGCGTCGCCCGATGCCGCGCCCGCCGCTCCTCTCCCGGCCGCTCCCGCCGCGGCGCGCGGCGCTGCTCACGGTCGACGTCGAGGACTGGTTCGACGTGAACTACCGGAGCTGGGTCCCGCCGCCGGGCTGGGATCCACCCCGCCGCGTCGTCGAGGCGACCCGCCACGTCCTCGACCTGCTCGCCGCGCGCGGACGGCGCGGCACCTTCTTCGTGCTGGCGAGCGCGGTGCGGAGCGCGCCCGGTCTGGTGCGCGCGATCGCCGCCGCCGGCCACGAGGTCGCCTGTCACGGGCTCGAGCACACGCTCCTCTACGCGGCGGACCCCGCCCGCGTCGAGCGCCAGCTGGGCGAGGCGCGGCGGCTCCTCGAGGACGAGCTCGGCGCCCCGGTGCTCGGCTTCCGCGCGCCCTCGTGGTCGGTCAAGCGCGAGGCGCTCTGGGCGCTCGATGCGATCGCCGCCGCCGGCTTCCGCTACGACGCGAGCCTCTTTCCGGTGCGCACCTACCTCTACGGGCTGCGCGAGGCGCCGCTCCGGCCGTCCTGGATCGCGACGCCCTCGGGCGCCGTGTTGCTCGAGATTCCCGCGCCGGCCGTCGCGCTCGGGCCACTGCGCGTGCCGCACGGGGGCGGCTTCTACCTCCGCGTGCTCCCGCTGTGGGCCGAGCGCCTGGCGCAGCGCGCGCGTCTCCGCCGCGGCTGCCCGGCACTCGTCTACCTCCATCCGCGCGAGCTCGACCCGGTGCGCCATGCCCTCCCGCTCGGCCCGCGCGAGCGCTTCATCCAGGAGGTCGGTCTCGCGGGGATGCCGCGCAAGCTCGACCGTCTCCTCGCCCTCCTCCCCTGGGTGCCGATCCGGGACGCGTACGCGACGGAGCTTGCCGCCGCGCCGCCCGCGGCCCTCTGACCTCGGAGTCACCGCGCGCCGTCGGCGCGGGCGAGCCGGTCGAGGCGCCAGCCGAGCTCGGCCACCTCCTGCGCCAGGCGCTGGTTCTGCCGCATGAGGCCCGAGACCACCGTGGTCATGTAGAGGAGGAGCAAGAGCGCGAAGAAGAGACCCGCCATCATGAGGAGCGCCGGCTCGTAGTGGATGCCGAGCCAGCGCGCCGCGGCTGCCCACGGCGCGAGCCAGAGGCTGCACGCGAGCGGCCCGAGGCTCGCCACCAGCCACGCGAACCAGAGCTCCTCCTTGATCCGCTGGCGGCGGATCAGGTCGAGGACGAGGACGACGAGGGCGAGCGAGGCGACGATCGCCACCAGCTGGATCGGCTGAGACATCGGAGTCCTCCCACCGCGGTGAGCGCCAGGCCGGCGAGCGAGAGCGCGACGGCGGGCGCAAGGCCGCGCGGACGGTACCACAGCTCGACCTCGTGCGCACCGGGCGCGACGGGCACGGCCATGAAAGCGTAGTCGGCGCGCAGCACGGGCGCGCGCCGGCCGTCGACGTGCGCCCGCCAGCCGGGAGAGTGGTCGGCGGACACCACGAGGTGGCTCGCCGCCTCGGCGACGACCCGGAAGCGGATGCGCCCCGGCTCGGCAGCGACGGGCTCGACCTCGCCCGGCGTGCAGCGGCCCTCGCCGCACGCCGCCGGCGCGACGGACGCGTCCGCTCGTTCGAGGACGACCGTCTGCCTGGGGGCAAACCCCGGATCGAGGACGGCAGCGAGCGCGGCGTCCTCGCTCTCGGCCCGGCGCGTCTCCCGCGCGAGAAAGGCCATCCCTTGCGGCGGACGGACGTACGCCCTGCGGCCGTCGGCGAACCCGCCGCCGGGTGCGAAGCCCAGCGCGGCGAGGGCCTGCTCGTGCCCCGGTTCGACCACGACGCACGACAGGTCGAGCAGGTCGAGCAGACCGCGCGCTTTCACCAGCCGCTCCCAGTCGAGCGCGAGGAGCGTGGCCGGCGCGAGGCCGGCCCCCTCGAGGAGACGGCTCATGCGCGCCGGGGCGAGCGGTTCGGGGTACCCCTGCACGGCGCGCAGCCGGCCCGCGACCGGGAGGCCGGCCAGCGTCTCGGGCGGGGCGAGGACGCGCCCGTCGCTCTCCGCGCCGCACGCGGCGCGCAGCTCGTCGGCGCGCCGAAGCTCCGCGTCCAGCGATGGATACGGCACCTGCCCCGCGGCGTAGCGATGCCGGAGCGTGGCGGGGAGCGGCGCGGGGACGAAGGTCCAGACGTCGGCGAGCGTCAGCAGGAGCAGGAGCGCGATCGCCGGCCGCGGCGCGATGCGGCTCACGAGGAGGACGGCGAGCGCGACGGCGAGCCAGGCGAGCGAGCGCGCGGGAAGGAGCGGCAGCAGGGCGGCGAGGGCGACCGTCCCGGCGACGGCCTCGCGCGCGCCGAGCCGCCCGCCGAGCACGCGGTCGAAGCCCGCCCCCGCGAGCGCGGCCAGGGGGAGGACGACGATCGAGCCCCAGCAGAGGAAGGAGCGGAAGAGGTTGAAGGGCGGCAGCGCGCGCAGCGCGGGCGCGAACACGATGCTCGCGAGGACCCAGACCGCCGCCAGCGCCCCGCGGTAGGGCCGCTCCGGCGCGGCCAGCCCGACGAACACGAGCGCCCACGCGAGCGCCGGCAGGTACGCAAAGACGCCGACGGCCGCCGCCCAGCCCCGAAGCCCGCTCCCGAAGGTCGCGAGCTCGAAGCGCTGGCCCGCGAGGAACGGGAGCTCGCCGCCGCCGCGTGTGCTCGTCCGGAAGGTCTCCACGAGCGAGACGAGCTGGACGGCGGAGAGCATGGCGGCGAGCGCCGCCGCAGCGACGACGAGCGCGCTGCCGCCGAGCGCCGCCCGGGCGCCGCGGACCCGGCGCGCCGCCGCCGGCCAGAAGAGCGCCAGCACGAGCGCCGTGTCGAGCGAGTACTCGGGATAGCCCGCGGTCGCCTGGAGCGCCGCCGCGACGGCCAGGCCGAGCGTCGCGCCGAGCCCGCACCCCTCCACCGTGCGCACGAACGCGGCCACCATCCACGGCACCCACGCGAAGCAGGCGATGCGCGGCGGATGGTAGTGCCCGGCCATCATGAACGGCTCGAAGGCGAGCAGCAGCGTGCCGAAGCACGCGCCCGGCACCTCGAGCGCGAGCCCGCGCAGCATGACGTACACGCCGGCGCCGAGGAGCACGTAGTGCACCACCATGAAGACGTGCAGCGCGGCCGTCGGCGGGAGGAGCGCGAAGAGGAGCACGCGCGGCGGATAGAGCACCGCCGGCTGCGCCGCGCCGAGGAACGGCACGCCGGCATACTCATACGGGTTCCAGAGCGGCAGCGCGCCGCGCTCGAGCTCCGCCGAGCCGTAGACGAACTTCGGGAAGAAGTAGCCGTAGAGGTCGACCGCCTCGGGCCGGAAGATCCCGGGGCGCATCGCGGGCACGAAGAGCCCGAGCCAGAAGAGCAGGACCACCGCCACCCAGGCGCCGGCGAGCACGAGCGCGTTGCGGCGCGGATGGCGCGCTGGTATCGTCACGGGCCGTTGCATTTTACTGTCCGGCCCGCGCGCGCACCAAGCGCCCTCTTCCCGCTCGCGCTGCTCGGCCTCCTCGCCGGCGCCTGCCGCCGCGAGAGCGCAACCCGTCTCGTGCGCTTCATCGCCGCGCCCGGATCGGGCTCCACCGCGGCGCTCGCGCGGGCCGAGATCGCAGGCGAGAGCCGCTACGTGCTCGCCGCCCACCCGCCCATCGTACTGCGCGCGCGGGAGGACGTCACGCTGCCGCACGCGGACGAGCTGCGCGTGCCCGCCGAGCTGCCGCCGGCGCTCGCCGGCCGCGACGTGCGGATCGACGCCTCCGTCCTGGTGCGCGAGCTGCCGGTCGCGGCGCCCGCACCGACCTTCGGCCAGCTCGACGCCGCGCGCATGGTGACCGCGAGCGCGCCGCCGCTCGTGGTGCGCGGCCACGACGGCGCGCGGCCCGAGGCCGTGATCCCGCTCCCCGAGGCGCTGCGCGGGCAGCGTGGCCTCCTGACCGTCAGCGCGCGTCCCCTCCCCGCCTCGCCCCGAGAGAGCGAGACGGCCGAGGTCGACGTCCCGCCCGGCGCGCGCCTGGTCTTCGGCTACGGGGTCGAGGAGGCGGGGTGGGCCGCGGGCTTCCCGCCGGTGCGCTTCGCGCTCGCCGCCGGCGACGCGACGCTCTTCGAGCGGCGCCTCGACCCGGCCGCCGACGCGCGCGACCGGCGCTGGTTCGACGCCTCGCTCGACCTCTCGCCGCTCGCCGGGCGCCGCGTCCGCCTCGTCTTCACGACCGAGGCGCTCGCCGGCGTCCCCGGCGTCACCCTCGACAAGAGCTTCGCGGTGGTGAGCAGCCCCGCGCTCGTGCCGCCCGCCGCGCCCGCGCGGCCGGGCATCGTCCTCGTCTCGCTCGACACGCTCCGCGCGCGCAGCGTGAGCGCGTACGGCTGCCGCCGGCCGACCACCCCGGCGCTCGACCGCACGGCCGCCCAGGGCGCGCTGGTGCGCACCGCGGTGGCACCCGTGCCCTTCACCCCGCCCTCGCACATGTCGATGCTGACCGGCCTCGAGCCGTGCGCCCACGGCGTCAAGGGAGTGCACGAGGCGCTCGCGCCCGACCGGCTGACGCTGGCCGAGGCCCTCCGCGCCGCGGGCTACGAGACCGCGGCCTTCACCGAGGACGCCTACCTGATCGCGCCGAACGGCTTCGACCGCGGCTTCGACACCTACCTCGAGAACCGGAGCGAGGAGTCCGCCTCGCCCGGCTTCGCCGCCGAGACCTTCGCCCAGGCGCGCGCCTGGCTCGCGGCGCACGCCGCGCGCCCCTTCTTCCTTTTCGTCCACACCTACCAGGTGCACGAGCCCTACACCCCGCCGCGCGCCTACGCGGCGCTCTTCACCGACGGCGACCGGGGCGACGAGAACCAGCGGGCGCTCGCCGCCTACGAGCGCGAGGTCCGCTACACGGACGACCTGCTGGCCGACTTCCTGGGCGCGCTCGACCCGCGCACCATCGTGGTCGTCACCTCGGACCACGGCGAGGGGTTCGGCGAGCACTTCTGGACCACCCACGGCTTCGATCTCCACGACGAGGCGCTCCTCGTGCCGCTCGTGGTGCGGGCGGCGGGCCTCGTGCCGGCGGGGCGCGTGATCGAGGAGCAGGTGCGGCTCGTCGATCTCGCGCCGACGCTGCTCGAGCTCGCCGGCGTGCCGCGCCCGTCCGACATCCAGGGGCAGAGCTTCGCCGGGCTCCTCCGGGGGCGCCGCGGCAGCTACGTCGAGCAGCCGATCGTGAGCGCCGACCTGATCGGCGGCGAGTCGGTGCGCACGCGGCAGCAGAAGTTCATCTCGACGGCGAAGGGCCCGCTGCTCTACGACCTCGTCGCCGACCCGGGCGAGACCGCCAACCGCGCCGCCGCCGACGCCGCCGGCGTGGCCGCCGCGCGCGCCGTGCTCGAGCAGGCGCACGAGGCCTGCGCGCGCTGGCGCCGCGCACACCCGTCCGCCGAGCCGGCCGCCCGCCCGCTGCCGAGCGCCGAGCCCGCCTGGCTCCTCAACCGCGACGACATCCAGCGCAAGCTCCGGTCGCTGGGCTACACGCAATAGATGGGACTCCTACCGCCGGTAGAGGCCCAGGCGTAGCTTCCACACGTTCACGAGCGAGAGGAAGATCTCCCTCCGCGTCATCTTCGTGCGCCCGTGGCGGCGCTGCGTGAACACGATCGGCACCTCGACCATCGAGCCGCCGCTCCGGAAGATGCGGTACTTGAGCTCGACCAGGAAGGAGTAGCCGTTGGTGCGGATGTGGCCCACTCCGATGCGCTCGAGCGCCGCGCGCCGGATGACCTGGAAGCCGCTGGTGCAGTCGCGGAGGGGGAGCCCGGTGATGGTGCGCACGTAGAGGTTGCCGCCCTGGCTCAGCATGAGGCGCGTGAGCGTCCAGTTGACGACGCTGATGCCGTGCAGGTAGCGCGAGCCGACGACCAGCTCGTGGTCCGCGGCGGCCGCCACCAGCCCGGGCAGGTACGCGGGATCGTGCGACCAGTCCGCGTCCATGGTGACCACGGCCTCGTAGACGTCGGCGAGCGCGCGCTGGAAGCCCTCCACGTACGCGCTCCCGATGCCGAGCCGGCGCGCCCGGTGACGCACGCGCACGCGCGGATCGCCGTGCGCGAGCTCGTCCGCGACCGCGCCCGTGCCGTCGGGCGAGGCGTCGTCCACGACCAGCAGGTCCGCACCCACCGGCGCGGCGAAGATGGCGGCCGCCAGCGAGGGCAGGTTCTCGCGCTCGTTCAGGGTGGGGACGATGACGAGCAGGCGCCCGGGCACGGCTATTTGCCCGGCGGGAGGGCGGGCGTGTCGAACCAGCCGAGCAGGATGGCGACCGTCACCTTCACCATGTAGGCGACCGCGCCGAGGGCGCCGATCGAGGACACGCCGCCGCCGCGCTCGCGCATCGCGACCGGCACCTCGAGCAGCCGCAAGCCCCGCCGCGCGAGGCGCACGACGGCGTCGACCTCGGGGTAGTCGGAGGCGTAGTGCTCGGCCAGGAAGCGCGCGGCGCGGGCGTTGGCGGCGAAGAAGCCCGAGGTCGGGTCGGTCACGCCGCGCGCGCCGGCCAGGCGGAGCGCCGCCGCGAACCAGCGGATGCCGAGGCGGCGGAAGAGCGACGGCCGCCAGCTCGACGCGGCGCGGTCGCAGAAGCGCGAGCCGATCGCGTAGTCGGCGCCGCCCGCGACCGCGGCCAGGAGGCGGGCGGCGTCCGCCGGGTCGTGCTGGCCGTCGCCGTCGAGCCGCACGACCCGGTCCGCTCCTCGTGCCACGGCGAAGCGGAGACCCGCCTGCACCGCCGTGCCGATGCCGCAGGTGAAGGGCAGGCGCAGCACCTCGGCCCCTGCCGCGGCGGCCAGCTCGGCGGTGCGATCGGTCGAGCCGTCGTCGACGACCACGACCATCGCCCCCGGCGCCGCGGCGCGCGCGCCGGACACGACCGCGGAGATGGTGGCGGCCTCGTTCAAGGCCGGGATGACGACGACCGTGGGGGCGGCGGGCACGGCGAGGCGATGCTAGAGGGTGCCGCGCGCGGAGGTCAAACTCCGCCGCCGCTCACGAATCCAGCCGCGGCGAGCAGGTGCTCGGCCAGCGCCCGCGCGATCAGCCGGTGCCCGGCCGCGTTCGGGTGCATGATGTCGAAGAAGAGCTCGCCGTCCTGCGCGGCGGCGGCGAACACCGGGTGGAGGTCGAGGCAGTCGAGGGCGGTGTCGGCGCAGATCCCCAGCACCTTCCGCTGCGGGAGGAGGTCCGGGTCGGCCACCCCGATCTGATCGCCATCGGGCAGGATGGCGATGACCAGGCGGAGGCGATTCGCGCGCGCCGTCTCCC
>Ga0134070_10000581_pt1 | contig 10881 bp, 7 predicted proteins | sample 15_taG_26_FD_94463 | JGI IMG/M metagenome (GOLD analysis project Ga0134070, IMG submission 94463) | Grasslands soil microbial communities from the Angelo Coastal Reserve, California, USA - 15_D_Rain_40cm_2_09082015 | ecosystem: Environmental > Terrestrial > Soil > Grasslands ...
GGCGTTGGTCGCGCCCGAGGTTCTTACGGCGAACCGAAGGTTACACCGCCGTCTCTCGTTTACACGCCCTCTGACCTTACCTCAATTGACCCGAACGTGCTGTCGTTGTGTCCGCCTTCAAGGGGCGGTCGAGAACGATCTCCGTTCCGGATTCATCAGCTTCCCTGGCTGGCTCGCAGTGGGCCCGAGAAAGAACGTGCCCGAGAACGTGCCCGCGACCGCGCGTACTCGGCCCAAAACTACCCAACGCCAGCCAGCCAGAAAAACAACAATCCCTCGGTAAATCAGCGATCTCCCAAGGGATTCATTCGTGTCGTGAGGCCTTGCAAGGGCCGCGCTCTCCCAGTTGAGCTATCCGCCCGTGCGTCCATCCCAGCCTTGCCTGGCGTCGGCTTGCGGACGTGCCGGAGGGGCGTATCCTTACCATCGTAAGTATCCTTACGGAGAAAAGAGATGAGGGTGCCGCGGCTCAGCGAGACGGAGATCCTGATCGCGTCGGCGATCTCGGGCAAGGAGCTCTATGGCCTTCAGATCGTCGACGAGGTCCTGGCCCTGACCCGGGGCAAGCGCCGGATCTCGCTCGGCGGCCTCTATACGACCCTGCACCGGATGGAGAGCAAGAAGCTGGTGACGAGCCGGTGGGGGGAAACGGTGGACGACCGTCAGGGGGCGCGGCGCCGCTACTACAAGATCGCGGGCCTCGGCGCCCGGGCGCTCAGCGAGACCGAGCGGGTCCTGGGCCCTGCCCTCCGGCTCGCCCACGGGATGGCCGGCGGGCGATGAGAGGCTTGGCGCGATCGATGAAGTCGGAGTTCATCGTCCTCGGCGAGGGCGCCTACGGCGTCGTGCTGCACGTGAAGCACGCGTCTCGCCGCTACCACGTGGCCGTGCCCAGCCGTGCCTGGAACAGGATCAAGCACGATCATCGGTCGCGCGAAGACATGGTGATCGCCGTGCTGGCTAGCCCCCACGCCCGCCACCTCGCCGACATCGAACTCGCCGTGTATCCCGATTGGCTCAACACGGCAGCCTTCTTCGTGCCGAAGACGATCAGGGAGCCCTGGCTGGGCGATCTCCGCGAGGACCGAAAGCGGATGGTGGCGGCCGGCTGCAGCCGCCGCACGATCCTGTGGGCGACGCTGACGCAGATCGTCTTGCTCGCGCTCCACGCGGCCCACCACACGCTGCTGCGCATCATCTGCGCGGTGACACGCCACGCGGGCTGACGGTCCGAGAGGCTGACGCCACGCGATGTTGACAGCCCGCTACGGGCTGATCCAGTCGCGGAATCTCCGGAACGCGTCCTTGATCTCGTTGCCGGCGTTGCGCGCGTCGCGTTTGGTCGTTTCCCAGTCCTCGCGGATCTTCGTCTTCAAGTCCGGCTCGGGCCGTGGCGGCGATGGTGGACCGGGGCGCTCGTCGCGGCTCGTCGGCGGCGACGGCAGCGCGATGACAGGCGCCGGAGGAACGCCGGGTGAGGTCGTCTCCGGGGTCACGCGCGCCTCGGATTGACGCGACGGCTCGGTCGAGGGCGATGCTGACGGCGCCGAGCTGAGCGATGCGGGTCTCCGCACGAACGTCGCCGCGGCCGCGGCATGCGGTGGCTCCGCCAGTCCCCGCGCGGCAGTCGAGCGCGGCGCCTCGGCAGCCACGACCCGCTCGATCTGCTTGACGTTGGCCTGCACGCGCGCGACGTCGCCGCTCATCTGACGGAGCGCCGTCTGGGTGTTGGTCATCCGCGTCTCGAGCCCGGCGACACGGTCATCGAGTCGATGCGCCAGCCGGTCGGCGGACTCTGCGCCGCCCTCCACGCGCGATTCGACACTGGCCACGCGCTTGTCCAATCCGAGTACTTCCTCGCGCACCTCGGCGATCTTCGTCGCGACGCCGTCCTGCTCCGCCTGGGCCTGCCGCACCGCCCGGCCCTGCTGGACGAGTCCGATGACACCGATCACGGCGATGAGCGCGAAGCACGTGGCGGCGAAGGCGTGGCCGAGGCGAGTCAGGCCGGCATCACCGGACGGCTCGGCGTCTGAGTTGGTCGCGCTGGAAGATGGATACCAGTCACGCAGGAGCAGCGCGCACATCACGAGCGCGCCGAATCCGCTGATGAGAACGACGGCCGGCAGGGACCAGTGGGCAAACACTTGCATACCCCTCCTTCGCCCCTAACACCTGAGGGTACCGAAGCACACGACGTGCCGATTCAGAGGGGTTGAGCGGTCAGAGACCGAGCGACGACAGGCGGGCGCGCGTCGGGACACCGTCGGTGTCCCATCCGCGCAGACGGTAGTACTCGTCGAGCATGGCCGAGAGCTCGTCCGGCGGACAGTACATCCCGGCCGACGGGCCGGCGGGGATCGGCTCGTGCATCACCTTCCATGGCAGGACGTCGTCGTGGCGGCGCACGCCCTCGCGCACGTTGAAGAGCCGCTCGAGGTTCACGATGCGCTCGCCGACGCGCTCGACCTCGTCCACGGTGACGTCCCACCCGGTGACCGCGCGGATCATCGCCGCGTAGGGCTCGCCGACATACAGCCCGAACCCGCGCTCTGAGGTGAAGCGACACATTACCAGCGAATCGCCGACGGCCGTGAAGTGCTGGCTGCGAATGGCGAAGGCCGGCTTGTCGACCGTCGAGCGGCGATCGAAGCCCGCCGCGTACTGGGGCGTCGGCCGAGTGTCGTGGTGACTGCCGCCGCGAGTGGCCGTCGCGTACCCGATCGACATCCCTTTGAGCGCACGCGCCGAGTGGGCCGGGAGCTCCAGGCGCTTCACCGCGTACACGAGCTTGGTCCCTTCGGGATGGACCGATTCGGCCAGTCGCCACGCGCCCTCGGCGATCCGGGCGCCGAATCCCTCGCGCGCCGCGGTCATCTCCACGAGCCGGAGCATGCCGCGCCAGTCGCCCCAGCCGAACGGCACGCCGACGTCCTCGCGCTTGAGCCAGCCGCGCTCGAGCGCCTCGCAGACGAACGCGAGCGTGACGCCGATCGAGATCGTGTCCATGCCGAGCAGGTCGCAGAGGTCGTTGGCGAGAATCAACGCTTCGGGGTTGGCGATGCCGAGCATCGGGCCGAGCGCAAAGATCGTCTCGTACTCCGGCATCTTCGCGCGCGTGCCCGCGAACTCACCCTCGCCGATCGCGTACTGCTTGCCGCACGCGACCGGACACTTGAGGCACGTCGTGTCGCGGTCGTGGTAGTGCGCCTTCATCGTGTCGCCGTTCACGGCGGCCGCCTCGGCGAACGTCTCCTGGCGCAGGTTATAGGCGCCGAGCGCGCCGATGGCGTTGATGGGCCCCACCAGGAACGGCGTCCCGAAGGTCGACAGGGCCTGGGTGCCCGTCTTCAACGGCTCGCGGGTCTGGTCGATCAGCGCCTTCAGACCCGGAGCATCAGCGACTTCCGTCTTGCGGCCGCCCTTGACCACCACGGCCTTGAGGTTCTTGCTGCCGAGCACGGCCCCGAGGCCGCCGCGGCCGGACACGCCTTCGCGGTTCCTCCAGTAATGCGCCATCGCGGCGAAGCGGACGCGTCGCTCGCCGGCGGGGCCGATGGCGATGGCATCCGCGTCGGTGCCTTCGGCAGCCACGAGCGCCTGCACCGTGTCGCGCGTCGTCCGCCCGCGGAGATCGTCGGCCGCCTTGAGCTCGGCGCCCTGCTCGGTGACGACGAGATAGCCCGGGCCGGCCGCGCGGCCCGTGATGATGACGGCGTCGAATCCCGTGCGCTTGAGCGTGGCCGGGAAGCGGCCCCCGAACGTCGAGTCGAAGAAGAGATTGGTGAGCGGTGACTTGGCGGCCACGCACGCGCGGCTGTTGCCGGGAACCGTCGTGTCGGTGATGGGACCGACGGAGAAGACGATCGCGTTGGCGGGATCGAACGCGTCGACGCCGGCGGGCACGCGGTCGTACAGCAGGCGGGCGGCCAATCCGTTGCCGCCGAGAAACGCGCGCGCCGTCGCCTCGTCGAGCGGTTCGATGCGCGAGATCGCCCGCGTGAGATCGACGGCGAGGACCCGACCACCGTAACCGCGCACGATCAGCGCTTGAGGTCGGCCAGGGCTTGCCGGGCGGCGGCAGCGAGATCGGCGGGCACGCCGCTCTGTGCAATCAGCTTGCGGTAAACCGTCGCGGCCGCGTCGGGCTGGCGGAGCGCGGCCAGGGCCTTCCCGGCCTCGAGCAGCGCGCGGCGCCCCGCGGGGGCGTCGGGCGCCAGGTACGCCGCGCTCAGGTAGTACTCACTCGCCTGAAGCTGATCACCGTCGCCGGCGAACGTCGCGCCGATCGCGAGTGCGGCCTGGGCAGCCAGCCCCGGATCGGACTGGCGCAGGACTGGCTCGAGCGACGTCCGCGCGTCGGCCCAGCGCTTGTCGGCGGAGAGGAGACGGGCGTGAGCCAGCCGCGTCTCCGGCGTCCACGCCGTCGCCGGCGCCGTGCGCGCCGCGCGTTCGAACGCATCGAGCGCGCCGGTGCGATCGCCAGCCGCCTCGCGTGCGCGCGCGAGCGCCAGGAGGAGCTGCGGCGCGCGGGCGTCGTTGGGCGCCGCCGCGACGAGGTCGTCGAGCGCCTTCTGCGCCTCACCGGCCCGGCCGGTCTCGAGCTGCGCCTGGGCCAGCAACAGCCGGGAGTCCTCCACGAAGGGCGACTTCGGATAGAACTGGCGCAGGAGCATCAGCATCTCGTAGGCAACCGGCCAGGCACCGGCCTTGCCAGCGTCGTCGCCGACACGCATCAGAACGTCGTCGGCCGCCTCGTCATCGGTGAAGTCCGTGACGAGCCGCTTGGCGTAGCCGACGGCAGCCGGCCAGTCCTTGTCCTCGGCGCCAAGGGCAGCGAGGACGTAGAGCAGCCGCGGAGCGGTGGGGCTTCGCGGCGCGGCGTCGAGCGCGGCCTGAGCAGCCGGACGGAACTCGCGCGTCTTCCCCTGCTCGTACGCGACGACGGCGAGGCCGTACTCGGCAGCTCGAGTGATCGGCGCCGAGCCCTGGTCCCGCGCTTCGGTGAAGCTCTTCGTCGCCTCGTCGAACCGGCGCTCCGCCAGCGCCACTGCGCCGAGGCCGAGGCCAGCGAGGTCGGCCACGCCTTCGCGCTGCGCCGCTGCAAACTCTCGGGCCGCGTCGGCGGGCCGACCAGTGGCCAGGAGCGTGGCGCCGAGTCCTGCGTGGGCGCGTCCGAGCAGCGGCGGGAACGGCGCGCGGGTGATCCAGTCACGCAGCTGGCGCTGGGCGAGCCCGGCTTGCCCCGTGCGGGCCAGCAGCAGCGCGTGATTCAGACGCACGAAGTCGGTGTGCGGATGGTTGGCCTGCGTGGCCATGATCCGCTCGACGAGCTGGCGCGCCTGCTCGACGTTGCCCGCCGCCAGCATCAGCTCCGAGGCGAGCACGAGCGCGTCCGCCGCGCGCGGATCGCCGGACTGCGTGCGCGAGACTTCGAGGAATTGCTGGAGCGCCTCGTCGCGCCGGCCCTGGCGCAGCGCCGTCCACGCGAGCGCCGTGCGCAGCGTCGGCGTCTGGCCGTCGGTGGGGAATTCCACGAGGACGCGACGGTACGCGTCAGCGGCCTGAGCGTACTTGCCGGCGTGATAGGCCGCCTCGCCCTGGAGCATGAGGGCGGCGCTGCGAATCTCGGGCGGCATGCTGGCGCTCAGGAGCGGCGCCAGATCACTCAACGCCTGCGCGAACTCGCGCAGCTCGAAGTTGGTCTGGGCCAGCCTCAACGTCGCGCGACGTCCGACCGCGCTGGCCGGATCGATCCCGCGGGCCAGCTCGTACTGGGTCCGCGCTTCGTCGCGGTTGCCGTCGGCGTAGTGAGCCTCGCCCTTGATCAGGAGCACCCACGCGCGGGCGGCCGGCGTCAGGGTGATGGCCAGCAGGTCCTGCGTGAGGCTGAGCGCAACGGGGGCCTGGCCGCTCTCGATGGCGCCGCCGGCCAGGCGGAGGCGAGCCGGCAGGGCAAGCGGCGAGCGGCGCGACTGAAGCTGGTTCACGTGCTGGGACGCGCCGTTCCAATCGGCCGACGCGATGGAGGTCAGCGCGAGGCCGAGCTCGGCCCAGTCGCGCTCGGAGGCCGAGCTCTCGGGCGATGCGGGAGCGCCGAGGTACGTGCGAAACACCGTGGCGGCCTCGGCCGGCTTGCCGGCATCGCGCAGCGCCCATCCCTGCCGGAGCAGGCTCGTGACGAGCAGCGGGTGCAGCCCGGGCTGAGCGAAGCGCACGAACTCGCGCGCCGCATCGTCCGAACGGCCGAGCCGGGCGAGGGCCTCGGCGTGCCAGAAGAGGACGTCGCGCTCGAGACCCGCCGAGGCCGGCCGGCGCTGCGCCAGATCGGCCCACGCCTTCTCCGCCTGGTCGTACTGCTTGAGCGTGTAAAGCGCCAGGGTCAGGCCGTGGCGAACCCACGTGTCGGCGGGGGCCGGCAGAGTGGTCTTCTCGAGGCGCCTGAACGCGTCGAGAGCACGGGGACCGTCGCCGAGGCGCAGTGCGGTGAAGCCGCTCCCAAAGACGGCCCACGCCGCGAGATCGGCGGCTTCGCGATCGGCGGCGACCTGACGGAAGAGGCGATCAGCGTCCTCGAAGCGTCCGAGCCGATAATTGGTCTCGCCGAGCCAGTACCGCGCATCAACGACCAGGTCGGGATTGCTGGTGCCCCTCAGCACCTGCTCCAGCGCTCGGGCCGCCTCGTCGAATTCCCCCTTGGCGAATTTCGAACGGCCGCACTCGAGCGACTCCGAAGAGATCCGGAGCCACGCGCCCGCACACGGCAGCACTCTCGATGCCGGCACCGCGGCGGTCGGCTTGCTCGCCGCCGGCAGCACCACCGTCGCCGGTGGCAGCGGCGGCACGTCGATGGGCGGGGGCGGCGGCGCCAGACGCGCGATCTGAAGTGCTGGCTTGTCGAGCGGCGCGGAGACGAACGGCACCAGCGAGATGACGTCGGGCGGCGGCGGCTTGGGCGGCATCGGCGTCGCGGCGACGAAGACGAGCCACATCGTCGCGAGGCCGAACAACCGGCGACTCACGATCCGCTCTTCGGCTTCACCGCCGGGCCCCCACTGCTCATGCGCTGCTTCACGGCCACCACACGCTCCTTCGCCCAGTCGCGAAGCGTGGGATCCGGGCTCTTGGCCGCGACCGCCTCGTACGCGGCCAGCGCGGCGCGCCACTCGCGCTGTTCCTCTCGCGCCAGGCCGAGCCCGGCCAGCGCGCGATACCGCACCGCCGCGTCGGCCGATTTCATCTCGGCAGCCGCCTCGAAGGCTTTCGCCGCGATCGGAAAGCGCTTGAGCTTGAGCTCGGACTCGCCGGAGAGGAGGAGCGCCTCGGAGCGCACGCCGTCCTCTTCGCTCTTGGTCGCCGCCTGGGCCTGCGTGGCCGCGTCCTTATAGTCCTTGCGCTTGAAGGCGGCATTGGCGAGGTCGAGCGCGGCGCGATGGGCCAGCGGGTGGTCGGGGAACTCGGCCCGCAGCTTCTTCCACGCCGCCTCCTGATCCTTCGGCCGAGCCAGCCGCCCGGCGATGCCCGCCGCGTCGTTGAGCGCTTCGGCGGTCGCCGGTGACTGGGCCATCAGCGCCGCATACGTGTCCTGCATCTCCTGGCGGTCGCCGTGGCGGGCCAGCGTCTCGTTGATCACCGCCCGCGCCGCCGGGACGTCGGGATGCTGGGGGGCCGCCTCGATGAAGGCTCGCAGGTCGGCCACGCCCGCACGCGGATCACCGCCGTTCACCTTGGCCATCCCCAGCAGGTACCGCGCGTCGGGCGCGAGCTTGTGGGAGGAATTCTTGGCCACGAAGCCCTGCAGCAACGGCACCGCCTCGTTGAAGCGCCGCTGCTCGACGAGCGCGCGCGCCAGGTAGAAGGTGGCCGACGGGGCCAGCGCGTGCGTGGGCCAGGTGTCGATGAACTCGCGGAACGCCTTGGCCGCCTCGGCGTGCTTCTGCTCGAGCTCCGTCCACGCCAGGCCGTACTGCGCCTCGGGTGCGAGCGGCGAGGTCGCATCGGCCTTCAGGACGGACTCGTACGCGGCCCGCGCGTCGGCGAAACGGCGGAGACGAAAGAGGGCTTCGCCCTCCCAGAACTTCACCTCGAGCGGCCGGCCCGGAGGTGGCTGAAAGGTCTGCGCGCGTTTGAAGGCCTCGAGCGCCGCTTCGTTGTCGCCGACGGCCAGCCGGGCGCGTCCGAGCAACAGTACGGCGTCGGCCAGGCGCGAGTCCTTGGGGAACTCCTGGACGAATCGCTCCAGCGCACGACGGGCAACCGGCACGATGCCGTCGGCCGTCGCGCGCTCGCCGACAAGGAAGAGGCGGTCGGCCTCCTCCACCGCACGCGCGGCCGAGAGGGGGAGGAACGCGAAGAAGAGGAACGCCAACGCCGTGAAGCCGCGGCGCTTCATGATGACCCGAGTATCGTAGCACGGTATCCTACGGCCGCCGTGCGTCTGTGCGTGTTCGATCTCGATCACACGCTGATCCGTTCGCCGCTCGATCTGGCCGCGATGGCGCTCGACATGCGGGCCCGACTCGAGGTGGCGCGCGGCCCCCTGCCCCCGCGCTCCGATCGCTATCGCGTGAACGAACTCATCACGCACTGCCGCCGTGACGCGCCGGCGCTCCTCGACACGCTGTGGGCGATCGCGCTCGATCACGAGCGGCGAGCGCTGGACGGCACGTCGCTCGAGCCAGGGGCCCGCGACGCCATCGAGGGCGCACGCGCTGCCGGCTTCGCCGTCGCGCTGTGGACGAACAACGCCCGGGAGATCACGGCCGACGTGCTCGACCGCTTCGGCCTGCTGGGCGGGTTCGACTTGATCGTCACGCGCGACGAGATGGACGCGCTCAAGCCCGATCCCGCCGGCTGGCGCGTGATTCGCGAGCGCTTCGGGGACTGCGCGGCGGTCGTCGTCGGCGACTCCTGGGTGGATGGCGTGGCCGCGGCCGCCGCCGGCGTACCGTTCGTCGCCTACCGACCCCGCCTGGAGGATCTCGAGCGCTGGCAGGTGAAGCCCGAGACCATCCTGGATGACCTCGCCACGTTGCCGGGGTGGCTCGCGGCAAACTTCGATGGCCGAGGCGAGCGGTGAAATCGACGGGAGATCTCTTCGGCTCAGAGCCCGATGAAGCGTCGCGACGAGCATCGCCGGGTACGCCGCTGGCCGACCGCATGCGGCCGCAGACGCTCGACGAGATGGTCGGTCAGGAGCACCTCGTCGGCCCCGGACGTGTCCTGCGCGACGCCATCGAGCGCGGCGAGCTTCACTCGATGATCCTCTGGGGTCCGCCCGGTTCGGGCAAGACCACGCTCGCCTCACTCATGGCCCACGTCGCCGGCGCTCGGTTCGTCGCCTTCTCGGCCGTCCTCTCGGGGGTCAAGGAGATCCGCCAGGTGATCGCCGAGGCCGACGTCGAACGGACCCGCAGCGGCCGGCGCACGATCCTCTTCGTCGACGAGATCCATCGCTTCAACCGGGCGCAGCAGGACGCCTTCCTGCCCCACGTCGAGAAGGGCACGGTCGTGCTGGTGGGCGCGACCACCGAGAACCCGTCCTTCGAGGTGAACGGGGCACTGCTCTCGCGCTGCCGCGTCTACGTCCTGCACGGGCTCGCCGAGGACGATCTGCTCGGGATCATGCGCCGCGCGCTCACCGACCGAGAGCGCGGCCTGGCCGCGCTCCGGCCCGAGGCCGACGACGACGCGCTCCGCCTGATCGCTCGCCTGGCCAACGGCGACGCCCGCGCCGCGCTCAACATGCTGGAGCTGGCCGTCACCATGGTGGCGCGGGGCGCCCGGCCGGCCCGGGTCACCGACACGGCGATCCGGGAGGCGGCGCAGAAGAAAACGCTGCTCTACGACAAGTCGGGCGAGGAGCACTACAACCTCATCTCCGCGCTCCACAAATCGCTCCGCGACTCCGACCCCGACGCGTCGCTGTACTGGATGACGCGAATGCTGGAGTCCGGCGAGGATCCGCTCTACGTCGCGCGCCGCCTGGTCCGGTTCGCGTCCGAGGACGTGGGCAACGCCGACCCCGTTGCGCTGACGCTCACGCTGGCTGCCAAGGACGCCTACGATTTCCTGGGCTCGCCGGAGGGCGAGCTGGCTCTCGCCCAGGCGACGCTGTACCTGGCCCTGGCGCCGAAGTCGAACGCAGTCTACACGGCCTACAACGAGGCCAAGGCCGACGTGGAAGAGCGCCCGACCGAGCCGGTGCCGCTCCACATCCGCAACGCGCCCACCGGGCTCATGAAGGGCCTCGGCTACGGCCGCGGCTATCAGTACGCTCACGACGCCGAGGACGCGCGGGTCGATCAAGAGCACCTGCCCGAGGCGTTGCGCGACCGCCAGTACTACCAGCCGACCGAGCGTGGACTCGAAGCCGAGCTCGGCCGCCGCCTCGCCGAGTGGCGCCGATGGCGCGCTGAGCAACGAAACCGGTCGAGCTGACCGACATCTACTGGCACCTCACTTGCGGATACCTCCGCGGGAGGTGTGCGATGAAAATCTTGCGCGTCGCCTTGGCGCCGATGCTCGTCCTGATCGGCGGTGCCGTCACCGTATGGGCCAACCCTGGCGATGCCGTCGCGGTTCGTGGGATCCTCGCCTGGCCCGCGATCCTGGCCAACGAGCCGTTCCTGGTCGTGCGCGCTGACAACGGCCGCTTCTACTACGCCGACGTCACCACCGCTGAGCGCCGCGGGACGGCTGCGCTGCGGGCGGGCAACCGCGTCGCCATCGTCGGGACCGAAGGTGCGAGGCCTCACGAGCTCACGGCGACGGCGCTCGGACCCGACGCGGCCGCGGTCTCGAGCGAGCCGCCCAGCACGAGCGCAGCGCCACCGGTCCCCGGAGAGGCTGCGGCGTCACCGCGCACGGATTCGACGGGTA
>Ga0134070_10000584_pt1 | contig 10864 bp, 8 predicted proteins | sample 15_taG_26_FD_94463 | JGI IMG/M metagenome (GOLD analysis project Ga0134070, IMG submission 94463) | Grasslands soil microbial communities from the Angelo Coastal Reserve, California, USA - 15_D_Rain_40cm_2_09082015 | ecosystem: Environmental > Terrestrial > Soil > Grasslands ...
ACCCGGGGGGCTTGGGGGCCATTTCGGGGCCCCCATATATTGACTCGGTGATCGAGGCGCGCCACGGCTTTGCCGGGGCGGGCCGAGCCACCCGGGGGGGCTTGGGGGCCATTTCGGGGCCCCCATGTTAATCAATCCAGCGCGGGCGCGGCGCGCCAGACGCGGCGAGAGCCGCGGTCGATCTTGAGCGCCACGATAGCGGCCGCCATCAAGAGCAGGCAGGCGAGCGCAAAGGCCGCGCCGTAGCCGCCGGTGGCCTCGAAGATTGCGCCGGCCAGCCACGAGCCGATGGCCGAGCCCGTCTGGTGCACGAGGAAGATCACGCCGAGCACCGGGCTCACCGAGAAGCGGCCCCAGATGTCGGCGGTGAGCGCTGAGGTCATGGCGCCCGTGCCGGCCATCGTGATGCCGCCGAGGACCGCGACGATCAAAATCGCCGCGGGGTTGTCGCGGATCAGGAAGAAGCCCGCGAAGATCAGCACGCGGCCCGCGTAGATGGCGGCCAGCACCGGGCGCCGGCCGAAGCGATCGGACAGCGCGCCTAGCATCACCGTGCAGCCCATGCTCGAGCCACCGAGCACGCCGAACGTCCACGACGCGAACATCGGCGAGTAGCCGTGGTCGGTCAGCATCGGGATCCCGTGGGCGGAGAGCAGGCTCATCGAGAAGCCGCACGTGAAGAACGAGCCGGCGAGCTGCCAGAAGGCGAGCGTCTGCATGGCGGTGATGGCCGACACGCGCTCGCGGGCCACCGCTTCCGTCGCTTTCGCCGAGGGCGTGGCGCCGTCGGCGGCGAGGCCCATCGACTCCGGCGATTCGCGGATCACCCAGAGCGAGATCGGCAGCATCCCGACGAGCACGCCGACGGCGATGAGCACGTAGGTCGTCCGCCAGCCGGTGGTGAGGATCAGCCACGTCACTAGCGGCACGAGCAGGCTCATCCCGGTCATCGACGCGCTGCCGAGCAACGAGAGCGCGGTGCCGCGTCGCGCGCTGAACCAGCGGGCCACCACGCCCGAGGCCATCACCGGCCCTGTGACGGCGAGCCCGAGGGGCAGGAGCACGCCGTACACGACGGCGAAGTCCCAATAGTTCCGGACGAACGCCGTCAGCACGAGGGACAGCACGAGCACCAGCGTTCCGACCGATGCGGTCAGGCGCGCGCCGAACCGGTCGAGGGCTAGGCCGACGAGCGGGCCGAACACACCATAGAGGAAGAGGCTCAGCGCGATCACGAGAGAGAAGCTCGCGCGGTCGAGGCCGAGGTCGGCCACGATCGGCTTGAGGAACGGTCCCACCGCGTGGCGAATTCCCGTCGAGATGCACGTCATGAACGAAAACGCGGCGACGACCCACCAGCCGTAGAAAATCGATCGAATGGCCATGGCGCTCGCCTATATCAGTATGGCGCGAGAGCAGCGTGGCGCGGGCGATATGATTGCGCGATGCCGACCTCGCTCCGCTCGGGCCGCGACGGTGTCCTCCCGTGGCGCGTGGTCGCCGCGCTGTGGGTCACGCTGGCGATCGCCTCCGGCCTCTACTTCTCGTTCCCGATCTTCTACGTGGCGCTGCTGGCGGAGTTCGGCTGGTCGCGCGGGGCCACCGCGGCGGCGTTCTCGATCTCGTCCGTCGTGCAGGGGGTGCTCTCACCCGTCGTCGGGATGCTCGTGGACCGCTTCGGGCCACGCCGGGTCATGCTCGGCGGCGCTTGCCTGCTCGGAGGCGCCTGTGTCCTGTCGGGCCAGATCGGCTCGCTGTGGGCGCTCTACCTGGTGACGGGAGTGCTGGCCGCGGCCGGCGTGTGCGCGGTGAGCTGGATCCCGAGCGGGGCGCTGATCGCACGGTGGTTCACCGAGCGGCGAGGCAGCATGATGGGGCTCGCGTTCTCGGGCATGGGCGTGGGCCTGCTGGTGATCGGCCCGCTCGCCCAGTGGTTGATCGCTGGATATGGCTGGCGCGTTGCCTACCTCGTCCTCGGGCTTGGCACGCTGATCGTGCTCGTTCCGCTCATCTCGCTCGGTGTGCGAGAGCCGACCGTGGCGGCGCCTCCGCTGCGAGGCGACCTGTCGGCGCCCGACGCGGAGCGCGCGAGCGCGGGCTGGAACGTCGGCGACGCCGTGAGAACGCGAGCGTTCTGGGCGCTCTTCTTCGCATACCTCTGCACGCCGCTCGCGGTCTTCTCGGTCGTCACCCATCAGGTCGCGTTCGCGGTCGACCACGGGTTTCCGGCGCTGTTCGTCGCGGGCATCTTCGGGCTCACCGGCCTGCTCTCGACCGTCGGCAGGATCGTGTTCGGCTTCGTGGCGGACTGGATCGGCCGCGCCACCTCGGCGACCATTTCCTACGGCTGCACGGCGGTGGGGACGCTCTGCTTGCTGTCGCTCGACGTGTGGCCGCAGGCAGCGGGCCTCTACGCCTACGCGATCTTCTTCGGCCTCGGCTTCGGCGCCCGCGGCCCCATCATCACCGCGATGGCGTCTCAGCTCTTCCCGGGCCGGCGCTTCGGCGCAATCTACGGCGCGCTGAGCGTGGGCAACGGCATCGGCGGCGGCATCGCGCCGTGGTTCGGCGGCGTCGTGCACGACGTGACCGGCAGCTATCGGACCGCGTTCCTGATCGCGGTCAGCTTCTGCGTGGTAGGGTCGGCGTGCTTCTGGCTGGCTCGCCCTCGCCGGCGGAACGCGTGATCCGCCGCCGCGTCAGCGGCCGCGAACGTACCGGCGCAGGACGAGACGCAGGTGATCGCGGAAGTGCGGCTGCAGGCGGCTTGTCCAGTCGCTCTGCCGCGCCTGCTTCCACTCGGCCGACTCCTGAACCTCGGGTGTGGCCAGGTGGTAGAGCGCCACGTACTTGCGGTTGCCGCTGGTGCCGCGGAAGCGCCGGGCGCAGAGGACACCCGGGACGGCGCTGAGCGCCGGGATGTGCTCCTTGTCGTACCACTCGTTGAACTCGGCCTCGAGCTCCGGTGCGATGTTCATCGCGTTCAGCAGGAGCCCCTCGGCCTTGTCGGGCGGGAGCTGATCGCCCGGCAGGATCTGATCGCCCTCGAAGCGCAACAGGCGCTCCACCTGAGCGGTCACGCGCTTCGACCACGGTGACAGGTTCTGACCGCCGATGGCCTGGTAGGCCGGGCTCGTCAGCACGGCGACGCTGTCGAGATCGTACGTCGCGACGGAGATCTTGCGGTCCTGGGTGCTGAACCAGCGCTGGCACACGAGGAAGCCCGGCACGCGCACGCGCTCGGGCAGGTGCTCGGTGTCGTACCAGTCGTGGAACTCGTCCTCGGCGGCCCGCGCCATGTTCATCGCCGCGATCAACGTGCCTTTCGCCATGATCGAACCCTCCATGTGCCGAGCCGGCGCGGGGCACTGCCCGCGTGGGGCACTACTGAAACAGAGCTCGCGCCGCAACGCAATTGACTTTGGTCGCCGGGAAGCGCGATTCTCCCGCCACCAGACGGAGTGCGCCGCGCCGTCAGACGGAGTGGGCCGCACCGGGAGGATCAGGCATATGTCGACGCTAGACAGTCGCCGAGATGTAGTGAAGGAGGACGCCATCGCTGCTGCTGCATCGGTCTGCGCATTCTCGTCCCGGCAGGCGGAAGTTGCGGTGGCAGCGACCGACAAGGGTGGCGCGCACGCCCTCGACCAGGCCCCGGAGGGGGCGTCTACGACGCCGTGAAGGCGATGCCACGGGAGGCGACACGATGAACACTCGCCGGGAATTTCTCGAGAACGCCGCCGGCGCGCTGGCCGGCCTCGCCTTCGTCGGCTGCGATCTCCTGGCCGCAGCGCCCGCGCGGGCGCAGGCGCGCCGCCGCGAGGTGGTGGTGAGCGGCCGGCGCGTGAAGGTGGTGGACGTTCACGCCCACTGCCAGGTGCCGGAGGCGATGGCCCTGATGGGGATGAAGCTGGCCACGCCAGGATCGACGTTGCCGCCGATCCTGGACATGGCGACGCAGGCGTCGGACCGGATCCGCGCGATGGACGAGCAGGGGATCGATGTCGAAGCGCTCAGCATCAATGCGTACTGGTACAAGGCGGAGCGCGACCTCGCGAGCCAGCTCATCAAGATCCAGAACGAGAAGCTGGCCGCCGCCTGCGCGGCCAACCCCGATCGCTTCGTCGCGTTCGCCTCGGTGGCGCTGCAGTACCCGGACCTCGCCGCCCAGCAGCTCGAGGACGGCGTGAAGAAGTACGGACTGCGCGGCGCCGCCATCGGCGGCAGCGTCAACGGCGAGGAGCTGAGCGATCCGAAGTTCCACCCGTTCTGGGCCAAGGCCGAGCAGCTCGGCGTGCTGGTCTTCATTCACCCGCAGGGCTCCGGCGTGGCGGCGGAGATCCCCGGACGGTTCAAGGGCAACGGCCTGCTGGCGAACGTCATCGGTAACCCGCTCGAGACGACGATCGCGCTCTCGCACCTGATCTTCGAGGGCACGCTCGATCGCTTCCCGGGGCTGAAGATCTGCGCGGCCCACGGCGGTGGCTATCTGCCGTCCTACGCGGGCCGCTCGGACCAGGGCTGCCTGACGTTCCCGGACCGATGCCCCGGGACCAAGGACGGGCCGCTCAAGAAAAAGCCGACGGAGTATCTCAAACAGCTCTACTACGACAACATCATGTTCACGCCCGAAGCGATGCGCCACCTCGTCGCCGAGGTGGGCGCGGGCCAGATCGTCGTCGGCACGGACTTTCCGTACCCGTGGACGAAGACGGCCGTGGATCTCGTCCTCGCCACCCCGGGGCTGAGCGACGCCGAGCGCGCCGCGATGCTCGGTGGCACGGCGGCGAAGCTGCTCGGGATCAACGCGTAGCGGCGTGAGGAGGCAGCCATGAGACTGAAGGAAAAAGTCGCGCTCGTCACCGGTGGCGCTCACGGCATGGGCGCGGCCGAGGCCAAGCTCTTCGCCAAGGAAGGCGCCAGGGTCGTCGTCGCCGACGTTCGTGACGGCGACGGCAAGGCCGTCATCGATCAGATCACGAGCGCCGGCGGCCAGGCGCGCTTCGTCCACCTCGACGTCACGCGTGAGGCGGAGTGGCAGCAGGCCGTGGCGTTTGCGGTGAGCACGTTTGGCAAGCTCGACGTCCTGGTCAACAACGCCGGCATCAGCGGCGGGATCGACGCCGACCTCATGAGCACGACGGCCTACGACAAGCTGATGGAGATCAACGCCAAGGGCGTGTTCCTCGGCATGAAGCACGCGATCCCGGCGATGCAGAAGGCCGGCGGCGGCTCCATCGTCAACATCTCGTCCATCTCCGGTATCGCGGGCCAGACCGTCGTCCACATGGGCTACAACGCCTCGAAGGGCGCCGTGCGGGTCATGACCAAGTCGGCGGCCGTGCAGTACGCGACGCAGGGCATTCGCGCCAACTCCGTGCATCCCGGCGTGATGCCGCCGATGCTCACGTCCAACCAGAATCCCGAGACCCGGGCGAAGCTGCTGAGAGGCATCCCGATGAATCGAGAGGGCCGGGTGGAAGAGGTCGCCTACGCCGTGCTCTTCCTCGCGTCGGACGAGGCCTCGTACATTACCGGGGCCGAGCTGGTCGTCGACGGCGGCTTCCTTGCCGCGTAGGCGTCAGCGTTCGGCCCAGGAGCCGGCGTGAGACTGAACAAGAAAATTGCGAAGCTCATCGCCCGGGAGCGGGTGTGCCGGGTGGCCACGGCCGGCAGCGACGGCACGACGCACCTCGTCCCCGTCTGCCACGTGCTGGCCGGCGACAAGATCTACTTCGGCTCCGGCGACGACGGCCGAAAGGTGAAGAACCTTCGAGAAAACCCCCGAATCGCCGTGACCGTCGATCTCTACTCGGACGACTGGGCGCAGATCCGCGGCGTCATGGTCCAGGGCACCGCGAAGTTGATCGAGCGGGGGCCGCGCTTCAAGCAGGCGCGCGATCGCCTCTACCAGAAGTATCCGCAGTACCGGAACGAGGCGGCGATCGCGCCGTCGGACTCGGTCGTCATCGAGGTGACGCCCACGCACGTCTTCACCTGGGGCCTCGACTAGCCTCTGCTGGAGCGGAGCGCCGCGGGACGATCCGCGGCGCCCCGTGCTCTCGTACCGAACCCGGCCTACAATACGGCTCCATGACGTTATCGCCTCGGCGAGGGACCCCATGAAGATCAGCGCGTTCCATCTGATGCCCCATCGTGAGCTGCCCGACGATTTCGAGAAACGCTACGAATCCGTGTGGGTGACGCCGCCGTGGTGGGAGCTGGCCGATGCCAGCCGGGTCGGGCAGTACTACAACTGGACGCTCGACGAGCTGCTCTACGCCGCGCGCGCTGGCTTCGACGGCCTGTGCACCAACGAGCACCACCAGAACGCGTACGGCTTCATGCCGAGCCCCAACTTGATGGGCGGCGTGCTGGCCAAGCTCACGAACGGGATGGACGTCGCGATCGTCCAGATGGGCGCGACGCTCCCCACGTCGAATCCGCCGATCCGCGTGGCCGAGGAATACGCGATGCTCGACTGCATCAGCGGCGGCCGGCTCGTGGCCGGGCTTCCGCTGGGCAGCCCCATGGACGTGAATCTCTGCTACGGCATCACGCCGATGGAGCACCGCGAGCGGTATCGCGAGGCCTTCGCGCTGACGCTCAAGGCCTGGCAGGCGCGCGAGATCTTCGCGTGGAACGGTCACTACTACCAGCTCGCCAACGTGAACCTGTGGCCGCGGCCGATCCAGCAGCCGCATCCGCCCGTGTGGGTGCCGGGCTCGGGCAGCGTCACGACGTTCGACTTCGCCGTCGACAACGAGGTCTGCTACTGCTTCCTCTCCTACTCGGGTGCGAAGTCGGCAACCACGATGATGCAGAGCTACTGGGACGTCGTGGCCAAGAAGGGCCGCGAGCCCAATCCATACCGCGCGGGGTTCCTGCAGCTCGTGGCCGTCGCCGAGAGTGACGCCCGCGCCGAGGAGAAGTTCGCGCGGCACGTCGAGTACTTCTATCACAAGTGCCTGCACGTGCCCGGCATCTGGTTCTCGCCGCCCGGCAACCAGGACTACCGGAGCCTCGTGGCGAGCAGCAAGAATCCCGTGCGCCGGCCCGAGAACCCCAAAGATTTGCGCTATCGCGACTTCGTGGAGAAGGGCTACGTGATCGCGGGCAGCCCCGCCACCGTGCGCGATCGGATCAAGCAGGAAGTCATCAAGAACCTGCACGTCGGCAATCTCATGGTGCTGCTCCAGATCGGCTCGATGCCGCACGAGATCGCACTCGAGAACATCGATTGCTTCGCCCGCGAGGTGTTGCCCGATCTCCGTCCGATCTGGGAGGACGAGGGCTGGGTGAACCACTGGTGGCCGGAGCGGCTGCGTGCGCCGAGGGCGGCGTCGAGTGGCCCCGGCATGGCGGCGGCGCGCGCATGAGCGAACGCACGATCGCCGTCTGGCAGGGCAAGGTCCGCATCCGGGTGTTCTCGAAGGGCAGCGGCCCGGCGCTCGTGTTCTTTCACGGCCCCTGGGGCCTCCACTGGGACCCGTTCCTCGACGAGCTGGCGCGGACCTTCACCGTGTACGCGCCCGAGCATCCGGGCACGACGCCGGATGCGCCCGACGATGTCTACCACCTCGACGGCCTCTGGGACCTCGTCCTCTGCTACGACGAGCTGCTCACGGCCCTCGGGCTCGAGAGCGCGGCGTTCCTGGGCCACTCGTTCGGTGGGATGGTGGCGAGCGAGCTCGCTGCGGCGTATCCCGATCGCGCGCGCCGTCTGGCCCTGATCGCTCCGCTCGGTTTCTGGCGCGACTCCGAGCGCGTCGTCAACTGGATGATGCTGGAGCCGGCCCGCATGCGCGCCCAGGTCTTCCGCGATCCCGAGGGCGAAGCCGCCAGGCGCATGTTCGGCAGCGCCGACGACCCGGACGCCCGCGTGCGTCTCATGTGGGCCATGGGCACCACGGGCAAGTTCATCTGGCCGATCCCCGACAAGGGACTGAAGAAGCGCGTCCACCGCATCACGGCGCCCACGCTGATCGTGTGGGGCAAGGAGGACCGCCTGGTGCCGCCGGTCTACGCCGACGAGTTCACGCAGCGCATTCCGATCGCGCGCGTGCAGGTCGTCGACGGCGCCGGGCACGCTCCGCACCTGGAGCAGCCCGCGGCGGTGGCCCGGATGGTGGCGGACTTCCTGAAGTCGTGATGGGCGCGACGCGCTGACGTGTACCTCGATCGCACGCTCCTCGGCTTCACGGCCGGGCTGCGCTCGCGCATCGTTGCCTCGGCGGCGCTCGGCCTCCTGGGTGTCGCGCTGGGCATCGGGCGGCTCGCCTTGCTTGGGTGGCTCCTCGCTCGCGTGTTCGCCGGCGCCGACCTCTCCGACCTCGCGCTGCCGATCGCCACCGTCGCGGCCGTGATCGCGGCGCGATCGATCGTCGAGTACGCGCGCACGATGGTCGCGCACCACACCGCCTTCCGCGTCCAGGCCCGGCTCCGCCAGCGGCTCTACGACCACCTGCTGGGCCTGGGGCCCGCGTACCTCACGCACGCCCGGACCGGGCCCGTGGCCACGTCGATGGTGGAAGGGGTCCAGCAGCTCGAGGTCTATTTCGGCCAGTTCCTGCCTCAGCTCGTCGTCGCCGTCGCCACGCCGGTTCTCATCTTCGCCTTCGTTGCCTTCGTCGACCTGCCGGTGGCCGCGGTGCTGGTGGGCGCCGCGCTCGTCACGCTGATCGCACCGGCGCTCTGGCACCGTCGCGATCGCGCCGCCAGCTACGGACGCAACCGCGCCTACTCGGCGTTCGGCGCCGAGCTGCTCGACGCGCTGCAGGGCCTGGCGACGTTGAAGGCGTTCGGCCAGAGTGGTGAGCGCGCGCGGCTGCTCGAGCAGAAGAGCCAGGAGCTGTTCCGGAGCACGATGTGGCTCCTCGGCGCCAACACGATGGGCCGCGGCATCACCGACGCCGGCATGGCCATCGGCGCGGCCGCGGCGCTCGCGGTCGGCGCGTGGCGCGTCCACGCCGGCCAGATGGACCTCGCCGCGCTGCTCGTCATCCTGATGCTCGGCGTCGAGGTGTTCCGGCCGCTGCGCGAGCTGCGCATGCTGCTGCACGCGGGGATGCTCGGGACCGCCGCGGCGAGCGGCATCCTCGACATCCTCGCCGCCCGGCCGGCCGTCGCCGATCACGGGCAGCCGACGAACGGTACGTCACCCACGCCGACCGTCGCCTTCGAGGGCGTGACGTTCGCGTATCCGGGCGGGCGTCGCATCGCGCACGACGGCATCGACTTCCACGTGAGCGCGGGCGAGCGGGTCGCCTTCGTCGGCCCGAGCGGCAGCGGCAAGTCCACCGTCGTCCGCCTGCTCCTCCGCTTCTACGATCCCGATGCCGGCCGCGTGCTCGTCGGCGGGCACGACATCCGCGAGCTGACGCTCCACGACCTGCGCCGGCGCATCGCCGTGGTGAGCCAGGACACCTACCTCTTCCACGGCACCGTCGAGGAGAACTTGAGGATGGGCAAGGCCGACGCGACGGCGGCCGAGCTCGAGGCCGCCGCGCGCGCCGCCGACGCCCACGAGTTCATCACGGGGTTGCCCCAGGGCTACGCCACCGTCGTCGGCGAGCGGGGGATCCGCCTCTCGGGCGGCCAGCGCCAGCGTATCGCGATCGCGCGCGCGCTCCTGCGCGACGCGCCGATCCTCGTCCTCGACGAGGCGCTCTCCTCGGTGGACGCCGAGAGCGAGGCGCTCATCCAGCAGGCGCTCGATCGTCTGATGGAAGGCCGCACCACGCTGATCTTCGCCCATCGCCTCTCGAGCGTGATCGGCGCCGACCGGATCATGGTGCTCGACGGCGGCCGGCTCGCCGAGTCGGGGACGCACGCTGAGCTGATGACGCGACGTGGTCCGTACTGGCGGCTCATGAACCCCCAGGTGTCGGCGGCGCGCTCGGAACACCTGATCGCCATCGACGGCACGAGCTCGGCGGCGAGCGCCGCGGAGGGTGAGCGCGCGGGAGCAGCGGTCGCCGAAGACGGCGCCGTCAGCTCGAAGACGATGGGCTGGCTGGAGGCGCTGCCGATCCTCATCCGGATGATCCGCGGCTATCGCGCGCGGCTCGTCGCCACGTTCGGACTGGGCATCGCGCGAGTGGCCGCGATCATCGCGGTCGGCGTGCTGAGCGCGCTGGTCGTGCGCGCCGTGAAGCACGACGCGCCGTTCGGCGCCCTGCTGGTCGCTCTCGCGATGGCGGCGCCGCTGGCCGGGCTGCTCCACTGGCTCGAGTCGTGGCTCGCCCACGACATGGCCTACCGGCTGCTCAACGACATGCGACTCGCGCTCTTCAGGAAGCTCGACGCGCTCGCTCCCGCGTATCTGACGCGACGCCGGAGCGGCGATCTCGTCGCCGTGGCCACCCACGACGTCGAGCTGATCGAGTACTTCTTCGCCCACACGGTCACGCCGGTGCTGGTCGCCATCATCGTGCCGCTGGCCGTGCTTGGCACACTGGCGATGTTCGGCTGGCCGCTGGCCGTCGCGCTCCTGCCCTTCCTTCTCTATGCCGCGCTGAGCCCCCTGCTGCGCCGGGCTCACATCGACCAGCTCGGCTCGCGCGCACGGGAAGTCTCGGGGGATCTCAGTGCCCACACGGTGGACTCGATCCAGGGGATGGCGGAGATCGTCGCGTTCCAACGCGAGCGCGCGAGGGGCGAGGAGCTGACGGCGCGCGCCCGCGCCTATCTCGCGGCGCGGATGCCGTTCCTCGCCGACCTCACGCGCGAGCACGCGCTGCACGAGGCGGTGACCGGCCTCGGTGGCCTCGCGATCATCGCGGCCGGCGCATGGATGGTGGCCGCGGGCCGGCTCGATGGAGCGATGCTGCCGTTGCTGACGCTGCTGGCCCTGTCCGCCTTC
>Ga0134070_10000586_pt1 | contig 10856 bp, 8 predicted proteins | sample 15_taG_26_FD_94463 | JGI IMG/M metagenome (GOLD analysis project Ga0134070, IMG submission 94463) | Grasslands soil microbial communities from the Angelo Coastal Reserve, California, USA - 15_D_Rain_40cm_2_09082015 | ecosystem: Environmental > Terrestrial > Soil > Grasslands ...
CCCGGTGGGCCTCCCGGACTTCAAATCCGGTGTCCGGCTCTAGACAAGCTGGAGGTGGGTTCGACTCCCACACGCTTCCGCCAGCGGGGGACGATGGCGAAGCGGCAGGCCGACCGCGGTACGAATCGAGCGAGGCGCCAGCGGCGGTGGGCGGTCGTCGTGGCCGCGCTCGTCGTCATCGGCGCCGGAGTGGGTTACTTCGCGTACCGCGCCGCAGCCGATCTCCCGGGGATGAAAACCGCCGACCAGGGAAACCGTCACGTGCAGAACGGCGAGTCGCACGAGGCGTACAACACCGAGCCACCGACGTCCGGGCCTCATCTCCCGTACATCGCGCCCTGGGGCGTGCACACACGGCCGATCCAGCCCGAGCTCCAGGTGCACAATCTCGAGGACGGCGGCGTGGTAGTGCAGTACAACTGCGAGTGCCCCGAGCTCGCCGAGCAACTGAAGAAGGTCGTCCAGGGGTATGACAAGTACGTTATCCTTGCGCCCTATCCCTCGATGAAAACGCGCATCGCGCTCACGGCCTGGACGCGCATCGACACCTTCGACGACTTCGATGAACGGCGCATTCGACGGTTCATAAACGCCTACCGTGGGATCGACCACCACCGCTAGGGCCCTGGTCGCCGGCGCGCTTGCGCTGGCCGGCTGCTCGCGCCTGCACATCTCGCCGCTCCAGCCGCCGCCGTATCGCGCTGAGATCCCGGCCGCGTACGACTCGACGTGGGGCGCCCTGGTGCGTGCGCTCGCCCATCAAAACGTGCCGCTGCGTGCCATCGCGCGCGATTCCGGGGTGATCGCCTCTGACGAGTTCGTGTCGCCCATCAACCTCTATGCGGACTGCGGCCAGTTGAGCGGCGATCAGCTCGAGGGCGAGGCGATCGTGTCGTTCACGGTCTTCGTCGAGTCCAACGGGCCACAGGCCACGCGCATCCAGGTGAACTCGAAGATGCGCACCCAGGCCTTTCGTCGCGGCAAATCCGGTAAGCTACGCCCTATGCCCGTCTACAACTGTGCGTCCACCGGGCGGTTCGAGGCCAACCTCGTCGATGCCCTGCGGGACTACGTGAAGGAATGAGCGTGCCGCCCCGGCTGGCCGATCTCGTGCGCAAGGCGCGGCGGCTCGCCGCCGAGCGCGACCGCCTCATCGAGGCGCTCGCGGTCGAGTGGGCCCGCGCGCTCAAGGGCCAGCGCCTGTCCGCCGCGGACCTCGACGAGCTGTGGGCCGGGCTCACCGAGGATGCGGTACGTCGCGGCGGTCAGGCCCGCGACGCCGGCTGGACGGCCCAGGCCTGGCGACGAGAGGCCCAGGAAGTCGTCGCGCGCCTTCGCGAAAAGGTCGAGGCGACGCTGGATGAGCGCTGACCGCGCGGCACGCCTCCGCCGGCTTCCCGCCGTGGACCAGGTGCTGCGCGAGGTCGGCGACCGGCCGGAAACGGTAGCCGTCCCGCGGCCACGCCTGACCGCTCTCGTTCGCGGCGTCCTGGATGCCGAGCGGCGGCGCATCATGAGCGAGGACGCCGAGCCCCTGGACGCCGCAGCCGTGGGCGAGCGGGTCCTCGAACAGATCGGCCGCCAGGGAACGTTCTCGCTCAAGCCGGTGATCAATGCCACCGGCGTCGTCCTCCACACGAATCTCGGCCGAGCCCCGCTCAGCGCGCTCGCCCTCGAGCGCATCGCCAGCGTCGCCGAAGGCTATTCCAACCTCGAGCTCGACCTGGCCTCCAAAGAGCGTGGCTCGCGGTATGCGCACGTGGAGGAGTTGCTGCGGCGCCTGACGGGCGCCGAGGACGCGCTGGTCGTCAACAACAACGCGGCGGCGGTTCTCCTGGCGCTCGAGACGCTGGCCCACGGCAAGGAGGTCGTCGTCTCTCGCGGTGAGCTCATCGAGATCGGCGGAGAATTTCGGATCCCCGACATCATGCTGCGCAGCGGCGCCGTCTTGCGTGAGGTGGGGACGACGAACCGCACCCACCTGAAGGATTACCAGGGTGCGATCGGAGACAACACCGGGCTGCTCCTCAAGGTTCACACGTCGAACTACCGTGTCGTCGGGTTCACCGCCGACGTCCCGTCGCGCGAGCTGGTCGCGCTCGGCCACGACCGCGGCCTGCCTGTCATGGAAGATCTCGGCTCGGGCAGCCTCATCGACCTCCGCGACTGGGGCTTCCCTTACGAGCCCACCGTGCAGGAAGTCGTCGCCGCAGGCGTCGACCTGGTCTCGTTCTCCGGCGACAAGCTGCTGGGTGGGCCGCAAGCCGGCATCGTGGTCGGCCGTCGTGAGCTCGTGGGGCGCCTCAAGACGAACCCGTGGAACCGGGCGTTGCGCATCGACAAGCTCACGCTGGCCGCGCTGGAGGCGACGCTCTATGCGTACGATGCCGGCCGGGCGCTCGAGACCGTGCCGACGCTCCAGCTCTTGACCGAACCGCTCGTGGCGGTGCGCCGGCGCGCCCAGCGACTGGTGGCCCGTCTGGGTCCCGATCTCCGACGGCGGTTGGACGCGAAGGTCATCGAGGATCGCGGCCAGGTCGGAGGCGGAGCGCTGCCGACCGTCGAGTTGCCGACCGCGGCGGTGGCGCTGGGCGCGACCGCGGCGGTTGCCCGGAGCCTCGACGGGGCGCTGCGACGCGGCAACCCACCTGCGATCGGTCGCCTCGTGGACGACCGCCTCCTGCTCGATTGCCGCACGGTGTTGCCCGCCCAGATCAATGCGCTCGCCGCCGCCATCTCCGCCGCCTCAGCAGCGACCCCTGGATGACGAGTCGGACGATCGATGGGAATCGGGGGTACGGGCAGGTGAATCCAACACATTGCTTCGTACCTTGAGCAGGCCACCCACGGGTCAAGCCGTACTTGCGGCACCCGCTACAATCGTCGTCGGCACTGCGGGCCACATCGACCACGGCAAGACCTCGCTCGTCAAAGCGCTGACCGGTATCGACACCGACCGGCTGCCCGAAGAAAAGGCGCGCGGCATCACCATCGATCTCGGCTTTGCCTTTCTCGAGGAGCCGGACGGACTCACCATCGAGATCGTCGACGTCCCCGGTCACGAGCGATTCGTCAAGAACATGCTCGCGGGAGTCGGGGGCATCGACCTCGCCATGCTCGTCATCGCCGCTGACGAAGGCGTGATGCCCCAGACCCGCGAGCATCTGGCCATCTGCTCGCTCCTGCGCATCAAAACGGGCGTGGTCGTCCTCACTAAGGCCGATCTGGTCGAGCCCGACTGGTTGGAGCTGGTGCGCGAGGACGTCGCCGGGCTGGTCCGCGGCACGTTTCTCGACGGGGCTCCGATCGTGGCCGTCTCGGCCAAGACCGGCGCCGGCCTTCCCGAGCTGCGGGCGGTGTTGCGCACGCTGGCTGCGGCCGTTCCTGCCCGCTCGACCGACGCCCTGCCGCGTCTGCCCATCGACCGGGTCTTCACCGTCAAGGGATTCGGCACCGTGGTCACCGGCACGCTGATGGCCGGCCGGTTCGCGGTCGACGACAGGGTGGAGGTCTTTCCACGGGGAGCGACCGCGAAGATCCGCGGGCTTCAGACGCACGGTCACGGAGTGCCCGAGGCGCGCGCAGGTCAACGCACCGCGATCAACTTCCAGGGCCTGGAGCGTGCCGCGGTCGAGCGCGGCGACGTGGTCGGTCTCACCGGCACGCTGGTTCCGTCGGTCCTGGTGGATGGCCTGCTCGAGCTGCTCCCCGATGCGCCGCGGCCGCTCAAGAACCGCGACCGCGTGCGCTTCCACGTCGGCACGAGCGAGGTCATGGCCCGCGTGCTGCTGCTCGAGCACACCGAGCTCGCCCCCGGCGAGCGTGCCTTCGCACGCGTCCGTCTGGAGGCGCCTCTGATCGCGCTGCCCGGCGATCGCTTCGTCATCCGCTCCTACTCGCCCATCGTCACCATCGGCGGCGGCACCCTGCTTGACATCGACCCGCCGCGCTTGCGGCTCAAGGCTCCGGCCCGCCTCGCCCACATCCGCACGCTCGCTGAAGGGACACCGGAAGAGGTCGTCGAGGAGCACGTGCGCCACGTGGGGATGTCGGGTGTGAGGCTGGCGGCGCTCTCCGGTCGCGTGCCCTACGGCCCCCAGCGCCTCCGCGGACTGCTCGACGCTCTGCAGACGAGCGGCCGTGTGGTGGCCGTCGAGCGCGACTGGTTCCTCCACGCAGACAGCCAGTCCCGCCTGCGGGGCCTCGTGCTCGCCGCGCTGGAGAAGTACCACCTGGCCAATCCGCTGCGGCCGGGGATGCCGCGCGAGGAGCTGCGCGGCCGGGCCGGAGGCGCCGATGAGCGTGTGTTCGCCCACCTCATGACGGCGCTCGAGGCGGAAGCCTCGGTCAAGGCCGAGCGAGACAAGGTCCGTCTCGCTTCGCACGAGGTCCGGCTCTCCGCCGAGCAGCAGCGGATCGTGGATCAGGTCGAGCACGACTTCATGAACGCCGAGGCGGCGCCACCCAGCCCCCAGGAAGCGCTCGCCCACGCAGGCGTGACGGGTGACGAAGAGCACGAGCTGTTCCAGGTCCTCCTGGAAGCGAGAAAGCTCGTCCGTGTGAAGGAGTCACTCTTCTTCCACACGCGGGCGCTCGACGCCATCCAGGACAAGGTGGTTGCCCTTCTCCGCGAGCGGAAGGAGATCGGCCCCGGCGACATCAAGGATCTGCTGGGGATCTCCCGCAAGTACGCCATCCCGCTCCTCGAGCACATGGATGCCCGCCGAGTGACGACACGCGTCGGCGAGCGCCGGGTCTTGCGGGGGGCGTAGGGGCGCGCTATCGTGAAGGCCGCAGGAAAGGAGCACCACATGTTTGGGCTGGGCTATCAGGAACTGCTGATCATTCTCGTGATCGTGTTGATCCTCTTCGGGGCCAACCGGCTGCCGGAGCTGGCGCGGTCGCTGGGCTCGAGCGTCAAGGAGTTCAAGAAGGGCGTGAACGAGGCGCAAAAGGACGAGACGCCGAAGCGAGACGACGAGAAGAAAGTCTAGTCGTTCCGCGCCTTCCATGTCCCGCACCGCGCCGCGTCTCGACCTGCTCTGCGCGGTGGCGCTCTCGCTGTTGACGGTCCTTTCCCGATTGCCCTTCCGCGCGCGGATGCTCTACAACTGGGACGCCGTCCAGTTCGCGCTCGCGCTGCGCGAGTACGACGTCAGCAAGCACCAGCCCCATCCTCCGGGCTATATCCTGTACGTCGGGCTCGGCCGGATCGTGAACGCCTGGCTCGGTGATCCGGCCGCTGCCTATGCGCTGCTCGCCGTCGTCTTCAGCGGACTGACGACCTTCGTCGTGTTCTATCTCGCCCGGGAGGTCTACGACCGGGCGACCGCACTGGCCGCGGCCACGCTCCTGGCCGTCAGCCCTCTCTTCTGGTTCTACGGTGCCGTCGGGCTGACGTACGCCGGCGAGGCGCTCTGCGCGGTCACCGTCGCCTACTTCGCCTTCCGCGCGCTCAAGGGGAGTGAGACCGACTCCTGGCTCGCGGCGGGATATCTCGGCCTGGCGGGTGGACTGCGCCAGTCGGTGCTGCTGCTCCTGTTCCCGCTGTGGCTCGGAGCGACCGTGGTCGGTCTCCGCCGTGTCGGCACGGTCGTGATCGGGCTGGCGGTGATCGCGGTTGCGACGCTGACGTGGTTCGTGCCGATGATCTGGCTCAGCGGAGGCCTCGATCGGTATCTCGCCGCGTCGCTCGAGCTCGCCGACAGCGTGGTGAAGCCGACCTCCATTCTGGGCGGGCCGTTCGAGACGACGCTTCGGATCTCGCGCTACGTGCTGGAATCGGTCCTCGTCGGCCTGGGGCCGCTGGCGCTGGCCGTGTTCCTCGTGCCCTGGTACGTGCGCCGCTACGGCTGGGGCCGCGCCGAGTGGTTTCTCGTCGGATGGACGGTGCCGCCGATCGTCGTCTACACGCTCGTCCACTTCGGGCAGGCCGGGTACGTGCTGACGTTCTTGCCCGCGCTCGTCGTGCTGCTCTCGCGCGTCCTGATGGCTGCGTTCGGCGACGCGTTGCTGACGCACCCACGACTGCGGCCCCTGGCGACGACGGCTGTGGTCACGCTGGTCGTGCTCGTCAACGGCTCGTTCTTCGTCAGCGCTCGGCCACTCTCGCGTGACTTCGACACGCCCAGGCCGGCCTGGCAGAAGACCGCCGAGGACGAGGCGTTCGACTGGATCTTCAGCCGGACCGCGGCGGCGCTGCAGGAGCACGAGCGCGTCGTGCAGACGTTCGTCGGCGCCATCCGGGGACTGTACGCGCCGGACGAGACCGCCGTCGTGACGGAGCTCGGCAACCCGCGCTCGTATCCGTGGCTGCGCCACGCGATGTTCTACCTGCCGGAGTACCCGATCTACGAGCTGACGGTGGGCGAGCTGCCCGCGGGATTCTATGCGCCGCGGATGGCCCAGGTGATGGCCCGCGTGCCCGAGAGCCACATCGCGCTGCCCGCGGGCGTCAAGCAGCTCGTCTGGTTCGTGGACCACTGGAGCCCGCTGACCGAGCGCCCGCTCGGCCTCACCGAGATCGAGCTTCCTCACGGCCGCTATCTGTACCTGCTCAGCATCGGCCGCAAGCCCGTGGACTATGCGGGCTACACCTTCGTGCGCGAGAACGTAGCGGGTCGTGCCGTCCGGACGCCGCGGTAGCGTCCTCCTCGTCGTCGCCCTCGCCGTCCCGCTCGCGGTCCTGCTCACCTCGGAGCGCCGCATCGCGGGAGCGGCCGGCTTTCCCCTCGACGACTCGTGGATCCACCTCCAGTTCGCTCGCAACATCGCCGAGGGGGCTGGCTTCTCGTACAACCCGGGCGTGCCCGTGGCCGGCTCGACGGCGCCGCTGTGGACGCTGCTGCTCGGCGCCGCATTTGCGCTCTTCGGTCCCTCGATCGTGATCGTGAAGGTGATTGGTGTTGCTCTGACCCTCGCCGCGGGAGTGGTCACCCGTCAAGCGGCCCTGGCCTGGGGCGCGTCGGCCTCCGCTGCGCTTGCGGCGGCCTTCGCTGTGCTGTGGACGGGGCCGCTCGCATGGGGCTCGCTCTCGGGGATGGAGGTGCCGCTGGCCGCCACACTGGTCGCCGCGACGCTCTGGGCTCACGCGCGTGGCCGGCTCTTTCTCACCGCGCTGTTCGCCGCGCTGGCGCCGCTCGCTCGCCCCGAGTCGATCGTGCTGCTGCCGTTGATCGCGCTGTCCACCCCACCGACCCTGCGACGCGTCGGCGTCTTCATCGGCCTCGCCGCCGTTGCGCTGGCCCCGGCCGTGGCCTTCAGCCTGGCGACCGTCGGCACCCCCGTGCCGGCGCCTGCGGCGGCCAAGATCGAGGGCGGCCTGCTCGGCTGGCTCGCCGGCGTCCACGAGCCTCTGGGCCGGCTGCTCGTGACTCGCCCGTGGCAATTCACTCGCGAGTGGATCGGCTGGCTCTGGACGACGCACGTCCTGCTGCCGATCGCGCTGGCGCCGGCGGTGATCGTCGTCTGGCGCCGCGTCGGTCCGGCGCTCGGCCTTCCGGCTTTGGCGTTGATCGTCCATCCACTGGCGATGGCACTGCTCGCGCCCTACCGTGGCCCCGGGTTCCAGGAGGGCCGCTATTCGGCCCACCTGCTGCCGCTGGCCTTCATCGTCCTCGTGGTCGCACTCGGGCCGACGTGGACGCGACGGCGTGGCGCTGTCGCCGCCGTCTGGCTCGCGCTGGCTCTCGCCAGCCTCCTCCCGGCAGCGACGCGTTACGCCTGGGGCGTGCAGAACATCAACGCGATGCAGGTGCGCGTGGGCCACTGGGTCGCCGAGAACGTTCCTCGTCACGGGCGCCTGGCGCTCAACGACATCGGCGCCATCGCCTTCATTTCTCGTCGTCCGGTCATCGACCTGATGGGCCTGGTGACGCCCGAGATCATCCCGTACCGCCGCCAGGGCGAGGAGGGCATCCTTCGCTTCGTCGGCGAACAGTGCCCCGATTACGTGATCGTCTTTCCGGTTTGGTTTCCCGACATGACGGCGCGACGCTACCTGCTGGAGCCGGTCTTCCGGGTGCGTCTCGAGCGCAACGAGGTGGCGGGAGCCGACGAAATGGTCGTGTATCGCCTCAGACGCTGCGCGGTATGATCGAGAGGTGACGCGTGGGGCTCGCCCCCGCGTTGCGTCGACACTCATCGCGCCGAAGCGCTGACGCGCAGTCGGCGGGAGAGGAGCACGACCGCGTGATCACGCCCGGGCGCATCGCCGTCGCAGTGCTCGTCATCTTCGCCGGCTCCGGCATCGCGCAGGCGCAGTACATCCGCTACTCCGACGAGAACGGCGCCTCGTACTACGTCGACAGCCTCGACCGCATCCCCGAGCGCTATCGCGATTCAGCGGTGATGCTCCGCTATCGCAATGCCCCGACGGTCATTCGCTACACGCCGGGCCAGCCGATCATGGTCAACGTACGGCTCAACGGTTCAGCCTCCGCGCAGTTGATGATGGACACCGGCGCCGATCGCACGCTGATCAGTCCGCGCGCGCTGGCCGCCGCTGGCGTATCGCTCAGCCGGCCGGTCGGCACCGGTCAGATGCACGGAGTCACCGGCAGCGACCGCATGGACTTCGTGATCGTGAACTCGATCGAGATCGGTGACGCGCGCGTGGGCCGCATGCCGGTGGCCTCCTACGAGATGCCGCACGCGCGCGGCGACGGCCTCCTCGGCCGAGATTTCCTCGATCAGTTCAACGTCAGCATCGACGCCGCCCGTGGTGAGGTGACGCTCGCGCCCAAGTAGCCACCCAAGATCGCTGTGATACGATGACCCTCCCGGCCATGGACTACAAGCCCACGCTGAATCTGCCGAAAACCGCGTTTCCGATGAAGGCGAACCTGCCGCAGACCGAGCCGCAGATGCTGGCGTGGTGGTCTCAGATCGGCATCTACAAGCGGCTCCGCGAGGCTTCGGCTGATCGCGTGCGGTGGATCCTCCACGACGGCCCACCCTACGCGAACGGCAACATCCACATGGGCCACGTCCTCAACAAGGTGCTCAAGGACATCGTGGTGAAGTCACGGACGATGCTGGGCTTCAACGCCGTGTACGTGCCGGGCTTCGACTGTCACGGCCTGCCCATCGAGCACCAGGTCGACAAGGAGCTCGGCCTCGATCAGCCGGGCGTCGACGTACGGCGCGCGATGGATCCCGTCGAGAAGATCCGACGCTGCCGCGCGTATGCGCAGAAGTACGTCGACATCCAGAGCGAGGAGTTTCAGCGGCTCGGCGTGTTCGGTGACTGGGAGCACCCGTACCTGACGATGTCGCCCGCCTACGAGGGCGTGATCGCGCGCGAGTTCGCGCGGCTGGTGGGCCGCGGCCTCGTCTACAAGGGCCTGAAGCCGGTTCACTGGTGCATGTACTGCAAGACCGCGCTCGCCCAGGCGGAGGTCGAGTACGAGGAGCAGCGGACCCCGTCGGTGTACGTGAAGTTCCCGCTGGTGGCGCCGCTCCCAGCCGCCGCCGGAGCGCCGGCGTCGCTGGTGATCTGGACGACCACTCCGTGGACGCTTCCGGCCAATCTCGCCATCGCCGTGCATCCCACGGAAGAATACGTGGCGCTGCGCGCGGGCAACGACGTGCTGATCGTCGCCGCCAAGCTCGCCGATGAGTTCGTCAGGACGGCGAAGCTGACCGGGACTCAGGTCGTCGGCCGCATGCCCGGGCGCGCGCTGGACGGCCTCGAGTACCGCCATCCGTGGATCGAGCGCACCGGAAAGGTCGCCGTCGCCGACTTCGTCGCGATGGACACGGGCACCGGCCTCGTGCACGTCGCGCCGGGCCACGGCGAGGAAGACTACGATCTCGGCCGCGCGCTCGGCCTGCGCATCTACAACCCCGTGGACGACGACGGCCGCTTCGTGCGCGAGGTGGCGCACTTCGCTGGCATGACGGTGTGGGAGGCGAACCCGAAGATCGTCGAGCACCTGCGGCGGATCGGCGCCCTCGTGGCCGAGGTGACGCTGACGCACACGTATCCGCACTGCTGGCGCTGCAAGAACCCGACGCTGTTCCGCGCGACCGAGCAGTGGTTCGTCGCCCTCGACCGGCAGGGACTACGCGCGCGGACGCTCGACGCGATCCGGCGCGACGTGCGCTGGATCCCGACGTGGGGTGAGGACAGGATCTTCAACATGGTGGCCCACCGCCCGGACTGGACGCTGTCGCGGCAGCGCGTCTGGGGCGTGCCGATCGTCGCCTTCTACTGCGATGGCTGCGACGCGCTCCTGCTGGAGGAGCCCGTCATCGAGCACGTCGCGCGTCTCTTCGGCGACGGGCGGGGGATCGAGGAGTGGTACCTCCGAGCGGTGCCCGACCTGCTCCCGCCGGGCACGAGGTGCCGGAAGTGCGGAGGCACCACGTTCCGCAAGGGGACCGACACCCTCGACGTCTGGTTCGATTCCGGCTGCAGTCACGCCGCCGTGCTGGAGACGCGACCCGAGCTCACGTGGCCCGCCGAGCTCTATCTCGAGGGCTCGGATCAGCACCGCGGCTGGTTCCACTCCTCGCTGCTCGAGGCGATGGCCACGCGGGAGGCGCCGCCGTACCGCGCGGTGTTGACGTGCGGCTTCGTCGTGGACGGTGACGGACGGAAGATGTCGAAGTCCGTCGGCAACGTCGTCAGCCCACAGGATCTGCTGCCGAAGTACGGCGCCGAGATCCTCCGCCTCTGGGTCGCCGCCGAGGACTACACCGAGGACATCCGGCTCTCGTCACTGATCCTCGACCGACTCGCCGACGCCTACCGGCGGATTCGGAACACGTTCCGCTTCCTGCTCGGGAACCTCAGCGACTTCGATCCCGCGCGCGACCGTCAGCCGTACGCCCGGCTCGACGAGGTGGACCGC
>Ga0134070_10000614_pt1 | contig 10660 bp, 7 predicted proteins | sample 15_taG_26_FD_94463 | JGI IMG/M metagenome (GOLD analysis project Ga0134070, IMG submission 94463) | Grasslands soil microbial communities from the Angelo Coastal Reserve, California, USA - 15_D_Rain_40cm_2_09082015 | ecosystem: Environmental > Terrestrial > Soil > Grasslands ...
CATCGTCAAGGCGATCAAAGACAAGAAGTTCAAGAAGGCCCAGGCGTCGATTCAGGGCACCGAGATCCGCGTGCAGTCCCCCTCCAAGGACGAGCTGCAGGAGGTCATCGCGTTCCTGCGCTCGCAGGACTGGGGCATCGAGCTCAAGTTCGGGAACTATCGCGGATGAAGCTGGGCGTCATCTCGCTGGGGTGCGACAAGGCCACGGTCGACTCGGAGCGGCTCGTCGGCGAACTCGTGGGGCACGGCGCGGTCGTGTCACCCGACCTCCTGCACGCCGACGTCATCCTCGTCAACACCTGTGGCTTCATCGACGCCGCGAAGCAGGAATCGATCGATGCCCTGTTGTCAGCCGCAAGGCTCAAGGCTCAAGGCGACGTGAAGGCGGTCGTCGCGGTCGGATGTCTCGTCCAGCGATACAAGCAGGAGCTCGAGCAGGAGATCCCGGAGGTCGATCTGTTTCTCGGATTCTCCGACCTCCATCACCTGGTGCCGGCGCTCGCCGAGCGCGGGTTGATCGACGACCCCCTCGCGGGCCATCCGGGCGTCCGCCAGTTCCTGGGCGACGCGCCGCACGTGCGCTACCTCAAGATCTCCGAGGGCTGCGACCACACCTGCGCCTTCTGCGCCATTCCGCTGATGCGCGGCAAGCACCGCTCCGAGCCGCTCGCCCGGCTGGTACGTGAAGCACAGGGGCTCGAGGCGCAGGGTGCGAAGGAGATCAATCTGGTGGCCCAGGACCTCGGACACTACGGTCGCGATCTCGGAGCCGGGGGGGGGGGACCGAAGCTCGCCGACCTGCTCGAGACGCTGCTCCGCGAGACCACGGGGCCGTGGTACCGGCTGCTGTACGTCTACTCCGCGGGACTATCCGAGCGCGTGGTCGACCTCATGGCGCGGGAGCCCCGCATCGTCCCGTACGTCGATATGCCGATCCAGCACGCGTCCGACCGGATGCTCGAGCGGATGCGGCGGCCCGAGCGGCAGCGCACGCTGCGCGACAAGCTCGGCTGGTTGCGCGGCGCCATCCCCGACCTCGCGTTGCGCACCACATGCCTCGTGGGCTTCCCGGGCGAGACCGAGGAGGACTTCCGTACCTTGCTCGGCTTCCTCGAGGAAGCGCAGTTCGACCGGCTGGGCGCGTTCGCCTATTCGCCGCAGGAGGGGACGCGGAGCGTCGCGTACCCGGACGACGTGCCGGGCGCGGTGAAGCGCGAGCGGCTGGAAGAGCTGCTCGAGGTGCAGCGCGCGATCTCCGCGGAGCGCCTCGCGCGCTTCGTGGGCCGTGAGGTGGAGGTGCTGGTCGATCGCGTGGCGGACCCCGACGAAGAGGGGGGTGGCGCGACGCACGTGGGGCGGGTGCGCTGGCAAGCCGACGACGTGGACGGAGTCACCTACGTCGAGCGGGGTGGCTGGGCGGCGCCCGGCGGCTTCCTGCGGGCGCGGATCGCGGCGAGCGAGGATTACGACTTCAGGGCCGTGGCCCTGACGTGAGCCGGTCGGCGGACCTGTTCGACCGGGCGCGGGCCGTGCTCCCCGGAGGGGTCAATTCGCCGGTACGGGCGTTCCGAGCAGTGGGCGGGACGCCCTTTTTCGTCGCGCGCGCCAAGGGAGCGAGGCTCATTGACGTGGACGGCCAGAGCTATGTGGACTACGTGTGCTCGTGGGGCCCGCTCATCCTCGGCCACGCGCATCCGGCCGTGCTCGGCGCGATCCGAGAAGCGGCGGAGCGGGGCTGGAGCTACGGCGCGCCATGCGAGCCCGAGGTGGAGCTCGCCGAGCTGGTGCGACGGCGGATGCCGTCGGTTGAGATGGTGCGGTTCGTGAACTCGGGCACCGAAGCGACCATGGCAGCGGCCCGGCTCGCCCGCGCGGCCACCCGGCGCGACGGCGTCCTCAAGTTCGAGGGGTGCTATCACGGCCACGGCGACAGCTTCCTCGTCAAGGCCGGGAGCGGGGTGGCGACCCTGGGGCTGCCCGACAGTCCCGGCGTCCCGGCCGCGCTCGCGCAGCTGACCCTCACGGTGCCGTTCAACGACGCGGAGGCGGCGGCGGGCGTGTTCCGCCGGCGGGGCGACGAGATCGCCGCGGTGATCGTCGAGCCGTACGTCGGCAACGCGGGGTTCATTCCTCCGGAGCCTGGCTTCCTCGCCGCGCTCCGCGCGCTGTGCGATCAGCACGGCGCGTTGCTGATCTTCGACGAGGTGATGACGGGGTTCCGCGTCGCGGCCGGCGGAGCGCAGGCGCAGCTCGGCGTCCGCGCCGATCTCACCACGCTCGGCAAGATCATCGGCGGGGGGCTGCCGGTGGGGGCGTACGGTGGGCGGGCCGAGTTGATGCGCCTCGTGGCGCCCGAGGGCCCGGTCTACCAGGCCGGGACGCTGTCCGGGAATCCGGTGGCCATGGCGGCGGGGCTCGCCACGCTGCGGGAGACCGAGCGCCCCGGTTTCTACGAGACACTCGAGCGGCGAACCGGCCGGCTGGTGGCGGGTATAGTGGACGCCGCGCGGCGGCACGGGGTCCCCGTCACCACGGGACATGCGGGCTCGATGTGGGGGCTGTACTTCGCGCCCGGTCCCGTGCGGAATTTCTCCCAGGCGAAGGCCTCGGACACCGCGCTGTTCGCGCGCTGGCACCGGGCCGCGCTCGCGCGCGGCGTCTTCCTCGCCCCCTCGGCGTTCGAGGCGGGCTTCGTCTCGAGCGCGCACACCGATGGTGACATCGATTTCACGCTCGCACAACTCGACGCGGCGCTGGGCGAAGCCCGGGCTCGCTAGCCTCCTCGCCCTCGCGGCCGGGTGCGCCCGGCCGCAGCCGTCTCCTCTCATCACGCCCGGCACTGAGCCCGAGCTGCGGGTGGGGCTTGCGGTCGGCGCGCCGAGCGTGACGCTGGGCGGCGACGGCGAGCTGTTCGTCACCGACGACGGCAGCGGCGACCCGCTCGGGTCGATCCCTGCCGGATCGAGTTGGACCGTCGTGGCGGACACCGTGGGGTTGCGGCTGGTGAAGCCCGACGGCACCCGCAGCGAGCGCCACTTCGGCGTCTCCGCGGTCAACGTGACGGAGAACCGCTTCGCCGTGGCCAACGGGCGCCGCTACCGCGGCCGCGTGAACGTGGTGCGCGACGCGTCGGGACTCACGCTCATGAACCGCGTCCCCGTCGAGAGCTATCTGGCCGGCGTGGTCGGCCCGGAGCTGGGCCCGCGGCGCCCCGACGAGCGGCAGGCGCTGCTGGCGCAGGCGGTGGTGTCGCGCAGCTTCGCCTTGAAGAACCGCGGTCGCTGGGAGGCCCAAGGGTTCGACGCCTGGACGGACATTCGCGACCAGGTGTACGACGGGGTCGCCGCCGAGACCCCCGACGCGTGGGACGCGGTGCGCCAGACGCGGGGCGAGGTGCTCCGCTACCACGGCGAGATCGTCGACGCCTACTTCCATTCCACGTGCGGCCTCAGCACGGCCGGCGTGGACGAGGTGTTCCGCACGACTCAGGCGCAGCCCTATCTCCGACCGGTTTCGGACGCGTCCACGCGCGGGCACTACTACAGCGAGCTGTCGCCGCGGTTTCGCTGGCGCGAGGAATGGGACGCCGCCAAGCTGCGCGCTATATTGTCGCGAACGCTCCCCGCGGTGATGAACACGGGCGGCGGCGGGCTGCAACGCATCACGGACGTCGAGGTGACCCGCACGACGGCGTCCGGTCGCGTGGGCGAGTTGCGCATCGTGTTCGAGCACGGCGACGTGCGCGTCCCGGGGACGGACGTGCGCGCGGTGCTCCGCCCCCAGCCCGACCAGCTGCTGGGGAGCTCGGCGTTCCAGCTGCGCGTCACGAAGGAGGGCGGCCAGGTGACCCGGGTCGTCGCCACGGGCGCGGGGTGGGGACACGGCGTCGGGTTCTGCCAGTGGGGCGCGGTGGGGCGGGCCCGCGCGGGCCAGGACTATCGGAAGATCGCCACGACCTACTTCCCGGGAGCCAACGTTGAGCGCCTTTACTAGACAGCCGGCTAGCCGGTTAGGCGGTTGGGCGGTTAGCAAGGTCATGCCTGCGGTGGTGATGCTCTCCGCCTATCCGCCTGACCGCCTGACTGCCCAGTCTCTCCTGCAGCAGTTCTCCTACGAGAATCTCAAACCCAGCGCCCTCCAGTTCGACATCGGCCCGCTCGGGGGCAGCAACGTGCGGGGGGCCCTCACCGGCGGCGTGCGCATGGATTACGGGCTCATCGCACCCCACATCCGCGTGCTGCTGGGGGTGTCCTACTTCAAGGCTGACTTCAGCTCGACGGCACGGGCGCGCTTCGAGCAGCGCCTCAAGAGTGTGGTCGTCGATCCGGCGGGCGACGACACGATCAACCTCGGCCGCATCACGTGGAGCGACGTCACCGGCGACGTCGATCTCCAGTACGTGCTGCCGCAGGGGCGCGCGGTGACCGCCTACATGGGGATCGGGATCGGCGCGCACATCCGCCACGGCAGCGGCCCGGCTATCAACGGCACGTTCGTCCAGGACGCCCTGAACGAGATCACGGCGGGGCTGAACGGCACGATCGGCACTGAGGTCGGCGCCCGGCACTGGCGCGTCACGTTCGACGCGCGGGGCGTGCTGTCGAGCGGGCTCTCGACCGTGAGCCTGCGAACCGGCGTCATGTATCGCTGGGCGGGCTTCGGGAAGTGAGCGACCCCGTCCGCGTCGCGGTGGTCGGGGCGGGCGCGATCGCGCAGGTGGCGCACCTCCCGGTGCTGCGGCGCCTGCCCGGGACGGAAGTGGCGGCGATCTGCGACAACGATCTCGGCAAGGCGCGGGCGCTCGCCGGGCGGTTCGAGGTGCAGCAGACGTTCGACGACATCGAAGAGGTCTTGAAGTACGCGCACCCCGACGTCGTCGCGATCTGCACGCCGAATCACCTGCACGAGATCCACGTGGTGTCGGCCCTCGCGGCGGGCGCCCACGTGCTGTGCGAGCGGCCGCTGGCGCTCACGCTCGCGGGCGTGGAGCGCGTGCTCCAGGCGAGCGAGCGGTACGGCCGACGCGTGATGGTCGGGATGAACCACCGGTTCCGCTCAGACGTGCAGGCGGTACGGGGGTTTCTCGCGGGCGGCGACCTGGGCGGGTTGCAGGCGATTCGCGGCGGCTGGCACACGTTTCAGCCCAGCCGCCACATGGTGGGCTGGCGGCTGCGGCGCCAGGAGGCGGGCGGCGGGGCGTTCCTCGATCTCGGGCTGCAGCTGCTCGACCTGGGGCTGTGGCTCGCGGGCTGGCCCGCGCCGAAGCGCGTCTCCGCTCACGCGATTGGGCAGACCAAGGACGCGGTGGAAGATATGGCCACGGCGCTGGTCGTGTGCGAGAACGGCGTGTCCCTCACGCTCGACGTGAGCTGGCGCCACATGGGTGAGGCGGAGCGCTTCTGGTTCGACCTCGTGGGGACCAAGGGCTCGGCCAGCGTGCAGCCGTTGCGCGTCTTCAAGGAAGCGCACGGCACCGTCACGGACGTCACGCCCACCGGCGCGAGCGGGCGCGAGACGCCGTTCGCCCAATCCTACCGCGCCGAATGGACCTACTTTCTCGCGGTGATGCGGGGGGACGTGAACGCGCCGCCGCCGCGCGACCAGCTGGCGCTGCACCGCGCGCTGGAGGCCGTGTACCGCTCGGCGGACGAAGGACGCGACGTACTGCTGTGATGACCCGGGCCGCCGTCCTCATCGCGGCGGGCGCCATCCTGCTCGTCGCCAGCTATCCTCCGTTTCACCTCCCCATCGTCAGCTTCGTCGCGCTCGCCCCCGCGGTCGTGCTGCTGCGGCAGCTCGAACGCGAGCCGGACGCGAGGGCCGCGCTGCGCCGGGGCTTCTGGTACGGGTTCGTCACGCAGGGGGCGGTGCTCTACTGGCTCGTGGTGGCGCTGTGGCACTTCACTCCGCTCTCGGGGCTCGGCTACCTCGCCACCATCGCGATCTACGGCTTGTGGTACGCCCTGATGTTCTGGTTCATCGTCCGCGTGCGGGGGCGCCTGCCGCTGATTCCACTGTGGGTCGTGTTCCCCGTCGCCTGGACCGCGGTCGAATGGGTCGTCTCCCATCAGGGAGACATCCGCTTTCCCTGGCTCGGGCTGGGCACGTCGCTCGCGGATGCACCCGAGCTGGTGCAGTGGGCCGACCTCGCCGGGGCCCGCGGCGTGACGCTGTGGCTCGCGTGGTGCAACGTGATGCTGGTGGAGTCGATGGTTGAGAGCAGGGAGCAGGGAGCAGGGAGCCGGTCGATGAGGTGGCGGCCGCTGGCCGCGGTGCTCGCGACGGTGATTCTCGCGTGGGGCTATGGGGCGTGGCGCATGCGAACGCTGCCGATCCGCGAAGCGGGGACGGTCGGGCTGATCCAGCCGAACGAGGGCTTCCGCGAGAAATGGGACAGGGCGCGTCAGGACAGCGTGATGGGAAAGCTGTTCGCGTTCTCGCGGCGACTCGAGGACAGCACCCACCTCGACCTGCTGCTCTGGCCCGAGGCGGCGATACCCGATTACTTCGTCAATCGGCCCGACTGGGACTCCGCGATCGCGCAGCGCGTGCGGGAAACGCGCACGCCCCTGCTGACCGGCGGCCTCGACGTCGAGTTCCGTACCCGGGAAAGCTACGACTACTACAATGCGGCGTTTTTCTACGATTCCACGGGAAGCCGCGGCCTTTACCCGGTCTATCACAAGCGTTACTTGGTGCCCATCGTCGAGCGGGTGCCGTTCGTCCCGCCGCGATGGTTTCATCTGCGGTGGTTCGGCGGGTTCGGGAAGGGACGCGGGTTGCCGCTGTACCCGGCCGCGATCGGGAAATTTGGGGTGCTCATCTGCTACGAGTCGATCTTCGAGGACCTGGCGCGAAGCTACCGGCGGCGCGGCGCCGACTTTCTGGTCAACATCACGAACGACGCCTGGTACGGCCGCACGGCGGGCCCCTACCAGCACGCGAGCCACCTCGTGTTGCGGGCGATCGAGTCCCGAATGGGCATCGCCCGCGCGGCGAACGACGGCATCTCGGAGTTCATCGATCCCTTGGGCCGAACGTACGCCGCGACCCGGCTCGAAACCGAAGCGAGCGTGGCCGATCGGCTGCGCACAAGCGACGTGATCCCGCTGTACGTGCGCCTCGGGGATTGGGTGGGGCTGCTGGTGGTGCTGGCGACCGTCGGGTTCGCCGGCCTGCTGGCGGCGCAGGCATGGAAGCGACGCGGCTGAGAATGCGGAACGCGGAACGCGGAACGCGGAACAGAAGGAGGAGCGTCGCACGCCGAGCGAACTCCCATTGCTGTTCCGCGTTTCGACTTCCGCGTTCCGCGTTGGGGGGGTGGTGATGCGGGTGGGGGTGGACGTGGGCGGCACCTTCACCGACCTCGTCGCGCTCGGCGAGGACGGCACGATTTCGGTGCGGAAGGTGGTGACGACGCCGGATGATCCCGCGGTCGCGATGTTCCGCGCCCTGGATGCAGATCCCCGCCCCATCGCCGTGCTCATTCACGGCACCACGATCGCGACCAACGCCCTGCTTGAGCGCACCGGCGCCCGCGTCGTGCTCGTGACGACCCGCGGCTTCGAGGACCTGCTGTGGCTGCGGCGTCAGGATCGCGCCGCGCTGTACGATCTCGCGTGCGACCACCCGCCGCCGCTCGTGGCCCGCGGCGACGTGGTGCCCGTCGCCGAGCGAATGGGACCGGGAGGGGTGCTGGAGCCGCTCCGCGAGGACGAAGTGCGCCGCATCGTCGCGGCGGTGCGCGGCCTCGCGCCCGAGGCGGTCGCGGTCTCGTTACTCTTCGCCTTCCGCCACGCCGAGCACGAGCGGACCATCGCCGCCGCGCTGAGAGACGCGCTTCCGGCGGTGCCCGTCGCCGCGAGCCATGAAGTGCTCCCGGCGTTCCGCGAGTTCGAGCGGACGAGCACCACGACCCTCGAGGCGTATCTCCGCCCCAAGGTCGCCACCTATCTGGGGCGGCTCGAGCGCGACGTCCGTGGGCGCGGCATCGCGACGCTGCGCGTCATGGCGTCGAGCGGCGGCACGCTGCCGCCCGCCGCCGCCGCCGCGCGCGCCGCGTCGCTCGCGCTCTCCGGTCCGGCGGGCGGCGTCGTGGGGGCGCGCCTCGTCGGCGCGGCGCTGGGGCTCAGCGAGCTCCTCACCCTCGACATGGGAGGCACGAGCGCCGACGCCAGCCTCGTGACGGGGGGCGCGCCCGTGAGCGATGGGGGGACGGGTGGAGGGGTCGCCGGCATCCCCCTCGCGCTCCCGGCAGTGCTCATCGAGACGGTGAGTGCGGGCGGCGGCAGCATCGCGCGGGTGGACGCCGGCGGCGCGCTCAAGGTGGGCCCCGAGAGCGCCGGCGCAGTGCCGGGGCCCGCCTGCTACGGGCGGGGCGGCGAGCGCCCCACCGTAACGGACGCCTGCCTCGTGCTCGGCTGGCTCGACGCCGCCCGCCCGCTCGCGGACGAGGTGCGGCTCGACCCTGGCGCCGCCGAACGGGCTATCAGGTCGCTCGGCGCCGCGGCGGGGGGCGACCCGTCGCGCGGCGCCGCGGGGATCGTAGCGGTCGCGGCCGCGGTGATGGCGCGCGCGCTCAAGCGCGTGAGCGTGGCCCGGGGCCTCGACCCGCGCCGCATGGCGCTGCTGCCGTTCGGCGGCGCCGGCCCGCTCTTCGGATGCCGGCTCGCGGACGCGCTCGGAATGCGCACGATCGTCATTCCGCCGCACCCGGGTGCGCTCTCCGCCCTCGGTCTTGCGGCGGCCGCCGAGCGCGTCGATCTGCTGGCGTCGCTGCACCGTCCCCTCGATGACCTCCAGGCGACGGAGATCGGGCGCGCGTTCAGCCCCCTCCTGACCGAGGGGGCGAGGCAGGTGCCGGGCGGGGCGCTGTGGCGCTACGCCGATTGTCGCTTCGCGGGTCAGGGATACGAGGTGACGGTGCCCGTCACGGCCGACGAGCCACAGACGATCAAAGCGGCCTTCGTGGCGGCGCATCGCGACCGCTACGGGCACTCAGGGGTTGGGCAACCGGTCGAGGTCGTCAACCTGCGCGTGGTGGCGCTGCGCGAGGGGGCGGTCCCCGGCTTCCACGGCGCGAACGGCGCCGCGCGCGGCTGCGGCGCGCAGCGCTCGATCACCCTCGGGGGCGCGGGAGGCGACGGGGTCGCCGCATCGGTGTGGGCGCTCGACGAGCTCGCGGCGGGGGTGACGATCGACGGCCCCGCGATCCTCGCGGGACGGGACGCCACTGCGCTGCTCGAGCCGGGATGGCGGGGCACGGTGCATCCCTCGGGCGCCGTGGTGGCGGAGCGCCGGTGAGTCTCGACGCCGTCGGCCTCGAGGTGATGGGGCACGCCTTCGCGTCGATCGCGGAGGAGATGGGCTTGGTGCTGATCCACTCCGCCGTGTCGCCTAACATCCGCGAGCGGCGCGATTGCTCCGCGGCGCTGTTCGACGCCGACGGGGAGATGATCGCGCAGGCCGCGCACATTCCCGTGCACCTCGGCGCGATGGCGGAGTCGGTCGCGGCCGTCCGGGCGCTCGACCCACCGCCGCAGGGGGGAGAGCTCTTCCTCCTCAACGATCCCTACACCGGCGGCTCGCACCTGCCGGACCTCACGGTCATCGGTGCGATCGCCGGAGACGGGGGAGAGGGGTTGGCGGGCTTTAGCGTGGTGCGGGCGCACCATTCGGACGTGGGCGGCGTGCAGGCCGGGAGCATGCCGGCCGGAGCCCGGGAGATCTTCGCCGAGGGCGTGATCGTGCCGGCGGTTCGGCTCACGACGGAGGTCGAGCGCTTAGTGCTGGCGAACGTGCGTACGCCGGCGGCGCGGGCGGCCGACCTCGCGGCTCAGCGGGCCGCCGTGGAGCGCGGTGCGGAGGGCCTGCGCGCCCTCGCGGCGCGCTACGGCTGGGCCGAAACGCGCGCCGCCGCCCAGGACCTCATGGCCTACGCCGAGCGTCGCACGCGGGCGGCGTTGCGTCCCCGGGAGGCCGCGGGCCTGGTGGCCACGGACTGGCTCGAGGGCGACGGCGTGGACGACGTCGACCTGCCGATCGTGGTGCGAGTGGACGTGCGCGACGGCGTGTTCCACGCCGATTTTACCGGCACGGCAGCCGCTGCGCGGGGCAACGTGAACTGCCCGCTCGCCGTGGCGCGCTCGGCGGTGCTGTTCGTGGTGCGGACGCTCTTGCCGGAGGACATCCCGACCAACGGCGGCGTGTCGCGCGCCGTGCGCGTCACCGCGCCGGCGGGATGCCTCGTGAACGCACGCTCCCCCAGCGCCGTGGCGGCGGGGAACGTCGAGACGTCGCAGCGCATCGCGGACGCGGTGTTCCTCGCGCTGGCGGGCGGAGGGATCCCGGTGCCGGCGCAGGGACAGGGCACCATGAACAATGTGACGTTTGGAGGGATGGGGGAGGCGGGAAGAGGGAAGAGTGGGTGGACGTACTACGAGACCATCGGTGGGGGGCAGGGCGCGAGCCAGGAAGCGAACGGCCCTTCCGGCGTGCACGTCGGAATGTCGAACACGCGGAACACACCGATCGAGGTGCTGGAGATGGAGTATCCCTTGCGGCTGAAGTCTTACGGCTTGCGACGGGGCAGCGGCGGTGTGGGGCGGCGGGCGGGCGGGGACGGCTTGGTCCGCGAGTTCGAGGCGTTGGCGCCGATGGA
>Ga0134070_10000625_pt1 | contig 10535 bp, 9 predicted proteins | sample 15_taG_26_FD_94463 | JGI IMG/M metagenome (GOLD analysis project Ga0134070, IMG submission 94463) | Grasslands soil microbial communities from the Angelo Coastal Reserve, California, USA - 15_D_Rain_40cm_2_09082015 | ecosystem: Environmental > Terrestrial > Soil > Grasslands ...
CCAGCGCCGGTCGTGACATATTCGACCGTGACACGCCTGCCGCTCCGCATCGTGAGCCTGCTTCTGCCGACCGAGGACGTCCTCGGGGACCCGCCGGCCATCGCGCCGCTTCTCGCCGATTCGGACGTGCCGGCCGAGCTAGCAGGCCTCGTGACTCGAGGGACCCCGTGATGCGAACCGGGATCATCGGTGGACGGCTTGGGTACCGCTTGCTACGACGGCTCGGAGCCCGGACGCAGGCGACCGCTTCCTGCACGGGCAGCGAGAGCTTCGAGGCCGTTCCGATCCGCCGCGTGCGATCAATTTCGCGCTGGCTGCCCCGCGAGTTCTTCACGTCCTTCGTGCGCTGCACGTTGAGTCCGGCAAACCCCGCCCGGGAAGGCGCTGGCGTTCAGCCAATGGCCATCTCCGCCGACGCGGCGTGAGGGTTCCTCGGTCCGTTCGGTAGCGATCGGAAAGCCCAGCCATGTGTGGAATCGTCGGCATCGTCAATCTGGATCCTCGCGAAACCGTGGACGAGGCGCTGCTCAAGCGCATGCGTGACGTGCTCCGTCATCGGGGGCCCGACGGCGAGGGCCTCTGGGCGGAGGGGCCGGTCGGGCTTGGTCACCGACGGCTCGCGATCGTCGACGTCGCCGGCGGGCAGCAGCCCATGGCCAACGAGGACGAATCGTGCTGGATCGTCTACAACGGCGAGATTTACAACCACGCGGCGCTCCGGCCCGGGCTCGAGGCACGTGGCCATCACTACCGCACCCGGAGCGACACCGAGACGATCATTCATCTCTACGAGGAGGAGCAGGAGCGCTGCGTGGAGCGCTTGCGGGGCATGTTCGCCTTCGCCCTGTGGGATCGCGCGCGGAAGCGATTGTTGCTGGCCCGTGATCGGCTCGGAATCAAGCCTCTCTACTACGCCGTCACGCGGCGCGAGCTCCTGTTCGCTTCCGAGATCAAGGCCATTCTTGCCGCGAGCCCACGCCCCGCGTTCAACGAGACGATTCTTCCCGAGTTCCTCGCCAATCGCTTCGTCGCCGGGGAGGAGACGTTCTTCCAAGGGGTGCGGAAGCTGCTCCCGGGCAGGACGCTCACGTGGTCGGCGGACACCGGATTCGAGACGCGTCGCTACTGGCAACTACCCGTCGCGACGGACGACGGAGGAGCCGACCTCGGCGCTCACGCTCGGGAGCTGCGCTCGCGGCTCGACGCCGCCGTGTCCAGCCATCTCATGAGCGACGTGCCGCTGGGCCTCTTTCTCTCCGGCGGGCTCGACTCCAGCGGCCTGGCCGCCCTGATGGCGCGGATGGTCAAGGAGCCCATCCGCACCTTTGCCGTGGGTTTTGCCGAGCGCGAGGCCAACGAGCTCGGCTACGCGCGGCTCGCAGCGCGCGCGGCCGGCGCCGAGCACCGCGAGGTCGTCGTGTCGCCCGCGGAGTTCTTCGAGGCGCTGCCCCGGCTCGTCTGGCACGAAGACGAGCCGATTGCCCACGCCTCGAGCGTACCCCTGTACTTCGTGTCGCGGCTCGCGCGCGAGCACGTCAAGGTCGTGCTCACGGGGGAAGGCTCCGACGAGCTCTTCCTCGGCTACAACTGGTACCGGGTCACGGCCTGGAACGACCGGATCGCCTCCGTCTATGGCGCCGTCGTGCCGCCCGCGATCCGGCAGACCGTGGCCGCGCTCACGGGACGCCTGCCGGCGGCGGCTCGGCGATACGCCGAGCGGACGGTCCTCGCCCTGCCGCCGGGCGTGCGCGCGCTCTTCTACGAGAACTTCGCCGTGTTCAGCGACGCGCGGCAGCAGGCGCTGCTCGCCAACCCCGAGTGGCTCACCCTCCGGGATCCGTACGCCGAAGGGCTTCGCTGCTACGCGGAGGGCGGGGGCAGCCCGCTCGACCGGATGAGCCGCGCCGACGTGCAGACCTACCTCGTCGAGCTGCTCATGAAACAGGACCAGATGAGCATGGCCGCGTCGGTGGAGAGTCGCGTGCCCTTCCTGGACCACGAGCTCGTCGAGCACGCCCTCGGGATCCCGGCGCGCGTGAAGCTGCGTGGGTGGCGGACGAAGGCGGTGCTGCGAGCGGCGCTCGCCGACTGCGTGCCCCGAACGATCCTCACCCGGCGGAAGATGGGATTCCCCGTCCCCGTCGGACGCTGGCTCCGAGCCGAGTTCTGGCCGATCGTCGAGGAATTCGTCCTCGGGCCGCGCGCGCTCGCCCGCGGCCTCTTCAGGCCGGCGGCCCTGCGCCGGCTGGCGGAGGAGCATCGCGCGGGCGCCGAGCGGCACGGCGATCGCCTCTGGCTCCTCGCCAACCTCGAAATCTGGCAGCGGATCTTCCTCGACGGCGAGGACCCGGCCGACATCGGACGGCGCCCATGAGGCCGCTGCGGATCTTGTGGGTGAAGGTCGGCGGGCTGTGGCCGCTGCACAGCGGGGGGCGGCTCCGGAGTTTTCACATCCTTTCAGAGCTCGCTCGACTCCATCGCGTCACGCTGATGACGACCCACGGACCCGGAGAGCGTCCCGACGATCTCGCCGGCCGGCTGCCGCAGTGTGAGCGCGTCACGTCGTTTCCGTACGCGGCGCCGAAGCTGGGCAGCGTCGGGTTCGCGCGCGCGGTGGCGGGATCGTGGCTCTCGCCGCTGCCCGTCGATCTCTGGAAATGGCAGGTCCCCGGGGTCCGGGAGGCGGTGCGCCAGATGTTCGCGGCGGGAGAGGTCGATCTGTGCGTCGCCGACTTCCTCTACACGACGCCGAACGTTCCGCTCGCGGGACCGGTCCCCACGATCTTCTTCGACCACAACGTCGAGCACGTCATCTGGAAGCGTCTGAGCCAGGTCGAGGCGACCCGATGGCGCCGCCTGCTGCTGGAGGTCGAGTGGCGGAAGATGCGCCGGGCCGAGATCCGGGCATGCCTGCAGGCCCGGCTCACGATCGCAGTGTCCGAGTTGGATCGGCGGCGGCTTGCCACCGACGCCCCCGGCGCCGCGATCCGCTCGATTCCCACCGGCGTCGACACGGCGTTCTTCACGCCCAACGGCTCGCACGAAGCGTCGGCGTCCCTCGTCTTCGTCGGGTCCATGGACTGGTACCCGAACGAAGACGCGATCCTGCACTTCATCCACGCCGTCCTTCCGGAGATCCGCCGCCGCGTGCCCGAGTCGTCCCTCACCGTCGTCGGCCGCAATCCGACGGCGCGACTGCGGGCGGCGGCGGCGGACGCCGGCGTCCGCATCACCGGGACCGTGGACGACGTGCGGCCGTACATGTCGGAGGCGGCCGTCGTCGTGGTACCGCTCAGAGTCGGTGGCGGCACGCGCCTCAAGATCTTCGAGGCGCTGGCCATGGCCAAGGCCGTCGTCGCCACGGGCGTCGGCGCGGAGGGGCTGCCGCTCGTTCCCGGCACGCACTACCTGCGTGCCGATGCGCCGCCGGACTTCGCGCGCGCCGTCGTTGCGCTGCTGGAGGATCCCGTGCAACGCAAGACGCTCGGCGCGGCCGGGCGCCGGCTCGTCGAGGAGCGGTTCGCATGGGCGTCGATCGCCCGGAAGTTTGCGGCGCGGTGTGACGAGGTCGTGTCCGCGGGGGCGGGGCGATGATCTTCGCGGTGCTGACGCTCGGCTCGTTCACCCTGCTGGCGTACGCCTACGTGGGATACCCCGGACTCCTGTGGCTGCTCAGCAAGATCATCCCCGGACGCCCGCGTCGATCCGGCGAGCCGGCCGAGTGGCCCCGCGTCAGTATCATCGTGTCGGCCTACAACGAAGAACACGTCATTGCCGATCGGCTGCAGAACCTGCACGCGCTCGATTACCCTCGCGACCGCTTCGATGTCGTGATCGGGTCCGATGGATCCACCGATCTCACGACGGCGATCGTGGAGGCGCGCGCGGGCGACATGGTGCACCTCGTCGCGTTTCCCCACCGGCGGGGCAAGGCCAGCGTCCTGAACGACCTCGTGGAACGGGCGAGCGGTGACGTCGTGGTCCTCACCGACGCCAACACCTTCTTCTATCCCGACGCCGTGCGCGCGCTGGTCACGGCGCTGTGGCGCCACCCGACGGCGTGCGCGGTCGTCGGCCGCCTCGATCTGCGCTCGCCCGTGGCGACCGGGAACCTGGACGGCACCTACTGGCGCTACGAGACGTTGATCAAAACGCTGGAGTCGCACTTCGGCGCGGTGCTCGGAGCCAACGGTGCGATTTACGCCTTCCACCGAGCCCGCTATCGGCGGCTCCCGGCCGCCGCCATCGTGGACGACTTCCTCGTCCCGATGCTCATGCGACTGCACGCGGGCGGGGAGGTCTTCTTTGTGCCGGCGGCGCGGGCCTACGAAACGTCGCCGGCGCAGGTCCGCCACGAGCTCCGGCGGCGCGTGCGCATCGGTGCCGGCGACCTGCAGGCCCTCCTGTGGACGTGGCGGCTGTTGCTGCCCGACAAGGGCCTGGTGGCCTTCTCGTACTTCTCGCACAAGGTCCTGCGCTGGCTCGGTCCCTGGCTCATGCTGACGGGGTTCGCGGCCAACCTCTTTCTCCTTGGCAGCCCGTTCTTCCGGTGGCTCTTCGCCGCCCAGCTCGGGTTTTATGGCCTCGGCGCCATCGCCCCCGTCGTCCGCCTGGCGGCGTCCGCCGCGCGGTATTTCATCGCACTCAACGTGGGCCTGGGGTTCGGATTCCTCCGCTTCGTCCTTGGCCTGCAGCGGCCGTTCTGGAGCACGACGCCACGGAGCGAGGTGATGACGGCGACCGGCCGCACGGACCTTCCGACGAACGGCCGCGTCGACCAGCGAACGGGCGCCGCCCCGTCGTCGCGGCAGGACGCCGCGGCCTAGTCGCTCACTCGGAGGGGCCTCCCTCCGATCCCTGGGAGATGACGCAATGAACACGACGGAATCGATCCCTGTAGCGCAGACGCCGTCACGGCCGCTGAGCGTGGAGAGGGCCGCGGCGCCGCTCGCGCTGTCCCGGCCGCTCGTGTCCGTGGTCGTTCCCGCCTACAACGAGGCCGCCATCGTCGAGAAGAACCTGGCGGCACTCTGCCAGTACCTGGAATCCCTCGAGGACGAGTACCGGTGGGAAATGGTGTTCATCAACGACGGAAGCAGGGACGACACCGGGCGACTCGCCGAGGCCTTCGCCCGGACGCGGAGCAACATCCGGGTGCTGCACCACAGCATGAACTTCGGCCTCGGCCAGGCCTTCAAGTTCGCGTTCAAGAATTGCCGGGGCGAGTACATCGTGACGATGGACGTGGACCTGAGTTATTCGCCGGATCACATCCGCCGGCTGCTGACCAGGATCAGGGAGACCCGGGCCAAAATCGTGGTGGCCTCGCCCTACATGAAGGGCGGCCGCATCTCGAACGTCCCGTGGCTGCGGCGAACGACGAGTGTCTGGGCCAATCGTTTCCTGTCAGCCTCCGCCAAGGGAAGCCTGTCGACGCTGACCGGCATGGTCCGGGTCTACGACGCCCGGTTCCTCAAGATGCTGAACCTGCGGGCCATGGGCATGGAGATCAACCCGGAGGTCATCTACAAGGCCATGATGCTGCGCGGCCGGATCGAAGAGATCCCTGCGCACCTCGACTGGCGGCTGCAGAACGCCGCCGGCCCCCGGCGCAAGTCGAGCATGAAGATGGCCCGGCACACCATGTCGGTGTTGTTCTCCGGCTTCCTCTTCAAGCCGTTCATGTTCTTCATCGTTCCGGGCCTCGGGCTGCTCCTCTTTTCGCTGTACGTCAACGCCTGGATGCTCGTTCACTTCGTCGAGCAGTATCAGAAGTTCCCTCAGGTCACGTGGTTCTTTTCCCGCGCCTCGGCGGCGGTGGCCTCCGCCTATCACGAGGCGCCTCACACGTTCTTCGTGGGCCTCATGAGTCTGACGCTCGCGATCCAGTTCATCAGCCTGGGGATCCTGGCCCTGCAGAGCAAGCGCTACTTCGAAGAGATCTTTCACCTCGGCACGACCATTTACCGATCGAGCCGTGACGACGGGAGAGCCAGACCATGACCAATATCACGCCGTCCGAAACGACACCGCTGACGCTGCCGTCGGATCAGGAGGCCTCGGGCCGGACGCTGGGGGACGAGGAGATCGCGCTGGTCGCCGAGGCCATCCGCAGCGGCACGCTCACCAGCACGAAGGGCACGTTCGTGAAGACGCTCGAGCGGCGATTCGCCGAGCTCCTGGGCGTCAAGCACGCCTGGGCGTGCGCCTCCGGTACGGCCGCCGTGCACACGACCATCGCGGCCATCGATCCAGAGCCCGGGGATGAGATCATCACCTCGCCGATCACCGACATGGGGGCGCTCGCGCCGATCCTCTACCAGGGCGCCATCCCTGTGTTCGCCGACGTCGATCCCGACACCCTCAACGTGACGGCCGCGACCATTCGGGCCCGCCTGAGTCCGCGCACGCGGGCGATCATGGTGACGCACCTGTTCGGGAACCCCTGCGAGATGAGCGAGATCATGACGCTCGCGCGCGCGCGAGGCATCGCCGTCATCGAGGACTGCGCGCAGGCGTTGGGGACGCGGTACGACGGTCGTCCGGTGGGCACGCTCGGCGCCGTCGCTTCCTTCAGCCTGCAGCAGGGCAAGCACGTGACGACCGGCGAGGGCGGCCTGGTGGCGACGAACGACAGCGCCCTCGCGCGCCGAATGGTGCTCTTCATCAACAAAGCGTGGGGTTACGGCGACCCGCAGCCGGACCACTACTTCCTGGCCCTCAACTACCGGATGAGCGAATTGCATGGAGCGGTGGCGGTCGCCCAGTTGCCCAAGCTGGGCGCGGTGGTGCAGAGCCGAATGGCCACCGCCGCTCGCCTCACCGACCGGCTCCGCGGGCTTCGCGGCATCGACACGCCACGGGTGGGGCCGCGGAACGTCCACACCTACTGGAAGTATTGTCTGCAGGTCGACGGCGGGATCGTCGAGGGCGGGGCGGTCGAGCTCGGAAGACGGCTGAAGGAGCGAGGCATCTCCTCCTCGCCGCGCTACATCCAGAAGCCGGCGTTCATGTGCGAGGTCTTCCAGAAACAGCGCACGTTCGGCACCAGCCGCTATCCCTTCACCCTGGCGCGACCGGAAGCGGTCGACTACGACCGCGCGCGCTTCCCCGGGACCTTCGCAGGACTCGAGCGGGTCCTGGTATTGCCGTGGACCGAGCGCTACACCGATGAGCACGTCGACTACATCGCCGACTCCGTCCGCGACGCAGTCGAGCAGCTGACGAGGTAACCGCCATGATGGATCACAAGGTCCGATTCGGCCTGGTGGGGGCAGGCGGCATCGCCCAGTCTTACGCCCAGGCGTTCCAGCACTGCGAGGGCGGCCGGGTCGTGGCCGTCGCGGACATTCGCGAGGATGCGGCCCGGGCTCTGGCGGAAGGCCTGGGCTGCCAGAGCTACGATTCGTATCAGACGATGGCACGGCGGACCAAGCTCGACGCCGTCGTCGTCTGCACGCCGCCCGTCACCCATGCGGACATCTGTCAGTACTTCCTGGAGCACCAGATCCACGTCCTCTGCGAGAAGCCCTTCACCATCGACGTCCAGAGCGCGCGGAAGCTGGTGGACACCGCCGCGCGTGGCGGCGTGAAGCTCACCATGGGATCGAAATTCCGCTACGTGGACGACGTGATTCGCGCCAAGAGCATCGTCACGTCCGGCATCCTCGGCGAGATCATCCTGTTCGAGAACGCGTTCACGGCCCGCGTCGACATGTCCTCCAGGTGGAACTCCGATCCGGCCGTCAGCGGCGGCGGTGTCCTGATCGATAACGGATCGCATTCCGTCGATCTCATGCGCTACTTCCTCGGGCCGCTGGCCGACGTCCAGGTGGTGGAAGGCAAACGGGTACAAGGGCTGGCGGTGGAGGACACGGTGCGCATCTTCGTTCACAGCGCCAGTGGCGTGATGGGCAGCATCGATCTGTCCTGGAGCCTCAACAAGGAGCTCGACAGCTACCTCAACATCTACGGCTCGCGGGGCACCATCGCGGTCGGCTGGAAGGAATCGAAGTACCGGCAGTCGTCCAGCAGCGACTGGATCGTGTTCGGCAAGGGCTATGACAAGGTCCAGGCGTTCCGGAGCCAGATCAACAACTTTGCGCGCGCCATCCAGGGCAGGGAAATGCTGCTGATTACGGCCGAGGACGCGCTGGCCTCGGTGGAGGCCATCGAAGCGGCGTACAACTCCCTCCGGCGGGTGCACTGGACAGCCGTGCGCCGGGGCGTCCCGAAGGCCGTCCGGTCGAATGGCCAGCTCGCCGCCATCGCGGGTGCGGCCCGATGAGCGCGCGCATCCACCCGACCGCCATCATCGAGGAAGGCGTGCAGATCGGCGCCGGCACGTCGATCTGGGACCACGTCCACATCCGGCGCTCGACGCGGATCGGCGAGCAGTGCATCGTCGGCGAGAAGACCTACATCGCGTACGACGTGCGCATCGGCAACCGGGTCAAGATCAACGCGTTCGTGTACGTGTGCGCCGCGGTGACGATCGAGGACGGTGTCATGATCAGCGCCGGGACCATCTTCACCAACGATCGGTTCCCGCGGGCCACGACGCCAGACCTGAAGCAACTCCGGCCGTCCGAGCCTGACGAGCACACGCTGCCCACGCTCGTGCGCGAAGGCGCCACGATCGGAGCCGGCAGCGTGATCGGCAACGATCTGACGATCGGCCGTTTCGCGATGGTCGGCATGGGCTCGCTCGTCACCAGGTCGGTCCCGGATTTCCATCTGGTCATGGGGAGCCCCGCCAGATCCGTCGGCTGCGTCTGTCGCTGTGGTCAGCTGCTTCTGCGCTTCGCCGAGCGCGGCACCGCGTCGGTCGACGAGGTCACGTGCGTCGCCTGCGGCCGGCGCTACGCGATCAGGGACGGCGCGGTCACGGAGCTCGTCGCCGCCGGCGAGGCGCTCGAGCTCCCTCGGGTCTGAACCTCGTCCGGTCGGGTGCCCACCCGCCGTCCATATTCTCGTTGACCGGCGGTGGGGAGAAAGGAGGAGGAGAAAGAGAAAGAAACGTCAGCGTGACGCGTGGGACGACCGTCGGCCGCGCGTGTGTGATCTCAATCGTTTGAATAATCGGTCATGCGCCTGAGTGTGACGCAGGTGGAGGCGCCGGTCGGCGAGGTGCTGGGGACTCGCCGGGTCTGAACCGGCGCTTCGTCTCCGTCACCGGCTCGTTCATCCAACTAACGAACTTTGCCGATCTCTCCGAGGAGAACCTACTCATGAGAAGCGTGCTCCCAGCGGCTGCCACTCTGCTGGCCATCATCGCCTCGATTACCCCGGCGTCTGCCGAGGTGCTCAGTAATCAGACCGTGCCCATCAGTGGTACGGTCGTTAACGCTTGTAACGGAGAATCTGTCGCGTTCACAGGAGAGGAGCACCTCTTGTTCCGCCTCACCTTGAGTCAAGACGGCGGCATTCACCTAGGGTTCCACCAGAATGCCCACGCTACGGGCGAAGGGTTAACCACCGGCGCCAAGTATTCGCTCAATTTCACAGAAGGCGGGAGCGTTACCAGTAGCTTTCCACCGCCGTTTGCGTTCACGGTGGTGTCGCACCAAAATTTTCTCGGCCAGGGAAAGGTTCCCAACTTCCTGCTTCACGAAACACTCTCGATCGCTGTTGCCGCCAACGGTGACATGTTCGCCACGGTCGTCAATATGAGAACCGAGTGTCACTAGCTCTACGGATCGACCGGTCGATCCCATCAGGGGTCGAGCTTCATCACCCAGTCGGTCGGCTGCCGATATGCACATGAAGGGGCGGTGGGGCATCGTGGGCGGCGGCTTCCTGGGGATGACGCTCGCTCACCGGCTGGCCCAGCACGGTCAGGACGTCACGCTTTTTGAGGCGGCCCAGGCGCTGGGAGGGTTGGCCAGCGCCTGGAGCCTCGGCGACGTCGTGTGGGACCGCCACTATCTCGTCACCCTGCTGTCCGATTCCTATCTCCGCGCCCTGCTCACGGAGCTGGAGCTGGAGAAGGAGATGGCCTGGGTGGAGACGCGAACCGGCTTCTACACCGACGGCACGCTCTACTCCATGTCGAATACTCTGGAGTTTCTTCGCTTCCCCCCGCTGAGCTTGTTCAACAAGCTGCGGCTCGGCGCCACCATCCTGTATGCCTCCCGGCTTAAAAACTGGAAGAAGCTGGAGAAGATCCTCGTAGCCGATTGGCTCCGACGATGGTCGGGGCGCGCCACCTTCGAGAAGATCTGGCTGCCGCTGCTCCGAGCCAAGCTGGGCGACAACTACACGAAAGCATCGGCCGCCTTCATCTGGGCCATCATCGCCCGAATGTACGCCGCCCGCCGGACCGGACTGAAAAAGGAGATGTTCGGCTACGTGCCGGGCGGCTACGCGCGAATCCTCGAGCGCTACGCCGAGCGGCTCGCGAGCGAAGGTGCGCACATCGAGCTGTCTCGCGCGGCGGCGAAGGTGGAACCCACCGCTGTGGACGGGGTGGCCATCACGTTCGCCGATGGGACGCGGCGCGCGTTCGATCAGGTGGAGATCAAGCGCGCCGCTCC
>Ga0134070_10000629_pt1 | contig 10506 bp, 8 predicted proteins | sample 15_taG_26_FD_94463 | JGI IMG/M metagenome (GOLD analysis project Ga0134070, IMG submission 94463) | Grasslands soil microbial communities from the Angelo Coastal Reserve, California, USA - 15_D_Rain_40cm_2_09082015 | ecosystem: Environmental > Terrestrial > Soil > Grasslands ...
CGCTAAGCGGCACGCCGCTGATGAGCTCATTTTCCACCACTGCGCCAGGCATAGCGTCCTGCGTGGAGAGCAATGGGACAGTGCTTTCCACCGTTACGGATTCGCTCGAGGAGCCGATCTTCAACGGGATGTCGAACCGTGCGTGCTGGCCGATATCGAGCCTGAGTGCTGAGATTACCGTCTGGAATCCCTGTCGTTCCACCTTAAGTTTATAGGTGCCCACCTGAATCACGGGGAACTCATAATAGCCGGCTGCACCTGTTTGCGTGGTTTGTGCCAGATTGGTAGCCGTGTTTGTCAACGTGACATTCGCATCAGAAACGGGGGCGTCGGATGGGTCGGTGACGAGCCCCGTAAGGCTTGCGGTGTTAACCTGCCCGAAGGCCAAAGATGACGCAACAAAAAGAACCGCTGACAGGACGCTTGCCTTCTTCATCTTCCCTCCCGAATCTCAGCCCGCCCGAAATTGTTGACGGCTGGCGATGGTTTCAGGACCGGCAACAGAGCGTGACAGCACGCGATCGCTTGCCAGTGCCTGCCTGAGGTATACAACCGGTTTGTCCCAGAAAAGCAAATGAGTGCAGCAAGACAGGCCACAAGCGCCGGTACACTGTGCCGCGACAAGTAAAAAGCTTCTTTAGCAGTATGTCAATATTTTGTGACAACGGGTTCAAGTCTATACAAAACGAACCATGTAGGATGTGAGGATTTAGTGGATTTCTATTCGTCGGCCTCCCACGTCCGAACTCGGCAATCCTTTCGCACCTGACATACTTATGAACGTGTAGTGTTTCGCAAACTGTATCCGCATGAGGCGATTGGCTCAAAGGCGATCGATTTCTCTTCGCATTTAATCTAACGCATCGGTGCCACCCCACGTTCCTTATCCCTGTTCGACATACCAAAGAGCTTGCCAGCAGAATAAATCGGCGCGACGTAGGGATTGGGCGAAAGCGCAAGTCGGCGTAGTATTCCCTTCATCCGGTCTCGATGAGACTGTCATAAGAGGCGCTGCCGTGGCAGTTACTGTGAAAAACATTTCACTTTGGCGGAAAGAGGTTGAGAACCAAGTCGGGACGCCCACAGGTCTCCATCAGCAGACCGCATGGGTAAGGTCTTTTTTGGTGATCTGTTCTGCATCACAGGAAGTTTCAATGAGGTGCCGCACGCTCGGGGACACTGGGCCTGACCGTTAACACAGCGTCCAGGGCCGCGAGCAGTTGCCCCGCGTCGGCCTTCGCGGAGGCTTCGGCTCGTCGGAGACGCTCGACCAAGGCGAGTGCGATGTAAGGGAGGAGATCGCCCTTGTCCATCGGGCGCGCTGCCTCCGAGTTGTACTCCTCCAGGAATGCGTCGAGGGAGATGCGATACGCCTCTTCATTGTAGCTGGCAAGCGTGAAGCAGAGGAGGTCCGCCGCAAATCCTCCAAGATCAAGCCCCAGGTCGGACCAGCGACACGTCTCGAAGCGATAAAGATAGAAGCGACCGTCAACACCGTAGTGGATGCAATCCCAACCGAGTGCGCCGTGGATCGGTGACAGGGTTCTCTCGCGATCGAACGCCGCGCGGCTCTCGATCCGCTGAGCCGCGACATGGAAGCGATTCACTAGGTCAGGTCCGCAGGCCAGAGTGTGAAGGTAGTTCTCCGAGCGCACCACCATCGTCCGCAGTTCCTCTCTAACGAAGTCCACCTCCGCACCGCGGAACCCAACCTGGCTGCAATGCAGCTTGGCCAGCCCCAAGCCGACCCGTGCCGCAATGCGACGAAGAGTCTTGATCCTGCCGTGATGCGTGAAGAACTCGCAGAGGTTCATCCAAGGGTCAAAGTCATAGAGGACGAGTCGCAGCTCCCCCGCCAGCAGCGCTACCGGCCGGGGGATGTGCAGTTTGGTCGATATCCTTGCTTCGTGAAGCTTTGTCGCGGTCTCGAAATCGGACGCCGCCGCAGCTTCTGTTGCGTGAAGCCTGCCGGTGAGGATACGCGTCTCTGCCGGTCGGCCGTTGCGGCCGGCCAACCGCAACACGTAGCGATTCCCACAGTCGTCGCCGGCATATCCGCGCGCCGAGTAAACCCGGTAAGACTCGATCTTCGCTCCGTCTGCCGAACTCCGGCACTTCGGCTGACAGACGCTTCGGAATCCATTTCGCACGCAGAACCTTCGGTAAAGCATGGCTGTTGAGAGCGCGGTCGTGATTTTGGATCGTGGGCCAGAAGCACAGCAACACAGTGTGGCCGCCGTTTTCGTAGCTGACCATGGAAATCGCACGGTGCAAGTTGCGGAATCCGACCCCATGATTCGCGAAGTAGCTTTCCTGCCCTTGGAAACGCCGAAATGTAAGCGCCACATCGAAGCCCCTGCCCTCGTCGGTGACCGCGATGAGCGCGCCCTTGGCGGTGAGCACGATCTCGACCGAAATAACCTTGGTGAGATCGTATCCGTTCCGTGCTTGTAGGCATTGCCGAGATTGTTCCTCAGCGGTAGAAGCAAGTCCCGGATCATTTGCAGCCACGGCACCGCCGCGAACCGTTCCGAGAGCGTGATCTTAAGGAGCGGAAGAAGCTCGTCGTGTGCACGGCCACAAACGCGCACATGGGCCTCCACGCTCGCGGCGCGCAGGTCGGTGAGATCACTCAGAGGATCCCCAGGCAGATTCGCTGCGTCAATTTCGGCGAGCAACTCGGCTCGGGTGCGGCTCAGGTTAATCATTGCGAGTCGAGCTTTTTCTTAGGACGGAAAATGCATGCCGCGCTGTCCAGGACGGCAGTCTCGGCGATTCAAGCGCTTTGCGGTCCGGCTCGCGTCCATCAGCGCGTGGCTCAGGATTTTTGCCACGACTTGTTTGGCGTCGAAATAAGTCTCCGCCAGCTTGCGCGCGGCGCGGCAATGACGCTCGTAGTCGGCGTTGATCGCGTCGAACGCTTCGGAGGCCTGTTGCGCTGTGGAGAAACGAAACATCCCCTCTCCGTTGGGGAGAAATGAGCTGGGACCAGTATGCTGCACGACGACCGGTTTGCCACTGGCCAGATAGCAAAGTGTGCGGTCGCTGATCCAAGACGTTTGCAGCTTGATATAGGAAGGCTTGGCGCAGCTATACTCCCCGCGCGAACGTTGAATATAGGCTTGGTACATCTCAGGTGTGCTGGCGACTTCACATGCTTGTCGGATGCGCCAACCACAATTCTCCAAGTTTTTCCGGTCTTGCATATCGCGCTCTGTACGCAGAACCAGGGCCAACTCCAAGGGCTGACGAGTGAGCTGCGGTAGACCGGCGAACTCCAAGAAAGCCACTCGTTTTGTGTTCTCGTAAGTTTCATCGCGGTCCACAACCCAGTCAGAAGAGTCCCAAGTAGATACCGTCGTGAAGGCCTCGCAATACGGGTCGAAGGCATACGGCCAGCGTTCGAGGCAAACCGCCGGCTGGATGTGAATCCAGCGGGGACCGCCACTTGGAATCTTCCCACCGCATCGTCCAACGCCCGCGCCGATGGTGAAGTAAAGATCGTGGTCGGGCACGCGGAGTTGCCCGCGAGTGATCCAAAATTGCAAAAGGCCAGGATCAATGTCCACCAGCGCCGTGCGTTGAAAGTGCGGCAGCAACGCGGAACTGATGGCATAGTGGAAATTCAACAGCAGATCCGCTCTTCCAAAGATCGCTTCGGCCTCGCCACGCGTCATGTTGAGGTACTCCGCCGGCGCTTCGGATGAGGGTTCTTTGCTCCGCGTACGGTAAAGGATGCACTTCCCACCCAGGCCATATTGTTGCATTCGCGCCTGGAATGTAGCGAGCGCGGCGGCTTCTTGTTCCTCGCTCCCTTTGGAGCGAAAAGCTTCGAGCCAATACACATCGTGCCCCAAAAGCCGCAGGCCGAGAACATATTGCAGATAAACCCAGAAGTGTCCGCCGCCTTGGGGATAATTCACGACATCGTACGCAGAAATGACAACGGTCGCCATCGCTAGACTCTAGATTAGGCCCAATCGTTTTGCCGATGCATCAAGGTGATCGTAACGCGAAAGGTTTTTCTCGCGGACGGTCCAATCGGGACGCTCGCCGAGCCAACGGAAATGCAGGTAGATTCTTGCGGCGTCAAGCGTACGACCGAACCCGGGGGGCGCGGCTTCAGCCCAGCGCGCGCGTATGTAAGCACGCTTGCATTCCTGCACAACGCCGGCGGGCCAGTGTTTTCCTTCCGTCAGCGCCGCCAAGTCGATTTCCCCTGCCGCGATTGCGGCCGACTCCCAATCCACCATGAATACGCTTTGGTTTCGAACCAAGATGGTCTTGGCGTAAAACTCGCCGTGAATAACGGTCTGCGGCGCGGCCAGCAAAGGCGCAAACCACTCATCGGCGCGATACAATTTGGTCAACCAGGGAAAGCGCCCATGCAGCGGGCGCGAGAATTCGAAAGTCCGTTGCGCCCAACCGCGGTAATACTCGGCATTGTACCGTCTCAAGAATGCCAACGAGGGATCCGCGGTGTGCTGTTCGTGCGCGGCGTGGAATTTCCCGATCCAGGAAGCGGCCTGGGCCATCCCCCGGGGTTGACGCGTCAACCGTTTCCAGACGATGTCGCTCAAACGAACGCTCCGATACACGTATTCCAGGAATAGGGAGATGTCGCCGGTGTCTGGGTCCGCGTGCGCTCCCAGGCACTTCGGTTTGAAGTTCGGCAACGAGTGCAGCAAGCGTCGATAGACTTCAGCCTCATAAGGGACATCGCCGCGATGTCCATAACACTCGTGGCTTTGCCCCGCCTGATACTTGATAAAGACGCGGCGTTTGCGACCGTCCGGCAACTGACACGTGACGATCTCGTTCGGGAAAGTGCACATGAACGGCGGAAGCGTTCTTCTGAGGATTTTCACCGGACGCTGTTCATGGCGGTCGCAGCCCAAGGCAGCGGTGAGCCGGAGTGTCAGAGTCCGCGAATCAGGGAGCAGCGAGGCCGGAGTTTTCAAGATTTCGCGTCCAGCATTTCGGTTTCGCAAGGCAGCACCGGGACAAGATCTTTAAACCACTGGTCCACTTCGGCCAAGGACTCCCAGGCCCAAGGGGCCTGATCCTGCACGAGGGCGATGGCGGGCCAAATAATGCGATTGGCCAAGCGCGCATACTCGGCGGTCTCGAATAGGAAGTTCAACATTGGCATCGGTGGCAGGCACCAACCTGTGCGCGAGGTTTCTGCGCGATACAAGTCCAAGACCCAGGACCGCTCCTGAGTCGGTAAGCGCAAGAGAAAGGTCGAGAGGTCGTAGCTTGCCGGTCCAACAGAAGCATGGTCCCAGTCGATAAGGCGCACGCGGAGCCTATGGGCAGTGGGGATTACAAAAATGTTGATATGCCACAAATCGCCATGCAGCAAAGTCTCCGGGCCACCCCAGGCGTCCAGAGCTTCTGCACGTCGCGGCAGTTCTTGGCGCAGTGTGGACAGCCGCTGGAGCAGGCTGTCGAGTACCGGGGTTTGCTGGGAAGACGGCTGACATGCTTCCAATGCGTAGATAGCGTCGCGCACATTCGCATCGTAGAAGTGAATACCCAGGTCGCATCCATGCAACCGAACTTCTCCCAGCAGACGGTGCCGGGCAAACTGCACGTGAAGTTGTGCGATCACTTTGATCGCTGCGGACACTCTTTCCCGGTCGATCCGGGTGACATCGAGTTCGCACGAGCCGAGGTCGTCATAGACATGCCAAGTACAATTGCCACCGGGCTCCGCAACGTGCCCCAATAAAGCTGGGCCGTTGTTGGTCATGCCGACGGCAGGCAGCCATCGTTCCTCCACCAATTCGCTGCGCCGGGCAATTTCCGGCTTGAGGCGCTTAACAATTAGTTGGCGAAGCTTCCCGTTGATCAAGAAGCGCAGGCGGAAGACGCGCAAGGCGCGAGCCTGCAGCGTCTGCTCTTCGAGCAGGCAGCCCTCTGCCGTGGGGCCGCCGAGGAGCCCCTGCAGCAAACCGCGCAGTTCTAGCAAGCCAGGCAAGCCATGGCTTTCCAGAGCTTTGTCCAGGCCTTCAATCATGCATAGCTCCGTTGAAAGGCGCTGAGCGCCTCCGTCAGCAAGCACTCATGAAATTGGAGCATGACCATAGCCTTGGTCTTAACAAGCGAGTCAGAACAGACGAACACTCTCCCTACGGTGGTCCAGCTTAGTTGATCGACCATGCGGAGTAGGTTGCCGCAGGCAGCCACGGTTTGAACGTCTCGTAAACTCAGGTGCGAGTACTTGCCGCGCAGGATTGAGCAGTAGAGGCTAAGGTCCGGACTGGCCACGCGGTCGATGAACTGAGCCAGATCGGCAGCCGGCACACCCCAACCGGCATATTCCCAGTCGAACACCAGCAGCCTGGGACCCGTGGCCGCGTCACAGATGCGCAGATTCTTGTCAACGAAATCGCCGTGCACCAGGGACCGCGGCATCAGGCTACAGATTTCTTCCAGTTCCCCCCACAATGATTCGAGCGAATCGAGATGTGCAATCAGCCTGCAGAACACAGCAGTGTCGTCGGCGGGCAATTCGTTTTTGTCCAGTTGATGCAGTAAGATGGCTCGACTGCCGTGGAGCAAACGCAGATAATAATCGAGTTCGCGTGCCGGAAAGCAGGACCGCAAATCTTCCGGCACAGTGATCAGATGCGCCTCCGCCAGCCAGCGTCCTGCAAGGGCGCGATTCTCGGCAATCTGCCGCGAGTACCTAGCACCAGCAGCGTCCTCAAGGAAAAGCCAGCAGCGATCCCCCTCTTGCTCTTCCAGTAGTCCATAACAATGCAGCGCGGGCACACCTGCGCGCGGGAGCAATTCTGAATAGATCAAGTATTCAATGCGAGCTGTGGTTAGCCGACATTTCTTGGCGATCACTCTCGTACCGTCCTGCTCATGGATCCGGTATACGCTGCTGTACTTTCTTTGTTGCAGAACCTCGAGGGTGTCAGGTTCACATGAGTCCGATCGGACTTTCAGCCAAGCTTGGACAGCTGGATGCTCGAACAAACCTTCGGTCAAGATTTCCGGAAGCGTTCGCTTAGGCACGGTCCTGGCTCCCAACAGCCGCCAAGGCAACAATTTGGGGCTGAAGATCTCCCCGTGCAGCCCGTTCTGCGGCAGCGCAAAAATATTGCGCCAGAAGCTGTGGTGCGTCGGGGACGCCCTTAAAACCAGGGATGCTGCACATGTCCACAACGTAGGGCTTCCCTTCACTCTCGATAATGTCCACGCCGTAAAGGTCGATGCCGAACGCGCGGCCGCAACGCAAAGCAACTTCACGCATTTCAGGCGAGACGGTAAACAGCTCTCCCCGTTTTTCTTCTTCCGTGTGACGCGGAAAGACCTTCTTCACGCCAAAGAGCTGATCGCCAATCACGTAAATCTTGCGATCGCGGCCATCGTTCGGGAGGTAACGTTGGGCGAAGACGGGCTCGCGGCCACAATTCACTTCCGCGAGTTCGATATCGCTACGGACAATGCGAACATCATGCCCACCTGCTCCCTGGTATGGCTTGACGACGAGCGGACCCAATTCCAGCAGCGGAAGCAACTGACTGGGGTGCGACGCAATGTAGGTGTCAGGAGTAGGCACGCCTGCGGCCTGTAGGATTCGCGAAGCGATGATCTTGTCGCGGAGCGCCATGGACACGGGATACGGGTTGACAATGGCGGCGCCGAGTTCATGGAGGGCGCCCGCCAAGCTGAGTGAAAACCCGCTGCTCGTATGCCGCAATACGTAGAGGTCATGCTCGACCCGGACTTTTGATAGCTCAACGATCCGGTCTGCGGCGTGGACGACTTCCGCCGCCGCACCTAATTCTCCGGCCATCCGCACAACTGCAGGCATAAAGCTCCTGCTCTTGTGGCAATAGCGCGGCAGTAAGAAACCGATACGCACCTTCCTCATTGCTTACTCTCCACCACTGCGACCATCTGTGTTCCGGCCGTTGACTCAATAGCCGCAAGCCGTCCCTCTTCGATCCTCACAATGACATCGCACTGTTTCAAGGCGCTGGGCCTGTGCGTGATAACGAGCGTGGTCCGCCCTTGGGCAAGCCGTTCCATTGCATCCAGGATGAGCATCTCCGTCCGGACATCCACCGAGCTCGTTGGCTCGTCGAGAATCAATATCGGCGCGTCCTTCAAAAATGCACGGGCGATGGAAATGCGCTGGCGTTCACCTCCTGAGAGGCGCATGCCTCGGTCACCGACGAGCGTCTGATAACCCTCCGGAAGTTTCGAGATGAATTCGTGAGCGTTAGCGGCCTTTGCAGCAGCCACGATTTCGGCTTCGCTTGCGCTGGGCCGGGCATAAGCAATGTTCTCGGCGAGGCTAGTGGAAAACAGGACGGACTCCTGAAGAACGACGGCGAACTGGTTGCGCAAGTCCTTCAATTTGTAATCGTGGAGGTCAACCCCATCAAGCAAGATTTGTCCTTCAGTGGGATCGTAGAAACGAGTCAGCAGATTCACCAGCGTGGTTTTGCCCGCGCCCGTGGTACCCACAATGCCCACGCACATTCCAGGGTCCACTTCAAATGAAACTTGTTCCAGGGCTGGCCGGTGTGGCCCATACGTGAATGAAACACTCTTGAAAGCAATCCTACCTGTTGCGTGCACCAGTGACCGTGGATTGACTTTCTCTTCCACTTCAGGAAGCTCATCGAGCAAGGCGAAGGCCCGCTCAATGTTTGCCAAGTAGGACTGGAGAGCTGCGGAGTTCTTACCCATGGTTTTCAGAGGTTCGTAAAGCTGGGTTACATATCCCATCATCAGCATGAGATCACCGAGGGTGATAGCACCGGATTGCACTTGCCGGAATCCCACAAAAAGTACCGAAGCCGTTCCTATCGCGGAGGTCAGCCCAACCAGGAAGTTGTACTTTCCCTCCGCCAGCGCCAGCTTCAACCGCGCACGCATGCTTTCGAAGCTGCGCCGGACGAAACGATGCCTTTCGTCTTCCTCTTTTCCAAACGCTTTCACGACACGCAGCGCTCCAAGCACTTCCTGCACCACGCTCAATGCGGACTTTTCAAGCTTCTTCACCTCGCGCGAGCCGCGGCGCAGACGGCGCCGATACACCTTTGAAATCAGAAAAAGGATGGGTGAGATCACCAAAGCGACCACAGCAAGTTGCCAATCGATTTTCATGGTGACATACAGCATTCCGAGCAGCGTGAAAGCGGAACTGATAAGCGGAATGAAGCGTTCAGCCACGATGGTTTGAACTGCCGCCGCATCATATTGAACGTTGTAGAGCGACTCAGCGGTTCCCTTAACGTCATGATAAGAAAGCGACAAGCGTTGCATCTGCCAGAAAAGGTCAGATCTAAATGCTAAGAGGACCTTTTCGCCGGTATACGTTTTCAAAAGTGCCAGGGCTAGCGTCTGAATTTGGGCGAGAATCGTCACAGCAATCAGCAAGCCGACGGCAAAGAGCAAAGCTGATGATGGGGAGAGGCTGAATCCGGCCGGCAGGAATGACCGAATCAAGTGAGGAAGCGGCTTGGAGCCGAGTCCGCTGTCGAGAGCGATCTTCAGCGGCAAAGGGACCAGCAACGCCAGAGGAGTTGCCAGCAAGCCGAGAAGGAAAAGACCAATTAGGTGTGTCCAATAAGGCCGCGCCCACCGGAACAAACGAAGGTAAAGGGCGAAGTCACGATTCGAACTGGGCTGTTTAATAGTCATCACGCGCGCTCGAAGTCTAGCTTGATGAGGGCGCGATGGATCGCGCCCACTGCCACGGCCGCGCTCCTAAACGTTATAGCTCCGAACATGACACTCAAAGGAGCGAGAATGCTGGCAGCGTATACGGCGTGGTCCAATAGCGCTCCAAAGCACGCAATCATTAAGAGAAGGGTTGTGCCTGCTCCCGAGATCGAAAACCATGGCCGAGAACAAAGCCGCAGCATGTGCTTGCCACACCCGTAGTTCTCGGTGACCGTGCGGACCCGTACGCCACCAAACAAGCCGCCCCGTATTTCCAGATCCCAACTATCGTAGTCACCACCTCTGCGCACCACAGCGCCACCTGAGCGCAGAACAGATTCCAATGAAGCGAGCACCTCGGTGCTATCAAGCCATCTTTCACTCCAGAGCTGAAACATCCGCGGCCAGGGGAATGAGAGGGTTGGAAAACGGCGGATTCTCCAGGCCGTGAGGGAATAGACCAGACGGCTCCAGAGGCGAGTTAGCGGCTGCATAAGGTGAAGCAGTCCGGTAAGAACGCGCAGGCGAAAGCGAGTAAAGCGGCCTTTCGCGGACTCAGGAAAGCGGACTTTCGCAGCCGCGCTTGTTGCCGGGAAAAGCGACAACACGAAAGCAACTACTGCTATGGGTAAAACGCCCAGCAGACGTCCCCAAAACATGCTAATGCCACAGAGCGCAGCCAACACAAGATTCGTCAGCTGCCACTCGTGCGTGAGCGGCAGTGAGTTCAGAAGGTTCGGTGCTGGCTCGTACAGTCGCGCATACCCTGCCGTTCCCCAAGTTCCCTGATAAATTCGCCCGCGAGACAACGAA
>Ga0134070_10000635_pt1 | contig 10458 bp, 7 predicted proteins | sample 15_taG_26_FD_94463 | JGI IMG/M metagenome (GOLD analysis project Ga0134070, IMG submission 94463) | Grasslands soil microbial communities from the Angelo Coastal Reserve, California, USA - 15_D_Rain_40cm_2_09082015 | ecosystem: Environmental > Terrestrial > Soil > Grasslands ...
AGCGCTTCGGACTCCGCGTCGACGCTCGACGTCGCCTCGTCCAGCACGAGAACGGCCGGATTGTACACGAGGGCCCGCGCGATGGCCAGCAGCTGGCGCTGGCCGTGCGAGACGTTGGCCCCGCGCTCGCCCAGTGCCTCGTCGAGCCCTCGCGGGAGCGCGGCGACGAAGGCCGCGGCGCGTGCCGTCTCCACCGCGCGGACGAGGTCGGCGGGCGCGACCGCACCGTCGACGCCGAGCTTGAGGTTCTCCGCGACCGTACCCGTGAAGAGCACGGTGTCCTGAAAGATGATCCCGACGTGCCGGCGGAGGCGGGCAAGATCCCAGTCCCGCACGTCCACGCCGTCCACCAGGACCCGGCCGCGCTGCGCCTCGTACGAGCGGTTGAGGAGCCGCGCGATCGTCGACTTGCCCTCGCCCGTGGGCCCGACCAGCGCCACGCGCTCGCCCGGCGCAACGCTCAGCGAGCAGTCGCGCAGCACCCAGGCCTCGCCCTCGTAGGCGAACCACACGCCTTGGAGCTCGAGGGCGGGCGGGCGGGGCCCCTGGTGCCGGGTTGTGGCCCGCCCGATCGAGACGATCGCAGGGGGTCGGTCGAGGAGACCGAAGATCCGCTCCGCGGAGGCCATCGCGGACTGCATGACCGTGTACTTGGCGCCGAGGTCACGGATGGGCAGGAAGAACCGGTTCGTGTACTGGATGAACGCGACCAGCACGCCGAAGGTGACGGCGCCGGCAACGATCTGGCCGCCGCCGTACCAGAGGAGCACCGCGAGGGCGATCGAGCCCAGCGCCTCGACCGACGCGTAGAGCGAGGCCTCGTAGATCATCGAGGTGAAGAGGGCGCGGCGGTAGGCGCGGTTGGCCTCACGGAACCGCCCGGCCTCGTGGCGCTCACGCGTGAAGAGCTGGATGACCGCCATCCCCTGGAGCGACTCCTGCAGGAGGCCGTTCAGGTGGGCGAGACGCTGCCGCACTGTCCGGTACGCGTCGCGGGCCCGGAGGCGGAAGTACCCCGCCGCCACGAACAGCGTCGGGACGATGGAGAAGGTCACGAGCGCCAGGTGCCAGTCGAGCCAGAGCATCACCCCGACGACGCCGACGAGCGTGATGACGTCGGCGACGACGGCGAAGAGCCCGCTCGTGAACGCCTCACTCACCGCCTCCACGTCGCCCAGCACCCGCGTCATCAGCCGCCCCACGGGGTTCCGGTCGAAGAACGCCGCCTCGAGGCGCAGGAGGTGGGCGAAGAGCGCGGCGCGCAGGTCGTGGATCACCCGCTGGCCGGTGAGGTTCATGAGATAGGCCTCGAGCCAGCGCAGCACGTAGAGGAGGCCGAGCACCCCGACGTAGAGGCCCGCGATCCACGTGAGACCGAGCCAATCGCCTTTGAGGATGTGGTCGTCGATCGCGACCTTCAGGAGGTAGGGCTGGGCGAGCTCGACGGCCGCGATCAGAGGGAAGAGCCCGAGCGAGCCGGCGATCAGCGCCCGGTGCGGCCGCGCCGCATGCCAGAGACGGACGGCGAGTCGCCGATCGAAGGCGGTGCCGAGGCGCTCGTCGAACTCGTGGCCGACGTCAGGCACGCGCAATCTCCTCCTCGAGCTGCTGGACCCGCCAGAGGCGCGCGTAGAGCCCGCCCGCGGCGACGAGGTCCTCGTGCCGCCCCTGCTCCACGACCCGCCCGGCGTCCAGCACGACGACCCGATCGGCGAGCTGGGCCGCGCGCAGCCGGTGAGTCATCAGGAGCACCGTACGTCCCTGGGCGAGAGCGCGCAGGTTCCCGACGATCTCCTCCTCCTTCGACGCGTCCACCGAGGCGAAAGGGTCGTCGAGCACGAGGATCGGCGGGCGGCCGACGAGCGCCCGCGCCAACGCCACGCGCTGGCGCTGACCGCCCGAGAGCGTCAGGCCGCGCTCGCCGACCACCGTGTCGAAGCCCGTGAGGAACGCGTCCGTCTCGCCGGCGATTCCCGCCGCGACCGCGGCCTCGCGGACGCCGGCGGCGCCCACGTCCTCTCTCCCCAGTGCGATGTTCTCGGCGATCGAGCGCGAGAAGAGGAATCCCTCCTGCGGCACGTAGCCGAGCATGACGCGGAGGTCGCCGCGCGGGAGGCGTGTGACATCGCGCCCGCCGACGAAGACCGTCCCGGGCGGCGGCTCCCAGAGCCGCGCCAGGAGGAGCCCGAGCGTCGACTTCCCGCTCCCCGTCGGCCCCACGACGGCGACGGTCTCCCCCGGCGCGACCTCAAAGCTCGCGCCGCGGAGCGCCGGCGGCCGTCCTTCATACGCGAACGTCACGTTCTCGAACCGGATTGTTGTAGCGGGGTCCGCGTGGTCGCCTTCAGCCGTAGGTGGTCTGAGCGAGGAGCGAAGTGGTTCCGCTGCTTCAAGTCCGATCTGTTCTTCTCGCTCCGCGCCTGTGATCTCCTGGATGCGCGCCATCGACGTCAGGCCGCGGCGGACAATCGACAGGGTCCAGCCGAGCGCGATCGTGGGCCACGCGAGGTACCCGAGATAGCCGTTGAACGCGGCGAGCGCGCCGAGGGTCAGCCGGCCCTCGACGACCGCCTTGCCTCCCGCCCAGAGGACGGTCAGCGTCCCGACGCCCGCGATGAGCCCCATGAGCGGCGCGAACGACGACTGGCTGCGCGCGAGCGCGAGGCTCCGGGAGAGGTATTCGTCGTTCTCGCGGCCGAACTCGCGCGTCGCTCGCCCCTCGAGCGTGTAGGCGCGCACGACCGTCATGCCGGCCAGGTACTCCTGGACCTTGGCGGACAGGACACCGAGCTGTTCCTGCGCCGCCTCTGACCGCTCGTGGACGACGGCGTTGAAGCGCTTCGACAGGACGATCAGTGCGGGGTACGGGGCCAGCGCCCAGAGCGTGAGCCACGGGTCCACGGCGAGCATCGCCAGGAGCGCGCCGGCGAACGCGAAGGCCGTGCCGGCGAGGCTCACGACGCCGAAGCCGACGAGGGACTTGACCGCCGCGACGTCGCTCGAGGCGCGGGTCATCAGGTCGCCCGTCGAGTGCGCGGCGTAGAACCGCGGCGGGAACCCGAGGAAGCTCGCGTAGAGGTCGTTGCGCAAGTCGTACTCGATCCGCTGCCCGCCGCCGATGATCGCGAACCGCGAGCCGAGACGCGCCACGCCGTTGGCGAGGGCGAAGACGACGATGAGCAGCACGTACCGTGCGAGGGGGGTGTTCGTCGGGTCGTGCTGGAGGGCGTCGATCGCCCGCTTGAGCGTCCACGGGATCGCCAGCGAGGCGAGCGTCGCCGCCCCGAGGCACACGACGCCCGCTCCGTAGCGGAACCGGTAACGCGCGACGTACCCCCAGACGGCGCGCGCGGGCGACGTCAGTCGCGCCTCCCCGCGGCGTGCGGTGCCAGCGCGGCGGCGACCGCGGCGAGCGCGGGCGTGGGGACGCCGAGGCGTTCGCCCAGGCGCACGGCGTAGCCGTGGAGGGCGTCGAGCTCGAGCCGCTTTCCCTGGCGCAGGTCCTGGTAGAGCGAGGAGAAGTTCCCGGGCGCGATCGAGGTCGCCTGCGCCATGATCTGATCGACGATGTCCGCCGCGAGTCCGACTTTCGCCGCGGCGGCCAGGGCGGCGACCTCCTCGACGACGGCCCGGAACATCTGCCAACACGCGGGCGTCTCCCGCACGACCCCGATCGGGCAGCGCGTGAGCGCGGTCATGCCGGCCACCGCACAGATCAGCACGTATTTCTGCCAGAGCGCGTGGCGGATGTCCGTCGAGAGCTGGGCGTCGATGGCGGCGCGCGCGAAGGCCGCGCCCAGACGCTCCGCCCGCGGGGACTCCCGCCCGTCGAGCTCGCCGAAGATGATCCGGCCGAGGAAGTGGTGGGCGATCACGCCGGGGCGCTCGATGAGCGCGAACACCTGGGCGACGCCGCCCATCGCGTGGCCGGCGCCGAGGATCTCGTCGAGCTTGTCCTCGTTGTCGACGCCGTTCTGGAGCGAGAGGACGGCGGTCTCGGGACCGACGACGGAGCGGACACGCTCAGCGGCAGGCTCCGTGTCGAACGCCTTCACGCAGAAGAGGACGACGTCGGCGCGGGGGAGGTCGCGGACGTGCTCCACGGCCGCGGGACGGACGACCCACTCGCCCTCGACGGCGGATCGGACGCGCAGCCCGTCGCGCCGGATCGCCGCGAGGTGCTCGCCGCGTGCGACCAGCGTGACCGTCTCGCCGGCGCGCGCGAGCTTCGCGCCGAAGTAACCGCCGACGCCGCCCGCGCCCATGACCACGATGTGCATGGCATGATGATACACTGCACGAAGAACATGTCAGCCTCGCTCGAACGGCGCGTGGCGATCGACGCCGCGCGCGCGGCCGGCCACCTCCTCCAGAGCGAGCTCCAGGGGCCGCGGCGCATCGCGTACAAGGGCAGCCCCACCAATCTCGTGACCGAGATGGACGCGCGCGCCGAAGAGCTGATCGTCGAGCGGCTCCACGCCGCGTTCCCGGAGGACGGGATCCTCGCCGAGGAGCGCGGCGCCCGACTCGGGCGCTCGGGCCGGCGCTGGATCATCGACCCGCTCGACGGCACGACCAACTACGCCCACGGCCTGCCGATCTTCGGCGTGTCGATCGGCCTCGAGGCGGACCGGCGCGTCGAGGTCGGCGTCGTCTTCGACCCGAATCGCGACGAGCTGTTCGTCGCCGAGCGCGGTCGCGGCGCCACGGTGAACGGTCAGCCGCTCGCCGTCTCCGCCGCGGCCACGCTCGGCGAAAGTCTCCTCGCGACCGGGTTTCCGTACAACATCCGTGAGACGGCCGACAACAACCTGCGCGAGTACGCCGCGTTCGCGGTGCGGACCCGCGGCGTCCGACGGATGGGCTCCGCCGTCCTCTACCTCGCCTGGCTCGCGACGGGTCGCCTTGACGGCTACTGGGAGCTCACACTCGGGCCCTGGGACGCGGCCGCGGGCAGCCTGCTCGTCGAGGAAGCGGGCGGACGTGTAACCAACCTCACGGGCGGCGCGCTCGACCTCGACGCGCCCGCCCTCGTCGCGTCGAACGGCCGGATCCACGACGCGCTGCTCGCGGTGCTCACAGAGGTCAGAGGCTGATCGGCCGTCGCGCGCGGCGTCCGTGGGCCCGTCGTCAGGGAATGTCTGCAATCGATTATGGGGATTCACCGAATTGAGCCCCCCACCGCGAGACGGTACGAATGATGGGAAGACGCCAGCCCGCGTCGAGTAAGGACGCATTGTGGCCATCAACGCGGACCCTCGATCCGACCTCGTCGAATCCGACAGCGCCGTGCGCGTCTGGGCTCGGCCGTCTCGCGCCAGCTCGCGTCTGACGCGACGCCTGCTGTCCCTTGTGTTCGTGGTGTCCGTGGTCGGCGCCGGCGTCTGGGCGTACTCGTCCCTCCACGGCCGCGCAGGCGCGTCGGCCTATCGGCTGGCCCGCGTGGAGCGCGGCCCCCTCACCTCCACCGTGTCGGCCACCGGCGCCCTCAACGCCGTGATCACCGTCCAGGTGGGCAGCCAGATCTCCGGCCAGATCAAGCAGCTCCTCGCCGATTTCAACTCGAAGGTGCGCCGGGGCGACGTGGTCGCCCGGATCGATCCCGAGACCTTCGAGGCCAAGGTGACCCAGGCGCAAGCCGACGTCGAGTCCGCGGAAGCCTCCGTCCAGAACCAGCAGGCCCAGGTCGAGCGCTACCGCGCCGACGTCCAGAACGCCCGCGCGGCCTACGCCGAGGCCAAGGCGCAGACGGCGAAAGCGCAGGTCGCCGTCGTCGACGCCAGGCGCGATCTGGACCGGAAGGCGGAGCTCTTCGCCCGGCAGCTCATCGCCAAGAGCGAGCTCGACACCGCCCAGGCCGCGCACGACTCGGCCGTCGCCCAGCTCGACTCGGCGCGCGCTCACGAGGAGGCGTTCGCGTCCGCCATCCAGTCGGCGGTCGCCCAGCAGCGGGTCGCCGAGGCGGCGGTCACGTCCGCGCGCGCCCAGGTGAAGCAGAAGCAGGCGGCGCTCCGTCAGGCGAAGGTCGACCTGGACCACACGACGATCCGCGCGCCGGTGGACGGCATCGTCATCTCACGGGCCGTCGATGTGGGGCAGACCGTCGCGGCGAGCCTGTCGGCGCCCACCCTGTTCACGATCGCGCAGGATCTGACGAAGATGCAGGTCGAGGCGAGCGTCGCCGAGGCCGACGTCGGTCAGATCTCGCTCGCCCAGCCCGCGACGTTCAAGGTCGACGCCTTTCCCCGCGAGGCGTTCACCGGCAAGGTGGTCCAGATCAGGAAAGCCGCGCAGGTCCTCCAGAACGTCGTGACCTACACCGTCGTCATCGCCACGGACAATCGCGGCGGCCGGCTGCTCCCGGGCATGACGGCGAACGTGAAGCTGATCGTCGGCGAGAAGGCGAACGTTCTGAAGGTCCCGAACGCGGCGCTGCGCTTTCGCCCGGCCGGCGCCCGCGCGGAGGCCAAGTCCACCGGCGCGGAGACCAAGACCAAAGGTTCGCCACCGGCGCGCGGAGCCTCCGGCGGAAGCGCCGACGGCAAGGCGGGCGTCGGCGGACGCGTCTGGCGGCTCGACGCCGACGGGGAACCGCAGCCGATCGCGGTCACGCTCGGCATTACCGACGGCACGGCCACGGAGGTGATCCGGGGTGACCTCAAGGACGGCGAGGCCGTCGTCGTGGGGCTGGCCGGCACCGGGACGTCGCGGGCCACTCCCTCCGGGCGGCTCCGGCTCTGACCATGGCGGGTCGCACACGATCCTTCAATCTCCTGCCCCGCACGAGCGCCGTCGAACACGTCAGGCTCCCGCTGCACTATGCGGGCACCCCGGCGCGCGTGGCTTTCGCCAAGGCTCGCGAACGGCTCACCGCGGTCGGCCTCGGCGACCGCGCATCCCACCACCCCAACCAGCTCTCGGGCGGCCAGCAGCAGCGGGTCGCGATCGCGCGAGCCCTCGTCATCGACCCGTCCGTGATCCTCGACGAGCCGGTGGCGTCGCCGGGCGATGCCGCCGCGGTCCTCGGCGGGCTCGAGGCGGAGGCCGTCCCCTGAAGGTGTGGCAGAGCGCGCGCATCTCGCTCCGCGCGCTGCGCGTGAACATGCTGCGCACGACCCTCGCGGTGCTCGGGATCGTCATCGGGGTGGGCGCGGTGATCGCGATGGTGGCCGTGGGCTCCGGCGCCGAGGCGCGCGTCGCCGAGCAGATTCAGAGCCTCGGCTCGAACCTGATCATGGTGCGCCCCGGGAGCGTGGTCGCCAGCGGTGTCCGGCTCGGGGCGGGAACCCAGTTGCGCATCACCGAAGACGATGCGGAGGCAATCCAGAGCGAGCTCGACGCGGTCGAGGCGGCCTCCGCGTTCCGAGACAGGACGGTCCAGATCGTCTACGGTGCGCTGAACTGGGCGACGCGGGTGAACGGCGTCGCCGCCGAGTACCTCGACGTGCGTGACTGGCCGCTCGCCGCCGGCCGACCCATCGCGCCCGAAGACGTCCGCGGCGCGGCGAGGGTCGCGCTGCTCGGCCAGACCACCGTCGAGAACCTGTTCCCGTACACCGACCCGGTCGGCGAGATCATCCGCCTCGCCAACGTCCCGTTCACCGTCATCGGGGTGCTCGGGCCGAAGGGCCAGAGCACGTGGGGACAAGACCAGGACGATACCGTGCTGATTCCCCTCTCGACGGGGAACCAGACCGTCTTCGGTACGACCCGGTCGGGGCCCCGGAGGATCGACGGGATCGTGATCAAGATCCGACCGGGCGAGGACATGACGGAGGCGGAATCGGCGATCCGTGACCTCCTGCGGCAACGCCACCGGCTGAGGCCGGATCAGGAGGACACCTTCTGGGTTCGCAACCTCTCGGACGTGCTCCGAACGCAGGAGGAGGCGTCGCGGGTGATGACGTACCTCCTCGCCGCGATCGCCTCGGTGTCCCTGTTCGTCGGTGGCATCGGCATCATGAACATCATGCTTGTGTCGGTCACCGAGCGGACGCGGGAGATCGGTCTGCGCATGGCCGTCGGGGCCCGGAGCCGCCACATCCTCGCCCAGTTCCTCGTGGAGGCGATCACGCTCTCCCTGGTCGGCGGGGTGCTCGGCGTCGCGGCCGGCCTCGCCGCGTCGTGGGCCATCGGGTACCTCGCCGAATGGCGGGTCCTCGTCCCGCCCGAGGCGATCGCGCTCGCCGTCGCGTTCGCCGCCGCCGTCGGGATCTTCTTTGGATTTTATCCGGCGCGGAAGGCGTCGCTTCTGGACCCGATCGAAGCGCTCCGCTACGAGTAGAGGACCGCCCGCGCGCCGCAGCGCCTCGGGCGCGCTTGACTTTCCCCCGCGGGCACCGGTAGAACGGGCGACGTGACGCCCTCCGCCGCGAGGCGCCTCGCCCGCTTCGTCACTGGTCTCCGACTGGAGGACGTTCCCTCGCCCGTCGTGACGAAGGCGACCCGTCTCGTGCTCGACACGCTGGGCTGCGCGCTCGCCGCGACACGGTACGACTTCGGCCGCGCCGCGCGCGAGACTGCCGAGCGGCTGGGCGGCCATCATGAGAGCACGCTGGTTGGCAGTAAGGTGCGGGTCGCCGCGGCCAACGCCGTCCTGGCGAACGCCACGCTCGCCCACGGGCTCGACTTCGACGACACGCGCGAGGACGCCATCGTCCACACCGGCTCGGTGGCGGTCACGACCGCCCTCGCCGTCGGCGAGGCGCTGGGTGCGTCCGGGCGCGCCACGCTCGCGGCCCTCGTCGCCGGCGTGGAGGTGATGTGCCGCGTGGGACTCGCAGTGCCTGGGAAGTTCCACGCCCGTCACTACCACCCGACCGCCCTCGCCGGGACGTTCTGCGCGGCGGCCGTCGCGGGGAAGCTCCACGGCTCCACGGAGGACCAGCTCGTTCACGCCTTCGGGATTTGCGGGAGCCAGGCCGGGGGGATCATCGAGTACCTGGCCGACGGCGCCTGGACCAAGCGCCTTCACCCGGGCTGGGCGGCCCACGCGGGCGTCGTCGCCACCCTGCTCGCCCACGCCGGCTTCACGGGCCCGGAGTCCGTCTTCGAGGGTGAGCACGGCTTCTACCGCGCCTTCGCGGGTGGCTGCGACGAGGCGCGCCTGCGGGAGCTCCTCGAAAGCCTCGGCAGCGTGTGGGAGCTCGGGCGGCTCACGTTCAAGCCCTACCCCTGCGGCTCGATCGCGCACCCCTACATGGACTGCGCGCTCCGCCTCCGCGAGCGTCACGGGCTCACACCCGACCAGATCGCCGAGGTCCGCTGCCGCACGGCTCCCGGGCCGGTGCCACGCCTCTGGGAGCCGCTCCAGGGGAAGCGCACGCCGCAGAACGGGTACGCGGCGAAGTTCAGTCTGCCGTATCTCCTCGCGGTGATCCTCGTCAAGGGGCGGGCCGGCCTTGCCGAGTTCGAGGACGACGCGGTACGCGACGCCGAGGTGCTCGAGGTCGCGTCCCGGGTGGGCTACGAGCTGGACCCGACGATCGACTATCCCCGGCAGTTCGTCGGCCACGTCGCGATCCGGATGCGCGACGGACGACAGCTCGAGGAGCATCAGGAGCATGCGCGGGGCGGCGCCGAACTTCCGATGGGGCGCGAGGAGCTCGTGGCGAAATTCCGCGGAAACGCCGGCCTCGCCATGGCAGGCGAGCAGGCGTCGCGCGTGATCCGGAGCGTCGACGCGCTGGCGGGAGCGGAAAGCCTCCGCGCCCTCGTGGAGTCGCTGAGCCAGCGAGGAGACGACCCATGAACCGACATCTGGTGAGCGTGCTGGCGTTGACGCTCGTGGTGGCGGCGCTCCCGGCGTCGGCCCAGGACGCCCGCGTCGAGGCCGCCCGCAAGGAAGGCAAGGTCGTCTGGTACACCTCGCTCGCGCTCTCGAGCTCCGAGAAGGTCGCCAAGCTCTTCGAGGCGGCCTACCCGGGCGTCGGCGTCGAGGTCCACCGGACCGGCTCCCAGCGCATCCTCCAGCGTGTGATGCAAGAGCTCCAGGCGAACCTCAAGCTGGTCGACGTGATCCACACCTCCGACGCCGGCCACTTCGTGCTGCTCAAGGACAAGAAGCTCCTGCTGAAGTACACGCCGGCCGGAGTGGACGTGTTCCCGCCGGGGTTCAAGGACCGCGACGGTTACTACTACGGTCTGCGCGCGACGGTCAACGTCATCGCGTACAACTCCAAGATCATTTCCGCGGCGGAGGCGCCGAGGACCTGGAAGGATCTGCTCGACCCGAAGTGGAAGGGCCGCCTCGTCACCGCCCACCCCGGCTACAGCGGCGTCATCGCGACACACGTGCTGGCCCTCGTCCATCTCTACGGCTGGGACTACTGGAAACAGCTCGCGCAGAACCGGCTCATGCTCGTCCAGTCCGCGGTCGATCCGTCGGGCGTCGTTGCCTCCGGCGAGCGGCCCGTCGCGGTGAACGGGGGCGACTACACCTTCTACCAGACCAAGAAG
>Ga0134070_10000638_pt1 | contig 10435 bp, 7 predicted proteins | sample 15_taG_26_FD_94463 | JGI IMG/M metagenome (GOLD analysis project Ga0134070, IMG submission 94463) | Grasslands soil microbial communities from the Angelo Coastal Reserve, California, USA - 15_D_Rain_40cm_2_09082015 | ecosystem: Environmental > Terrestrial > Soil > Grasslands ...
AGATCAATTTCGCTGATGCGTTGCCGCTCTGTTGGATGGCCGTTGTTTTTGTGCCGCTCCTCTTTTTGGGGCAACGACAGGATTATTACTCGATGAGTATGTGGAGCGCCCTTGCGCTGTGGGCGGCCGTTGCATGGGACCGGATGCCTCAGAAGCTACGCGCCGCGGGCGTAATCGTCGTGGGTCTCATCGGACTGATGAGTGTGATGGCGGTATTCTTCCTTAACGGCGCCGCGCACCCCCTAAACGGAAACTGGGGGACGATGGACGAACGATGGACGGCATGGAGGGCATTACATGAGATGCCCATGTCAACGTGGCTTGTAATTCGACCGGTGTTCGTGACCACGGGGGTGTCGCTTCTGCTCTTCTCACTCGTGGCGCTCTATTTTGTTTTCAAAGGCCGTGAGAGACTCGCTGCCGTTACGTTGGCTGCAGCGATGATCCCCGGCGGACTTAGCATGATCGAAGGGGTCGCGCGAACGGCGCCTTATTTCTCACTCGCCGATGTAGCGCGATATCTAAATCCACGCCTCGATGCAGGAGGCGATGCAATTTTTGAAGGACCGTTCGACGACAGCAGTAGCCTTGTTTTTTATCTGAACCGGAAGTTTCTTCTTGTTAATCAAAACCGCCAGAGAACCGCGCCGATCGGGAGACCCTCGATCGATATTTTCGTAGATGAAGAGATGGTGTTGGAGAAGTGGGCTCAACCCGATGCGGTTTATCTCATTGTGGAGCTAAGCCGGGCGGATTACTGGAAACAGCTATTGACCAGCCGGTTTCACGTTTATCACCAGGTTAGCATGTCGGGGACGCACGTCGTGCTTAGTAATCAACTCTAGAAGTGCATCGGGTCATTCGGGATTGGTTGACTGAAAGGTTCCAAAGGAAGACGGCCGTTCCTTGAAATACTCTTCGGCTGGCTTAATGTGGCGCCTCATTTGCGTTCTAACTCTTGTAAAGAATTTAACGTTTTACGCGCACCCATGTCACAACACCGCAGTTTAAAAGGGGCGAGCACCATTGCCGCGAGGCGAAATGTGCTGAAACGCTTCGAACGTGTCGAGCTTCTGAAGAAGCGCGGCCAGTGGAAAAAAGACAGCAAAGTCATTGGCCTGCCAAAAACGAAGCCCGACGTGTAAGTCGCAATCGTTGAATCGATACATCGTTAAATCGGCGCGACGATTCACGATTTAACGAATTACGAATCACATTGTGCGCTTGAACCGTTTCCTCGCCGCTGCCGGCGTTGGGTCGCGGCGATATTGTGACAAGTTGGTAGCGGCGGGTCGTGTCACCATCAACGGTAAAATTTGCACAGATTTCAGCGCACAACCCGGCCGGCGGGATTACGTCAAAGTCGACGGTAAACTTCTTCGCGTTGCTCCACCGTTAACGATCATGTTGCACAAGCCTGCCGGCTTTGTGTCCACCCGAAAAGATCGGTACGCGTGCGACACGGTGTTTGATCTGCTTCCGAAAAAATTTTCCAAGCTCTTCAACATCGGGCGTCTGGACGCGCAAACTGAAGGTCTGCTTCTTCTCACAAACGATGGCGAACTGGCACAGCGGCTCACCCACCCGCGTTACAAAATCGACAAGGAATATGAGGTGACACTGGATGGGCCATGGGACTCGGCACTCGCGCAGAAATTGCTCCGCGGAATCTTTCTAGACGGTGAGCGAGCCACAATCGTGAGACTTCATTCAGTCTCGCCCACGCACTTGCGCGTTGTGTTGCGTCAGGGAATCAATCGGCAGATTCGCCGCATGTTTGAAGCTCTTGGGTACCGCGTCAAACATCTTAGCCGTGTCCGAGTCGGAAATCTCCGGCTTGCCGATCTGCCGCGAGGGCATTGGCGTGTACTCACGAAACGGGAACTAGAAGGCTTGCATTTGCCACGTCGCAGCGCCGTTGTAGCCGCAGGGGCTGACGGCGGTAATCAAAAGCAGGGCAGCTCACCAAAGGCCAAGGTCAACGCCCTCGGCTACAGCTGACATGAAACTCGACGATTGTAACGCTCTCATCACTGGAGCTTCCGCCGGGATCGGCCGCGAATTTGCGCGGCAACTCGCCCGGCGTGCGCGCTCGATGATTCTGGTTGCGCGACGTGAGGACAGGCTGGCTGAGCTGTGTGATGAACTGCAACAGCAGCATCCAAATCTTGTCGTTCAGATTCGGCAAGTTGATCTCGCTGATCTTGCGCAATTACACGAACTGATGGAGTGGCTCGGCCGCGAACGCATCGATGTCAATGTTTTGGTGAACAATGCAGGGCTCGGCGACAGCGGTTCGTTTGCGACAAGCGATCCTATTCGCAACGAGCAAATGACGCTTGTAAACGTGGTCGCGCTTACTTCACTTACTCGCCACATCCTTCCGCAAATGATCGCGAAACGCCGCGGCGGCATTCTAAACGTCAGTTCGTCGGCTGGCTTTCTTCCGATGCCTGGTTCTGCGGTTTATGCGGCTACCAAGGCTTATGTCACCAGTTTCTCGGAAGCGCTTCGAGCCGAACTCCACGGAACAGGCGTAAGCGTATGCGCTTTGTGTCCTGGCCCTGTTCGAACGGAATTTCAACAAGTCGCCAAGCGCCCGGATGGTCGGCCGGAGATCGGCCCGGAATTCCTTGTTGTTCCAGTCGAACGAGTCGTGCGAGACGCGATAAGGAGGCTTGAGGCAGACAAGCCAATCGTGATTCCTGGATTTGCAATGAAGCTTGTAATGCTTCTAGCTCGACTAATGCCGATGCCGATCGTGCGTTTGATATTCCGGCTTGCCCCGAAGCGACGCTGAGGTGTGCAACTTGATTCGAAGTCTCTCCGTTCGCAGGAAAATTGCGGAAATGCGGGAAAAAAAGAAACCAGAGGGACACGCGCTGTTCATATTTTGAAAATTACTGAGCGCCATTTGGCTTTCTCACCAAGATTGCACCAATGAGTTGCTCTTCCGTAGGAAAAGAATCGAAGTTCCCGTTGGCTGGGGCGGTCAGGATGCGGGCAGCGCCAAATTCGCCTGCGATCAGCCATGTGTCAGTGTAAAAATTGTCCTGTAGGTAGGACAAGCTCCATTCGGTGAAGAACTGGTCATTACCTGAGACGAAAAACATAGCGTTTGGCATGTCGACCGCGGTCGACGGCCGAGCCCGTTCAATTTCTGCCGCGGCGGCCATTTGCTTTTCGCGAGCATTACCATAGGGGCCGTACAGTGGAAAAAGAAAGATATAACGCGTGGCTGAAGGTCGATGTGCGTAGAACAGGAGTTCCGGCTCAGCCCCAAAAATAAATACGGGGGCCTCCGGTGCTGTCACGCTTTCGATTCGCCGCGCAAACTCGGGCATCTCGGCGAAGAAATCGCCGGGGTAAATCTTTCTCACCGCTTCCGCGGGCGTATAGGTAAACAGGAAGGGCCAAAGCGTTATGGCAGGCAAAGCACCCAGTATCAGAATGACGGCTGCGCGGCGGCTCCAGACAGGAAAAATTTCCCACGATTCAATGGCAGCAATCCGTTCGGCTCCTGCAGCGGCAGCCAGCGTTAGCGGCGGAAGCAATTGCTGGAAATAATGCGGAAAGAAATATCCGCTCGCGCTCACGCCGATCACACTCGTGATAAGCCAGCCTGCCACAAAGAAGCACCACTTGGCTCTGCCAGATGTGAGAAGGCCGGCCAGGCCTGCCGCGGCAAACACCCACACAACGCTCTGCGTTCGCGCCAGAATCGTGAGCGTGCCCCAGCAATATTCAAGCCGCGCCGAAGCTCCAACACCGCCGATGTACTTCAGGTTGTGCGTGAAGACGTTATCGACGAACTCGTACAATCCGCCCTCCCACCAGAAGTAGAGCAACACCAGGCCCAGTACCAGTAGCAGCCCTACCGCTGACCAGGCGATGAATGAAATTGCGCCTCGCCATCGCTTTTCTCCCGGTGCAAAAATCGGATAGGCAGCAGCGAGTAAGAACCAGTTCACAATCGCCACCTGCTTGAACATACAGGCGATCCCAGTTAACGCGCCAGCGAGCACCATAAACGAAATGTTGCGCTGGCTTTTCGCTGCTCCGGTAAAAAAGGCGATTTGCGAAAAGATCAGCGGACATGACATAAACAGCTCGGTATTCGCCGCTGTTCCTTGCACCAACCGATCTGCTCCCAGAAGCGCAAAAAGCGCTGCCCCCAGCCAAGCCCAAAAACGATCCGTGAATCGTAACCCGAGGAAAAAGAGCGCGCAGGTGGACACCGCCGCAAATAGCAACCCGACAAAATGAATCGCACGAACAGGTTCCAAGGGCAGGCTCAATGAGAGCCGATAGACGTAAAAAACGGCCGGCGGCTTTTGGTCGACCCAGTCGCGATAAGGCAACTCATCATACGCGAGCCGCCATGCGATGTAGGCATATTCACCTTCATCGCGTTCAAGTGGAATCGGCAAAAGCGGAGCTCTTATCGCCGCTACGATCAGAATCAGGCTGGCTGTTAACAGGATTGTCCGGGTGCCACACCACATGTGTTAGCGATGAAACCAATTATGTTCGCTAGCGAACGTCGCGTGATTAATAACCATTTCTGACGTCACTAAAAACCCCGCTAGCGTGCCGATCGCAATCAGTGGCACAATAGCGCTTGTTCGGCGCAACAGAAAGGCAATGCCATAGACGTACGCCAGGGCAAACGGGATAAGCGCGCCACTAAGCAGACGGCCCGCGGTAAAATAGGGGTAACCACGCGATGGGCCGGTCGAATCCCAGAAATCGAACTGAATTGAAAGCAGCGCCAAAAACACGACTCCCGCCAGGAAGACTAAGATCGCAATGCCGATCGCCTGTTGCTGGAAAGTGGAAAGTCCAGCCCGCCTCCGTAGCCCAACGGTGGCTGACCCTAGCAGGATCAACGTCGATATAGCGAAGAATCTATCGCCAAGTCCCCAACTCAAAAGGCGACCGTGCCAACTAACCTCGCCGCGCCAAAAGCTCGCCATCAAATTTGACCAAAACAGCCAAAGACCGCGCAGCGTAAAAATTGGATGCCGCCACCAATCATCGAACGGCTTTCTTGTCCAACCGAGCAAAGTGATTTTCGCTGTGGACCCGGTTAGGTCGCCGAATTGGTATTTTGTCCACACCATCCAACTGCCAATTGGGATTGCGGCACAGACAATGAGTGCACCCAGCGCCACCAGCCCGGTGCGCGGCGTTCGCCGGACAATCAGCAGCAGTTTCACAATGACCGCGACTAAAGTGACTGCGATCAAAGGCAGATTCGATAGTTTCGTTAGGTACGCGGCGGCTACTGCGAAACCGGTCACTGCCCCAAGCCAAAGACTTGCGTTTTTCGCTCGCAACCATTGCAAGCTGCAAAGAAATAACGCGCCGAAAGAGACGGGCGACAAAACGTCGTTGTTCATCGCATAAAAAACGTTTTGCGGAATGAACGCAATCAGCAGCGGGACGCCAATACGCAACTCGACGCGCTCGGGCGCAATCATGCGCGCGGCCCGGTACCCCATCCAGACTACAATCGCAATCAGTGGAACGTTCAGGAATCGAATCCAATACAATGATTGAATCCCGGCCAACCCGATCTTCCTTCCGATCCGCCACCAGACACTTGCGAGCGCGTAATACAGCGGGGGTTGAGAAGACTCGAAATTGACTTCGCCACTCCACGCAGTCTTTGTCGCGGCAATCTCCGCCTCGACTTCAGGACCGGATCGTTTCCATAGAGGCGCGGGAAACTGTCCGTTTGGAAATTGCTCTGGCCTCGCAAGAAATTCCGGCGACGCGTACGTAACGATCCAATCCAGAGTTTCTTGCTTAAGAGGATGGAAGCTACGCGGAAACTGTCCGTGCGAGTACTGTGTGATAAGGTCGAAATGGAGATACTCATCAACGTTGCTAAAGAACGGGAACGCTGATGAGAAAATAAAAACGTGAATTGCCGCCGCAAAGCACAGGAGGCAAACCAGAATACGGTCGTTTCTATTCGCGAATGTTTTTGGTTCGTCGGAGACGAGAGGAATATCCGCTTCCTGTCTCATCATTTGTCTATCGAAACTTTCTCTCCCGAATCAGTCCCCGTGTGCTGCGGAAGTTTCCTGCCAGCCGGCAACTGATACCACCTGCACATTTTCGAGCGGGCTGACAGGATTTGACGACGGGATCGGGACGACTTCGCCCTCCGTGGCATGAATTGCAACGAAGTAACCAATCTGCGCGCCCCAGACGTCGGAGTAAGGATCGTCCAGCCATCCCCACGGATTGTTCGGCGCGGGCTCGATCTGCGGTGGCGGCGTTTGGCTCAATGGAACGTCTCCGATCAGCCATACGTGATTCCCCGCGTGGAGCGTCGCGGCGATTCGGTCGCATACTGGTTGCGCGGGATTTTCCAGGATCATCTTCGCCTTAAACAAATCGTAACGATGGAACCGATGATCCGCGAGCGGCGGGACTGTGGTCCACGGTGTCGGACCCGAATACTGCCGATCAAACGAAACACCAAACGTCCATGGATGGACGATGATGAGATCATGCGCATCGGCGCGCTTGCGCAGAACGTCGGCGACGAGGTCCATATTCGTCTGTCGATACGTGATAAGTTCACGCGCACCTGGCAGGCAAACGAGGGCGAGAATCGCAAATGCGCAGCGCCAGAACTGCCAGCGCGCGGGCCAATTAGCAAGCGCGGCATCGATGCAGACCGCGGCAAAGATCGTCAGCGGCAGAAAATACCAGACTTGCGTCGGCATTTTCGCAAGGCGCAAAAAGATGAGGAAGCAGATCAGCGCCCCCATCAAAGCGGTTCCGGCAAAGAAGGCGGCGGTGTCGGCATCGTCTTGCGCCGCGTCCGGCAAGACGCGAATCACGCAACGCGCAATTGCAAGAATCGCTAGCGCGATCCATAGCCAGCGCAACCAGGCAAGCGTCGGTGCCATTGCGAGCGAAAGATTCGTCCATATCAACGGAGACAGGAAACCGATCTGTGACAACACCGACCAGTCCTGCGCTTCGCGAATCATCGCACTATACGGCAGCAGCGACACCGCTGCCGGCACCCCGATCGCCAGCGCGGCCAGCGCGTTTTTGAAATCTCGCCGCCGCATCCTTACGGCGGCGGCGGCTGCGCAAACCGCAAGCAAGAGGAACGAATTTTGAAACAGGTTCTGCACACTGATCACCGCCACGAGCCCGGCTACAAGCCAGCGTTTCAGGCTCGGTTCGCGGGCGAAACGCCAGCCTGTCGCCAGCGCGAGAAGCATCAGCACACTGGCCAGTCCGTACGCGCGGAGCGAATCGCCCCAGCGCACAACGCTTGCGTTCACCGCCAGCAAACTGAGAGCAACCAACGGTGCGGAGCGATGGAAGAACCAGCCGTTCAACCACACGGCACCAAGCACCAACAGACCGACGATAAAGCCCATTACGCGCAACGCTGGGTCAGCACCACCGACAGTAAAGGACCAGGTGCGAAGCAGGGCGGGAAATAGAATCGGACAGGATTCGTGACCGACGTTGGACCACATTTCACGAATGGTCGGGAGGGTGGCGATACGCACGACGCCGGCTTCGTCGCGCCACAGAGCTCCGGCTGAGCGAAAGTTCACCCAGTGCAAATACACGCCCGCGACTGTAATCAGCGCGCCAATCACCCATTCGATTTCTCGCCGATCCGAAATCCGACGCGTCGAACGGGCGTTTGCGATTTGCATGGTGCGATTCTCAGAACAAGTCTTTGGCAGCGCAAACCGTTTTGTTTCTGAGAACGATCATAAAGCCAATGCTCCAGCATGCCATTCACAGTACAAACTGATCGAGGCAATACGGATCGTAACACTACAAACAAAGGTGGCGACCACTTCGACCGCCGCCTCGAAAGCTTTGCAGGCTACACTCGGTGGGAAATTTTCCGCGACGTCACCCGGAAGAACGCCAAGCGAGGTTGAAGAGATCAAGAAACTGCTGCTGTCGATTTAGTACCCGAATCCGGTGAACGGATTTCGGCCGCCCCGTTCCGAATCGCCAATTGACGGAGGACAGTTCCGTCGGTCAATCTCAGGCAATGTCGGTGAAGCGAATACCGAAACCTGGAACAGAAACTGCGGCAGTGCTGATGGGTACAACCTTCTCGGCCATACTGCTGGTGCTGACGGTGATGAATGCCGGACCGTTGTGGCGGGATGAAACCAACACCTTCAATCTGGCGCGCATGCCCTTGCTCGAAGACATCTGGCACAACCTGCACTTTGAATCATGTCCGCTGCTCTGGCCGATGCTGGTGCGCGGATGCGAGATATTGGGGCTGACCGACGGCGATATGAGCATCCGTATTTTGGGGCTGGGTATTGGTTTGTTCTTTCTGACCTCGCTGTGGCTCTGCCAGCGTTGCATTGGGGGCGGCGCGCCCATCTTGAGTATCGCGTTACTGGGTGGTTTGCCCGCGTTCCTTTTTGTCGTGGGAGCGAATCGTGCCTACGGTCTGGCGGGTTGCCTGTTAGTGCTCAGTTTCGGTAAGATCTGGCGCGTCGTGGAGTCCCCGACGAAGTCGCGGATACTTTCAGCCGGTTTTATCTGCCTGCTGTTCACCCAATGTGTCTATTATGACGTAATCTTTCTCGGAGCAATGCTGGCCGCTGGAGCCCTGGTGGCAATTCGACGGCAACGGTGGAAAATAGTTTGGACGATGGCGGGCATGGGTTTGTTGGCCGGCGCATCTTTGTTGATTTATTTGCCGATTATCCACCGGGTTCCGGAATACCTGCCGTTCTGGCGCTCGCCGTTCTTTGACGCTGCAACCCTTTGGAACGGACTCAGCGACGCTCTGGCCGCGCGGAGCAGTGCCAACCCTGACGGTGCCAACGGCCCGCAGATCTGGATTTGGATCGCGCTCTTGTTGGTGGGCATCATAGCCGCCGTCGTGATGCAACGAACGCGGGTACGCCAAACGCCGAAGCCGGAAGTTGCCTCGAAAAGTGCCAACGCGGAGCGGTCCGACCTGGCACTGTTTTGTGTCACCAGCGTGGTTCTGGGAACCATCGGGTACATTGGGTTCCTGCTGAAATTGCGGTTTTTCATGCAGCCATGGTATTACGTCGGAATCCTAATCCTCTGCGCCATTTCCCTCGACGGCATCTTGAGTGCGAGTTGGCCGGCGCTCCGTCCCTGGGGATTGATGCGCATTGGCTTCCTGGCGGTGATGATGATATTAAACGCGGGGCCGGCATGGGCGGAAGCGCACACCCGCCGCAGCAATTTAGATGTGGTTGCCGCTTTTCTCAGCCACAACGCTTCAGCGGGCGACCTCATCGTGGTCCAGGAAGCATGGGAGGGTATTACGTTTAACCGGTATTACCGCGGCCAGGCTCAATGGCTCAGCATACCTCCGATCGATTCGCACGATGTACATCGCATCGACCTGGTAATGGCAGAAATGAACCAACCGGAGGCAATGACTCCGGTCTTACGTGCGATAACCAACACTCTGACCAGCGGCCACCATGTTTGGCTGGTGGGGAGCATACCCATCGAGCGTTCAAAGGATGCGCCACCCGGGCCAACTCCACTGCCGCCCCAGCCGTCCGAAATGCCCACCCGATGGTGGATTGGGTCTTATTTATATTGGTGGAACCAACAGGTTACAACGCTCCTGCTGGATCACGCGGAGCAAGAAGAGGCCGAAACAATTGCTGCGCCGGGACCGGTGAACCATTTCGAAGACGTTTCAGTCGTACGATTCACCGGCTACGAGCCTGGCACCGAATGATCCGACAGGCAATCGGAGCGCCTATCGACCCCTTGCCACCGATAACACACGCTGCATAGAGATGTGTTCGCTCGCTCTTTTTAGCCTTTCGGTTACTTCCGTTGGCCCTTGCGCGAGACCGTTTCCGCACGCGAGCGACCACGAAGGGAAATGGGCAGATGTAGGTGGATATGTTATGGCAAACCGTTATGCAATTCGACTAAACCCCTCGTTTGCGATGCAAGCGACCCTAACGGGTTGGAACCCGCTAGGGATCTATGAAGATTTGTATTTGACCGAGCAACCGTACGGTTTGGTTTGTGGCGTGGAGACAGATTTGCCTGCCAACGATTCGTCCAGCGCCGCCTTTACGTAGTTGGTAGAACTGGGAATATCAGCCGGGTTCGGTGAGGCTTTGCTGTCAATCGCACCTTCATAGGCAATTTTTCCTTCCGGATTAATCACGACCATGTGGGGCGTGTTTTTGGCGCCGAACGCGCGGCCCGCTTTGCCTTCTGGGTCGAGAAGTAATGCTGTCTGGTGCGTTTTCCACGAATCGGCGATCTTCTGCGCCTGCTCCGGCGTTATGCTTCCCTCGGTGCCCGGAGCATTGGAATCGATGGTCAGCCAGACCACTCCCTTGCCCGTATATTGATCCTGCAACTTTTGCATGTTGCCGCCGCCGTAATGCTTCTTCACAAA
>Ga0134070_10000646_pt1 | contig 10391 bp, 8 predicted proteins | sample 15_taG_26_FD_94463 | JGI IMG/M metagenome (GOLD analysis project Ga0134070, IMG submission 94463) | Grasslands soil microbial communities from the Angelo Coastal Reserve, California, USA - 15_D_Rain_40cm_2_09082015 | ecosystem: Environmental > Terrestrial > Soil > Grasslands ...
TACGGGAATTACCTCTCGGACGAAGGCGACCCGGTTGGGCTCGAATCCCTAGAACGACTAACATCCTAGTTCTCAACAGCTTGCACAGCGACGAGCATTCGGTTCGCGACCGAATGGTTGCCGCGCGAAGCAGAACAGTGCCAGTGCGAGCTGTTGAACGTTAGAACGATAAGCCTTTGCTGCGATTTGTTGGCGGTGAGGAATGCCTTTGGTTCTTCTATTTACATCTCTTTTCTGCTAGAATTACGTTCGTCATATTTTGTCATAATGATTGTCTTCGACGCATCTACGCTGATCCTGATCGCAAAGGCCGATCTTCTTGACCTATTTCTGACCAGCATTAACGTACCAGTAGCCATTCCCGGTGAGGTTGAGAAGGAATGCTGCAGTTCCAAGAAAGCGTTGGATGCAATAATCATTCAGAAGGCGCTGGACGAATCAAGAATCGACGTCTTCACGCTCAGGAATCGTCGGCTCGTTGCGAAATTACAGACAGATTTCAGCCTGGGCAGAGGCGAAGCCGAAGCCATCGCACTAGCGCTAGACGAAAAGGCCCAGATCGTCGGCATCGACGACAAGAACGGGATCGATGCCTGCAAAGTGCTGGGCATTGCGTTCACGACGGCTGTGGGCATTCTGATTCGAAGCCGGGAAAAAGGATTGCTTGAAAAGCCCGATGCCATTGCCAAACTTGCGCTGCTGGCAACGGGCGCTACAAACATTCAATTATCGAAGATGCAAGACTGAAATTGGAGGCAAAGCTATGAGCAAGACGATGAGCATCCGTATGGATCGCGGCAACTATGAGTTTCTTCACGAAATCACAAAGGAAGAGCGGAGTGACTTGTCCAAGGCTGTTCGGGACCTGGTCACTCGGGGAAGAATCTTGCTCGCTGTTGAGAGATACAAGAAAGGAGAGGCTTCCCTCGGCAGGGCTGCGGAGCTTGCCGGGCTTCCTCTGGGGCAGATGATCACGATCCTGACAGAATTTGGAGTAGAGAGCAGGCTAGAAAATGATGACTACCTCCAAGGGCTTAGGAATCTCCATAAAGTATGGTGATCACTCGCGGAAGATGGAGCTCCGCGTCAACCAGCATGCTCTCGGTGTCCGCGTGCCACAGGGCGATAACCTGCGCCCGGCATTGCTGCGGAAGTCACCGAGTTACTTCCGGCTTGCCGCCCAGCACCTCCTTTGCTCTTTTAAGTTAAGAACTGCGCCCGGAAGCTGACTGCAAACAGCTGTCCGATTTCGCGACGACTTCTTCCCGTAACCGGACAATTGGGGGACACATCTCGGCTGTCTGTAAACCACTAAGTGTAGCCGGTACAGGGGGTTATAACGGAGGAACGTGGGAATAGCAGGTGCCCTAAGTTCACCGGTATTCAGGGGAGCGCAGCCATGCAAACGCTTTGGCAGGACTTACGGTTCGCGGTTCGCATGCTCAAGAAGAATCCCGGATTCACGATCGTCGCCGTGCTGACGCTGGCCGTAGCCATCGGCGCAAACGCGGTCGTCTTTAGCGTGATGAATGGGCTGTTCCTGCGCGCACTGAAAGTGCCCCAGCCGGAAAACCTCTACACGCTGGAGCATGGAAGCGACAAGGACTCAAGTGAGTCATATCCCGATTACCTCGATCTGCGCGATCGCAACCGCACTTTCGATGGCCTCATCGCCTATAACATCGACCAGGCTGCCCTGGATACCGGCAAGAATCCGTCCCGTGCCTGGGTTTACGAAGTTAGTGCAAACTACTTCGAAGCATTAGGCATTCAGCCCTACCTTGGCCGCCTCATTCACCCCTCCGATGAGCATGCTCCGTATATCGTGCTTACCCACGCGTATTGGCACGCCCATTTTCAGGACAATCGTAGCGTCGTGGGCCGCGTTCTCCGTCTCAACAGCCATCCTTATACTGTCGTCGGTGTAACCCCGCCCAGGTTTCGCGGGACTGTGTTGATCTTCTCGGCTGATTTTTTTGTGCCCATCGTAAGCAACAGAACGATGGAGCGGATCTCTTGAAAGGGCGCGGAAATCGTTGGATTAGTTAGCGAGGTGCTTGGGCACGTGAAGGCGGGAGTCACTCCAGCACAGGCGGTTGCCGACCTGAACTCGATTGGTTCTGCTCTCGAAAAGAGCTAACCCAAAGAGGATGCTCAGATGAGCTTCAATTTGGAGCGTTCAGGCCTTCCCGGTGGCGGTTTTGGCGCCGCCATTCAGGCGTTCCTTGGCGGATTGATGCTGCTCGCGGGACTGATTCTCCTGGCCGCCTGCGCCAATCTGGGCAGCCTCTTTGCCGCGCGCGCCGCGGACCGCTCGCGCGAAGTCGCTCTGCGCCTCGCCCTAGGCGCAGGCCGTACACGCATTCTGCGGCAGCTATTCACCGAAGCTCTGCTGATTTCACTCATGGGAGGCGCTGCCGGACTTTGGGGCAGCGTAGGGCTTCTGCGCTGGTTGGCCGTGTGGCAGCCGTTTCCCCAATACCCAATCAGTATGCCAGTGAATCCAGACGCAGCCGTTTATGGAGTCGCATTGCTCTTGAGTATAGTCAGCGGATTTCTCTTCGGCGCGGTTCCCGTCAAGCAGGTGCTTCGCACCGATCCTTATCAGGTCATCAAGTCGGGATCCACCGGCTCGGTGGGGCGCCGGCTTACTGTCCGGGACCTGTTGCTCGGCGCACAGATCGCGATCTGCGCGGTGCTTGTCACCTCTTCCATGGTTGCCGTCCGCGGACTGGCTCACTCGCTGCACAGCAATTTCGGTTTTGACCCGCGCGACGCGATGCTCGTTGACATCGATTTGAATATGGCTGGTTATAAACCGGATCGCGTGCCCGCAATGCAAAAGCGTATGCTCGAAGCCATGGCCTCGATTTCTGGCGTAAAGTCCGTAGGCTTGGTCAACCAACCTCCATTACAACCCGCCTGTTGCAGCGAGGCAAATATCTTTAACGACAAAACAGCCGATCTCAGGCCAACCAATGCCGCAGCTCACGTGATTATGTTCAGCATCTCTCCCGAATATCTCCAGGCGGCGGGCACGCCTTTATTGTCCGGCAGAGACCTGACATGGCACGACGACAAGAATGCGCCGCGCGTCGCCGTGGTGAACCGACTATTTGCTAGCAGAATGTTCGGCTCCGCCACAAACGCGCTCGGCGGATATTACAAACTGGACGACGCGCATCCAGGTGGTGGGTATCGTCGAAGACGGGTTCACCCCAGTAATCTGGTTCCAACATGGTTCCAACGAAGGGCCGCTAAACCGGCGTTTTTTCGGTATAAGCGGCGCCGATTCAACGGTTTTGAGGTTTGTTAACAGCCGAATGCTCTACCGTTGAGCTACCGGGGATCATCCCCATTCTGTGATAGTTGCAGCTGGTTTTCAAGCGACAGCTCTGATCCATTTACAGGAGAGAGCGCCTTTGAAATCACACCGGGGCGCAAATCAGAATAGCCAGAAGGACAGATGAGTGTTCGGTTGGCTATTGAAAGTCGAGAGTGTCTAAACCACTAAACCATGCACGGCGCGCAACAAGAATGCAGCTATTGGTGGGACGACTCCCCGTCTCAGACGCGCGAGTCGTCACCAAGGGAGATCCCCCGAGCGAATGAGAACTGATCCATCCAATTCGGTGTCGCCAGCAAGATATCTCCGCCGCATCTCCTGCTCGATGGGCTGGCGGTTCGCTCTGAATACTTCGAGTTTGTGCTTCCCTTCTCCATGCAAGTGATCGTCCAGGGCTTCATTGGTGATCGCGCATCGCACCACCGCTTCGCCATCTTGCCCGTAGAAAAGAACCATGTCCCGCCCGAATACCGAACTCTCCATGGGCGCGGGAAACGTCAGCTCGTGCCGCTCCAGGCGCCATTGCACGCGGCGGACGATAAACGTTGTGAACGGATGGATGTCCATCTCGATGCTGGCACGGTCCAGCACGCTTAGATAGGCCTTGCGATCCACGACGCGAATTACCGTCCAAGGATAGCCGCCCGAAGCCAGCATGACATTCATAAGGAAACGCGCCATGCGGCCGTTTCCGTCCGGGTACGGGTGTACATAGCCGAAAAGCCAGTGTCCCAACACCGCGCGCACCGAAGGCTCGGGTTCCTTTTCCAGAAGATCGAAGAACGCAGGCATGGCGTCGCGAACCGCCTCCCACCTCGGCGGAACGTAGCGCGACCCGCGCAGATACACAGGTATGTTCCTGTAGCCGGCCAATGATCCCGGTTCAAGCAAGCCGGCTGTAACGCAGGGCTGGAACATTTCGCGATACCAGTTGTTATGCGCAGTGCGCGCGAGCGCGGCAGGGTTCTCACCGGCGATCACTTTCTCTACTTCCTTTTTCACGAGCTGAAACGCTTGCCAGTATCCCCGCGCCGCGAGGGCATCGCGATTTCTGCGATCACCAGCGTCATGCTCGGGGTCCCAGCCGCCCTGCCGCACTCTCTCAACCAGGGCAGGCGTGACTGAGTAGCCTTCAATGGACAGCGAGTGGTAGGCATCGGTTCGATAGATGTCGTCGACGAAGCGCAGATACGCTTCTTTGTCTGCTGGAAGTCCGGGCGCTTTCGGGAACGCCGCGAGAACTTTGCCGCGCATCGATTTCCAGAGCATTTCGACTCGGCTCACGATCGAAGCGGCAGGACAGCTCTGGATGTGGACTATCTGTCCAGCTTCGAATGGACTGCTCTCCCGCACATCGTATCCGGCGCCCTTCATGGCGCGGAGAATCTCGTCCGCGAGTTCGCCGCGCCCGGTTTGGCGGAAGGCTTTGGCAAGATAACCGGCTTTCGCGGAGTGACCTCCGTTCAGGAGAAGCCGAAGCAGGTCCGAGGCATCAGCGAGGCACGCCATCACCACTTGCGCCTCGAGCGGATACAACTGAAAAAATGATTCCGGCACACGCGTCAACGCCGCCGCCGGCGTAAACAGACGCAATCCGTCCCTCACCGTGAGAGCGGTAGGGGCGGGCATCTCCGCAACTTTCAGATCGTAAAGCGTCGTCCCGAACAATAGATTGATATCGTTATTCGTCGCTTTCGGACTGTGCACAACCAGTTGATCCGGGATCACCGTTCTCTCGCCGTGCAAAAAAAGGGACTGCTCCGGCGACAGGTGCCATTGTTCGCCAAAGCGTTCGTCGCAGTAACGTGCGCAGAATTCCCAGAACGACGCATGCCAAGGGGTGCTCTCTCCGGCTTGAGCGTCCGGGCTTGAAGAAATCAACCAACCCTTCATGACTTCTTGCAGGAAGCCGTTCTCCACCAGGCGCTCGCGGTGAACTCGGCTCAGGTCGTCGGAACGAAACACACGTCGGTTGCCTTCCTGGAGCGCCTTGAGTTCGTCAAGGGATTCGGCCAGTTTTTCGTTTGGCGAGGGCATGAAAGCCTCCCAACCCTCATGGGTCATTACAAGTCTATTGTGACAGGCAAATGCAAATATATAGTGCCGTGTGATTACAAGTCAATTGTGCCGTGTAAGTGCAAGTATATAGTGCTTTACTGCTAGTTAAACCCATTTTGTTCAATTCGTTGCGGACGATGCTTTTTTCATTTGGTCTGATCATAATACAACCAACTGAATTGAGCTACTCTGACGGTCTGGAACAACTTCCGCCCCGATTACTTAATCTGGCAGCGTATTTTCGAGAAAGTTCAAATTCGTAATCTGAATTTGCACCTGCCGGCGGTTAGAGGCAGAATCGGATTGCGAATCATGCGGAGGAACTCTAGAGGATGCAACTTGGTTTATAAGTTCTTGTCCACTTTTCCAATTCAAATTTGTTTGCTGTTTGGCTTGATTCTCTGCACTTATCAGGCGGGAAAACGAGGAATTGGTAATTGGTATTTCCGGCAGGCGTCGCCGGCTTCGATTCAAGCCGCAATAAAGTGGGACGGCGATAATCCGGAGTATTACGACGCCCTGGGGACTGTCACCCATTTCTACGCGGCCACCCCGAATTTGGACGAGAGTGTCAAACTTTTCGATAGCGCCACAGAGTTAAGTCCACTTGATGCACACTACTGGAGTGATCTGGGGGCAGCGTACGACTGGGCCGGACAAACCAAGGAAGCTGCGAGCGCATTCCGGCAAGCTCTCCGGCTCTTCCCCAAGTCCCCGGAAATCAACTGGAGATTCGCCAATTTTGCCTTTCGGACGCATAGAATTCCAGAGGCGCTGCACGCCCTTCAGGTTGTGCTCGCGGGAAATGAACCCGCACGCCGAGATGTGTTCCGTCTCACGGCAAATGCGACGCAGGACCACGGCGCGATTTTGCAGGTGCTTCCTCCTCAATCTTCCGTATTCTTTGATTATCTCAATTTTGAAATGGAAGCCGGAAACGTGTCGGCCGCGGAACAAGCCTGGCTTCGCCTCCTCCAGTTAAGATTGCCATTTGATCTCCGCCAGGTATTTCCTTATCTCGACGCGCTCATCCAGCACCACGAGTCCGACCGCCTGGTGGCTGCGTGGTCTGCTCTTGCCGAGCGCTTCCCGGAGCAAATTGGCCCGCTTATCGACAAGCCCAATTTAGTGACAAATGGGGGTTTTGAACGCGACCTTCTCGGCGGCGGAATGGATTGGCGCGTTGTTCCTATCGAAGGGGCCGTAGCAAGCCTGGATTCCCACGGTGCTTTCGCGGGAAATCGCTCCCTCCGCATCGATTTCAATGGAAAGCGGAACCTCGACTACGGGCACGTATTCCAATATGTGGCCGTCCAGCCGAACACGCCGTACCGGTTTACCTGTGCTACGCGCTTGAGCGGAATTACCACAGACAGTGGGCCGAGGTTTCAGGTGTTTGATGTATTCAATATGCAGAATCTGTTCCTGTCGACTGAAAACAGGGTGGGCACTTCCGATTGGTCCGCGCAACAACTTGAATTCAAGACCCAGGCCGATACGCGCTTACTGATGATCAGGGTCGCGCGCCCCCCGAGTGAGAAGCTGGATAACCAGATCAGCGGGACGGTCTGGATCGATCAAATCAGCCTCACCCCGGAAAACTAGTCAATCTAGCATCGGATTCCGACGATGCACCTAAGCCCAGGACGCCGCATTCCCCTCACTGCAGGGTTTTACCCTATTGAAGAGGCCCTTGGGGTGAACCTATCATTCATGTGATTGATGGCAGGTCATTCGCAAGATTCCTGACCCGCGGATGCAGGGCATGCCGGGCATACTACATTTCGCGCGAAAGTCTCTCGAGATCGCCGAACGTCGCACTCAGAATCGCACGCTCGTCACCCCGCCCATTTACGCCAACATAGAAAATTTAAATGGGGGACTCGTCTACAACATGAGTGAAGACGGGTTAGCCCTCTCTGCCGCCCTGAAACTGGGTGGCGAGGGCCCCCTGGATATGCAGATTCACTTACCAGACTCCGGAGGCCCGGTCGAAGCCACGGGGCAAATCGCCTGGAAAAGTGAATCAGGAAGAACGGTCGGCATTAGATTCGTCGCCCTCACCGAAGAGACTCGCCTACGGATCAGGTCTTGGCTTGCCTCGGAAAGCTCGCTAGGCGCGCCTCAATCTGAGGAAGAGAAGTTCCCACAGCAGGGGCCACGCCAAGCAAGGGTGGCGCCAAAAACTGCACTGTTCCCATTGCCGGATCCTATGGAGTCCGGCGACGGCGCGGAGCATCTCTCACCTGAACAGGCCAATTCGGCAGATTCTTCGGTTCTTAATGACGAGCCGTTGCGAGTTGCTGCACAGCCTACTTGCCAACCAACGGAAATCGCCTCCGAGAGCTTGGTCGACGAAGACAGCTCCCCACAGCCTCTCGAACGCCGGGCCTTTCCACGGTGGACGATTAGGCCGTTCCGCTATATCGAGCTGGGGCAAGACAATGGCGGCGTCCTTCTAAATATCAGTGAAAGCGGTCTTGCTGTTACCTCGGCCAGAATTCTTGCCGAGGATCACCTCTCGAACATAGGGATTCAATTCGCGGAGTTGCGGGATTGGATAAATGTAAGCGGGCAGATCGCGTGGATCAGCGAATCAAGAAAAAAGGCTGGGATTCGGTTCGTCAACTTGACGGAGGAGGCGCGCGGGATAATCGCCAGTCAGATCTCTCTAGAACAGTCGCGGGCTGAAGATCACGTGCAAAGTGTTATAACTCCTCCCGATGCTGCTGCGATCCGCGCGAATATACCGAAGATTCCCGGGCTCGAGATCCTCAAGCCTGTAGATACCCCCTCCGGCATACCCCTTCAAGAGCAATGGCGAGCTGCGGTTCCCTCAAGTCTCTCTTTGCCCAGCGTGCCCGGCGACATACTACCAGCCGCAAAAGTTGTGGCGCCCCGCCAAATCTGGAAGAGAAGCCAATCCAAGCCCAAGCCAAGACTTACATATCGTCCTGAGGTTTCAAGAGCAGCATCCGAACAGTTGAGGCGTCTCGCCGCCGTTCTCGTATTGGCGGCGGTGGTGGGGTTGGCAATAAGATGGGTTGCTGAGTCACCTTCGGTTCGGCATGAAGTGATTGGATTCATCGCGGAGAATACAAAGGTCTTAAATAAACCCGCCGGGTCGAAAGTAGCCCTTCCTGAAAATAAAGCTACCGAGGCTCCCTTACTCCAATTAAACAATCGCGGCTCGCAAGCCGTTGAGTTCCAGCCAACTCCAAGCGACCACAATGTGAACGGTTCAGAAGCACCGTTGGCACCTATGCATCCTCAAGTACGCAGCCGAGAGCGTTCTATTGTAGGACCTGCCGTGAACAACGTCCCTCGCCGCGCGAAGACCCCGCCGTTAAAGAGCCCGCCTTCTAAGCTTTCTGAGCGCGCTGCTGTTATCGTGCCGACGCCCGCCCATGCGAATGCCCCTAGTCAATCCGTGGTCAGTTCCCCTGTCCAACCAGCACAAATCATCGCCACCCCGGCGCCAAGCCCATCCGCAAGTGGTCCCAGTGCAACGGCGTCAGCTGAGGTGGTGAAGGAGAAAGAACTCTCTCCGCCCCCGAAGCAACCAGTTGTTCCCGTGACTCCGACGTGGTCGGTCTCGGTCAGCACCGATCCCTATCCTTCGATCCGCATTCCACCGGACATCAGTTCGCAGAAAGCATCGCGTGGCAGCAGCCTGCAGATCGGCCGCGCGACCTCGCGCGTTGAGCCAGTCTACCCTGAAGAAGCTAAGCGGCAGGGTGTCGAAGGAACCGTAAAGTTACATGTTGTTGTCGGTAGGGATGGAACCGTGCAAAGCGCCGAGCCAATAAGCGGCCCAACTCTGCTGGCGAAGGCGGCTTCCAGCGCGATTCGCGAATGGCATTACGCGCAAACCTTGCTCGCTGGGCAACCGGTAGAGACAGAGCAAGACGTCGTAGTCAACTTCAGGTTGGCAAATCCTTCTATCTCCAAAAACTAATTGGATCTGAAACGCAGCGGTAGACCTCTCATGGTGAAGCTGGACTGATGGGCTGCTTTCCGCCCCCGTGCGCTAGCGCCGCCGCCGCTCCGGCTGCTCCCGCAGCCGCCAGCCCCAGATAACCCCAACCTGTATAGCCGCCCTTGGACTGTCGGGCTCCAGAAGTTGACTTGGCAGGCGTAAGGGCCTGCTGCACTACTGGAAACAATTCTCCGTTCGGCGCAACGCTTAGGGCCTGACCTACCTGAAGAAACTGGCCCGAGGTTCCCTGCAGATTCAAGACCCCAATGGCCCCATCCGAACATGTAACAAGATAAGAACCATCCGGAGCCCTGTCGATCGAGGCCAAAGCTATGTGTTCTTTGGTCGAGGGAACCAGCACATCATTTCCGATCCGCAGCGTGAACCCATTTGGCCCGCTGATGGAATTCATCACTACGGCTCCGGCCTCCAACTCAGCGGTATATTCATACTTGCCGGCAAAGAGCACTTGACTGCGCGGAGAGAGTTTAAGCGAGCCCTTTCCGCTCATGTTAAAGGTCGCGGAGCCATTCACGCCGACTCGCACTCTGTCGCCAGAAAAAATCGTTATTTCGACGGGGGCGGGAGAATCGTTCACATACACTTCGCCGATGTTGGTCAGCGAGCCCAACGGTTCTCTCTCTTTTGCCTGCGGCGCTGCCTGGGCGCAGCTCAGGGTAGGGAAAAGCAAAAGCAGTGCAGCAAGGATCTGCCACGGTGCAAGAGCAGCGAAGCGATTCCAGATCTGCTTCGTAACAGCACGCGGTGTTGTTGTCAAAATCACAGGCATCTGCCCGACCGACGTGAGGACGAGGAGGGCTGACAAACATTACGTAGCACCTCCGGGATTCCTTGTCGATAGGGAGAATACCGGGGTTTACGGCTCCATGAAAGCCCCTCGGACCGCCCAACTCGAAGGGCCTTCCAATTATGGGCTGGACCCTAGGACTCTAGGGTTTTCACCTGAGTTCGATTAGAGGCTGGACCGTATCGACTGATTCTCATCGA
>Ga0134070_10000657_pt1 | contig 10322 bp, 9 predicted proteins | sample 15_taG_26_FD_94463 | JGI IMG/M metagenome (GOLD analysis project Ga0134070, IMG submission 94463) | Grasslands soil microbial communities from the Angelo Coastal Reserve, California, USA - 15_D_Rain_40cm_2_09082015 | ecosystem: Environmental > Terrestrial > Soil > Grasslands ...
GGATTCGAACCTGGGACCTACGGATTATGAGTCCGCTGCTCTAACCGCCTGAGCTAAGGGCCCGCAATGAAACGCAAAATATAGTTACTCCGCACTCCACACTCCACACTCCGCACTCAGAGCAGCCCCCCTCTCCTCAGTCTCCCCAGCTGATCATACCACGCCTCGTGCACCGCGAGCACTTCGGCGGGCGACACGGTGGCGACGCCCGACTTCCCGACCTCCACGCCGGCGGCGTAGTTGGCGAGCTGCGCCGCCTCGCGCACCGACGCCCCCGCGGCGAGCGCCGTCCCCAGCCACGCCGTGACCGTGTCGCCAGCGCCCGAGACGTCGAACACCTCGCGTGCCATCGCGGGGATGCGCGTGATCTGCTTGTCCTTGGTGACGAGCACCATGCCGTCGGGGCCGAGGGTCAAGAGCAGGTTGTCCACGCCGAGCTGGTCGAGCGAGGTGGGCAGGGCGTCGGGATGGGCCAGGTCGAGCGTGGCGCCCACCGCCTGCTCCAGCTCGCGCCGGTTGGGCTTGAAGATGGTCGCGCCCTTGTAGGCGAAGAAGTGCTTGAACTTGGGGTCCACCACGACCGGCACGCCGCGCTTCTGGGCGAGCGCCATCGCCCGCTCGATCACGGCGGGGGTGAGGGTGCCCTTGTTGTAGTCCTCGAGCAGCACGGCATCGGCGTCCGCCATGGCCGCGTCGAGCTGGCCGAGCAGCTGGTTCTCGGCGCGCGGCGGGATCGCGTCTTCCACTTCTTCGTCGATGCGCACCAGCTGCTGGCCCCGCGCCGTGACCCGCGTCTTGGACGTCGTGGGCCGTTCCGCCGCGACTACGACGTGGCGGTCCGGGAGGTGGGTCTGCGCCAGCTCGGAGCGGAGCGAGTCGCCGCGCGCGTCATCCCCGATCACGGCCACGAGGCGGCACTCGGCGCCGATCGCCGCCACGTTCGCGGCCACGTTCGCCGCGCCGCCCAATGCGTACCGTCGCGTGTGCACCGTCACCACCGGCACGGGCGCTTCGGGCGAGATGCGCTCGGCGTCGCCCGAGAGATAGATGTCGAGCATCGCGTCGCCGACCACCACGACGCGCCGCCCCGCCATCTTGCCGAGCAGTCGCTCGAGCTGGTCGCGGGAGAACCGAGAACCGGGAATGGGGGTGGTCACGGCAACGCCCCTTGCACGTGGAACCGATAGCTGAGTGTCACGCTCCCCACCCATTTCGTGTCGCTCGCCCCGGCCACGTGGCCGGCGTTGTGAATGAAGTGCACGCCGCCGTTCCCGGACAGTCCCCAGGCGCCGCGCTGCCAGGCGACGCCGGCGGCGAGCCGCACGGTGCGCTCCACGATCCCTGAGAAGATCGTGGGCGTCGAGCCGTAGGCGGCGACGGGCGGATAGGGATCGCGGAAGTCGCCCTGCCCCTGGCGCAACAGCGTCGCCTCGGGCGCGAGCAGCACGCCGGGACCCGCGACGAGGCTCGCCACAAGCGTCGCCTGCTCGTAGTCCGAGAAGTTGCGCCCCAGCCCCACGAAGCGGCTTTCGACCGTCTCCGCGGGGTTCGGGGTGCGGTAGGTGAGGTTCGCGACGCGCGTATAGTAGCCGGTGAGGACCACGTCTCGCACCACGGTGGTGGCGCCCAGCGTGAGGCCGTACGCGGCGGGCTCCGAGTCGGCCGCCGTGGCGCGGTCGATCTGGATGTCGTCGAGCAGCAGCTGCGCGAACAGCTTACTCCGCCCGAGCCGGGTCTCGAAGTCGGCGCCCAGCAGGCTGTTCACGCTGACGTTGCGGTCGTACTCGACCAGCAGGCCGAGGTTCAGGACGTTCGCGAACCACGGCTCGAGCGTGCGCGCGGGGCCCGCGGCGATCTCGCCCTCCCACAAGCCCAGCGCCGTCCCCACCCGCGGTTGCCACAGCAGCCGGTGCGCCACGAAATAGCGGTGGCTCACGGCGCCGCTCGTGTCGGCGAGGTCGTCCAGCTGGGCGATCGCCGCCTGCAGTTGCAGGCGCCGGGTACCGAGGGTGAGTCCCAGGTGATCGTAACTGTAGGGACTCGCCGACAGGATGAGACTCTCGACCTCGGGCGGTCCCCAGTTGCGGTCGAGCGAGCCAAAGAATGCCTCGCCGAACTTCCAGCGCACGTCGACGTACGCCTCAGCGTTCCGTCCGGCGATGAAGCGGTCTTTCTTGCCGTAATAGTCGGTGTCCGACTTGAGCCGCGTGTCGAAGTAGGGGTGCGTGACGAGCGCCACGGGACCGAGCAGCGCCTGCGCGGCGAGCCCGCCCGCGACCGTCGCGTGCCCCGTCCCCGCCGCGCGCAGCGGGTCGCGCCGGGCGTGGCTCGCCCCCGACACGGCGACGCTCCCGTCCACGCGCGCCCACGGCTTCTGGTCGGGGTTGTCCCGCCGCAGGTCCGCGAGGATGTCGCGCACCACGCGCCGCTCGGCGCCGCTCAGGCGGGCGGTGTCGGCCGCCGCGAGCGCGCGCACCACGTCGGCCTGGACGAACGGCCGCGTGAGCGGCGTGGGGTCCGCGATCGCTCCCCGCGCGATGAGATGCTCGAGGTACGGCGTGCCCCAATAACCGAGCGGCACGTAGGGAGACGCGTCCTGGGCCATGGCCGCGCGCGTCAGGGCCATGGCCGCGCGCGTCAGGGCCATAGCCCCGCCCGTTAGGGCGGGGTTCACGAGCAGGCCCGTCGCGACGAGCAACGTGGCGTGGAGCCGGGCGCGGGAAGGGGCGCGCATGGAGCGCGCAATTTGGGGGCGGGTGGCGCGCTTGGGTAGACCAACCCCGGGCCTTCCGCGGGTAAACCCGCGGCTCGGCCCTGCCCGTAAACGGGCGTTGCCGCTTCAGCGGTAGTGCCGAGTCGCGGCTTCAGCCGCGGACCATTCGGGCAGTCACCCCGGCTAGGCTTCCATTCATTAAGTTCCCCGCCCATGCCTCCCCTGCTGGTGCTCATCGTGGCTGTGCTGGCCACGACGTACGCGGGCCCGATCGTGCGATTCGCGACGGCGCCGGCGGTGGCGATTGCGTTCTGGAGACTGGCGCTCGTCCTGCCGGTGACGGGAGCGCTGGCGGTGCGGGAAGGGAGCGGGGAGCCGGGAGCGGGGAGCAGGACTTCGCGCCTCACCCTGCTCCCTGCTCCCCGCTCCCTGCTCCCTTTGATGACGTTGTCAGGCCTGCTCCTGGCCCTCCATTTCTGGTCCTGGATCGCGTCGCTCCGGTTCACCACGGTCGCGAGCTCGGTGGTGCTGGTGTCGCTCAAGCCGGTGTTCGCGTGGGGCATCGCGGCGCTGTGGCTGCGCGAGCATCCGGGCCGCGCCGAGCGGTGGGGCATCGTGCTCGCGGTGCTGGGCGCGAGCCTGATCGGCCTGGGCGACGCGCGGCTGTCGCTCGGCGCGCTCTCGGGTGACGCGCTCGCGCTGTGCGGCGCCGTGACGGGCGCGGGCTATTACGTGATCGGCCGCCGCGTGCGGCAGACGGTCGGGATCTGGCGCTACGCCACGGTGGTGTACGCGGTGGCCGCAGCGGCGCTGGCGCTGTTCGCCCTGGCCCGCACGACACCGCTCGTGGGATTCGCGCGCCGGGACTGGGCGGTGTTCGGCGCGATGGCGGCGGGCCCGATGCTGGTGGGGCACACCGGCATGAACTACGCGCTGCGCCATTTCCGCGCGACCACGGTGAACGTGGCGGCGCTGGGCGAGCCGGTGGGAGCGAGCGTGATCGCGTGGCTGGTGCCCGCGATTCATGAGGTGCCGGGGGTGACGACGGTAACCGGCGGGATTCTGGTGTTGCTCGGAATTGCGATGTCACTGGGAGGGAGAGAATGAACGCGGAAGTCGGAACGCGGAACGCGGAACAGAAATGGCAGGTCGATTGGTCAATGACGCCGGCGCTGCTGTTCCGAGTTCCGACTTCCGCGTTCCGCGTTACGGAGGGGCGAGCGATAGGAGCATACAGTGCGCGTTGAGCAGCTCCGCGGCGGCGTGGTGGAAGCCTGGCACGACGTCCACGTCGCAGTCGTCGACGGGGCGGGGGCGCTCGTCGCGGGCACCGGCGACCTGGAGCTGGTCACGTTCTGGCGCTCCGCCGCAAAGCCGTTCCAGGCGCTGCCGCTCGTGGAGGACGGTGCGGTCGAGCGGTTCGGACTCACGACCGAGGAGCTGGCGCTCGTCTGCGCGTCGCACTCGAGCGAGCCGGGGCAGGTGGCGCGGGTGCGCGACTTGCTCGCGAAGATCGGCTGTGCGGAGCGGGATCTGCTGTGCGGTCCGCACCCGCCGCTCTCGGAGCCGGTCGCCCAGGAGTATGCGACGCACGGCGTACGGCTCACGGCGGTGTACTCGAATTGCTCCGGGAAGCACGCGGGGATGCTCGCGCTGGCCCGGCATCACGACTGGCCCACGCAGTTCTACACGCGGCTCGAGCATCCCGTGCAGCAGCGCTGCCTGGCGGAGGTGAGCCGCTGGACGGACGTGCCCGCCGGAGCGATCAAGACGGCGGTGGATGGCTGCGGGGTGGTGTGCTTTGGGCTGCCGCTGAAGAACATGGCGGGGGCGTATGCGAGACTGGCAAACGCGGAAGTCGGAACGCGGAACGCGGAACAGCCGGGGGAGGTCGTGCGCGCCACGACGTCCGCCAATCTGTTTCGCGTTCCGCGTTCCGCGTTCCGCATTGTAGAAGCCATGCTCCGCCATCCCGACCTCATCGCCGGCTCCGGCCGCCCCTGCACCGAGATGATGCGCGCGCACCCCGGGCGCGTGATCGTCAAGGTCGGCGCCGAGGGAGTGTACTGCGCGGTGCTGCCGCGGGAGGGGCTGGGGGTCGCGCTCAAGGTCGCGGACGGGCACGGACTCGCGGCGGCGCTCGCGATGGCGGCGGTGCTCGAGGAGCTGGGGTTGAGGCCCCGGCCGGCATCGCTCGTGGCGCGGCCCAACGTGAACACGCGGGGGGAGACGGTGGGGGAGCTGCGAGTAAATGGAGGATTGGCGCAATGAAAAGATGGGGGAGCAGGGAGCAGGGAGCAGTACTATGAGTGCAAGGTCAACCCCGCCGCTCGAGCCGAAGACGGCCGCGCTGGTGGGCGTCGCGGCGGCGATCGCCGCAGGCGAGACGGCCGAGCTCGAGGCGCGGCTCGGCGCGGCGCGCGGGGCGGTGCCGGTCCTCTGGATCGAGGAGCTGCTGCTGCAGAGCCTGCTCGTCGTGGGCTACCCGCTCGCGCTCGTCGCGTTCGGGGTGTGGCGCAAGGTGAGTGGGCCGCTCCCCGACCACGGAAGCGGGCACGACGCCGAGCTGCTGGCGCACGCCGACTGGGAGGCGTGGGCCGAGCGGGGCGCCGTGGTGTGCCGCGACGTGTACGGGCGGGCCTATCACAAGCTGCTCGTGAACCTGCGGACGTTGCATCCGGCGCTCGAGGACCTGGTGCTGGTCGACGCGTACGGCAAGGTGATCGGGCGTCCGGGGCTCGACCTGAAGCGGCGCGAGCTGTGCACCGTCGCCGCGGTCGCGGTGCTGGGGACGGCGCCGCAGCAGCTGCACTCGCATCTGCGGGGCGCGTTGAACACGGGAGCGACGGCGGCGGAAGTGGAGGGGGTGCTGGAGCTGGTGGAGCCGGATTTGGATCCGGAGCACCGGGAGAGGGCACGGGAGCAGTGGGCGGACGTCAAGAAGAGGAAAGTGTGATTGCGGATTTCGGATTGCGGATTGCGGATTGACATGGCGAGCCCTGTGACACGTGATGTGCTCCAGCGCCGGATGCGGACTCTCGCGGTGAGCACAATCCAATTGACCGGCGAGCTGCCGCACACCCGAGCCGCAGATGTTATTGGTCGTCAACTCGTTCGGTCCGCGACCTCCGTGGCGGCAAACTACCGCTCAGCATGCCGCGCCCGGTCTCGAAGAGAATTCATCGCGAAGATGGGAATCGTCGAGGAAGAGACGGACGAGACGGCTTTCTGGCTGGAGCTTCTTGAGGAATGTCGTCTCGCACCTCCGACTCGACTCGCGCCGTTGGCTCGGGAAGCCGGAGAACTGCTCGCGATCACGGTCGCATCAATCCGGACCGCCCGCATGGGTCGCGGAGCCGGTCGTGCCAATCCGCAGTCCGCAATCCGCAATCCGCAATGTTCATAGATCGTGCGGTCGTCCACATCACCGCGGGCCCAGGCGGCGCCGGCGCCTCCTCCTTTCGCCGTGAAAAGTTCGTCCCCAAAGGCGGTCCCGACGGAGGCGACGGCGGCGCGGGCGGCAGCGTGTACGTGCGCGCCGATCCCAACCTCGCGACGCTGCTCGACTACCGCTATCGGACCCACTGGAAGGCCGAGCGGGGGCAGCACGGCAAGGGCAAGAACATGACGGGCAGGTCGGGCGCGGATCTCTATCTCCCGGTGCCACCCGGCACGGAGCTGCGCGACGCCGCCACGGGCGAGCTCCTGGGCGAAGTGGTCGACGCGGGCGAGGTGCTGCGCGTGGCGCGGGGCGGCCGCGGCGGGCGCGGCAACGCGCGCTTCGCGACCCCCACGCACCAGAGCCCGCGCGAGTGGGAGCCGGGCGAGTACGGCGAGGAGCGGCGGGTGGAGCTGGTGCTCAAGCTCATCGCCGACGTCGGCCTCCTGGGCGAGCCGAACGCGGGCAAGAGCACCCTGCTCTCGGTGATCTCCGCGGCGCGCCCCAAGATCGCCGATTATCCGTTCACCACGCTCGAGCCGCACCTCGGCGTCGTCGGCCTGTCGGACGGCCGCTCCTTCGTGGTCGCCGACATTCCCGGGATCATCGAAGGGGCGCATGCGGGGAAAGGGCTCGGGCTCCGGTTCCTGCAGCACGTGGAGCGCACGCGCCTCGTCGCGCTGCTCGTGCCGGTGGACAGCCCCGATCCCCAGGGGACCTACGAGCTGCTGCGGCGCGAGTCGGCGGCGTACTCGCCCGACCTTGGCGCCAAGCCGCACGTCGTCGTGCTCACCAAGCTCGACCTGCTCCCCGCTCCCCGCTCCCCGCTCCCCGATATCCGCACGCAGGCTGGCGCACCGGTAGTCGCCATCTCCGCCGTCACCGGAGCAGGCGTGCCGGATCTGTTGGAGACCCTGTGGCAGTCGCTGCGGGCCGGAGTCGCGACGAAGTAGCCGCCTATCTGGCCCTGGCGCAGTTGCCGGGGATCGGGGCCGCGCGGCTCGCCACGCTCGTCGCCGCGTTCCAGAGCGCACCGGCGGCGTTCCACGCGCCGCACGGCGCCATCGCCGCGCTGCCGGGCTTCACCCGCGCGGCCGCGACGGCGATCCGCGCGGGCTCGGCGCGCGCCGGGCTCGAGATCCTGGACGCGCTCGACCGGCTGGGCGCGACGGTGCTGCTGCCCGGCGACCCGGCGTTTCCCCCGCTGCTCGCCGAAATCCCGGAGCCCCCAGCGCTGCTCTACGCCTGGGGCGACGTGTCGCTGCTGGCGCGGCGCGCGGTGGGGATCGTCGGCAGCCGCAACCACTCGGCGTACGGCGCGGAGGCGGCGCGCATCCTCGCGGGCGGCGTGGCGCGCGCGGGCGCCGTCGTCGTGAGCGGCATGGCGCGCGGCATCGACGCCATCGCGCACGGCGCGGCGCTCGACGCGGGCGGCACGTCGGTCGGCGTGCTCGGCAACGGGTTCGGCGTCATTTATCCCGCGGCGAACCGCGCGCTGTACGAGCGGATGATCGCGCGCGGCTGTTTGATCACGGAGCTCTCGCCTGGCGAGCGGCCCCACGCGGGCGCCTTCCCGCAACGCAACCGCCTCATCTCCGGCCTCGCCGGCGTCACGGTCATCGTGGAAGCGGCGCCCGGCTCGGGCGCCCTGATCACGGCTGATTGCGCGCTCGATCAGGGCCGTGCGGTGCTCGCCGTGCCGGGGCCCATCACCAGCCCGACCTCGCTCGGCTGCAACAAGCTCATCCAGCAGGGCGCGAAGCCGGCGCTCGGGGCGGGGGATATCCTGGAGGAGCTGGGGCTTCCCGGGGCGGCGGACCCCGGATCGGTACCCCGGGGTCAGCCGGCCGACTTGAATGAGCTGCAACGCACTCTGTGGGACGCCCTCGCGACGGAGCCGAAGCATGTCGACGCGCTGGTCGCCGCGGCCCGAGTCGAGACCGCCGCCGTCCTCACGGCATTAACGGACCTGGAAATGCGCGGCGTGGTTCAGCAAAGGCCGGGGATGGTGTTTTCGATTGCGTGATTGCGGATTTCGGATTGCGGATTGGAAGGGCGGGCGTCGAATCCGCAATCCGCAATCCGCAATTAGTATTCACCATGCACCATCTTTACGTTCACGTCCCCTTCTGCCGCCGCCGCTGCTCCTACTGCGACTTCTCCATCGCGGTCCGCAAGCGCATCCCCGCGCGGGAGTACGTCGAGGCGGTCCTGCAGGAGCTGGCGCTCGTCCGGGACTCATCGGATGGTGCTCTGGAGACGTTGTACTTGGGCGGCGGCACCCCTTCGCTACTCCCCCCCGAGGCCATCGACACCCTGGTGCGGTCTATCCGCAATCCGCAATCCGCAATCCGCAATGACGTCGAGGTCACGCTGGAAGCCAATCCGGAGGACGTGACGCCCGACAACGCAGGCGCCTGGCGCGAGTCCGGCGTCAATCGCGTCTCGCTCGGCGCCCAGTCGTTCGACGACCGCGTCCTGAAATGGATGCACCGCCCCCACGACGCCGCCCGCATCGGCCACGCCGTGCGGGCGCTCCGGGCAGCCGGGATCGACAACATCTCACTCGACCTGATCTTCGCCCTGCCCGCGGAGCTCGAGCGTGACTGGGCGCGCGACCTCGACCTCGCCTGCTCCCTGCTCCCTGCTCACTTGTCGCTGTACGGATTGACGGTGGAGGAGCGGACGCCCCTCGCCCGCTGGGTCTCACGCGGCGCCACGTCGGTCCCGAACGACGACCGCTATGCCGAGGAGTACTTGCTTGCGCACCGGCGCCTCGCGGCTTGTGGCTATGAGTTCTATGAAGTCTCGAACGCCGCCCGCGACGGCCACCGCTCGCGCCACAACTCCGCCTACTGGTCGGGGCGTGCCTACGTCGGGCTCGGTCCGGCGGCGCACTCGTTCGATGGCCGCGCGCGCCGCTGGAACACGGCGGCGTGGGAGGCGTACCGACGCGCCCTGGCCGCGGGTCGGTCGCCGGTAGACTCGGAGGAAGTCCTCACGGACGCGCAGCGGGAACTCGAGCGCGTTTATCTGTCGCTCCGGACCGACACCGGGGTGTCGCTATCCGCCTATCCGGCTAACCGCCTGACCGCCTGGGTGTCGGCGGGGTGGGCGACGATCGCCGGCGGGTACGTCAGGTTGACTCCCGAGGGGTGGTTACGACTCGACGCCCTCGCCGGAGACTTGACCGCGCTGCACGACACGGTCTAAATTGTTAGCCGCTAATAGCTTGGACGACATGGCAGCCTCCCTTACAGAGCGCGAACGTCAGGTTCTCGAAGCGGTCATCGAGACCTACGTGCAGACCGCCGAGCCGGCGGGCAGCCGGACGATCGCCCGGCGGTTCGGCCTGGCGCTTTCGGCCGCCTCGATCCGCAACACGATGAGCGACCTCGAGGAGAAGGGGTACCTCTACCACCCCCACACCTCGGCGGGCCGCATCCCCACGGACCTGGCCTACCGCGTGTACGTGGACTCGCTGATGCACCTGCCGCCGGTGACGGCGTCGGAGTCGCACCACATCCGCGAGGAGCTGGGGGGCGGGGGGGAGCGCAACGCGGTGGACCAGATCCTCGAGCGCGCCGCCCAGGTGCTGGGCGTGCTCACGAACGAGCTCGGGGTTGCGGTGGGCCCGTCGCTCGACGACGCCGTGCTCGAGCGGCTCGAGCTGTTGCAGGTGTCCTCGGACCGGCTGCTGCTGGTACTGACGCTGAAGAGCGGCGTGGTGCGCACGATCTTCGTGGAAGTCTCGTCGCAAATGGCGCGCGAGGCGGTGGCCCAGGTGGCCGTGGTGCTGAACGAGCGGCTCGCGGGGCTCACGCTCAAGCACATCCGCGCCACGCTCCCCGATCGCCTGCGCGACGCGGCGGCCTCCCCCGAGTCGGGCGCGGGCGAGCTGCTCAACATCTTCATTCAGGAGGCGGACGAGCTGTTCGACGTCCGGGGGGCGGGAGCGGGGGCGGGCGTCGCGCCCGGCGGCGTGGTGCTCGGGAGCGCGCAGCTGCTCGCCGGCCAGCCCGAGTTCGCCACCAAGGAGCGGTTGCAGGGGCTGATGGAGGTGACCGAGCGGCGCGACCTGTTGCGCGAGGCGCTCGCCACGCGGCTGGGCCGCGGGCTCACGATCACCATCGGGACCGAGCACCAGGATCCGAAGCTGGCGCCGTTCAC
>Ga0134070_10000662_pt1 | contig 10309 bp, 9 predicted proteins | sample 15_taG_26_FD_94463 | JGI IMG/M metagenome (GOLD analysis project Ga0134070, IMG submission 94463) | Grasslands soil microbial communities from the Angelo Coastal Reserve, California, USA - 15_D_Rain_40cm_2_09082015 | ecosystem: Environmental > Terrestrial > Soil > Grasslands ...
AACCCCATCCGGCTTCTTTGAGGGAAGCGATGCGGCGCTGCAAGGTAGAGCCGAACGAAACGGTAATGGTGGGGGACAGTCCTGTGGACATCGATGCGGGGCACGCCGCGGGTGTCATCACCTGCGGAATCTCAGAAGGCTTTTGCGGGCGCACTGCGCTCGAGGCCTCGGGATGTGATCTCATTCTCGAGCACTTTTCGGAGCTTCCGGCGCATTTCTGTCCCCCATCCTGATTGACGATTTACGAGTGACGATTGACGAGTTTCTTTCCCTCATTCGTCAATCGTCATTCCTTGGGCGGTTTGCCGAAATCGATGGTGGCTTTCGAACCGAATCGCTTGTACTGCTCGTACGTAATCGTTTCCTCAACATGGAAGACGCCGTTCTCGAATCGGAGCCTGCTGTCGGCGTGAGTCCAGACGGGAAACCAGTACTTGCCGTCGATTATCTGCCGGATGGTTTCGAATTCCGGAAACTGCCTATCGCTCGTCTGAGGCACAGGTTTCCCGACAGTGCGCACGACTTGGAGATCCCGGTCGTCCACCCAGATCTTCCCCTGGAAATAGATTCCCCCTTTTGTGGTCTTGGGCTTCACCGAGAAGACGAAGCAGTCAAGCTCGTCCACACGCTCCTTGCCCTCGTACGTCACGTTATATTTGGGGAGGTCCTTGGCCGTAAGCGCAAAGGGCTGCAGATTGTTGATCACATCGTTGTCATCACGCGTCCAGTCGACACTATGCAGTCCACCGCGTTTCTGTACGGACTTCACCTCACGGGTTCCATCGTCGCGGAAGACCACCTCGGAAACCAGTATCAAGTGTTCCTGCCTCGGCACTCCGTTTACCGGGACAACGCGGATATCCGCGAGTTGACGGTAGGTATACTGGATCCAGGCTTCGTAGGACTCGGTCTCCTTGTCTGCAAAAGCCTGAATGATCTCTTCCGGCTTGAGATCCTTCTTCTGCGGGTCCTGGCCAGGATCACCGCGCGCGCAGATTGCGACCAAAAACGAGATTAGAGCCAGGATGAAATTCCGCTCTCGCTTCACTTCGAACCTCCCCCGTTCACACCCAGTTTAGATAAAAGACCATCCCGATTGTTTCACGCCCTTTTTCGAAAAGCCCTCGGCCGGATCAAACCGCACGGCGCGACCTGTGCGCGCCGCAGGGGCGCCTTTGACGGGCGCCCGGCGGGTCGGGCGGCCACGCAAGGCCGCCCCTGCAAAGGTTTCATGCACCCCAGGCAATGTTATCTGTCCACAGCGCGGTACACCGAGCTCATCAGGCGCGCATTGGACACGAGGTATTTCGTCTCCAGCAAAAAGCAATAGACATTCGAGCCAAAGGCCAGCCAGCCCAGAATGTGATGGAGCCACGCAGGAAGAACTCTCGTGTGGACTCCACCGCCGAGAATGAACTGCGCCATGGTAAACGCTATGGCCGCCATCATTATGGGGAAGAGCTTGCTCTTATAGAGAATGGTCTCCCGGACAACCTCCTGGCCCAACCCGTGTTCCTTCACCAGTTCTTTGATGTGCTTGCCCGTACCAATAAAGAAAAACATAGTCATGCTGTGCGCCAGTGCGATCAGGAATGTCGAGGCCAGCGCCATCGTGAAATGCCTTGCAAACGCTCCGTGCCCGGGCACCAGATAGCCATAGAACATGCAAACAGCCTGTAACGTGATCCCCAAGAGGACTGCCGTAAGAAGCGCGCTTGCCATCGGAAAAGCTTAGTCGAAAGGAGCCAAAGGGTCAAAGGGGCAGAGGGGTCAAGGGCCCCAGTTTATTTGTCATTTATCATCGGTCATTGGTCATTTGTCATTTGGGGGAATTGGCACCTTTCCGAGGCCTTAGAGGTCAAGGGGCATAGGGAAGGCTTACGGTCTCCTTTGCCCCTCTGCCCCTCTGCGCCTCTGCCCCTCTGCCCCTAGGTTTTCGCTTGCCCTTCACGTGCCCCTCGGATAGAAGTGGGTGCTCCCAGAATGAGCGACGATCTCAAAGCACGAGGTGCTTTATGACACAAACGAACCCGTTCGCCATCCGGCGCGGGAGCGGGATCACTCTCGCCCTCCGCACGAAATTCCTTTTGTTCACCGTTTTGCTTGCCGTGTGCAGTTTGAGGGGCGGCGAATCGGAATCATCACAAAAAGAAGACGAAAGTCCGGCGGACCACCTACCGGCGCACATCAAGCGGATCACCTGGTTCGGAGAACGCGCCGATTGGTCGCACGATGGCAAGCGGATTCTGTTTCTTGAAAAGACGTTTGGCGACGTTTACGAAGTGGAGCGCGCCACGAGCGTCATCCGGCCGTTGACGCATCATTATCGGCATCACGGCTATACTCGCGCGTTGTATCTGGCCAGCGGCGACATTCTGCTTTCCGGACCCGAGGAGTTTGACCCTCAGAAGCCCGGCGACGCGCGCGCGCAGTGTTGGCTTTCTGTCCTGGACAAGAGCCTGACCAAGCCGGCCGCGCCGCTCGCGACGAAATGCAGCGAAGGGCCTGCGGTATCGCGCAAGCGGATGCACATCGCGTGGACGCACGTGAGCGCGCAGTATCCGGACCAGATGGAGAAAGGTTCGTCGCGGATGCTCGAAGCGGACATCGTCTACGAGGAGGGCAAACCGAAACTCGCCAACCAGCGCGTCATCCTCGACAGTCACGACTTGGTGTTCCGATGCACTCTGGAGACGCAGAATCTCGTGCCGCCTCATGAGAAGAGCCTGACGTTCTCCGCTTACGGTTATCAGGGCACGGACGTTTGCGTGGTGGACCTGCAAACCAAAAAGGTAACGAATCTCACTAACTCGCCGGGGGAATACGATGAGCCGGAGGGAATTTTCCCTGACGGCAAGTTCACACTGGTCGAATGCGACAAACAAAACAAGAAAGGTTCCAGCTACGTAGACATCTGGAAGCTGCGAATGGACGGCGGCGGTTACGCCGAACGGCTCACGTTCTTCAGTGATTTTCCGGGCTACAAGTCGTCCAATCCGGTCGTGAGCGACGATGGCCGCTTCATGGCTTTCCAAATGGCCAAATCGAAAGATCCCGCGGGCGTGGGCTACGGCATTTTCATCTACGATTTCGAGAAGGCACGGCAGTCGAAATAGCCATCTCAGACCTCAGAGACTTCAGACCTCAGCTAGAGTCTGTGATTGCTTTGAGGCACCGCGACTTTGCCGGAAGGCCAGACTATTGGCCACAGAGCCACAGAGACACCGAGAAGATCTTTTCTCTGTGTCTCCGTGGCTCTGTGGCTAAAGACTGGATTTTCCTGTTCTTCGATCGTGACAATGCGGTCCGAGGTCGGATGTCTGAAAGGGTTTCACCGCACACGCGTCATCGGGCGCGCTCCCGGTTGAGTATGATTGAGATCAAACCGGCCCTGGTTCGCATTTGTGCCCTGGTAGTCGAGCTGGTTGAATTCATCCTTGTATCGAAAGAAGATTGTCCGCCCCTTGACGCTCACATCGATGGGCCACGACTGTATGTTTGTCACTGTGATGGGCCGCCCGGCATCCCTCCCAAAAAGGTAGCCGGCCTCAAATCCTCCCCGATCGCCGAAAGCCAATCTTGACCCGCGGTCTGTAACTTCTTGCTCTATCTTGATGTAGTCAAAACCCAAAAATTTCGGGTCCTCGTAACGAGTATGGATCATCGAGCCTTGCGCGGGGGCGTCAGAACCCGTGGTGGCTTTGAAAGGCCACAAGCGCACGAGGCACAGCGCCCTCCGCCCGCTCAGGGCATGCCATATCTCTTCCATGGCTTTCCGTTGTCCCGGAGTCGCCCGGATGTCGAGCAACCCTCGCGTGCCCCGCGGACCTTCTACGCCACCGATATGTATGTCGTTCAGTTCCGTCTGATCGAATTTCCCCTCCTTGACCCAATAGGACCACATTGGGTAACAGTAATCGTACGGGAACGGCCGCTCTCCAAAGTTGCAGGGGCAGGGAACGTTGCAGGTGCAGGCTTCGGTCAGCTCACCCTTGATGCGCCACGGACGCTCCGGCCGCCTGTTCTGCGCAATAGCGGCCCCGACGGCCGCAGACAGCAACAACGCTGCGATGGTTTTCGTGCCGCTCAACTTCAAATCCGCGCTCATCTTCGCTGCAACACCACAGGCTGGAAAGGATTTCTCTGCGTTCCCCTGGGAGCGCAGACATCCTGTTCACCACGAAGAGACGAAGACGCGAAGAATCGCAAAGGATTTCTTCGCGTCTTCGTGTCTTCGTGGTGAGATTTTTTTCGGTTGCGGCTTGGCTGCGCTGTGCTCATCTGTAGTTTCATTCTTGCTGGGGCGAGTTTTTTATCTTCTTCACGATCGCCCAATTATTATTCAGATCGAATACCTCGCTCACTTCCCCTTCGTCGAGCCGTTCCAGACGGCTGCGTAGTTCCTCCCGCAGGTCACCTGTCTTTGCTTTGAAGTATCCACGCTCCGGAGCGGTGGGGTCTAGGGAATGAGCCAGGGCGAGCTCGTCAAAATTTTCGCCCTTCTTGATTCGCTCGAGCAGGCGATCGGCTTCGCTCTTCGTTCTCACCATGATGATCTGGTAGACGCCCAATCGGTCCGCTCCGGCCGGCGCGGAATCCTCGGTTTTAGCGCTCAGCTCTCCGAGGCGTCTTGCCGTCTCACGCGTCAGCGCATCGCCCGGCCCAAGAGCCTTTTCCAACATGGCGAGCGCCCGCTGGTAAATCCGAACGGCCTCGTCTCTCCGGCCCTGAGCGCGACAAAACTCACCGAGATTCCGGAGCGTGGTCGTTGTCTCGGGGTGGTCCTTACCCCAGAATTTTTCTTCGATGGCCAGAGCCTGTTTGTAAAGGGACTCCGCTTCTTCAAATCCATTCTGACGGAAACGGACCACGGCAAGATTATTCAGTGTGACAGCGGCGAGGGGCGCTGTTTCTGAGCCGAAGTGTTTCTGCCAGATCAGCAAGGCATGTCTCAGCGCTTGATCCGCCAGCTGCAATTTGTTCTGCCTCAGATACAGAAAACCCAGGTTGTTCAAGACATCGGCTGCCGCCGGATCTTCGCTTCCCAGAGAGGCCTGCCTGATCTTGAGTGACCGCTGATAGAGGGATTCGGCCCGTTCGTATCTCCCCTGCATTACGCTCAACCCGGCCAAATTGTAGAGCACGTCTGCCACATCGACGTGGCCGGGTCCCGCGACGGCCTCACAGAGCTGCAAAGCACGTTCGTAGAAGGTCTCGGCCGTATCGTACTTGAGCTGTGCGTAAGCCAGCGACCCCAGGTTGTTCAAGCTGGCGGCGACGTCGAGATCCTTTGCGGCCCCGCTTTTTCCGAGCAGTGAAATAATCTCTTCCGAAGTCTTTTCCGCTTCTGCGTAGCGCCCCTCTCTGTAAAGCTGACCAAATTTCCCGGCGAGGGTGGCCAGCTCTCCCGACTGCGTCCATCCCCAGCACGGCGCCATGAGGACGACCCCCAGGGCCAGAGACAGCTGTCTCGCCGCGCCCGCATGGATAAGAGAGGAAAGGAGTCGTCGAATACCGGAGCACATGATTCCACTCTTGTCAGACTTCAGACCTCAGGGTCAGACTCAGACCGCTTGTTTGGAGTTCAGGCTTTAGCCTGCTCCGGTTCAGTGCAGCCTGAAGGCTGAACTCCATGCTTGCACTTCAGACCTCTGTTATATCAATCGTGCGCGCGTAGAAACCCGTATCGAGGCGGCGCGTGCGCACAGGCTCGCCGGAAACAGCCAATTGAATCCGATAGCGGCCCGGGGCATCCGGTCGAAACGTGTGGGACCACAGGGTCCACGTGGCGTTTGTCTTGTGGGCGTAATCTTCAACAGGCATAAAGCGCGCATCCGGATTGAAACGGATCACCAAGGTTTTGGTCAGCCTGTCGCCTCCCCAGAGAATGCCGGCGACCTGGTAGACGCGCTCCCCTTCCACCAACCACTTCTCGACGCGGACCGGGACGGCCGCCAGATCGATGGTCGCAGGCTTGAAGTCCCGCGCCAGAAAAGGCTGGAAGCTCCTCTCGAAAGCGCGTGTTGCCCCGAACGCAGAACTGCGGAAAGCGTCCTGGTGGGTGCGGCCGGCGTATTCCCACATCTGGCCGGTGGCGGGAGCCTCGTCGTCCAGGAGCTCAATCTCATTGACCCACTTGATGCATGCGCACCCGTACCAGCCGGGCACAACGAGACGAAGCGGGTATCCGTGGTCCTTGGGAAGCGGAGCGCCGTTCACGCGTGTCGCAAGGAACGCCCCTGATGCCTGCAGCTGCTCCAGGGTAAAGATCCAGCTTGCTCCGGGCAACGAGCCTGAATCCGGCTGGGAATGCTTGTCAAAGCCCCCGATGAGAACGCGCGTAGCTCGTGGCAGGATCCTGACCTGTTCGAGCACCTTCGAAATCGGAATGCCCGTCCATTTTGCGGCGCTGATCAGCCCGTAATGCCCCTCTCTGGTATTGCCGGCGCACTCGATGAGGTGTGTGCCGAGCGGCACGGCGTGCGGCGCCAAGTCTTCCAGCGGCAATTCCATCGGCGCCTGCACCAAGCCTCGCACAGATATCATCCAGGACCCGTTGAAGCGGAGTTGGTCCGGGCAGAGCGTCCGAATGAAGAATCTTTCGTTGGGCGTGATAAGAGTATCAGGAGTGAGTGTCGAGAGATCGAGGGCCAGACGGCCTCCCAACCCCGAGCCGACAACCGCGCCCAGAGGAAAGTCCCCCTCGTCAACAAAAGGCACCGCCGCGAGCAGTTTTCTGCGCGCGTGCGGGGGCAGCCCCTCCGCGCCCGCATTCGCTCGAAGCTCGCGGCAGAGCGCAAAACCGATTGGCGCGGCAACCGCAACACCGACGGATCTCCGCAGGAAAATCCTCCGAGTCTCGAGCCGCATGTTGAAATTGTAGAACGCCGGTCACTGCGGGATAAAAGGAAATATCGTTCGGAGTTCAGGGCCCTAGCCTGCCCGCAGCCTGAAGGCTGAACTCCAAACCTCATGACTATCTATCCCTTCAACTGCCGGTTTGGAGTTCAGGCTTTAGCCTGCTCGGGGCACTGTGCAGCCTGAAGGCTGAACTCCAAACCTGACGATCTATCACTTCAACTATTGGGCTTGGATTTCTCCAGACAGCCGGGACAAATCCCATGGGTGAAATCAATGTCCGCTCGCTTTCGGAAATATGCTTCCAGTTCTTCCCAATCCCCGCCGGCGTTACGGATCTTCTTGCACCATGCGCAAATCGGCACCAGTCCCTTTAGAGTTTTCACATCTGACAGCGCGTCCTCCAGCTCTCCGAAGAGTCTTCGCAGCTCGGAAAAAATCGCCGCGACTGTGATCGACATCAACGCGGTGACGCCCATAAATGTCTGCAGCAAGAGGATGGACTCGCCTGGACTGGTCATCACAAAGGGACCATACCCGTGCAGGGTGCCCCGGATCGCAAGGACACACAGCATCAGGTTTGCCGTGGCGATCTCACGCTGGCGAAACCGAAACGCCATCCAAATGAGAACGGGGGCAAGGAGAAATGTGAGCGGGTAATTTTTGACTGTTAACGGAGGCCACCCGCCAAACACAGCCTGAGCGAAAGCGAAAAGCAAAATGAACAAGGCCATGGCCTCAAAGGTCTGGCGGCGATTCCATGGCCACTGGCGGTTCACGCTCCAAAGAAGTATCGGGGGAGCGAAGATCAGCGCGCCCAGCATGTCCCCGAACCACCATGTCAGCCAGATGGATACATAGTCGCTCCGGGCCGCAAAGCCCCCCAGTGCGAGGCTGGTGACGCCCAGCGTGGCGCTCACGGTCGTGGCCACTACGCCGGCGAGAGCCGTGAATTTAAGGATGTCCTGCCCGCGCCGGAAAACATCGAGGCCACCGGCAAATCTGTTCACGAGATAGGCGCCCAGGAGGCCTTCCAGCGTGTTGCCCGCCGCGATGCCGGCCGACGTCGCAGCGGTGCCTGTGGTCGTGACGTTCACCAGGAAGGCGCCCAACAGGATTCCGGGCCAGATGCGATGCCCAAGCAGAAGGTACGCCGCTAAAGCGATTCCGGCGGGAGGCCATACCGTCGTGGCGGTTAGATGCACAAAAGCCAAAGCCAGCCCAAGTTTGCCAAAGACCAAATAAACAGCAGCAACGGCCGCCAGACTGCTGACATACCGAACGTAGGAAAGAGAAACAGAACCCGTTTGATGGGATTGAGCGAGGCTTCTAACGCTCCGCTTTGTACCCTGTGGGCAGGCCACACACTCTCCCGACGTACCGCTTTTTGTGTAGACTGTCAAACCAGCGTACTCGGGGGTCACATTACGATAATTGGATGTGACAGTCAACGACTCGGCGAGGCGAAATGAGGCGAATCCTTCGCGCACTTCGCGCCTTCGCGGTGAAACTGAGTACCGAATTAACCGCGAAGACGCGAAGGCTGCAAACGTTCGCCAAGGTTAGGTTGGTCTTGCATGCAAAGACTGCATAGCCTATCTTTTTGGAACTCGACCCCAACCAGTAACGGAATGCCGAGGAGGTGAGGAGGATGGCACAAGCAGACGCGCGCGAGTACAAAATCCACGCCCGCTCCACGGACGACTTCGGCCGCGTCCTGTGCAGCTGCCGCAATCACCATTTCATAGCCGACGGGCCGGTCCAGAACGGATGTCCGGGCGAAGCGATTACTCCCGCCGAACTGTTTCTTTCCGGCGTTGCAGCCTGCGGGGTCGAGCTCGTGCAGGTGCTGGCCAGGCAGCACGGCGTGCCTCTGAAAGCTGTCAGCGTGGAGTTTGCGGGCGTGATAGACCGCAGCAGCCCGGTGCGAGAGGACCTGACCCTGTTCAATTCCGTCAGGTTAAGATTTCACCTCAAGGGAGTCACGGAGGATCAGGGCGCGCAACTCATCGAGAGCTTCAAGGGCAGGTGACCGCTCTACGGCACGGTCGCAGTTGCGACCCCGAACGTGCAGGTCGAGGTCTCCACGGACCTCTAGGGCGGGGAAATACGGCAGAGGAGCAGAAGAGCTGGGGAGCAGAGGAGCTGGGGGGGCGGAGGCGCGATCAGGGTTCCCCTCTGCTCCCCTGCTCCTCAGCCCCTCTGCCGTCATTTCCCGCTGGACGACGTTGAATGACCCGGCCAATCGCTTCGCCACGCAAGTGAAATCGACATTGCAGTTCAAGAAGCTGCTCCAGGAACAATTTGGCATGGCGGAGTTCCGCCCGGGTCAGGAGGCGGTTCTGGACGCCCTGAGCACCCGGAAGGCCGCGCTGGCTGTCTTTCCTACGGGCGGCGGAAAGTCGCTCTGCTACCAGCTTCCGGCGCTGGCTTTTGAGGGTGTTACCCTCGTCGTGTCGCCCCTGATCGCTCTGATGAAAGACCAGATCGATTTCCTTACGGGACGGGGAATCAATGCGGCACGGCTGGATTCCTCGCTTCCGGCCGAGGAGTCGCGCGCGGTCGGCGGCCAGCTGCGGGCCGGAACGCTCAAGCTGCTCTACGTGGCTCCCGAGCGATTCAACAACGAACGCTTTCTGGAAAGCCTCAAGCGCGTGAAAGTCGCGCTCTTTGCGATAGACGAAGCGCACTGCATTTCCGAATGGGGGCACAATTTCCGTCCAGACTATTTGAAGCTTGCCGAAACGGCAAAAGCGCTGCGCGTGGAAAGGGTCCTGGCCCTGACGGCCACAGCCACGCCGGCCGTCGTAGAAGATATCTGCTCGGGGTTCGGGATCCCGCGTGAATGCGCCTTTGTTACGGGATTCTATCGCTCGAACCTGAACCTCTTTGTCAGCCCGGTGCGCGCGGAGGAGCGTGACGCTCTGCTCCTGGAGCGGCTCCGGACGAGGGCCCCGGGCCCGGCGATTGTCTACGTCACGCTGCAGAAAACGGCCGAGCGGGTAGCGGCAGATCTCGAACAGGCGGGTTTTCCGGCGCGCCCTTACCATGCCGGCATGGAGACCGAAGAACGAACGCAAGTCCAGGAATGGTGGATGGCGTCAGACCGCAATATTGTCGTAGCTACGATCGCGTTCGGCATGGGCATCGACAAGGCAAACGTGCGTTACGTCTATCATTACAACCTTCCCAAGAGCCTCGAAAGTTATAGCCAGGAGATCGGGCGCGCAGGGCGGGACGGCGCCCCTTCCTGCGTCGAGCTGCTTGCATCTCCGGAGGATGTCCCAATCCTCGAGAACTTCGCCTATGGCGACACGCCGACGGAAGGGGCCGTGCATGGCCTGGTGGAGGAGCTGCTCGCCGCGGGACCGGAGTTCGACGTCGCCCTGTATGACCTCTCGCAGCGTCACGATCTGCGCCCGCTGGTGCTGCGGACGCTGCTCACCTACCT
>Ga0134070_10000665_pt1 | contig 10281 bp, 10 predicted proteins | sample 15_taG_26_FD_94463 | JGI IMG/M metagenome (GOLD analysis project Ga0134070, IMG submission 94463) | Grasslands soil microbial communities from the Angelo Coastal Reserve, California, USA - 15_D_Rain_40cm_2_09082015 | ecosystem: Environmental > Terrestrial > Soil > Grasslands ...
AGAGACGACGACATTGACTTCTCGGATGCTCCCCCGGTTGTCGATTGGAGCGGAGCCGAAATCGGCAAGCTCTACCACCCTGCAAAAAAGCCCGTGACCATGCGTCTCGATTCCGATGTCATCGCCTGGCTCAAATCCGATGGCCGCGGTTATCAAACCAAAGCAAATTGGCTCCTGCGCCACGCCATGCTCCACTTTACGAAGGGGAAGGGTCTGAACAAACGCAAACGTTTCCTACGCCGCCGCAAATCCAAACGCCGTGTGGCCTAGGTTCCTGGAAACAGGCCGAACTCTTGCCGGTGGGCCCCCACTGGATATAAATTGCGCCCCATTTCGGCAAGGCTCGTTATAATAAACCGCCCGAGCTTCCATGGCACTCCAGTCCCATGCGGCGCTTGCCGAGGTTCGCGACACGCTGCTCGAAACTTACGCGAGCAACGACGCAATGAACCAGCTCATCCTCTCGAATCTTGACCCTCGCGCGTGGCGCGCCCAGCCGCTGGGTCAAAAAGGCAGTGGCCGGACAATCGCGGCCATCTTCGCGCATCTGCACAACAGCCGGCTTGTGTGGCTGAAGAATTCCGCGCCGCACCTGAAGTGTCCGCCGCCACTCGATCCCGACCGCTGCACCATGAAGCAGGCTGCTGCCGCGCACAAGAAAAGCGCCGCGCAGTGCCTGCTGATGTTGACGGATGCGCTCTCGGCCGCTCCCAATCGCCGCGTCACGAAGTTCTCCCGCGGCAGTTGGACGCAAACGTGGCCCGCTGGCGGCGCCATGTTCGCTTACATGTTCTCGCACGAGGCGCATCATCGCGGTCAGATTTTGATGCTGGCCCACCAGGTCGGCTACCGCGTCCTTCACAAGACTCCCGGCGTCTGGCACTGGGAGAAGCTCTGGAAACAGGCCGGCCTTACCACGCGCCCGCGCTGACTGGAACGGCTCGTGAGAATAGACTTTGTGTGTCCGGCTTTCTATGCATTAGGGTGATTCAGCAGGAGGCCACCATGAACCGAGAACGGGCGCTGAAGGTTTTGTTGGTATTGGTGGGATTGCTTTTTGTGGCAGCGATTTATCCGATGGCGATGTCTTTATGGCATCCAAGTCCGTCGGATGATACGGGCGACACGATGATGATGAGCCTGTATTTCACGCTAGGGGTTTTTTTGCTGGTGACCACGCGTAAGCCGTCGGCACATCGTAGCCTAATCGCCTTTACGGCATGGTCGAGTTTCGCTCACGCCGTTGTAATGACCATCCTGGGATTCCACATGCCGAGCGAACGGGTAGGGTTTTGGATCGGCTCGGCCGTACTCGTTGTTATCGGCGCAGCCCTGCTCGCGCTGGCTCCGCCGAAGCAGTCAGGAGAGCTGGCATCCGCATCTGGCGCGTAGGCCAATTGCGAACGCCTCAGGGTATGGCTCTTCGAAATTTCTATTGGGCTCCTCAGCCCGCTCCCCGTCCGGCCCAACCGGCGCAACAACAGGCGCCTTCTCCTTCACCTCACCCGGACTCCAATTCCAGCAACTCCGAGTGAGTCGGGTTGACAAGTCTGATTTTTGCGTTAGACGTCTAAGTGGGCGCCCCTGGTTTGGCGTGAGATCGACCATGCATTCAGGCAGGATTGTTCTTTTCTCCACGCGCCTTGATGTATAGCAGCTGAAACACCGCGCCGGTCCCGTTTGGCTGAACTCCAACGATGTGCTCCTTATCCTTTGTGCCGGCTTTGAAGAGCATCCCTCCCGTTTCCGGCTTGTCGTCGCCACATGTAAGCTTTTCGGAGTTCTTGTCCTTTGCCTGCTGAGGCCGGGCGGCATTAGTGCAATCGAGAACCGTCCCGTACTTGGCCAGGGCTCTCTGATAATAGTCGGCGACTTTCCTAGGCGCGTCCTTCGACTCCATTTTCAGCACAACGAGCTTGAACCCAAACGAGGTGCCCCACAGCCCCAGCTTCGCAGCTGGACTATCGTTGTCCTTATCCTGATCCTTGTGCGGTATCGATCCCGGGTAAATGGGCAGGCCCACCTCTTTGGCGGTGGCCCGCGCACTGACAATCAGTCCGGCATCAGTTTCTGGGCCCTGCACAGTGAGCGAGAGCTCCTTGTCTTTGCTTGTGTTTACTGTCTTGGTCTTGGCTCTCTCCGCCAGCGCACAATCTCCAGTTGACAAGCCCTCGGAGAGCGAGACAACACTCGCTAAGAAGGTCGATCCCAAGCTCCATGCAGACGCAGTTAGGCTGGTCGAAGTCAGCGGCGCGAAACAACACCTCCAAGATAATCTCGAAAAAATGGTTAATGAAGCGCAAAAGGCAATGATGGACAAATGTCAGGGATGCGCTCCTGAGTTCGGGAAAGAATGGAAAAGACGATTTCTCGAACGGACAAACATAAACGACTATCTCGATGTTTACGTCCGCGCGTACGAGAAATATTTTACGAATGCAGAGATAAATGAATTGATTGTCTTGCAGAAAGAAACTTCGAAGACCGCAGTTCCGTCACCGGCGCTGAAGGAGAGACTGACCGCGGTTATGCCTGAGCTCATGGCGGACGCGATCGGTGACTGTGGCAAAATAGGCGCAAAACTTGGGGCTCAGATCGGGGCCGAGATTGAGCGCGAGCATCCCGAATACATGAAGCCACCAGCGAATTCGACTAGACCCTAGCGCTACATCGCCCAGCAGTTTCGTTGGGCCCACTGGGCCAGTGCCTGGTAAGCGTTTATTAGGGTGCCTGTACTTCCAAGCATGATAAAAATCTGGGGCACCCTCCGCTTCTCCATACTTCCTCAAGACCTTCACACTCCAGCAGGCACTACACCGTTGATCCATCCGGTTGCAGAAAGCCCGTTGTATAAACCTCGGCGCATCCTTTAAGATTCCCCGATTGCTCAAAGGAACGCCGGCGAATCGGCTCTCCCGCATCGTGACACACCTGCGTAATCAGGATTGAAAACAATGACCGTATTAACGCCTAGTTCGAACCCCGGCCGTCACGTGTTTGGAGTGGCGGCTTTGGCTTTTGGCGTCATCACGCTGGCCTGGCACGACTCTCATCAACTTCGTTACCTCGTTTACTTCGCATCCACTGCGCTGATCTTCGGCGGCGCCGCGATTCAGTTCCGTCGGACCGCGAAAGCGGGCGCAGCTGTCCTTGGCGCGGCTTGTCTTGTCTTCGTCTTACTGTGCGTGCCAGGAATCGTCGCCGCACCGCAGATCTACAATAGCTGGGGCAACTTCTTCGAGCAGTTCTCTCTTCTGACCGGAGTGGCGATCGTCTATGCACGCTTGTCATTGGTATGGTCACCGGCAACGCTCAATCGGATCGGCCGCGTTCTCTTGGGCATCTGTGCCGCTTCCTTTACCGTCGAACAGGCGATTTATCTGCACGCTACGGCCCATCTTGTTCCGAAGTGGATTCCGCCAAGTCAGATGTTTTGGGCGGTAGCGACGACTGTTTCATTTGCACTCGCGGCCGTGGCTCTTCTTATCAATCGAATGGCACTTCTTGCGAGTCGCCTGCTGACAATGATGATTGTGAGTTTTGGGCTACTCGTGTGGGTACCGTTGGTTATCTCCGATCCCCACAGTCATACGAATTGGAGCGAAAACGCCGAGACCTTCGCGATTGCCGGAGCAACATGGATTCTTGCTGATCTCCTCGGCGAGTCTCGGCTTAATGACCAGCGCCCGCGATGACGGGTCTGTGTCTCGCGGCGCCTATTTCGTCGCGGCCTTAATTCTATCGGGAAGGTCGGAGGGCGCTACGCTGCCGGGAAGGGAGGAAACGTTTCCCGGCTAACTGTCAACTGATTTGTCGTTACCGGACAAGGGCCAATTGGGATCAAACGCCTACTCCCTCACCTCGCCCGGACTCCAATTCCGGCAACTCCGAGTCTTCTTCCTAGTGGAAGGCCGCGAGGCACTCGTCCGGCCTAGGCTAGTGGAGCACGCCTGAGTGGTGGCGCGTCTTCAGCGTCTGGCGTTCACCCCGGCTCCGTCCGGGCGATCTAGACGGTCCCGGCTGCTTTGCCTTTGCGGAATTTGGTGTCGACAGCGAGGCCGAAGGCTTCTATCACGCTGGCTTGCACTTGCTTTGAAAGGGCGTTGATCTCCTCGACGCCGAAGTTCTGGGGGCTGACGAAATACCTCAACTGCCTCTCACCAGCAGGAGTCTCGACAATCCGCAGAACCGTGTCTGCAACTTCTTGAGCATTGCCGGCGGTGGAGGAAAGCGCCGCGTTGATCTTCGCGGGGATCTCCTTGACAGCGCCATACGTATTGGTGCGAGCCTCATCGGCAGCCTTCACGGTACTCCCAAAAATTGGCGTCTCATATTGGCCGGGTTCCACAATCACGGATTCAATTCCTTGCCCGGCAAGTTCGTAGCTGTATGCCTCGGCCAGCGCCTCGAGCGCAAATTTGCTTGCGCAATAGAAACCAACAGAAGGAAGAACCACGCGGCCGGCGCCGCTGCTGATGTGCATGAGCACGCCGCAGCGTTCGCGCCGCATATGTGGAATCACTGCCCGATTCACGCGAACCAGGCCTAGGAAATTCGTGTCCATCAGCCGCTGCGCTTGTTCGGTGGTGACCGCTTCTTCCAGCCCGGAGAGGTAGTAGCCGGCGTTGTTGATGGCTACGTCGATGCGGCCGGCTTTGGCAACGGCGGCATCCACGGCCCGTCCCACCGAGGCGTCGTCGGTCACGTCCAGTTCAAGGACGTGAATGGGCAGCGAATCCTTTTCCGCGAGCGCGCGGATTTCGGAGGCATTCTTGGCATTGCGGCCTCCGGGGTCACGCATCGTCGCAAAAACGGTGTGCCCTTTACGAGCCAGGGTTTCCGTGAACAGTCTGCCGAAGCCGGTGCTGGAACCGGTGATGAGAACCACTTGCTTGGACTTCATGATCATCCCTCCTGGCGGCGCTACTGTGGAGTCAGTTTGATGCTGGAAGAAAAACGGAAACTACACATTTTCTCCCTCCCAATTGGCCACTGGTAACCGGTGCAGAATCAACACTTGCAAAAGTGTATCAAAACAAACAACTTGAATTCCCTTTAGAATCAACACTTGATGAAAAACACGGGGATGGGGAAGGGCCTGGAATCAGAATCTCCACAGACTATGCATCGGTGCAACTAGGAAGTCTCAGAGGAGACAGTCTGGGTAGCTGCGCTCGGCCGCGTCACGTAGACCGCCAGCAGCAGACTCGCTCCCAAAAGCAATGCCGCCAGATGGTACGGCGCGCCCGGCAAGTTCATGCTGTAACGAGGTGAGATGGCAATCGTGAAGATTTGCGTGAAGAGAACAGGTCCTGCCATCCCGGTGATGGCCCGCAAGGAATTGATCGCCCCCTGCAATTTGCCTTGCGACGAAGGATCCACGTGCCGCGCCATCAGCGACTGCATCGCCGGAGCCGCAATGCCCCACAGTGCAATAAACGGAATCACCGCGAGGATCACCCATCCGCGCGCTGCGAGGGCAAAGCCCGCGAATCCAATCGTCCCAAACAGCAAGCCTGACAGAAGGCTGCGCCGTTCACCGAAGCGCTTCACAAGCGGGCCCACAAGCGCACCGGAGACCACCGCCGCGCAAACACCGACCACAGCCAGGGAAAGGCCAACGTCGCGGCGGCTCCACGCGTAGCGGTACTCCGTGTAAAGCGCCCACATCGAAGGAAGCGAGTTGTGGGCCAGATAGTACAGCGCCGTCACCACGGCAAGTCCGCCAAGTTCTCGGTTCGCACTGAGCAGCCGAAGGGATCCCAGAGGGTTTGCCATATGCCAGGCGCTTTTGGCGCGCCGTTCCGGCGGCAAGGATTCAGGCAGCACGAAATATCCGTACAGAGCATTGCCGAGGCTCAACGCCGCGGCCGCCCAGAACGGAAAACGCAGGTTCATGTTGCCCAGCCAGCCGCCAACTGCTGGGCCAATCACGAACCCCATCCCAAACGCTGCGCTAATCAGGCCGAAGGGTTTCGCGCGCTCCTCCGGCTTCGTCACATCCGTGACATAGGCGAACGCCGTGGAGATATTGGAAGTGGTGATGCCGGAAACGATGCGGCCCACCAAAAGCCAGCGCAGCGACGGCGCCACCGCCATGAAAACGTAGTCGATGCTCAATCCGAAGCACGAAATCAAAATGATCGGGCGCCGGCCGAAACGGTCTGAGCACGCCCCAAGAATCGGCGAAAAAATAAACTGCATGGTGGCCCAGGCAAATCCGAAATAACCGGTAATGCTTGAAGCGCGGGCAAAGTCTCCGCCCTCAAATTGCCGGATGAGATCCGGCAGCACCGGCGCGATAATGCCAAACGCCACCATATCAAACGCCACCATGACCAGGATAAAAGTGAATGCCGCGCCGCCAACCCTCGGCGTGGAAGTAGCGGTAGGTTCATCCATTGACAGTGCTGCCAGCTAAACTTCGAGAATCACGGGAAGAATCAGGGGCCGCTTGGAAGTTTGTTTGTTGATGTAGCGCTTGAGGTCCACGCGAATTTTTTCCTTGATCACGCCCCAGTCCGATTTTTCCTCGGCGTTCGATTCCTCGACGGTTTTCATAATCACGACTCGCGCTCCGGCGATCAGTTCCTGGCCATTGTCACTCATCAAGCCGCGGGTCACGATTTCCGGATGCGATTCCATCTTTCCGGTGCGCTTGTCGATCGCAATGATTGGAACAACGATGCCGTCTTCAGAAAGATGCTTGCGGTCGCGAATCACAACTTCTTCAATCTCTTCGAGCGAACCGGAATCCACGCAGACGCGCCCGGCGGTCACCGGATCTCGCCGCCGTGCTCCATCCTCCGTAAATTCGATGGACTGTCCATCCTCGACCAGCAAAATTTCTTCCGAAACAGATCCCAGTTGATGCGCCAGCGCCGCGTGCCGGAACAAGTGCCGGTATTCGCCGTGCACCGGAATAAAATATTTCGGCTTCACCAGTTGCAGCAAAAGTTTTTGTTCTTCTTGGCTGCCGTGTCCCGAAACGTGGATGACGCCCGCTGAATTATCGTAATAAACCAGCGCGCGCCGCCGGAACATGTGATCCAGCATGCGAAAAATGGATTTTTCGTTTCCCGGAATGATGCGCGCGGAAAGAATCACGCTGTCGTTTTCATCCACGGAAACGAAGCGGTGATTGTCCACCGCGATCCGTGAAAGCGACGACATCGGCTCCGCTTGGCTGCCGCTGGCCAAAATAATGATGCGCTTCGGGTCAAATCCGCGGATGTCCTGCGGGCGCACCACCATTCCATCGGGAATTCGTAAAATTTCCAGCGAGTGCGCAATCTCCACGTTGTCGACCATGCTGCGCCCGACAAACGCGACTTTGCGGTTCACGCGCGCCGCAATGTCGATGACTTGTTGAATGCGGTGAATCGACGAAGCAAAGCACGACAAAATCACCCGCCGAGGGGCGGAGCGGCACAATTCTTCAATCCGCGGCACGACCGCCCGCTCTGAAGGCGTAAATCCCGGCCTCTCCACATTCGTCGAATCGCTGAACAGCGCCAGCACTCCCTCGTTTCCATATTTTGCGAACGAGTGCAAATCAAACGGCGCCCCACCCACCGGTGTCTGATCGATCTTGAAATCGCCAGTATGAATCACCACTCCGAGCGGCGTCCGAATCGCCAGCGCCACGCAATCGACCGTGCTGTGCGTCACGGAAATAAATTCGATTTCAAACGGCCCGATCTCCACCAGCCGCCCGGGCAGCACTTCGCGCAGCGTTGTCGACTCCAGCAGACCCGCTTCATCCAGCCGCTTTTTCACTAGCGCGAGCGTGAAGCGAGTTCCATACACCGGAACGTTTAGGTCTTTTAAAATATAGGGCAGGGCGCCGATGTGGTCTTCATGGCCATGCGTCAGCACAATCGCGCGGACGTTCGCGCGATTCTGTTTCAAATAGCTAATGTCGGGAATCACCAGGTCGACGCCCAGCAACTCCGATTCCGGAAACATCATGCCCGCGTCGATGACGATGATCTCGTCGCCGAGCCGCAGTGCCATCATGTTCATGCCGAATTCGCCGAGACCACCCAGGGGGATGGCGGTGAGGGATTGCGAGGTCTTGCTCAATGACGCGTCAACTCCGGAACGCAAACGAGCATCGTATCACAGGAACTGATTTGTAACGGGCGACTCGTGACTGGTTAAAAAAAACAAACGAACTCGCGCATTCAATGATTATTGCCACCGGCAAAAAGATGCGCGATAGATACGAGAATGACGGCGCCCAGAGTTGCCGCCGCGAGCGAGTAAAGAAATCCACCACCGAAAATTCCCAGCTTCGTAAAGACCCAGCCGCCGATGTAGGAACCGATCAAGCCAAGGACGATATCCGCGATGCATCCAAACCCCCGGCCCCGGGCAATTTTTCCCGCAAGCCATCCTGCCACCAAGCCGAGGAGCAGCCACGAGACGAAGCCGTGCGATTGGAACCAGATTCCGAAACCCTGCTGCAAGAGCAAGTCTGCGGCGAGCATGAAACCTCCAAAGTGACCACCGATTGTAGCTGAACCTGTGCGCGAGGCAATTCATCATCGAGACTGAAGAGAGAATCGCACGCAGAGGTCTTTCGACTCGCTGCGTTCGCTCAGGACTCGCATCCTCATCGGGTGCTCGGTTGCTGCTGGGTCATGCAGTGCAAGGTGCCAAGTCCCAGCACGAGATCGCGGCAGGCGATGCCAACGACTTCTCGATCCGGGAATAACTTCGCGAGAATATTCAGCGCGACGCGATCGTTCGAATCGTTGAACGTGGGCACGAGCACAATTTTGTTGGCGATATAAAAATTCGCATAGCTCGCGGGAAGCCGAAAATCTTCGAAAAGAACGGGCGCCGGCATCGGAAGTGTCTCTAGTCGCAGCGCCTGCCCATCCTGGCTCTTCATCGTTTTCAATAAAGCAAGATTTTCCTGCAGGGCGTTGTAGTTTTGGTCCTTCGGATCATCTTCCACGATCGCCACAACCGTGGACGGATTCACGAAACGCGCAAGGTCATCGACGTGGCCATGGGTGTCATCGCCGGCGATTCCATTTTTCAGCCAAAGAACATTTGTGACGCCAAGGTATTCGCGAAAAATGTCGGCGTAATCGTTTTTGGTGAATCCGGGATTGCGTTCCTGAACTTTGCTGAGCAGGCATTCTTCGGTGGTGAGAAGCGTTCCACGGCCGTTCACGTCGATGCTGCCGCCTTCGAGGACTACGCGGCGGCCCTTGTGTTGCGGCTGCCAGACGCGCCGTTTCAACTTTTGGTTGGCTTTGGCGACGACGGCGGCGTCTTTTTTGTGATTTGGGTACTTTGCCCAGCCGTTAAAGAGAAAATTGTTGTAGGCGACTTCGCCGGCTTCGTTTCGAACGCAGATGGGGCCGGTATCACGCATCCATCCGCGATCTGTGGGGATGCGAAAGAAATCCACGGCGTCAAGATTTGCTTCCGATTTTTTCAGCATGGTTCGAACGCGCGATTCGGCGGCGCGGTTTTCAACGAGGAGAAAAACGCGCTCGACGCGCGACAAGTGGCGAACGATTTCCGCGAAGGCCCACGGAATAACCGCAAATTTCCCGGGCCAGTCGGTTATCTCGTGCGGCCAGCCGAGCCAGGTGGCTTCGTGAGGCTCCCATTCGGCGGGCATTCGGAAGCCGAGGGAAAGGGGAGTCGACGTAAGTTGAACTCTAGGCACCGGCGGAACCCCGATTCTGGATCGGCGCACATGCTGAGGCCTGTACTACCGGGGGCATGCGGAAGCCGAGAGAGTAAGGCGTTTTGATGGACGGCTGAGTCTTCATCGGGAAAAGGAATTTAACACAGAGGTCGCCCCGACAGGGTCGGCGTAAACGCCGGACACAGAGAGCGCGTAGAAAACAACGAACGCACAAAACAAGGAGAGCAAAAAGCGAGCAGGGGACGGCACGCTATTTTTCGCCGAGCCAGCGGTTGAGGATGGGTTGATAGGCGTCGATGCGGCGGTCGCGCAGGAAGGGCCAGTTGCGGCGTACGTCCTCGCTCTTGGCGGGGTCGCATTCGACAACGAGAATTTCTTCTTTGTCGTTCGAAGCCTCGGAAATGACCTGGCCAAAAGGATCGGCGACGAATGAATTCCCCCAAAATTCCAAACCGGGGTCGCCATTTTGGGGCTTGCCTTCGAAACCAACGCGGTTGACCACGGCGGCGTAGATGCCGTTGGCGATGGCGTGGCCGCGCTGAATGGTTTTCCAAGCATCCAGCTGCGCGGCGCCAAATTGCGATTTTTCATGCGGGTGCCAGCCAATA
>Ga0134070_10000673_pt1 | contig 10235 bp, 9 predicted proteins | sample 15_taG_26_FD_94463 | JGI IMG/M metagenome (GOLD analysis project Ga0134070, IMG submission 94463) | Grasslands soil microbial communities from the Angelo Coastal Reserve, California, USA - 15_D_Rain_40cm_2_09082015 | ecosystem: Environmental > Terrestrial > Soil > Grasslands ...
CTCGATCGCCGCCCGCGCGCGGTCGCGCTAGAAGGCGTCGGCGATCTTCCGGAGACGCGCGGCGAAGCCGACCGCGCCGGCTGGTGGATGGACGACACGGGCTTCCTCTGCATCCGTCCGCCCGTTCAGCCCGCCGCGACCATCGTAATCAGCTCGGCGCACTCCTAGCTGGGGTGTGTCGAAACACCGCGTTCGAGCGCGGGCTTTGCCCGCGCAATCCTGTCGTTGGGGGAGGCAGCGAGGAGCGCGCCTCAAGCGCGCGACGAGCGTCGGAAGGGGGGCGAAGCCCCCCTCCGAGTCAAGTCTTGAAGTACCAGGTCTCCGTGTGGGCGATGTGCGGGTTGTCGCTCACGGCGCTGTTCCAGAGCCGCTCGGGCACGTTGCCCATGGTGTTCTTGATCACGCGCACGCCCTGCGAGGCGGGCGAGTTCGAGACGACGGGGATGAGCCACAGCTCGTCCAGCGCGATCTTCCACACTTCCTTGGCCAGGCGCGTGCGCTCGGCGTCGGGGACGCCGAAGGAGCGGCGGTAGATGGCCATCAGCTCGCGCATGCGCGGCGGCGGCTGCTTGCCCTTGGCGCCCGCGCTGGAGAACCAGACGCCGTAGAGCGGTCCCAGCGGGCTCTGGTCCTGAGCGGGGAACATCAGGGGAAAGTGGCCGTAGATGTTGTCGGCTCCCCACTGGGTCTCGAAGTAGATCTGGTGCTCGTTGGCCCGTAACCGCGCGGTGGCCAGGCCGCGCTCCATCTCCTGCACCTCGCCGCGGATGCCGATCTGCTTCCACTGCTCGACGAGCATCTCCGCGATGCGCGTGAAGGGCAGAAAGCCGAGGTAGGTGGTCAGCGCCAGCCGGAGGCGGCCGCCGCCGTCGTTGCGCAGGCGGTACCCCTCGGCGTCCCGCTTCGTCAGGCCGAGCGCGTCGAGCATCTCGTTGGCCTTCTTCACGTCGTACGCGGCGTGCAGCGTCTTGTACTCCGGCCCCGGGAAGTATGGCGTGCGCTCGCCCGGCGCCGCCGAGCCGGTCTGGCCGAGGCCGAGCACGAACACCTCGTTGATCTGCTGACGATCGATGCCGTGGGAGAGCGCGATCCGGAAGTTGCGCGTGCTCAGCCATTTCGCGATCTCGGCGTCCTTGTCGTAGCTCTGATTGCAGAAGAGCCCGACGTCGGCGCCCTGATCCGACGGGTCCAGGTGCACGCGGTAGTTGCCCCGCTGCTGGTTTTCCAGCAGCACCGGCAGCTTGCTGATGTCGATGTGGCGAGCCTGCGAGTCGTACTCGCCGGCGATCGCGCGCAGGTTGATGAGCTCCAGGTTCTCCCCGAGGGTCATCCGGATGCGGTCGATGTAGGGGAGCTGGTTGCCGTCCGTGTCCACCCAGACGCTGTAGGGGTTGCGCTCCAGGATCCACGTCGGCGTGTTGATCGGCGACACGGTCTTCCAGGGCGTCACCACCGGCAGGTCGGGGTTGCGGCAGGCGTCGTTGCGGCCCTTGAGGAGCAGGACCCAGTTCTCGAACTTCGCGTCGGCCAGCTTCTTTGCGAGGTCGTCTTTCGAGGCGTACTTCGGATGGAACTGCTTGAGGTAATGGGCGGGGGCGAAGCCGCCCAGCGCGTCCCGCCCGAAGCGGGCGTGGTGGCCGATGCCCCAGACCGAGGCGAGCACCGTGGGCAGCGCGTAGTAGGGATCCGGCGCGACGAACTGCACGGTGCTGGCGTCGACCTTCTTCACGGCGATCGGCTTGCCGTTGATGCTCATCACCGACAGCGGCGTGGGCACGATCTCCTTGTTCGAGTAGACGTCCTCGAACCAGAACACGAAGTCGTCGGCGGTGAACGGGGCGCCGTCGCTCCACTTCATGCCGCGGCGCAGGTGCACCGTGGTGACTTTGCCGTCGGGGCTGACCTCCCAGCCGCGGGCGATGTTGGGCACGAGTCGGGTGCCCGTGTAGTCGAAGAAGAGCAGCTTGTCGTTCTGGGCGGCGCGGTGGCCGTTGGAGGTGTCGAACGGCCCCGTGAAGCCGCGCCGCCAGGTCCCGCCGTACTTGCCGATCTCGCGCAGCGGCTTGACGACGAGCGGGTCCTGGCCGATGCGCTCCTGTACGGGCGGGAGCTTGCCGGCTTTCACCAGCTCGGCGAGCTGCGGGGCCTCCTTGAACGTCTTGGGATAGCGGGCGGGGTCGGTGACGACTTCGGCGCCCTCCAGCTTGCCGATGAGATTGGCGCCGGGCTTGGCGCCCTGCGCGAGCGCCCGCGACACGAGGCCGTCGGGTAGCTGCGCGGCCGTGAGCGCGACCAGCCCGGCGCGCAGCACGCCGCGGCGTGAGACCTGATGGCTCGATGTCTCCGGGACCGGCTCCACTCCATCGTGGTCGCTCATGGATGTGTCCTTTCACCGCTCGAGCAGTGTGGAGGAACGCGCGCGAGGCTCTTGTGAGGGGCCACACGCTAACAGTAGGATCTGCGCAGTGTCAATGAGCGCCCGCATCGCCACGGCGACCGTGCGCGTGGACTGCGGCGCGCCGCGGGGCCCCGTGCGCCGCATCTGGACCAGTCTCGGCTTCGACGAGATCAACTGGACGTCGAGGCCCGCCGGCAAACGACACCTCCGGACCATCGGGGCCTTCGCCGAGCGCCCCTACCACGTCCGCTCGCACTACATTTTCAACAGCGGCATCGGCTGGTCGCTGCCGCACTGGGGAGCCGGTAACGTCTATCACGAGGACGCGGCCGGCCGTCCCTTCTACGACTTCAGCATCGCCGACGAGGTCTACGACGCGGTCGTCGGGGCGGGACACCGGCCGCTGGTGGAGCTCGCGTTCACGCCGCGGGCCCTCGTTGCCGAGGACGCGGAGAAGCGCTTCGCCTTCGAGCCGAGCCCGACCCAGTGGAGTCCCTACGAGGCCGGGCTGTGGGCGACGCCGCCGAGGGACTACGGCAAGTGGGGCGGCCTCGTGCGCGCGCTGGTCGAGCACTGCGTGGCGCGCTACGGCGCCGAGCACGTGCGCGGCTGGCTCTGGGAGCTGTGGAACGAGCCCGACATCTATTACTGGCGCGGCACGCCCGAGCAGTTCCACGCGCTGTACGACGTCACGGCGGCCGCCGTGAAGGCCGCGCTCCCCGACGCCGCGGTCGGCGGTCCCGCCACCACGGGCGACCTCGGCGCCGGCCGACGGGGCAACGAATTCCTCCGCGGCTTCCTCGCTCACTGCGCCCGGACCGGAGCCCCGCTGGACTTCGTGTCCTTCCACACCAAGGGCGCGCGATTCACACCCTGGCGGGTGTACGGTCCGCTCGGCGGTCCGGCGCCCACGCGGCAGTCCCCCTCCAGCCTCAAGATGCTCCGCGAGGTTCGCGCGGCGCTGGATGCCGTGGCCGCGCACCCGCAGTATCGCGATCTTCCCTGCATCGTGGACGAGTGCGACGCGTCGGTGCCCGCGCACTGGGGCGTCTACGACAACGCCAACTTCGCGTACCGCAACACCGAGTACTTCGCCGTCTTCCAGTGCAAGCTGATGAAGAAGCTGCTCGACCTCAACGACCGCAGCGGTGCCCACGTCCATCAGGCGACGACGTGGAGCTTCTACTTCGAGGGCGAGCGCTTCTTCGAAGGGACCCGCAGCCTCTTCACCGCCGAGGCCGTCGAGAAGCCCGTGCTGAACGCCTACCGGATGCTGGCTCGCCTTGGCGACGCGCGCCTGGCCGTCGAGTCGAGCCACGCGTGGTCGCTCGACCGGCTCGACGACGCCGCGGAGGGGATGTCGGAGGAGGTCGACGCGCTCGCCACCGCCGATGGCCGCGGCGGCGTGAGCGTGCTCGTGTGGAGGCACGCCGACGACCAGTACGCGCCGGCTGCGCGTGAGGCCGACGTCACGCTCCAGATCGCCCGGCTGCCGTTCGCTGGCGATGTCCGCGTGCACCACACCCGCATCGACGCCGGCCACAGCAACAGTCACGCTGCATGGCGGGCCCTCGGCGCCCCACGAGATCCGTCCGAGTCGGAGCTGCGCACGATCAGGGAGCGTCAGGGACTCGAGCAGCTCGAGCCGGATCGGACCGAATCGGCCCGCGACGGGGCGCTGACCCTTCGGCTCGCTCTCCCGTTGCCGAGCGTGTCGCTGATCGAGGTCCGGTCGATCTCGTGACGCGACGTCTCTGATCGATTCCTTGCCGCGGTGCACCCGCCGAGTGAGTGACAATGGTCCACATCCACGCGGCCGCCGATACGACCCGCGGTCCTCGCGACGTGTCTTTTCACCCTTTTAGGTTAGACCGCGCCGCTTTGGCACCGTTGTTGCTCCACAGACCCATGGCAGAGCCTTTCCCGGCCAAGGCCTGACCAACTCCAGGGCCGGCGCAACCCTCCTGGGAGCCACGATGACGTCCCCGCAGCCAGGGTCTCGCAGCCTGAGCGTGGATGACGAGCCCGAGATCCTGATGAGCGCTCTCACCGAAGCGCTCGGCGGGCGGTGCGCATGACCCCGCAGATCGCGATCGTCGGCTTCCGCGAGCTCGACAACCCGGACGCCTGGCGCGTCGAGGTCGTGGTCGACGGGGTGGTCTCCGGCCATATCTATCGCGGCGGCGGCGCGTATCGTTACTTCGAAGGCCCGCGCAACGACGTCACCTGGTCGTTCGCCGGCCTCGACCTCGCGCGCCTCGAGGCGCGCATCCGGGCTACCGTGATCGCAGAAATATCACCGGATCAGCCGGCTGCTGTTTCAGTCAGGTTGAGGTTGTCGACGTAGGGCGAGCGCCGGCGCACGACCGCCCCGGCGTTTGACAAGGCCCGGCTCTGCCCGTATAAGCGCGGGCGTGTCCGCGTCGCGGCAGCCGATTCTCGCCGTCCGTGATCTCACCGTCCGCTTCGGGGGCATCGTCGCGCTCGACGGCGTCTCCTTCGACGTGGCCGAGGGCCAGGTCGTCGGGCTCATCGGCCCCAACGGCGCCGGCAAGACGACGCTGTTCAACTGCCTGAGCCGGCTCTACACGCCACAGCGGGGGGACGTCCGCTTCCGCGACCGCTCGTTGCTGGCGCTGCCGCCGCACCGCATCGCCGACCTCGGCATCGGCCGCACCTTCCAGAACCTCGCGCTGTTCCCGACGCTCACCGTGCTCCAGAACGTGATGATCGGCGTCCACAGTCGCACGCGCAGCGACTTCCTCAGCAACGCGCTGCGCCTGCCGTGGGTGGGGCGCGAGGAGGCGGAGATCCGCGAGCGCGCGCGCGAGCTGCTCGCGTTCCTCGACCTGACGGCCGTCGCCGCGCACCCCGCCGCCGGGCTGCCGTTCGGCGCGTACTCGGTGGCCCAGACGCTGGTGCAGGTCCTCAAGCAGTGCGGCAACGACCTCAGCCGCGAGAACATCATGAAGCAGGCGGCCAGCCTCAAGAACCTCGAGCTGCCGCTGCTGCTGCCCGGGATCAAGATCAACACGAGCGCGACCGATTTTGCGCCGATCGAGCAGGAGCAGCTCGCCAGGTTCGACGGCGAGCGCTGGGTGCTGTTCGGCGAGCTGTACGACGCGGCCAAAAAGTAGACGGGAGGCCAGAGACAGCGAGGGCGGCCGGATCACCGGCCGCCCTCTGAGTGGGGGGCCCCCAATGACCGCAAATGGCCCCCACCCCCTTACACCCTCGGGGCGCCGCGAGTTTCCCGCGGCGCTCCTCGATGCCCGCCCGTTCAGCCCCGCCCGCGCCGCCGTGCGCTGCGCGCCCGCGCCGTCTTGCGCGGCCTTGCCGAGAAAAGCGCCACCGTGGCGCCGCACAGCGCGGCGAGCACGACCGGCGCCACGATGTCGGCGAGGGCCGGCAGCGTCAGCATCCTAGCGGTTTCCGCCGAAGCGGGAGGGCGCGCGGCGATCGGATCCGCGACGACCGGCGTCGGCTCGCCCGGGGCCGCGGCGACCGCCGTCACCCAGAGCGCGAGCACGACGACCGGACCAATGACCAGAGCCCGCCCCGTACGCGTCATAGGTCATCTCCATGGCTCCTGTCTCACGGGATGTTCCACGGCGCGAGGGAAGAACATCAAGAATGCCAGACGCGCGGCTGCAACGCGCCCACGTAATGTCGCGAGGTTAGCGGCCGGCGCGTGGAGTCGGCCCACCGGTTGAGTCGGGAAACAACCATGACGCCCTCGGGCGGCCGCCAGAACGCGGTCATTCTGCCCGGAGTCGACGGGCGCGGACTCCCGTTGTCGCGGTGTGCGGTTGCCTGCTAACGTGGACGACGCGTCAAGTGAAGCGCGCTCTTCACAACCAAGAAAGGACGGCCATGAAGAAGCTCGCACAGCGACTCAGTCTCGCGGCAGTGTGCGGCAGTCTCCTCACCGGATGCGCCACGGTGGGACACGCGCCTGTGACGTCTCTCATCGTCCTCGACGAGAGAGGTCCAGTCGCGGTCGGACCGGCCGCGGGCAGCGCCAAGATTGGGCGTGCCGAGGCCTGGGGCATCCTCGTGTACGCCACCGGCGACGCGAGCATCAGCGCGGCCATGCGCAACGGCAAGATCACGCGGATCCATCACGTCGACCACGAAACCTTCAGCATCCTCGGCCTGTACGCGAAGTACACCACCATCGTCTACGGCGAATAACCTGCCGCTCCGCTTCGCCTGATCTCAGCGCCGGCGCGCGCGGTGTCGTCCGCGCGCGCCGGCGTCGCAGCGCGCCAGGAACTCGAGCGCCGCGCGGTTCCACGCCTCCGGCTGGTCTCGGTTGGCGAAGTGGCTGGCCGGCGAGAGCACGATCAGCTGGCTGCCACGGACCTTCGCCTGCATCACCTTCATGGGACCGAGCGACGGGTCGCGATCGCCGCCGATCAGCAGCACGGGTACGCGGATCTGCGACAGACGCTCGGTGATGTGGTCCATCGCGAGCAGCGCGCGGAGCGCGTTGGCGTAGCCGATCGGCGTGAGCCGGCGGTAGTAGGCATAGAACTCGTCCTTGGAGGATGGGTCCAGCGCCAGGCGCGCCGCCACGTTGGGGTTCGACGCCATCGCGAACTCGGCCATGGCGTCCATGCCGCGGGTCAGCGTGACCTCGATCGAGCGCGCGCGCATGACGATGTTGTCCACCGACAGCGGCAGCCCCGCCGCCGACGACGAGTTGGTGACGAGCAGCGAGCGGACGCGCGAGGGAAAGGCCAGCGTGAAGCGCGTGGCGATGCCGGCGCCGAGCGAGAGCCCGCCCACGTGCGCGGTGCGCAGACGCAGGTGATCGAGCACGGCCTTGAGATCGAGCGCCCAGCGCGTGAAGGAGTAGCGCGCCGGGTCCTCCGGGCTGTCCGAGCGCGCATGGCCGCGCGGCTCCCAGAGCACGAGCCGATGGCGCGCGGCGAGCGCGGGAACGTTGACGTCCCACAGGTCCGCGTTGCCGCCGATGCCGTAGGCGAGCACGAGGGGCGAGCCGGTGGCCTTGGGCTCGGTAGGACCATGCTCTTCGTAATAGATGCGGACGTGGTCGTCGGTGCGGAGATAGGCCATGGCCGGGATCTTATGCCGGGATCTTATGCCAAAACGTCAGCGAACAGGCGTCACTGAGTCGACAGGAGCAGGAAGAGGACGATGAGGCTGATCGGAGGGCCCAGCAACCACGCGATGATATGAAACACTCGGTCACCTCCTTTTGAAGAACGCGTCGAAGCGCCGCGTGAAGGGTGCAAGAGCATGGCCACACCTGGCCGCTTGACGCTTGACGGGGCGGGGTCGATTCAGTATTTTTGAAGTCGTCTTCATTGCTGATTAACCCATCGAGATGGCGTTCTCCTGGAGAGACGGGCGAGGGCCGATGAACATTCGCCTCAGCCTCACGGTCAACGACGAATCGCGCGAGCTGCTCGTGCCCGTCCACAAGACGCTCCTCGAAGTGCTGCGCGAAGACCTCGATCTCATCGGCACCAAGCACGGCTGCGAGCTCGGTGAGTGCGGCACGTGCACCGTCCTCGTCGACGGCGCGCCGGTGCTGTCGTGCATCGCGCTGCCGGCCGATCTGCAAGATTCCGACATCACGACCGTCGAGGGCATGGCCGACGGCAGCCGGTTGCACCCGTTGCAGCAGGCGTTCGCAGAGCTGGGCGCCGCGCAGTGCGGCTACTGCACGCCGGGCATCTTGCTGACCGCGAAGGCGCTGCTCGCTGACGATCCCACGCCGACGCGGCAGCGGATCCGCGAGGCGCTCGCCGGCAACCTCTGCCGCTGCACCGGCTACACGAAGATTCTCGATGCCGTGGAGCTTGCGGCGTTGAGAATGGGCCAACGACCGGTCAGGGCCATGACATGAGCAAGCGGTTCACGGTCGTCGGCCAGCCGCTGCCCAAGATCGACGCATGGGGCAAGGTGACCGGCGACACGCGGTTCGCCGACGACATGGTTCTGCCGCGCATGGCGTTCGGCAAGCTGCTGCGCAGTCCGCACGCTCATGCACGCGTCCGGGCCATCGACACGGCGCGCGCGAAGACGGTCCCCGGCGTGTATGCGGTCATCACCGGCGCGGATCTGCCGCGCGTGAAGTTCGGGATCCTGCCCGTGTCGCAGGACGAAGAGGCGCTCTGCACCGAGAAGGTGCGGATGGTCGGCGATGCCGTGGCCGCGGTGGCGGCGGTGGACGAGGAGACGGCGGACCGCGCGTGCCGGCTCATCGACGTCGACTACGAGCCGCTGCCCGCGCTGATGTCCATCCAGGAGTCGCTCGCGCACCCCGAGGTGCGCATCCACGAGTACGGCGACGGGCCCAACGTGCACAAGAACGTCGCGCTGCAATTCGGCGACGTGGAGGCGGCCTTCGCCGCCTCCGACCTCGTGCGCGAGGACGTCTTCTTCTACGAGGGCAACACGCACCTGCCGATGGAGCAGCACGCCGCGGTGGCGCACGCCACGGCCGACGGCAAGCTCACGCTCTGGTCCTCGACCCAGACGCCGCACTACGTCCACCGTCTTCTCGCCAGGATCCTCGACATGCCGGCCGCGCACATCCGGGTGATCGCGGCGCCGGTGGGCGGCGGCTTCGGCGGCAAGCTCGATCCTTTCGCCCACGAGATCGCGGCGTGCCGGCTCTCGCAGCTGATCGGCCGGCCCGTGAAGATCGCGTGCACGCGTGAAGAGGTCTTCTACATCCACCGCGGGCGCCATCCCGTGCTGATGTGGATCAAGACGGGCTTCACGAAGGCGGGCGACATCACCGGCTGCCACCTGAAGACCTGGCTCGACGGCGGCGCCTACGGCTCCTACGGGGTGGCCTCGACGTTCTACACGGGGGTGATCAATCCGGTCACCTACAAGATGCCGGTCTACAAGTTCGAGGGCGCGCGGATCTTCACCAACAAGCCGCCGTGCGGCCCCAAGCGCGGGCACGGCACGCCGCAGCCGCGCTTCGCGCTCGAGGTGCAGCTGGACAAGGCGGCCGAGCAGCTCGGCCTCGATCCTGCCGACATGCGCCGCCGCATCCTCGTCGAGCCGTTCACCAAGACCGCGAACCACCTCACGGTGACGACGATCGGGCTGGGCGAGTGCATCGACAAGGTGGTCGAGGCCTCGGGCTGGCGCGACAAGGTGTCGCGCTATCGCGCGGCGGCGGAGGTCGACGCGCCCAAGCCGCTCTGGCAGCCGCGCCGCCGGCGCGGCGTCGGGATCGCGTGCTCGTCGTACATGACGGGCGCCGGCACCGCGATCTACTGGAACAGCATGCCGCACTCCGGCGTGGTGCTGCGCGCCGACCGGAGCGGCGGCGTCACCGTGCTCTGCGGCGCCACCGACATCGGGCAGGGCTCCGACTCGATCCTCGCGTACCTCGTGGCCGAGGTGCTCGGCCTCGATCCGAAGGACGTGCACGTTCATCCGGCCGACACGAGCCTCACGCCCGTCGACCTCGGCTCCTATTCCTCGCGCGTGACGCTGATGTGCGGCCAGGCGGCCATCCAGGCCGCCGAGCGCCTGCGCTCCGCGATCTTCAAGGCCGTGGCCGCCAAGCTCGACGTGGACGCGGGGGCGCTGGCAATGCGCGAGCGAAAGGTCGGCGTCCCCGACGACTGGGAGAAGGCGGTGGACTTCGCGCGGGCCGTGGAGCTCGGCGAGGCCATGCACGGCGTGCTCGCGTTCGCCGGCTCGTACGCGCCCCCCAAGCGCGCGGGGAAATACAAGGGAGGTGGAGTCGGTCCGTCGCCTTGTTATTCGTACACGGCATGTGTCGTCGAGCTGTCGGTCGATGAAGACACGGGCGAAGTGGAATTGCACGACGTGTGGA
>Ga0134070_10000675_pt1 | contig 10227 bp, 10 predicted proteins | sample 15_taG_26_FD_94463 | JGI IMG/M metagenome (GOLD analysis project Ga0134070, IMG submission 94463) | Grasslands soil microbial communities from the Angelo Coastal Reserve, California, USA - 15_D_Rain_40cm_2_09082015 | ecosystem: Environmental > Terrestrial > Soil > Grasslands ...
ATGGTCGGGAGGGGATTCGAGTGAGGGAGGCGACCGTCCGGCGTGCGGACCTCCGGTTCCGTCTCGGCCTGAACCTCCGGAGCGTCGTCGGCCGGGCGTACCCGCGCGTGATCGGGGCGAACCGCGAGCCGTCCTGGTTGATCTTCGAGGTCTTCCTCCCGCTCCTCGGGATTGCGGCGTACGTGTTCATCTACCAGGCGTTCTACCAAGCGCAGGCCGCGGCGATCTGCCCGAGTCCCTGTACGCCGACGCCGGCCCAGCTCCTCGCGCTCCACCAGGCGGGCCAAAACCTGAACGCCCTCGTGGCGACGGTCGTCCTCGGCGGGACGATGGTCGCGTTCTGGCTCAACGTCCTCTGGTCCATGGCGAGCCAGCTGTACTGGGAGAAGGAGATCGGGAACCTCCAACTCTACATGATGGCCCCGATGAACCGGATGGCGCTCCTCGGCGGCATGGCGATCGGCGGGATGTTCATGACGTCGGTGCGCGCGCTCTCGACGCTCGTGGCCGGCATCGTCGTGTTCGGTGTCATCTTCTCGGTCGCGAATCCGTTCCTGCTCCTCGCCGTGTTCTTCGTCACGCTCATCGCCCTCTACGGGATGGGGATGATGTTCGCATCGTTGTACCTCCTTTGGGGTCGGGAAGCATGGAACCTCTCGGCCCTCATGGAAGAGCCGATCTTCTTCTCGAGCGGGATGTACTTCCCCGCGGGCGGTCTGTTCTCCATCCCCACCTGGGGTCCCGCCGTCGCGATTGCGGGGAGCATCGTCCCTGCGACCTTCGGCCTGGACGCGCTGCGCCAACTGACGTTGCCGGGGACCGCGCCGCTGCCGCTCCTGCCGCCGGTGACCGAATTAGAGATCTTGCTCGTCCTGGCCGTGGTGTTCCTGGTCCTCGCGCGCTACACCCTGGCCTATCTCGAGACCCTCGCGAAGAGGGAGGGGAAGTTGACATCACGGCATCAGTGAGCACGTTCTGGAGGACCTTCAAGGTCGCGGCCTGGCTCGGCTGGGAGATGGACTCGAACTGGACCGAGCCGTGGCTCTTCATCATCTACTCGATTGTCAAGCCGATCGCCGCGGTCTTCATCCTCGTCCTCATGTACGTCGTCTTCGCCGCGATCGGGAACGTCCGGCCGCAACCGCTGTTCGACTTCATGTACGTCGGGAACGCGTTCTTCATCTTCGTCGGCTCGACGCTGTTCGGGACGTTCCAGGTGATCCAGTCGGACCGGGAGTGGTACCAGACGATTCGGTACGTGTACATCTCGCCCATCTCGTTCTACGTGTACGTGATGGGCCGGGCCGTCTCCAAGATCATCGTCGCCTCCTTCGCGGTCGTCATTACCCTCGCCTTCGGCGCGTTCGTCCTCAGTCCTCCCGTGCCGATCACGATCAGCTGGTCCGCCGTCCCCGTCTTCATTGTGAGCTTCATCCTCGGCCTGTTCTGTCTCCTCGCGATCGGCATCACCCTGGGTGGCGCGACGTTCCTCATGGCTCGACATACGCAGACCATCGCCGAGGCGGTCCCGGGGATCTTCTACGTGTTCTGCGGCGTCCTCTTCCCGCTGAGCGTCCTCCCGGGCGGCCTGAGTGACGTGGGGAAGGTCATCCCGCTGACCTATTGGTTCGACCTCTCGCGTCGGCTCCTCTTGCCCAGCGCGGAGTTGCAAGGGATCCAGACGGGCCTCGGCGGTTTCAGCGATCTCACGATCCTCGCCTTCCTCGCGATCTCGAGCGTGGCGTTCTTCGGGCTGAGCATCGCCGTCTTCAAGGCCGGCGAGTACCTCGCCCGGAAGGCGGGCAAGATCGACATGACCACGTCGTACTAGCCGCGGGACGCACGATGCGCCAGCTGTTCCCGACGATACGGATAGCGCTGGACCGCGCCGCACGTGGTGCACGTGACGACGACCCGGCCCCGTCCCACCCGGACCCGGGCGCTCACGGACGGCAACAGAAACGCGAGGCACTTCTTGCAGAACGACCGCTTGAAGGGGGCTGGCACCCGGACGTTGTAGCGCATCCCGATCCGACGCGCGAGCTCCACGTACCGTCGCGCTCGGCCGGCATGGCGCTGGAGCGCCTCGCCTTCGGCCAGGCGGAAGAGCGTCGTCATGCGCTCCAGGGCGATCCGCCGCTCCATGCCGCGGTGCCGTCGCTTCGCCATCGAAACAAGGACCGTTCGCGCACTTAAAATCCTTCGGAAGCCGCCTCTGGTTTCTTACCCCCAAATCGCAATGTCCCGTTCGAGAAATGGCAGCGCGTGCGGTCTTCGCCCGTTTCGTCGGTGTCGCCCTACTTGTCTATCTGGCTCTCCTGATCGCGGTCGTCGTTGTCCGCCCCGAGTTTTGGTGGCTTCCTGCCTTTTTCTTCGTCATTCTATGGATTTGGGGGTTTTCGCTCTCGCACGCATATGTGTTCACTCACGACGGAATTAGTTCGAGCAAGCGGTGACCGGCCTCGGTCTACGAATGCTTAAGGTGTGCACAACGTTTGGGCGCGGGGGATTCTCGTGCGCGACCGCGTGCGGCGTATTTTCCGGAATGTCAATGATGGACTCGACCTGATTGTATTCCTTAACTCGACCGAGCCGCACATCGACCGTTCCTTCTTCTACGCGACGGGCCTGACCGACGGTCTGTTCGAAGGCTGCGGCGCCTGGCTCACGCCGGACGGTCGATGCGAGATCACGACTTCCGCCCTGGAGGAACAGGCCGCGAAGAAGAGCGGTCTGCCGCTCCACGTGTTCCAGACCCGCAACGAGTCGACAAGCCGCACGAAGGGGGCGCTGAAAGGCCACCGGAAGGTCGGCATCAACGCGGCGGAGCTGACCCATGCCGCATTCCAACGGTTACAGAAACTGGCGTCCAAATCCACCCGGTTCGTCGATATTTCCGAGGCGGTCATGAAGACCCGGCTCGTGAAGGATCCGGGGGAAATCGAGCAGATCCAGCGGGCGTGCGACATCGCCACAAAATCTTTCGAGGAGACGCTGCCGTTCGTCCGGTCTGGTGTGACGGAAGCGGAAGTGGCCTCGGAACTCGTCTACCGAATGCAGAAGAATGGGGCCACCGGCCCCTCGTTTCACACGATCGTGGGCTCCGGCCCGAACGGGGCCGAGCCGCACTACACGGCCGGGGAGCGGAAGATCGAGCGGGGGGACATGATCGTGATCGACTTCGGCGCGATGTACCACATGTACTGCTCCGACGTCACGCGGACCGTCGTCGTGGGCTCGGCGTCGGAGGAGCAACGCCGGATGCACGACACGGTCGCCCGAGCCCAGGCGGCGGCGCTCGCGAGGATGAAGCCCGGCTCGAAGGGGAAGTCGGTCGACGCGGCCGCCCGGAACCTGATCGACGGGACGAAGTACAAGGGACGGTTCATCCACGGGCTCGGTCATTCGATCGGCCTCGCGGTCCACGACGGCGGCGCCTTGAACGCCTCGAGCGATCTCGTGCTTCGCCCGAACATGGTCTTCACGGACGAACCGGGGGTCTACGTCCCCGGATTCGGAGGCGTTCGGATCGAGGACGATGTCCTCATCACGAAGGCGGGTCCGCGGTACATGAGCACCGCACCGCGGGAACTGTTGGAGCTCTGACCCCATTCAGGTGAGCGGTCCTTCCTGCAACTCACGGGCGAGGATGCTCATTCGCATGACGTTCACGAAGCGACCGTCCTTGTAGATGTCCTCGCGGTGGACGCCCTCCCGCTGGAATCCGAGTCGCTCATACGTCCGGAGGGCCCGGGTGTTGTACTCGAGGACGTCGAGCGAGATCTTGTTGAGCCCGAGCACGTCGAAGCCGTAGCGGAGGACGACCCGCATCGCCTCGGTGCCGTAGCCGTGCGACCAGAATGACGGTTCGCCGATTACGATCCCGACCTCTGACTTCCGATGGACCCGGTCGATCTTGTGCAGGCCCAGGTTCCCGACATGCTGACCTTCGACCTCGATCGCGAAGATCTGCTCGTCCGTCCGCCGTTCGTAATCGCGGAACCACCGCGCTTCCTCCGCGAGCGTCACGGGCGCGTCGCGGCCGAGGAACCGGATGATCTGCGGATCCGAGAACCATTTCACGCAGCGCCGGAGGTCCGTCGACGCGAGCGGCCGGAGGAGGACCCGCTCGCCGCGCAAAACCCGACGGGCTTCCAGCACGGCCTCTGCACGCGAGGGAGGTGCTAAAGAACTTTGCCCGTTACAGATTCGAAAGGGCGAGGGTCGCCTGGGTGACCCCGCCGTCATCGTCTCGGACCGTCAGCGTGACCGTGAACGAGCCGCCGGGACGATGCCCGTGCACCACCGCCGCGGTGACATCGAACGGCGCGGTGCCTCCCTGGCTCTGGGGCGGATCCGGGCCCATCCCGTTGTTCCAGAATGTCTCCCGAACGCTCGTCCCGTCTCCGAACTCCCAAGTCGCGATGAGATCGTCGCTGCCTGCATCGTGAAGGCTCGCGCGGAAGGTGATCCCGCTCCGGACGAAGAATGCGGGGAGGTCCGGTAATGTCCACGACCACGTCGTCGGGTGCCGGACATTGAAGTTGTGAAACATTCGAGTCTCCTGGCCATCCGGGAAGACGACGACGATCCATGCGGGGTTGTCTCCACCCATCTGGCCGTTCACGCGGTCGTTCAGGGGCGTATACGCGAGCGTGGCGGTGACATGTTCCCGCAGGGAGAACGTAAGGACGTCGGTCGTCGCGGCTTGTTTCGACGGGCTCCCGGGCTCCCGCGAGAGGTTGAGGGACGCAAGGAGGCCGGTGTCCGAGTCGACGGTGAAGGAGAGATCGTGCCATTTCTCGCCGGCGATTTCGATTCGGAATGCGGCCTGCGCGACGGCGTCGAGTTTCGTGATTTCGGGCGGCTGGTTCGCAATCGTCACGGTCGCATCGGCCTCGGCGACGTGCAGTCCATCGGACACCTCGACGACGGCCACGCCGGAGAAATCGTCCGTGTAGCGCATCTCGGCAGTCGGCACGGACGACCACGGCGTGTCGAACGTCCCGTCGCCCGTGAAGTCCCACCGGAACTGGAGCGGATCGCCATCGGGGTCCGTGGAGCGGCTGGCGCTGAGCCGGATTGTGTCGCCTTCCTTCCCGGTGTACGGGCCGCCCGCGTTCGGGAGCGGCACGCCTACCGGGACCGTCTCGACGAGCGAAGGCGCGGACGCCGCATCCGCGATGCCGTCACGGTCCATATTGGATTCAGCCCGCGGCAGCTCCACGCGCCCCATGGCCAGGGTGGGTGCGACCAACGTATACGTTCGGGTCAGCGGCTCGTACACAGACGGATATTGAGGGTCCTCCGACCCGCTATCCAGCGCCGCGGGCAGGTCGACGTTCCACCGCAACGTCCGCGAGCCGTCGTCGTGGCTCACGATGTCGTCGGGCGGGACGGAGTAACTCCCCTCCTCCACACTCCAACCCGCAGGCACGGTGTCCTCCAGCACGCCGTGGGTCACGTTCACATCGTTCGTGATCGTGTCCTCGAACGTATACACCGCGATGTTCGTCGCCTCGATCGTGACGTGAATCGTCTGGCCGGCCATTCCGTCAAGCTGGGTCCACAACGGCTCCTTGCCGATGACGACCGCCGGGTTCGAACGCAGGTACGTCCAGAAGTCGCTCTGCGTGTTCGAACTTGGCCCTTCGTGATGTTCGTTCGCCAGGATGGGACGCAAGGCGAACGGCAAGGTCTCTCCGCCGATCCGGTAGTGGATTTCGGCCTGGGTGAATTGGAATTCCTCGGAACACCACCAGGTCGGATGGGGCAGGAAGCCCTGCACCGCCAGGTCTCCATACGAATAGTTCAGGGAGCCGTGCGCGGGGATCGTCTGCACGGTGAGGACCGCATCCTGCGTCGTCCGGAGGGGATCCGGCGTCGGGCTCTCGAGTGGGTGCGGGCTCATGAGGACGGCCTCCTCGGAGACGACGACCGGCACGTCCGCCGCGCTGTCGAGGCGAATCCCGACGGGCGCGGTGACCGTGAGTCCATCGCGGACGTACGTCTCGTTCACCACGGTCGCGCTCACGAGGCCGCGACCGGCCGCCTCCCAGAAGCTCATGGCGCCGGAATCGACGTGGGCTGCCGGTCGGCCGAGTGGCAGCGAGCCGACCACAACGAGGGCCCCGACGAGGAGAATTACTCCTGTACCTCTCGGCGAAAAGACTCTCATCCCGCCCCGATCCGCGCTCTGAATCGAACATATGAAATCGAGTTCGCTTAAGCGTGCCGGCACAATTCTCAGATGTTTCGCGGCGTGATTTTCAATCGTGATAAGCTCGTTTCGGACGGCCTGGAACCGGCTCGACGATGCCTTGAAGTCGGCTCCGGCCCTCCCTCGGCCGTGCTGGTCTACGATCCCCGGTTCCTGAACCACATCGCGTCGCCCTTTCATGTGGAGCGGCCGGATCGGCTGCGGTCGATTGTCTCCCACCTGGAACGGGCGGATCTGTTCACGGATGTCGAGCGGGCGCCCCCCGCGACCCCCGCCGAGCTCGCGCGAGTCCACAACGCGACGTACCTCGAGTACTTCCGAAATCTCGGCGAAGGTCGGCTGGACCCCGAGACGGCCGTGCACCCGGGGACGTTCGACCTCGCGGCCCTCGCGGCGGGGGCCGTCCTGCACGGGACGAGAGCCGCGGTCCGCGACGGGCGGCCGAGCGTCGCCCTCGTGCGACCTCCGGGCCATCATGCCGGGCCCGACTACGGAGGCGGCTTCTGTTATCTGAACAACGTCGCCATCGCCGCCGCGGATCAGGTCGCCGAGGGAAGGCGCGTCGCCATCCTGGACTACGACGCCCATCACGGGAACGGGACCCGCGACATGTTCGCGGGCAGCGCGTCCGTCCTGTACCTGTCCACCCACGAGTACGGGATCTATCCGGGCACGGGCCCTGCGGAGGATGTCGGAGAGGGAGAGGGCCGCGGGTTCACCGTGAACGTCCCGTTCGCGGCGGGGTGTGGGGACGCGTCGTACCTCGCGGCGCATGACCGGGTTGTCGAGCCGATCGTCGAGCAGTTCCGGCCGGACGTCGTCCTCATGAGCCTGGGGATCGATGCGCACTACCGCGACCCGCTCACGTCGCTCGTCCTGTCGTCCCCCGGATACGTCGAACTCGTGGCCCGGAGCGCGGCCCTGGCGACCCGCCTGTGCGGGAACCGGCTCGCCGTGGCCCTGGAAGGCGGATATCATCTCGACGCGCTCGGCGAGGTCATCGCGGGCGTCGTTGGCCATTTCCGCGGACGATCGACCCGCCTCGCCCTTTCCGAGGTCCTCGATGACACGGGCCGCGGCAAAAGCGCGATCGAGGCGACGATCCGAGCGCACCGCCCCTTCTGGAACCTACGTTGACCGGTGGTGCCGCTTCCGCTCGGTGACCTTGCGCTCCTTCTCTTTCACGATCCGCTTGTAGAGCGTCTCGAGGAGTTTGGTCAACGCGACCCGGAGGTCCCAGTCGAACTCGTGCGCGTAGTAGATCCGGTGGCTCGTCGTGAAGCGCGCCCGAATAGAGTACTTCCAGCGGTCGCCTTCCGGCTTGTACTTCTGGAAGTGGATCGTGAGGGTTCGCGGTTGCACGAGCGACCCGATTCGCCGCATCTCCTTCTGGATGACGGCGTAGATCTCGTCATACGTGTCCTTCGGCTCGTCCTCGAGCCCGCCGATTTCCACGAAGAGCTGCTCGCGCTCCCGGAGTCCCGCGAGGAACTGCATGACGTCCTGGGACGTGATGATCCCCACGGGCTCGTCTTCCTCGGTCACGATGATCGAGGAGATGTGGTGCTTGGCCATCAGCTCGACCGCGCGATGCACGTCCGCGTCGGGCCCGACCGTGAGGGGCGGATAGCGCATGACGCTCCCCACCTCGATGACGACCTTCTCCTCGCGGCCCGCTCGGTCCCCGTACTGCTCGCGGACCTTCGGGCGGGCGAAGAGGTCGACGACGTCCTTCAGCCCGACGACGCCCTTCAGGTGCCGGCGCTTGTCGACGACCGGCACCGAGCGTTCGGCGAGAGACCGTATGATCTGCACCGCGTGCTCGACGGTGTCGTCCTCCGCCACGCACTGCGGGTTCGGCGTCATGAAGTCCCGCACGACGACGCCCTCCAGGGCCCGCGTCTCGACGAGCGCGCGAACGATGTCCGACCGGGAGATGATCCCGACGAGGGCCTTCCCCTTGATGACGGGGATCGCGCGGAACCCGGCCGAGATCATTTTCTCCGCGGCGTCCGGAAGGGGCGTCTCGGGCGTGATTTCCGGCGGGTTTTCCAGGACGGTCGAGACCTTCGTGGCCGGCGGGAGGTTCCGACGCCGCATCAGCTCCCGCATCGTGACGACGCCGACGAGCTTCTTGCGTTCGATGACCGGGAGTTCGTGGATGTCGTTCGACTTCATCTTGCCGAGGACATCCCCGAGCGTGTCGTCCCGACTCGCGGTCACGAGGTTCGTGGACATGAAGTCGGACACCCGGAGGTCCTGGACCTTGTTCCGCTTCATGAAGAACCCGCCGGGGAGAGAGCGATAGCGGCCTGGCGTATAAGAAAAGTGCGGCCTCTTCCGTCCGAACCGATTGCAGCCCCGGATCTCTCCGAGGCGGCCCGAGAGCGAAGCGAACCTCTACGAGGGCTTCCGCGCTTCGATCAGGAACCGACTCTCTGTGAGCACGAGGCCGTCTCGAGTCGTCAGCCGGTCTTCCAGGAGGAGGAGCGGGGCAAGGTCCCGCCCCAGCGGATCGAACTCAGGGATCGTCCAGGGCGAAATGCAGAGCAAATACACGAGCTCGCCGAGTCCGCGGTACGCCACGCGGACGTCGTGCGTTTCGGCCTGGCCGATGATCATCCCGGCGTGCCGGAATCCCCGGGTATACTGGTCGAGAAGGGGGCCGAAGTCTTGCATGCGGGGGAAAAACGGTCGCAACTCGGTCCACTCATTTCGGCCGACTTGTTGCGTGAGCACGAGTCCGCCGGGTTCGAGAACTCGGTGGACTTCGTCGGGATCCATCTCTTCGTGTCGATCGATGACGAGGTCGAACACTCCGTCCTGAAACGGGAGGTGAAGGCTGGCACAGTGGACCACCTCGATGCCCAACGGGGACAGTCTTCGTTTGGCGATTGGGGCGTTCACGTTCCACGGCTCCGACGCAACGGCACGTCCGCGGTATCCGTTGCACAGTCCCGCGAAGAGTTCCCCCGCGCCGGTCCCGATGTCCAGCGCACGCGTGGCGCGTGCCAAGAGCTCCCGCGCGCGTCCCTCGTAGTCCCACGGCGGTCCGGGCCCGATCCGTTTCGGAGCAATCCCCTTGAGGTTCCATCCGCGAAACCTTCGCGCGCGTTCGACATACGGCCGTAGGCGATCGACGTCTGTGGAGTCGCCCTGTCCCGGGGCTCCGGGCATCGTGCGCATGAATCGCCGCGGGCCACGATAAAGTTCTTTCGGGCCTGCTCGATTTGCTTCGCGGTGAAGGTCCGCGCGGTCGTCGTCTTTCTCGGGCGCGTGCAAGGGGTCTACTTCCGCGCGAATTGCGCGGAGAAGGCGGAGTCGTTAGGGCTCGACGGATTCGTCGAGAACCGATGGGATGGAAGCGTGGAGGCGGTCTTCGAAGGAGACCGGGCCGCGATCGAGGCATGCATCGAGTGGAATAAGACCTCCCAACCCTACGCACGGGTCGAATCGGTCCAGGTGTCGTGGTCCGCGCCGAAGGGAGAATTCCGCGGCTTTCACGTCCGTCGATAGTCGTGAGTCGGAATATTCATGGTCGCCTCGGATTCTGCGGGCCTATGTTCGCGGGCTTGGATCCGCGGTTGCGCTTGGCGGTCGCGGAAATTATCGCGGGCTTCGCCCTCATCAATTTCGGTGTCGTGGTCGCCATTCTTGCTTATGTTCCTGCCGCGCCGAACGACCAAGCTGCGGCCGCAGTCGGAGCCGCCTTCGCCGCGCTTCTGGGCGTCGCATCGGCGGTCAAAGGCGCCAACGATTTCCGCAAGTGAACGCGGCGTCCGACGACGGCAGGGGCCTATCAGTCCATCTCGATGCGGTAGGTTCGTTCCGGCATGTCGTGATGGATCGACCAAGCCTGCCCTTCTGTCAGCAACCCTTTCTCGAGCCACGCTCTCGTCTTCTTCGGCACCGTCGCGGGTCCGAGCACCGCACCGGGACGATTCGGATCGTCGATGTAGTCCGTCTCCAGGAGGAACCGAGCCCCGCCTTTCAAGGCCTGCGCGGCG
>Ga0134070_10000682_pt1 | contig 10170 bp, 10 predicted proteins | sample 15_taG_26_FD_94463 | JGI IMG/M metagenome (GOLD analysis project Ga0134070, IMG submission 94463) | Grasslands soil microbial communities from the Angelo Coastal Reserve, California, USA - 15_D_Rain_40cm_2_09082015 | ecosystem: Environmental > Terrestrial > Soil > Grasslands ...
ACGGAACAGCCAGGAGGGCCTGACCGCGACGGTCGGGACGCCGCACCTTCTCGGCGACCGCTTCCCTCACGCCGTCACGACCCTGGCGCGAAATGGCAAGCATCGACGGCTGTCTTGGCCTACAGCGGAGGCCTGACCGGAGGCGCGAATGCGCAGTCCCTCGACGTTGGTCTGCGGCTTGGCTGCCGCGTTGCTCGCCACGACGTTCCCGGCAAGCGCCGTGGGAGGTCACGCTCAAGGACTCGAACGGGGCGAGGTGGTGACATGATCGCCAGCTTCGGTGGCGTGGCGCCTCGACGGTCGCGTGCGGGAGGATTCGTGAGACGAGCCCGTGACCTGCTGCTGGTCGCCGTCGCGCTCGGCGCCTCGCTGGTCCACTCGGTCGTTCTCGGCGAGGAAAACCGGGCCGCGGCCCGCCTCGAAGCGATGGCGGACTTCCTCGCCCGGGCGCAGCGTCTCAGCGTGACGATCGACTCGGTGTACGACATCGTGCAGGACTCCGGCCAGAAGGTGCAGTTCGGCGAGCGACGAATGGTGGCGCTCAGGCGTCCGGACCACGCGCGCATCGACGTCACTCGGCGCGACGGGTCTCGCCGCGGAGTTCTCTTCGACGGGACGCAGCTCGCGGTGTTCGATCTCGACGAGAAGGTCTACGCGATCGTCTCTAAGCCGGGGACGGTCGACGCGGCGTTCGACTACTTCGTGACCGGCCTCGACATGCGCCTGCCGCTACGCGAGCTCCTGAGGGCCGACCTTCCCCGGCAGCTGAAGGACGTCGTCGGCAACGCCCGACTCGTCGCCGAGGAGCAGCTCGGCGGCGTGGCGACCGACCACGTGGCGTTTCGAGGCCCGAAGACGGACGTGCAGCTCTGGATCCCACGCGATGGCGACCCGCTGCCGAACCGCATCGTCATCACCTATCGCGTCGCGGAGGGGCAACCGCAGTTCGAGGCCGATCTGAGCGCGTGGAATCTCGCCCCCGACGTGCCCGACAGGCTCTTCACGTTCACGCCGGCCGCCGGCGCGGAGCAGATACCCGTGCTGATCCCGCGGCGGGAGAAGACGCCGTGACACGCGCGGCGGCGTTGGTCGCCGCGCTTCTGCTCGTGGTGGCGGGAGACGTCCTAGCCCGCGGCGGTGGACGCAGCGGCGGACGCGGCGGCGGAGGATTCGCGCGCGGCGGCGTCGCGGCGGCGGGGTCTTTTGGCCAACGAGCGCCGGCGGGTGGCGGGTACACCGGGCATGGTCCGGCTGCGAGCGGCAGCTTCGGAGGCTACGGCGCCGGACAGGGCCAGGGTGCGACGCGCCCCGACGCCGGAGACCGGGGGGGTCGCCAGGAAAACAGGGCGCAGCATCGGGAGCAGCGGCAGGAGCGGCGCGACGAGACACGCGAGGAGTGGCAGAACTACGGCAACAACCGCCGTGAGGACTGGCAGGACTACGCCGACGATCATTACGACGACCGCTACCATGGCGGCGATTACTACCCCTACGGCGCGGCCGTCGTTGCAGGCGCCGCGGCGGGCGCGGCGGTCGCGACCCCGCCGTACTGGACCCTGGACTGCGTCCCGACCACCGTCGTCGTCGGCGGTACTACCTACTACCGGTGCGACTCCGCCTGGTACATCCGCGTCTACAGCGGCGGAGACGTCGCATACACCATGGCAAACCCACCCGCCGGGTACTAGCTCGCTACGTCGACCCGAGCCACACGATCCGGAGCCTGCCGACGAACTCCTTCGACGCGCAGCTCTGCCTCGCGCTCGTACAGCACTCGGTCCACGCCGGCATGGCGGACCGCACCGATGACCTGGTCGGCGTGTGGAACCAGCGCTTCACGCACGTCTCGATAGCCGTCGCCGTCGCTGCCCGACGGCAGCTCGATCCCCGTGGCGAGTTCTGGCAGCGCGTTTTCGAGTCGACCGGGCAGGGACGTTGTCCGGAGCCTCTCATCTGCGCGGCTCGGTCCCTATCTGGGAGCGCTGCCAAAAGTTGGGATACAGGAGCGAAACGCCGAACGCGAATCCGTATACGGGCGTCGGCCCGTCCGCCGAGGCGTTCCAGAACGGCTCGACGAAGCTGCTCACGTACTGCCGACCGACCTCGAACACGCGCCCCACCCCCAAATCGACGGGCAACACTTGGTTCCCGGTCTTCCAGTTGAAGACCATCTGGGGCTGCGATCTGACGAACCATCCCCTCCCGAGTTGATAGGTAACGAAGGGTTGGAGGAAGAGCGCGTTTGTCTCGTTCCGCTCGCGATCGCCCGCGAAGGAGATCGGATTCTGCGCGAGGAGCCCGATCAGCCAACGTTCGGGGGTGAACGCCACCGCCGTGGCCGGTCCCAATTGCCATTTGCCTTGACCGCCCGTCCGCTGGCCGGCCGTCGGAAAGACCAAGGTCGGGCCGATGCCCCAGAGAATCCCGTGGCCCGCTTCGAGCACGGCGATGTCGAGCAAGCGCAAGTCGCCCAATCCCATGGAACCACCGGGCGACGTGACCGCCGTCGGCATCGTCAGCAGGGAGAGCTGGGGGAAGGGCAGCAGGCGATACGCCGGTAGCGGCATGGTCACGGCCATCGTGAGCACGTTGCCCTGCCCGTGCAGGCCGGTGAACTCCCGCACGTACGAATCCTGGGTCCGGATCTGCAGGATGTTCGATAACGGCGCGCTGGCCTGCGTGACGAGATTGGGTTGTTGCGCGGGAACGGTCGCGTCCTCGTCGTCCGCCCGCGCCCCACTCGGGATGATCGCCGAGGCGAGCAGGAACGCCAGGATCAAGATTCGCGATTTCCATCGGACCGAGCCGCGTGCATCGCTGCGGGCACCTTGGCGAGACACCCGTCTCACCGGGCCGCGGGCAGGCAGTTCAGGCCCGCGACCTCTAGCTCGGCGCCGTGGAGATGCAGGATCCGCCGCACTTCCTGGACCGTCGCCGGCTCCGACTGGGTCGAGTGTGAGGAACGCACGACGAGCTCCGAGGCGGCCCCGTCGACGTGCGCGCTCCGGTATGCGACGACACCGTCGTTGCCCTCCTCGGCCGGTCCGGCGCCTTTCACGGCGATGATGGAGTGATACGGCACCCCGTCGGCGACCGGGATGGCGGCGAGCCCCTCCAGAAAGGGATTTCCGGGTGTCATGTTCTCGGCCGCGGTGGGAAGGCTCGCGATCGTTCGTGCAGCGTAGAATGCGCCGCTGCCCTGTGTGAGCGTGTGGTGCGACATCGAGACCAGGCTTTCCGGGAGCCGCACCATGCGGCGGACAAGGCCGTTCACCAATGCTCCGGTGCGGAAGCTTCCGCGATGGGGCGTCGCCACGAACACGAGCCGCCGCACGAAGGGAAGGGGCTTCACGAACAGGGCCCGGGCGAGGAGGTTCCGGAACTCCTCGGATGCCGGCACTTCGGCCAACGGAACGCGGCCGATCGCGTTCCAGAGCCGCGACCCGGTGTCGACGGCAGTGAGCTTCGTGAGGAGGCCTCCCTGGCTGTGGCCGAGGACCACCATCTGCCGCAGGCACGTGTCCTGCCCGTTGGGATCCAGTCGCGACACCACGTCGGTCAGCTTCTCGCGGAGCAGCATGCCCGAGTAGGCGATCGGATTCCCCGTGTCGTACATGAAGAACCAGAACTGGCAGCGACGGCGGATCCACGGATCCGCAAGGAGGTCGTTCACCATGTCGGCCCACCGACCTGGGCTCGATGCGGTGCCGTGGACGAACACGACCGGGATCCGTCCACGCCGATAGGGGGTCAAGCTGACCAGAATCGGCAGCCGATCGCCCGTCTCGGCGCGACCGAGGAATCCCCAGAGCTCGCGCTTCCACATCGGGGAATCCGCCAGCTGCGCGGCGATGGTCGCTGTCTCCTCGACCTCGAGGGGCACTGTCCGACCATCGAGCCTGGTGGTCTCGTAGTTGTCCGCCGTGTAGAGCTCGAGGATGCCCCTGATCCTTCCGGACACGATCCCCGAGTGGACGTTGTCGAGCCGGAGCAGGACCGTCGCCGCGACCCGGGCTCGGGGTGCGATCAGGCTCTCCTCCAGATCCACGTCCGCGCGCGGGACGGCACGAGCGGCGAGCGGCGCCCCCACGCCCGCGCGCCGGTACCTGTTGCGCATGCCCCGTACCTTCAGCTCGGCGACGGGGACGAAATCGACGAGCCGGCGATCACCCCAGTCGAGCGAACGGGGATCCATCGACACTTCGATCTCACCGAAAGGCAAGGGATAGGTCGCCGGCGCGAGGTCGACCGCGTGGCGGTCGCGGGATCGGAAAGCCGTCGTGATCGCTCGGTTGTAGAGGTCCGCGGCAAGCCGCGTTCGGGGATCGAGCTCATCGGGTCGACCGTCTGGGTCCTGCGGGAAGAGGAACGCGTACGTGTAGACGGCCGCGGCCAGATAGTAGGGTCTCTTCTGCGTGTCTTCCGCGTGCAAGAACGAGAGCTCGCCGAGCGCGAACAGCTCGGCGCTGCCTCCGTGTCCGCTCGTGACGATCTCGCGCAGCGCCTGCAGCACGCCTTCCGGGTCGCCGTCGAAGCGCCCGAGCAGGCCCCAGGAGCTCACGGTGTTCCGCGTCCACTCGCTCGCGTGGCCCGTCGAGAGCGCGTTCGCCGTCAGCGACCGATGGACGGAGCGTGCGCTAACGCGGGTGACGCCGATCGGCGACGCGCATGCACCGAGACTCAAAACGGCACAGAGTCCGAGCACGGTGCGCAGACGAGTCGCCATGAGCATCGCTCGCGCGGCTCACATCGTCGCGAGCATGGCTCAGCATACCCGTGCCGTGCGATCCACGATCTTGCCATATGACGCCAGGACGGGCCGGCATGTGCCCTGGCTCACGGGTCGCGGCGAGGTCGCTTTTCGACCGCGGCTGATCGGGCGCGGAAATCGCGCGGCGTAGAGCCCGTCCAGCGATGGAACGCACGGGTGAAGTGCGCCGGATCGGAGTATCCGAGCGCACGGGCGACGTCACCGATTCCCGCTCCCCGGTCCTTCAGCATCTCCCGGGCGGCTGTTCGCCGGGCCCGCTGGACGACCGCCGAGTAGCTCAGGCCTGCGCCGCGGAGCCGTCGCTGGAGGGTCCGGACACTCGTCGCCATCCGCTCGGCGACGTGCTCGATCCCCACGGCGCCCCTGCCGTCGGCGAGCAGCGCGCGGATGATCTGGTCGACGCGCTGGGCGACGATGCGAGCGGACGAGGCGCGCTCCGCTGAGAGTGCTTGATCCGGAATCACGGACTTCTCGAGGTCTCCCCGTCCTCGCCGTTGCGAGCTGCTTACCCTTCACGTTTGCCGTTCGAACGTGCCGCTTTCTTGCCACCTCGTGCCGAAGCGGGGGGTGGTCCACCCTCGGCTGACACTTGGACGCCCGCCTTACAGGTGCCTGAGAGTACCGGCCCGAGAACCGCCAGCGAGGCCACACCGACCGTCACCTACGCACCCACCAGCTCGGCTCGGGTACGCTCCGGCTCCACGGCGCCGTCGAGCCGGCCTCCTGGGTGCGCCCGCAGGCGCCCGGCAGGTCCTGCAGGATCATGATGACCGCGACCACCACCAATGCGACCACGGCCGCGCACATCCAGAACACGAGGCCGATCCCGGAGAGCAGGCTCGCCGGAGGCGCCGTGGACGCGCGGGGACCAGACTTGAAGGCGGGATTCGATCTGGTGGCTTGCATCGGTTGGCTCTCGACTCGTGACGTGGCGTCCACGGCGCCGCGCTCCTGGAAGCACGTCCGGTGCCGCCGCCGCCCTCCTCACCGGCAGGCGGTTTGCGGCCCCGTACCCTCCTCCTGACCGTGTCGTTTCGACCCGCAGGTCAGTGCGACACGAGGGGTCGAGCGCATCACGGCCGACCACGTGTCGTCTCGCGCGGAACGTCGCTTGCACCCGTTCCGATGCGGCGTTCTCCACGCCGAGAGGGGACGGCGGCCGTCCTGGCGGCGTTCGTGCTCGCAGCTCCGGCCGGCGCGATCCGCATCTCCCGGGGGGGCGACGATTCACACGGCACGTCGACGATGATCCCCCAGCCGGGTGCGCACCCGCGGATGCCGTGGGTCGCGCAGCTGGGCGAGCCGAGCGACGTCACGTCGATGCCCGATGTATGCCGGGGCCGTGGTGAGTGCTCGGCCGGCGCCTGCGCCGGTTCCTTCACGTGTGCCCGCACCACGCCCGATCCGACGGCGGGCGAGACCGTGTGCGTCGATGCGACGGGAGGCCTCCTCCTGCAGGCGCCCGTGCCCACCGTCGCGCGGCGCGCGCTCCTTCGGCGGAAAGCCGCAGAGTGGATGCGCTCCAATGACCGGCGCTGGCTCTTCTCGTTCCTGAACATCTGCGAGACGCTCGGGTTCGAGGCGAGCCGCCTCCGCTCCCGCGTCCTACGCCTCGCGGAGCAACGGCACGGGGTGCCCGAACGAGGACCGTGATGCACCGCAAGAACACGTCCGCCCCGACCAGCCTCCCATGAGCGCTCCACGGCGTCCCCGTGTTCGATTTCTCCAGGTTCCCCTTCATGGCGTCATCCCGGGTAGTCCGTCGCGAATCCGTATCGAGAAGTCGGCAGCTCGGTCCGCTGCCTGCGCGTGTTCGTTCACGCGCGAGCGCCGGCGCAGCTCTTCGAAGGGCACGGTCGTGTCGAGTCGGCCGAGGTCGTACACGTACTGCGGGACGTAGCCACTCAACAGCACCTTCCAGCTGAACGGTGGCGATCCGGGGTTCACGCGCGTGTGAAGAAGGATGTTCGTCGTGCAGTTCGTGGTGAGCGTGTTGTAGAAGGCCGGGTGGTCCTTCAGCTCGTTCATCTTCCGCACGTAGTCGAGGAACAGCCGTCTCACGTTTTCGAGCGGCACCTGCGCACGATAGACGTAGACGTCCTCCTTCGGCTCACGGTAGTTCGTCCGCACCCGGATCAGGTCACGCTCGTCGCCGACGACATAGATCAGCTCGTACTGCTTGAAGAAGCCGGCGATGGTGGAATACATCTCGCCGCGCTCCTTCCGCGTCTCGATCGAGACCGCGACGTAGCGGTCATGCGCGAAGCCGAAGCTCACCATGACGTGCGCGATCGCCTCGCCCATCCAGTAGCAGGCGATGAGGTCGGCAGACCGGAGATCGGGAAGCTCGAAGGTGGCGTCGTACCAGCCGGGGATGAAGTCAGTCTCGGTCCGGTAGTCGAAGTTCCGGATGTTGTGCAGCGTGATGCGCTCGCCGTCGCCATCGGCGTACGCGAGCCGCGAGACCTCGGGCTGCCAGTCGCGGTCGTTCGAGGGCGCGATCCGGAGCCACCAGCCCACCACCACGGCGAAGGCGACGAGAAACCCGACGAGGGTCCGAGATCGGCGTCGCAGCACCACGAAGGCGAGGGCGGTGCCCGCCGCGAAGGCGATCGCGAGCGTGGTTCGCAGCCGGGCGGAGGGTAGGTCCGAGTAGTCGATCGCGAGCGTGGCCCACGCGGTCATCACGACGACCGCGAGCGCGACGGGCATCGCCCCGGCGACCCGCCTCACGATCCCCTTGGGCGCCCGCGCGCGCCCTCCTCGATCCGCGAGAGCGCGGTCACCGGCAACTTCACTTGCGGCGCGGCGTCCCGGCCGGATCAGATTCCACCTCACGGCCCCGATCGGACGTTTGCTTGGATGGCATCCTGGAGATCGACGAGCGGCTGCTGGGTGATGCGGATCAAGCCTTGGCTCGGATCGGCGAGGTCGAAGATCAGGATGATCACCACGGCCACCAGCAACGGGAAGACGATGCTGCTGAACACCGAGCGCGCGCCGTCTGCGCCCGCGATATAGTTGCTCGTTACGCAGCCGAGCGAGGCAACGGTGAGGAGCAGGAGCCAGACGGTGCCCGGGATGCGGTCGCGCGCGGCGGCGAGACGCTCGGCCTCGGTGTCGATGGTCTCGTTGACCGTGATGACGAAGGTCGCGACGATGGGCGTTGGCGTCTCCTTTGCCACTGCCACCGCGTGCTGCCAGAGTTGACGCTGGATGTCGGCGCTCAGGCGCAGGCCCTCGGCGAGCTTCACGGGGTCAGCGGCCAGCGGTTGGAACGTGAGACGCGCCTCAACGTAGCGGCGGAGCAGGTCCTCGACGGGCGCTTGGTGCGCTTCCGGGAGCAGCGAGGCGCGTAGGAAAGTCGTGCCGATGGCGTTCGCTTCCTTCACCACGAGGTCGCGCCGGGCCTGGTAGCGGCTGACCGCCATCGCGAAGGTGAAGCCGAGCAGCAGACCCAGCAGGCCGAGCAGGGCGCCCTGGATGCCGCTTATCTCACCCTTCCGGGCCGTGTCCGTCGCCACGTACAAGCGCAGGCCGAGTCGAAAGCCGAGCTCCGCGAAGCCGACCAGCAGGACTGCCGGTAGCGCGAAGACCACCCATTGGCTTTGGAAGACGGAATCCAGGGGCTCGCTCATGGTCGCCGACGCACTGGAGGAACCGTGCAACTCACCTCGAGCCTAGCCGAGAGCTGCGGTGCGCGGCGGGAGTAGGCATCCATGACGAATACCTTCACCTGTCAGATACTTTCCCCGTTCGGTCGCTGGAGCGGACGAGATGTCGAGCCCGCCCCGGGTGTCCGATTCTGATGGGACTCCTCTAACGACCCCTCGAGCCGCTCGAACGCGATCGTTGCCGTGACGCCCTTTAGGCGCTTGCGCAACTCGCGGAGGTGGCGCCTCCCATTGTCGGGCAATGCCGGGAAGCCGCTCCGGTTGAGGCGGATCTCGCTCAGCGTTACGCGTCCCGCGACGCGATCGGCGGTGATGCGTGCCCCGCCCCAGATCACGCCGAAGACCTCGTCATCAGAGTCGGTGGTCCGCACCGTCACTGCGGCGCAGAACGCGAGCCGATCGCGTTTCCACGCATCGATGTGCGGTTGATAGACGACGACCACCGCATCCGAAAGCTCGATCTGCCATGGCCAGCCGTCCAGCGTTTCAGTGCGGGATGCGTGAGCCGCCGACGTCAGGACGGCGAGCAACCCGACGACGATGGTCTGGATCCGATGCCCGCTTTCCCGCCCGCGCCGCAGATCTCTGCTCGACGGCATCGGTCGATGAGTCGTGACCAGCAGCGCGGGCGGCATGACGCGCGGGCCTTCTACTGGGCGATGATCTCCACGCGCCGGCCCTCGGCGGTCGCGTTGTCGGCGGCCGGGTTGGTCTCTCCGAGGCCCCTCACCGTGATTTCTTCGGCGCAGGCGGCGGTGGCGGGGGCGCCAGAGGCGCAGGTGGTGGGGGAGGGGCCTCCTCGACCGGATCGCAAAGAACATGCCCGATGAGCGTGCCGATCGCGGCGCCGGCCAGCGAGCCGCCGGCCGCCGCACCAGCGATCTCGGCGTCGCTGGGCCAGCAACTGCCCCCATCGATTCACCGTCATCCCGTTCTTTTCCGCCGACCCCTAGATGCTTGGAGCGAAACTGCGCGTATCGGGATCCGAGATTCTTGCCCTTAGGCGCCAGGGCGCCTGCGGAGGGATCCCCGCGAAGGTTCCCACAATGGACCGGGTGCACTAAGTCCGTGACAAATCTCGGCTTACCGAGGCGAATTCAGCGGCCAAATGCCAGAGGGCCTGGGGCTGCCTTCGAGGCGCCTCGCGATGGCTCGGACTCCTTGTCCCGTGTCCGCGGCGTTGTCCCCGGGGGTCTTCCCTTAGCGGGGGTGACCCACACCTCCCAAGGCGTGGAATACCTACGTGGAACTACGCCAGTGATTACCTAAGTAGAATTACCGCCTGGACACCTTCGCATCGGCATGGCCTGTGACTTGGGGTGCGGGCAATGCATCCGGTAGGTCTGAGCCGGGCCGGCATCATTTCGCCCATCGTGGCCGTCCTCGATCGCGTCGGTGCGCCGGTCGGGAAGCTTCTCGCGAGAGCCAACATCCCCGCGTGGGCTCGCACCTACGCGGAGATGCTGATTCCGACATCGAGCGCCGCGCGCCTCCTTGCCGAGGGCGCACGCACACAGGGGATCGAGAACCTCGGACTCCTCGCAGGACGGGAGGCCCGGATCGAGAGCCTCGGTGTCTTCGGCCGCCTGATCCGCCGCTCGCAGACGGTCGGTGAGGCGCTCAGGGAGGTCGTCAGCGATCATCCGATGTTCAGTTCGAGTGGCCGGGTGTGGCTCCCTTCTCGCGGCGAACAGGTCGAGTTCTGCCACACGTTCACGAACAAGT
>Ga0134070_10000688_pt1 | contig 10159 bp, 8 predicted proteins | sample 15_taG_26_FD_94463 | JGI IMG/M metagenome (GOLD analysis project Ga0134070, IMG submission 94463) | Grasslands soil microbial communities from the Angelo Coastal Reserve, California, USA - 15_D_Rain_40cm_2_09082015 | ecosystem: Environmental > Terrestrial > Soil > Grasslands ...
GACCACCGTGACGGCGACGCCGCGGACCGCCAGGAAGTACGCCACCGACGCGCCCACCACGCCGGCGCCGCACACGGCGACGTGCCGCGGATTCGTCACCGCGCTGTTCGAGCGCCGGCTTTGCCGGCGCAACCGAATCCTGGGGGGAGGCAGGGAGGAGCACGCCTCAGGCGTGCGACGACCGTCGGAAGGGGGGCGAAGCCCCCCTCCGAGCTCAAACCTGCCAGTCCTGGTCCCACGTCGCGTCGGCGCCCACGCCCTCGCGCGCGACCGAGACGTCGAGCAGGTATGGACGGTTCTCCTTGGTGACCCGCTCCAGGCCGCGGCGCAGCGCCGTCTCCAGCTCCTTCACCTTGGTGACGGCCTCGCCCTCCACGCCCTGCGCGCGAGCCAGCCCGACGTAGTCGACCATCGGCGAGCCGAGCATGAGCCCCGGGTACTTGCCGTCACGCACCATCTTGCTGTCCGGCATGTCCTTCGCCCAGTTGTGGCGGACGATCTGGTAGCTCTCGTTGTTCGACACGACGATGAGCATCGCGGTGTTGTAGCGCGCCATGGTCCAGAACCCCATCGCGCTGTAGCCGAGCGCGCCGTCGCCGAGGTGCAGCACGACGGGCCGCTCGCGGCCGACGGCGATCTTGGCGCCGATGGCGGCGCCCACACCGAAGCCGAGCGAGCCGCCGCCGCTGCGCGTCCACGTCATGCCGCCGTGGCCGAACGGCAGCAGCGCCGTCCGCGCCGTCGAGCTCTCCTGCACCATCACCGTGTCGCGCGGCAGCACGTCGGCCAGATGCGCCTCCAGCACGGCGGGATGGACGACGGCGTCGTGCTCGTGCTCGCGCACCAGCGTCTCCTCGCGCTCGATCAGCGTCCTGGCGTAGGCGCGCACCTTGTCGCGCCGCTTCGCCCAGCCCGCCACCGCGTCCGAGCCATGCATGCGGGTGAGCGTCTCGAGAAGCGCCTGCAGCGTGCCCTTCACCTCGCACTGGGCGGCGACGTCGAGCGGATAGTGGCGGCCCATGAGCACGGGATTCGGACCGATCTGCATCACCGAGGGCTCGGCGACGGGGCCGTGCACGCCCTGGCAGCCGACGAGGAAGAGCAGGTCCGGCTTCAGCCCCGTCGTCTTCACGAAGTCGTTGGAGACCGGATACATGCCGCAGTACAGCGGGTGCCGGTTGGGGAAGTTGACGAAGATCTGCCGGGAGGGGAACACGGGCGCGTGCAGCAGCTCGGCCAGACGCACGGCCTCGGCCTGCGCGCCGCCGCGCCAGACGTCGTCGCCGAACATCAAGACCGGGCACTGCGCGGCGCCGAGCCGGCGCGCGATGGCATCGAGCGTCTGCGGTCGCGCCGGCGACGGCGGCTCGATCCGGTAGCCCGCGCCCTCGCCGATCTCCGCCTCGAGCCCCTCGCGGTTCAACAGCTGCGCGCTGATCGAGAGATACACCGGGCCGGTGGGCGGCGTGGTCGCCTCGCGGAGCGCCCGCGCGGTGGCCACGGGGATGGCGATCGGGTTCGCCACGACCGAATAGGCCGCCCGCGCATCCTTGGTGATCGGGCGCATCGACTCCGCCTGGCTCAGCCCGGGATACGGCGCCAGGCCGCGATAGTCCTGGAGCTCGGACGCCCAGTCGCCGGCGATGACCAGCAGCGAGGAGCCCGCGTTCTGGGCGTTGAAGAGCTGGCCGGCGAGCTGATAGGAACCGCCCATCACGTGCGCGATGACGACGCCGACCTTGCCGCTGAGGCGGTGGTAGCCGTCGGCCATCGCCGCCACGAGCCCCTCGTGCTTGCCGACCACGAGCCGATGCTCCTCGCTCTCGGCGAGCGCCGCGAAGATCCCGGTCTCCGCGGAGCCGGGATTCGTGAAGAGGTACTCGACCCCCGCGTCCTTCAGGGTCTGGAGCAGCAGCATGCCGCCGGTGCCGGTAATGGTCTTGCGCATGGTCACCTCGCTGCCGGGTAGTATAAAGGCCCATGCCAGTCGGCGTGACCCCGCTCGCTCCGCGCTTCGCGGCCCGGGTCGACGGCGTGGAGGAGCACTCCGTCGCCGCTAGTCGCTGAGCCAGACCGTATCGAGCTGCTGATTCAGGAAGTGGCTCGGGCTGATCGTCCAGCCCCGCACCTTCGCCAGGTGCGGCACGATCCGGTGCCACTGGAAGCCCATGATGAAGTGCACTTCCTCGTCGTAGAGCCGCTTCTCGTACTGGCGCAGGAGTCGGCGCCGCTCCTCGGAATCGAGCGTGCGCGACTGCCGGGAGTACAGGTCGTCCATCACGGTGTCCTTGTGCTTGCCGTAGTTCACCGGCGACGTCGTGAGGAACCAGTGGATGTCGAGATCCGGCTCGACGATCGTGTTGCACGGCGCCGTGACCGCGACTTCGAAATCACCGCTCCTCAGCGCCCCGAACCAGGACGACGTCTCCACGGCATTGTGCTTGACGGTGATGCCGATCTGCCGCCACTGGTCGATGAGCCAGATGCCGAACGGCTCGTAGGGCTGCGGCACCGCGCGATTGAGCAGCGTGAAGGACAGGTTCTCGACGCCCGCCTCCTTCAGCAGCCGCCGCGCCTCGGCGCGCGCGGCGTTGATGTCACGCCCGTAGCCGGCCAGCTTCTCCAGCTCGGCGGGCGGCGTCGCCCACTGGGTGCCGGGCACCTGGATGCCGGCCACCTCCTTGATCAGCGCGATGCGCGACAGCGCCTTGGAGCCCTCCCAGCGGTCCAGCGCGAGCGAGAGCGCCCGGCGCACGCGCTTGTCGTCGTACGGTTTCTTCTGCTCGTTGGGCGTCACTCCGATCGAGCAGTTCCACGCGCTTTCCTGCACGGTGATCTTGCTGCCGAGCGCGTTGACGAGGCTGTCGCGGTCAGCCGGGGTGAAGCTGCGGAACTGGATCATGGCGCGCTCGCCCCGGACGGCCGCCACCTGCGCCGAGGCGCTCGGAATGAAGATGGCGCGGAAGCCGTCGAGGTAGGGCTTGCCCTTGTCCCAGTAATCCGGATTCCTCTTGCCGACCCAGTGCGAGCCACGCACGTATTCCACGAACTTGAACGGGCCCGTGCCCATCACGTTCGTCTTGTACCAGTTCGGATCCTTGGCCAGGATGTCGGCCTTGTAGATCCAGTTCCACGGTTGCGCGAGGTTCGTCAGGAACGAGGCTTCGGGGTGCTTGAGGCGGAAGACGACCGTGTCCGGCGCCGGCGCCTGCACCGACTGCACCGCGCCGTAGGTGGCTTGACGGCTCGACACCACGGCGGCCGGCGGGAAGATGATGTGGTCGTAGGAGGCCTTCACGTCCGCCGACGTCATCACGCTGCCGTCGTGGAACTTCACGCCCTTGCGGACCTTGAACGTGTAGATGCGGCGATCGGGCGAGATCGTCCACGACTCGGCGAGGTCGCCGACGAGCTTGGTACCGGTGCGGTCGGTGGGGTCCACGCGCATCAGCGTGTTGTACTGCGGCGCGCCCGGGTGCAGCATCGCGAAGGTCTCTTCCTGGTGGGCGTCGAAGCTCGGGGGCTCGGCGGCGACGACGAAGACCAGCTCGCCGCCGCGGCGGGGCGTCTCCTGGGCGGCAGCGGGCGTGACCAGCAGCGAGACGAGGGCGAGCGCGGTCAGGAACGTTTTCATGGCCGGCATTATACTGGCGCCCATGAAAACGATCGTCGCGCTCCCCGGTGAAGGCATCGGCGTCGAGGTGGTCGAGGCCACGTGCGCGCTCCTGAGCGGCGCCGGCATGCCCGTGAAGATCGTGACGCCGCCGCAGATCTCGGCGCCGGGCTCGCCGGTGCCCGAGGACACGCAGCGCGCGTGCCGAGAGGCGGACGCCGTGCTCTTCGGCGCCGCGGGCCCGGCGACGACGCGGGTGGTCGGCTGGCTCCGCTGGGAGATGGACGCGTGGGCCGGCGTGCGGCCCGCGAAGTTCTACCCGGGCATGCGCTCGCCGCTCGCCGACCCCGACGGCATCGACCTCGTCGTCATCCGCGAGAACTCCGAGGGCATGTATCCCGGCCGCGAGGGCGATATCGCAGAGCTGGCACGCGCGCTACCGACCGTGCGCGATCGCTTCGGGCGCGGCCTGGACCGCTACAAGGACGGGCGCTTCGCCGTCAAGGTGGTGACGCGCGACGGCGCCGCGCGGATCGCGCGCTTCGCGTGCGAGCTGGCCCGCCGGCGCAAAGCGCGCGGCCACGCCGGCAAAGTCACCTGCGTGACGAAGTCCAACGTGCTGCCGCAGACCGACGGGCTGTTCCACGCGATCGTCGAAGAGACCGTCGCCACGTATCCCGATCTCGCGTTCGAGCACTTCCACGTGGACGACGCCGCGCGGCGGATCATCCGTTTTCCGAAGACCATGGACGTCGTCGTGTGCATGAACCAGTACGCCGATATCCTGTCCGACGTCGCGGGCGAGGTCGCCGGTGGCCTCGGCGTCGCGCCCTCGGCCAACTTCGGCGACGGACGCTGGGCGTACTTCGAGTCGGTGCACGGCTCCGCGCCGGACATCGCGGGCCGCGGCATCGCGAATCCGACCGGCACGCTGCTGTCCGCCGCGCTCATGCTCGAGCACCTCGGGCTCGCCGCCGAGGCCGAGCGCCTGCAGGCGGCCGTCGCACGGGTCTATCGCGACGGCAAGGCGCTCACGCCCGACCAGCGCGGGACCGCGACGACGAAGGAGATGGCGGGCGCGGTGCTCGCCGCCTACCGTGACTCCTGACCGCGCCGCGCCGAGGATCGCCGGCGCCATCCAGTCCAGGGGGAGGCATCGGAGGGGGCCGTCGCGCCGGAGGCGCGCCTGTGAGACGCCCCCTCCGACTTCCCTCAAGCCTTCCGCGCGCTGAGCCGGCTCATTCGTCGCGCGGCTCCTCGCGGAGGAACCGCCCGGAGCGCAGCTCTGCGAGCGTCTGCTCGATCTCGGCGCGCGTGTTCATGACGAACGGCCCGTACCGCGCGATCGGCTCGTGCAGCGGCCGGGCGGCCGCGAGCAAGAAGCGACCGCCCTCGTCACCGGCGTCGGCCTCCACGAGGTCGCCGTCACCGAAGACGACGAGGGCCGGCGCGCGCACGACCTTGCGCTCGGGTCCGAACCGGACCGCGCCCGCGTCGACGTAGGCGAACGCCGTGTGGCCCCGCGGCACGACGTCGCGGAACGTGGTGCGCGGAGCGAGCACGACGTCGACGAACTTCGGCGCGACGGCCAGGCCGCTGACCGGCCCCGTGAGGCGGCCGTCCATCGCCTCGCCCGCGATCACCCGCACCTCGGCTCCGCCGTCCGTCGTCGCCGGCGGCAGGCCGTCCGCCTGGAGGTCGCGATACTTCGGGCGGCTCATCTTTTCTCGCGCCGGCAGGTTGAGCCAGAGCTGCAGGCCGGCGATCCCCTCCGGCCGCACCTGCGGCATCTCCTCGTGCATGATCCCGCTGCCCGAGGTCATCCACTGGATGTCACCGGCGCCGATCGCTCCGCGATGGCCCAGCGAGTCGCCGTGCCGCACCTCCCCTTTCCGGACGAGCGTCACCGTCTCGATGCCCCGATGGGGATGGTACGGGAAGCCCGCCTCGTAGTCGGCCGGGCTGACCGACTCGAAGTGGTCGAGGAGCAGGAACGGGTCGAGGTGGTCGAGTCGACGGGTGCCGATGCTCCGGCGGAGGTGGACCCCGGCGCCTTCGACGACGGGCTCGGGCGTGATGACGTCGGCGACCGGGCGCGCTGACTGGCTCATGGGCTGGCTCCTTTTCCGGGCAATTACTTTGATATCGAATGATTTGATGTAGGATGGATGGCGAGGGATTCACGGGCCGGAGGGACGGGATGGGGACGCACTACCGCGGGCGGGCGGCCGAAGTCCGGGCCCTCGACACGTACATCAAGCTGACGCGGGCCACCAGCTCGGTGGGTGTCCGGCTGAGCCGAGGACTGGCGGAGGCCGGGCTGACGCCGACCCAGCTCGGCGTCCTGGAGGCGCTGCTGCATCTCGGACCGCTCGGGCAGCGCGTCCTCGGCGGCAAGCTGCTGATGAGCGGTGGCAACATCACGACCGTCGTCGACAACCTCGAGCGTCGGCGTCTGGTGCGCCGCGAACGGCGCGGTGACGATCGCCGTCACGTGACAGTCCACCTCACCTCCGAGGGCCGCCGCCTCATCTCCCGAGTCTTTCCCGGCCACGTGGCGGCCATCGTCGAGGCGTTCTCCGCGCTCACCCCCGCCGAGCAGGAGCAGCTCGGCCGGCTCGCGAAGAAGCTGGGCCGCAGCGTCAGCCGACCTGGTAGCGCTTGAGCGCCGCCTGGTCGAAGGCGAGGCCGAGCCCCGGCTTCGTCGGCACCACGAGGTGGCCATTCTCGAGCGTCGGCGTCTCTTCGTAGAGCCGCACCGTCCACGGCATGTACTCCACGGTGAGCCCGTTGGGGATCGCCGCGATCAGGTGCACGTGCAGCTCGGGCACGAGGTGGCTCACCACCGGCAGGTTGAACGCCTCCGCCATGCCCGCCACCTTCATCCACTGCGTGATGCCGCCGACGCGCAGCAGGTCGATCATCACGATGTCGATCGAGCGCGCCTGCAGCATGTGGCGGAAGGGCACGATGCCGTAGTGGTACTCGCCGGCGGCGATCGGCGTCGCGAGGTTGTCGGCGATGCGCGCGAGACCGGAGAAGTCGTCGTGCGCGGTGGGGTCCTCCAGCCAGAAGAGATGGTAGGGCTCGACGCGGCGGCCCACCTCGATCGCCTGGTTCACGCTCCAGAGCTGGTTGATGTCGCACATCAGGTCGACGTCGGGGCCGATCGCCTCGCGCATCACGCGGACGCGCTCGACCGAGGCGGCCACCGTCGGCTCGCTGCCGCACTGCATCTTCATCTGGCGGAAGCCCATCGTCACCAGCCGCGGTCCGGCCTCGGCCAGGTACTTGACCGGGTGCGCGCGCAGGAGCGCGCCGCTCGCGTAGGTCGGCACGCGCTCACGCAGCCCGCCGAGCAGCGCGGCAACCGAGCGGCCGAGGGCTTTGCCCTTGAGGTCCCAGCACGCGATGTCGATCGCGGAGAGGGCGAGCGTGAAGATGCCGCCGGGGCCCGAGCTGCCGGCCGCGCGCCGCGCCTTGGCGGCGATGGCCTCGGTCTCGGCGGGATCGTCGCCGATCAGAAGTCCGGCGAGCCCCTCCACCGCCGCCCGGAGGGCCGGGGTGAGGGCGCCGCCGAAGAACGTGAGGCCGATGCCCGTGAGGCCCTGGTCGGTGCCCAGCTCCAGCGTGACGAACTCGCGCGTGTCGGTGGGCGCCGGGAGCCCCACCACGAGCGGGTTGTCGGCGGGCGTCCTGAGGATCCGCGTGGTGACGTGGGTGATTTTCATCTCGGGGCCTCCCGGGCGTATGCTACACCGCACTCGCGAGGGAGGCCGGATGGCAGACTACCTGCTCACCGAGAAGGCGGACGGCGTCGCGATCCTCACCCTGAACCGGCCGAACCAGCTCAACGCGCTCAACCGCCAGCTCTCGGCGGAATTGCACGAGGCGGTCACGCGCGCGGTCGCCGACGACGACGTCGGCTGCATCGTCATCACCGGCGCCGGGCAGAAGGCGTTCTCCGCGGGCGGCGACATCCACGAGCAGCGCGAGGACGACAAGAAGTACACGCAGGCGGAGCTGGATGCGCTCGGGGCCGAGCGCGCCCGCGGCTTCTACGAGATCGGCGCCTGCGCCAAGCCGACCATCGGGATGATCAACGGCCTCGCTTACGGCGGCGCCGGCGTGCTGGCCTCGTCGCTCGACATGCGCGTGGGCTGCGAGCACGCGTCGTTCCGCTTCCTGGCCGCCGCGTACGGCCGCATCAACACCACGTGGACGCTGCCCAACCAGGTCGGCTGGCCCATCGCGAAGGAGCTGCTGTTCTCCGGCCGGGAGGTGTCGGCTCCGGAGGCGCAGCGCATCGGCCTGCTCAACCACCTGGTGCCGTGCGCCGAGCTCCGCGACAAGACGCTGTGGCTGGCCATGATGATCGCCAAGAACCGCCGACCGTCGGTGATGGGCGTCAAGGCCCTGCTGCTGCAGGGCATGGGACGCGATCTCGAGCAGCAGTGGAAGAACGAGCGCGACTACACGACCAACGTCGCGCGCCCGGCGAAGGCCGAGGACGCCTTCCCGGACTTCATCGCTCGCAAGGGACGCTCGAAGGACTGAACCGGAAAGGACAGCCATGGCGACGATCACGGGCTCCGAGGTGCTGGCGACGGCGCTCCGCACGCAGGGCGTCGACACGATGTTCTACCTGATGGGCGGGCCGATGCTCGAGACGGAGGCCGCGTGCATCCAGCTCGGCATCCGGGCCATCGACCACCGGCACGAGCAGGCCGCCTCCTTCGCCGCCCACGCTTACACGCGCGTGATGCGGCGCCCCGGCGTCTGCATGGGCTGCTCGGGTCCCGGCGCCACCAATCTCTTGACCGGCGTCGCGACCGCGTTCACCGACTGCGCCCCGCTCGTGGCCATCGGCGGCTCGAGCCCGCGCGTGTACCTGGGCATGGAGGCGTTTCAGGAGATTGACCAGCTGGCGGTGTTCAAGCCCGTCACCAAGTGGGCGGAGCGGATCTACGACGCCAAGCGCATCCCCGACGTGGTCGCCACCGCCTTCCGCCAGGCGACGAGCGGGCGGCCGGGCCCCGTGTACATCGACATGCCCGGCGACGTCCTCGGCGAGAAGGTCGAGGAGGACGCCGTCAAGTACGCGCCGGCGTGGAAGCCGGCGCCGCGCACGCTCGGTGATCCCGCGGCGGTGAAGGAAGCGATCGCGCTCCTGGCGAAGGCCGAGCGGCCGATGCTCATCGCGGGCAGCGGCGTGTGGTGGTCGGACGGCGCCGCCGCGCTGCAGGCCTTCGTCGAGGCCACGGGCATCCCGTTCTACACGAAGCCGATCTCGCGCGGCCTCATCCCCGAGGACCACGCGCTCTCGTTCCTGAACGCGCGCAGCAAGGCGTTCACCGAGGCCGACGTCGTCCTCGCCGTCGGCACCCGCTTCGACTGGATGATCCAGTTCGGACGGCCGCCGCGCTTCGCGGCCGACCTCAAGGTCATCCACGTCGACGTGAACCCCACCCAGCTCGGCCACAACCGCGCGGTGGACGTGCCGATCGTCGGCGACGCCCGCGCCGTCCTCGCGCAGCTCCACGCCGAGGCGCAGGGCAAGATCAATCCCAAGACGTACGCGAGCTGGACGGGCAAGCTGCGCACGCTCGACGCCGAGAAGGGCTCGGAGCAGGACAAGGCGATGAGCAGCGACGAGCTGCCCATCCACCCGCTGCGCCTCTGCAAGGAGGTGCGCGACTTCCTCAAGCGCGACGCGATCCTCGTCGTGGACGGCCAGGAGATCCTCAACTACGGCCGCCAGGCGATTCCGACCTACATGCCCGGCCACCGGCTCAACTCGGGGGCGTTCGGCACGATGGGCGTCGGCCTGCCCTACGGCGTGGGCGCCAAGGTCGCCAGGCCCGACAAGCAGGTGCTGGTGCTGCACGGCGACGGCTCGTTCGGCATCAACGCCATGGACATCGACACGGCGGTCCGCCACCGGATCCCGGTCGTGTGTGTCATCAGCAACAACGGCGGCTGGACGGCGGACACGCCGTGGACCCGGCCGCTGCCCAAGCCCGGCCGCAACCTCGGCCACACCCGCTACGACCGCATGGCCATGGACCTGGGCGCGCACGGCGAGTTCGTCGAGAAGCCGCACGACATCCGGCCCGCGCTCGAGCGGGCGTTCGCGTCGGGCAAGCCCGCCATCGTCAACGTGATCACCGACCACAAGGCGCGCGCGCAGACGGTGCGGTTCTCGGCGTACACGACGTAGGCGGGGGCGGCCCCGCGGCGCGCGAGACGCGGCGCGGGGCGGCCCCCGCGAGACCCGTGTTTCGGGTATGGCGTCGGCTCCGGCTGCGAATCGGTGCTCGTCGGCAGGCGAAGCGTCGTGTCGATTTGTGTGGTCGAGCGGGGGCCGCCCCGCGCCGCGTCTCGCGCGGCCGACGCCGCGCCAAGGAGAGAACCATGACACCGTACCGTGCCGCGCTCGCCCTGTTCGTCCTGCTGCTCCTGCCCGCCCTCGCCGGCGCCGCGCCCGAGGGGAAGATCGTCATCGCCCAGGGCGTCGACCCGACCACTCTCGACCCGCAATGGCAC
>Ga0134070_10000701_pt1 | contig 10026 bp, 8 predicted proteins | sample 15_taG_26_FD_94463 | JGI IMG/M metagenome (GOLD analysis project Ga0134070, IMG submission 94463) | Grasslands soil microbial communities from the Angelo Coastal Reserve, California, USA - 15_D_Rain_40cm_2_09082015 | ecosystem: Environmental > Terrestrial > Soil > Grasslands ...
ACGATCGGCATGAAGACCGCGAGGAGCGCCAGCGACCTGATGGACGATTCGAACAGCCCGATGACCGACGCCGCGAGCACGGCCGTGCCGAGGTTGATCAGCCGCCACACGAGCCGCTTCGTGAAGACGGCTTCGGGGGGATCGAGGACGGTCTCGTCACCGGCGACACCACCCAGGCGCTGGATGTCCTCGGTCGCCTCCTCGTGGATGATGTCGATGACGTCGTCGACGCCGATGGCGCCGAGTAGCCGGCGGCTGGCGTCGACGACCGGCACCTGGACGAGGTCATAGCGCTCCACCAGCCGGGCCACTTCCTCCTGATCCGTGTCGACGGCCACGCTCTCCACGTCCGCGTTGCGGATGGCGTGAATGGGCGTCCGTGGATCGGCGGTGAGCAATCGGTGGAGCGGCACGAAACCCACCAGGTGATCGTGGTCGTCGACGACGTAGACGTAGAACGCGTCGTCGCCCGACTTCGACTTGCGGATGTGCTCGATGGCCTGGGCCACGGTGGCGGCTTCGTGGACCGCCACGACGTTCGGCGACATCAGGCGACCGGCGGTGCCCTCGCGGTACTCGAGGAGCTCCTGCACCTCCTCGGACTTCTCCTCGGCCATGAGGTCGAGGATCTTTTCCGCCTCTTCCTTGGGAAGCTCCTCCACGACCTCGACGACGTCGTCGGCCGGCATCTGGTCGAGGACGCGCGAGACTTCTTGCTCGTCGAGGGCGCGTAGCAGCTCGCGCTGGGTGGGATCGTCGAGCTCGGAGAGGACCTCGCCCGCGTGCTGCGACGACAGCAATCTGAAGAGGCGGACCTGATCGGGCAGCGGGAGCTCGCGCAGGACCGACGAGATGTCGGCAGCGTGGGCATTCTCGAGGAGCCCGGCCAGGCGCTCGTCGCGCCCGCCGCCGAGCAGCTCCTTGACCGAGTCGGTCAGGCGTTCGGTCTCGCTCACGCGCCTGCCCGGCCTCGTCCGCCGCGCAGCGCGCGCAGGAACCGCGCGCTCACGGTCGCCGCCACGTCACCGGCGGGCCAGTCACGCTGCTGGATGACTGCCTTGGCCATGGCGCGGTGGCCGCCGGCCCGGCCCAGATCGGCGAAGGCCTGGCGCACGACGTCGCCGGCCGCGCGCTCGTGGCCGGAGTTGCGCACCGAGATGTGGAGCTCGCCCTCGATCTCTCCCGAGACCACCGTCCATTCCGCGCCTTCGACCTGCAGCAGCAGATCGGCGAACTGAGCGGCCAGCTCGCGGTAGGGCATCGGGCCGACGTGGGTGAACATGACGCCATCCACGAGGCGGCGCCGCGTGATGGCCTCGGCCAGGAGATCGAGCACGGCTGGTGGCAGCTCCGGCCGCTCGATGCGTCGCAGCGCGCCGTGATTGGCGAGCCCGTGCAGGAATGCGAAGGCGTCCATGTCGGCGCGCGTGGCGCCGCGCTCGAGGGCCAGCGTGTCGGCCTTGATGCCGTAGAGCAGCGCCGTGGCCAGTCGCGGGCTGACCTTGACGTCGACCGCGCGCAGGTACTCGGTCAGGATCGTCGAGGTCGCGCCATACGAGGGGCGCACGTCCCTGAGTCGCGCTCGCACGGGCGCTTCCGTCGGGTGATGGTCGATCACGAGGTCGATCTCGCCGAGCGGCTCTTCGAAGAAGGCCGGCTGGGCGTCGACCATGGCGACGCGGTCGTACTCGCGCACCGCGCTCACCGTGAGTCGGTCGACGTCGATGTCGAGGATGCGTGTCATGGCCCGGTTCTCGGGCCGGCCGACGGTGCCGAAGGTGCCGATGGTGGCGCCACCGCGGGTGCGGCCGAGCACGATCTTCAGGGCGAGCGCCGAGGCGATGGCGTCGGGGTCGGGATCGTCCTGGATCATGATGAGGACCCGCTCCGCGCGCTCGAAGTGTGCGCGAACTCGCTCCACGCGAGCACGTGTGAGCGCGCGCGCGAGTACCGGTTCCACGACCAGCTCGGCCAGCGCAGCGGGGGAGAGCAACGTCACGTCGCCGGGCGAGGGATCGTCCTCGTCGGCGACGACGACCACGGGCGCGCCCGGCGCCGCGCGACGAAGCGCGGCCAGGACACGCCCCCGGCGGGCCCTCGGCACCGCCACCACCGCGGCTTCCTGGCCCGAGACGAACGCCCGGCGATAGACGCGCTCGGCCGACGGATCACCGGCCACGGCCACGCCCCCGCCTCGCGAGATCCGGGCCGCCAGCGCGGGGCGCGGCACGACGTAGACCGGACGCTCGCCGCCCAGGGGCGTCGGCCCGAGCATGCGCCACAGGAGGTCATCGTCGGCCACCAGCACGTATCGCATCGTCACCTGAAGTATGGACCGCCGTCCACGATGGGCAACGGTTTTATCACATCGCCGCCCGTGCCCGCCGGTAGGCGGGCGTGGCCTGCAGCCGCCGGCGCAACGCCACGTCGACGCGTTGCGGGCCGGTGATCGCGTGCGGATCGAGCAAGCGGCCGAGCGATGCGCGATCGACGAGGCCACGAGCCGCGACGACGTCGCGGAAGGAACGTCCCGACGCCAGCGCTTCTTTGACGAGTTCGGCGGTCACCTCGTATCCGAGGTAGGGCGACAGCGCCGTCGCTTCGATCAGGCTGCCCTGCACGAGGGCGGCGACCCGCGCGCGGTTCACCCGCACGCCTTCCACGCACTTCGTGCGGAGTAATCGAAGGGCTCGCGTCAGGAGCTCGAAGGCCAGGGCCAGGTCGTCGGCCACGAGCGGCGTCATGACGTTGAGCTCGAGTTCGCCCGCGGCGGCGGCGAGTGCGATGGCGTGATCGTAGCCGCATACCTGGTAGCACGCCATCTGCACGGCCTCGGGCACCGAGGGATTGACCTTTCCCGGCATGATCGACGACCCGGGCTCGACCTCGGGGAGACTCAGCTCGCCGAAGCCGGTGTGAGGCCCGGAGGCGAGGAGCCGCAGGTCCGCGCAGATCTTGGCAACGTCGACCGCGACGCCGCGCAGCGCTGCCGAGCAGGCGAGCAGGGGACGGAGACTCCACGTCGTCGTCACGGTGCTTGTCGCGGGAGTGAGGCGCTGCCCGACCAGACGCGAGAGCTCGCGCACCACCCGCGAGCGAAAGCGCGGATGCGCGGTGAGCCCGGTGCCGACGGCCGTGCCGCCGATCCCGATGACGTGGAGAGCCCGCGTCGCGACGTCGACCGCCTCGGCCGCCTCGCGGACGGCCTGGGCCCATCCGGTGAAGACCTGACCGTATGTGATCGGCACCGCATCTTGAAGATGCGTGCGTCCCGGCTTCACGACGCGACGCTCGCGGACAGCCAGGCGCCGCAGCGCGGCTTCGAGCCGTCGCAGCTCGGCAACCAGAGAAGCCGTGAGCTCGAGCGCCATGAGGCGAATGGCGGTCGGCGTCACGTCGTTCGAGGATTGACCGAGGTTCACGTGATTGTTCGGATGGATGGGCGAGTAGCGCCCGCGGCGGCCACCGAGTCGCTCGTTGGCGAGATTGGCGATGACCTCGTTGACGTTCATATGGATCGGCGTGCCCGCGCCGGCGTGGAGGCTGTCGAGGACGGCGACGTCGGGAATGCGGCCGGCGGCGACGCGATCGGCGGCGGCCTCGATGGCCCGCGCCGATCGACGCGGCAGGACGCCGAGCGCGGCGTTGGCGCGCGCGGCCGCCTTCTTGACGAGGGCGTACGCGCGGATGAGCGCCGGATGCGGCGGGCGGCCGGTGAGCTGGAAGGTCTCGCGCGCCCGCTGCGTGAAGATCCCGTAGAGCGCGCGCGAGGGAACGGCCTTCGCGCCGAGGCTGTCACGCTCTCGGCGCATCGCAGGCCGTGGACGCTACGCCGCGAGGTCTTCGGTGTCGCGGACCTGGAAGCGGTGCCGGTCGGGAGCCCCGGCGATCAAGCGCGGGCGCTTGCGGTATCGGCCGAAGTACCACGCCTCGAAACACTCGCGGTGATACGTCCCACTCGACGCGACCACCTGCGGGGCAAAGCGGGCGACCAGCATGAAGCACCGGCCGCATGCCGGCGCACCCTTCATGTCGATGTCGATCACGTTCTGCTCGTCCATGGCTCCTTCGATCCCTTCCCGGCCGGGGACCATCGCCCCGATCGCAGTTGAGGAACGAGAAGGCAAGCGCGATGCCACGTTCGAGTCCGTTGAATTTCAACGATTTGGCCGACCTCGGGAGAGCGCGTGAAGTTTTTACCTGCGCAAGCCTTACATCAGCTTGGGCCAGGTGCTGCCGTGACGCCCGGGCGGTCGCCGCGCGGGATCCGCGTGAGCTCGCTCATCAGCATGCCCGCCCACCGGAAGATGTTCTGTTCGCGCACGTGGGCGCGCATGTGCGACATGCGGTCGCGGCGCTCAGCCGGCGCCATCTCGATCGCCCGGTGAATGGCCTCCGCGGTGCCCTCGATGTCGTAGGGATTCACGAGCAGGGCGTCGCGAAGCTCGCGCGAGGCGCCGGTGAAGCGGCTCAGGATCAGGACGGCATCGTCGTCGTCGCGCGCGGCGATGAACTCCTTGGCCACCAGGTTCATGCCGTCGTGCAGCGAGCTCACCACGCAGAACTGGGCGGCCCGGTACCAGGCGCGGATCTCCCGATGCTCGTGGTGGCGTTCGTGGTAGACGATCGGTTGCCAGCCCCACTCACCGATCTCGTCGTTGATGCGCCGGACGATCTCGTGGATCTCCTCCTGGAGTTGCTGGTAGCGCGGGATGCGGCTCCGGCTCGGCGACGCGAGCTGCACGAAGACCACGCGCCGCCGGTACTCCGGCCAGCGCTCGAAGAAGCGGCGGAGGGCGCGGAAGCGCTCGGGCAGTCCCTTCGTGTAGTCGATGCGCTCGACGCCGATGCCGAGGAACTCCACGGGAGTCTCGAGCATGGCCGGGGGATCATCGACGGCCGGCGCACGCTCCTCCGGCTCGGCCGCGACGCTGATCGGAAACGGCAGGACGTGCGTGGTGTGGTGCCCGCGCACGACCGCGAAGTCGTCCCACTCCACCCGGCCCTCGATGGTGCGCTCGACCGTCTCCAGGAAATTGTTGCAGTGGAACTGCGTGTGGAACCCGATGAGATCGGCGCCGAGCATCCCGAGCAGGATCTCCTCCTGCCACGGGCAAATGCCGAACGCCTCGAAGTTCGGCCACGGGATGTGCCAGAAGAGCGCAACGCGAGCATCCGGCCGCTCGCGCTTGATGTACCGCGACGCCAGCGCGAAGTGATAGTCCTGCACGAGCACGACGGGCGACTCGACCCGCTCCATCTCCTCCAGGACCGTCGCGGCGAACTTCTCGTTGACGGCCCGGTAGTGCGCCCAGTCGGCGGCCCGGAACTGCGGGCGCTCGTGCACGATGTGGCAGAGCGGCCACAGGCCCTCGTTGGCGAAGCCGTAGTAGTAGCCGGCCTCCTCGTCGGGCTCGAGCCAGACGCGGCGCAACGTGTAGGCCGGATCGTCCGCGGGCAGGCCGATGCGCTCGCCGACGATCCGATCGGCATCGCCGCTGCCGTGGGCCACCCAGACGCCGCCACACGCGAACATGATCGGCGCCATCGCGGTGACGAGGCCGCTGGCGGGCTGCAGTTCGCGGATGGCCGCGCCGTCGCGCACGTGGCTCACCGGCTCGCGGTTCGAGAGCACGAAGATCGGGCTGGCGCCGAAGCGCATCTGGACGAACTGCTTGAGGCGTTCCTCGGTCCAGACGCTCTCACCACGCAAGCGCAGCCGCGCCTCGCGCTCGGCGGCCGCGCGCACGCGGGTCAGCGTGCGGGCGAGCCCGGTGACCTCGCCGGCCAGCGGACCGAAGAGGCTGGCGTCGGCGTCGGACGGCGGCGCCACCGGCTGTCCCGTCTTGAGCTGCTTCGTCCACTCGGCCATGCGGGCGATGGGCCGCGTGACGGTCCATCGCACGAGCACCCACGTGATGCCGGTGAGCAGGAGGATCAGGACGCCGAGGCGGACGGCGGTCCGTTGCCAGAGCGCGAGCTCGTGCGTCTCGACGCCTTCGGCGTCGAGCAAGACCGCGATGGCGCCCACGACGCGCTCGTCGCGCTCGAGCGGCATCACCTGGACGAGCGTCGGCCGCATGCCGACGCGCACGAGCTGGCGCACGGGCGCTGCCGTGCGAATGGCCTCGGAGACGAGCGGAGCGACCGGTCCCAGAGCTCCGCGGATCTCGGGTGCGGCATTGAGCACGCCGCCCAGCTCGTCGTAGATCGCCACCGTGCGGTCGGTGAGGTTGAAGCGCTTGGCGATGCGATCGAGGGCGGGCTTGGCTGCCGGTCCGCGGCCCGCCACGCGCTCGGTGGCTTCCCGCACGGCGTCGGCGGTGAGCACGGCGCGCCGCACGAGATCGTCTTCCAGACGTGTCCGCTCTTCGCGGATCTCCAGGTAGGCGAAGCTACCGGTGACGACCAGCGTCGCCAGCCAGATGCCGGCCAGCAACCGAAGGAGCAGGCGCATGGTTCAGCGCGCTCTCGCTACTCCGGCGTCACGCCCCGTACTTCGTCAGGCGTAGCGCATTGGCCATGACGAGAGGCATCAGGTGCTGTGCCGGCATCACGCCGAGCGTTCCGGCGGCGCACGCCCGCTCGCTGAAGGCCTTGACCGGATCGGCGCCGCAGTAGCGGGACCAGAGCAGGACGGGTACCGGCTGCCAGCCGTGACTGGCCAGCACGGAGGGGCTCGCGTGATCGCCACTGACGACGATCACGTCGGGGCCGAGCGCGCGAATCTCGGAGACGAACGCGTCGAAGCGCTCGAGCGCCGACACCTTCGCGTCGAAGTCGCCGTCCTCGCCGGCCTTGTCGGTGTCCTTGTAATGGACGAAGAAGTAGTCGTAACCCTCCCAGTGCTGGCGGAGCGTCGCCACCTCGTCGGCGAATCCGGAGCCGGTCTTGAGCACTTCCATCCCGACGAGCTTGGCAAGACCGCGATACATCGGGTACGCCGCGATGGCCGCGGCGCGCAGGCCGAAAATCTCGGGAAAGCGGGGCAGGGCCGGCAGCTGGTCGAAGCCGCGCAGCAGCACCATGTTGGCCGGAGCGGCGTCCGTGAGTCGCTGGCGTGCCTCGGCGACGAAGCGGTTGACCAGATCGGCGGTGCGCTCGGAGCTGGGCTCGAGGGCTCGCACGGGAAGGGGCGGGGTCCCCAGAGTCTGCGGATCGGTCTCACTCAGGCGGCCGCCGAGGCCGGCGCAGCGCAGGACGAGCACGAACCGGTGCTCCTTGACGGGCTCCACCAGCACCTCGACGCCGGGAAGCCTGATGTCGCGCAGCCGCTCGGTCAAACCGATGTTCACCTCGGTCGAGATGCGCCCGGCCCGCCGGTCGGTGATGCGGCCCGCCGCGTCGACGGTGCAGAAGTTCCCGCGAGCGGCCACGTCGCCGGCTCGGAGGTCGAACTCGATGCCCAGCGCTTCGAGCACACCGCGGCCCACCGGGTAGCGCAGCGGGTCATAACCGAAGAGCCCGAGGTGCCCGGGGCCACTGCCCGGTGTGATGCCCGGTGCCACGTGGCGGAGCAATCCGCAGGCGGCCTCGGTGGCGAGCGCGTCGAGGTTCGGCAGGCTCGCCGTTTCCATCTCCGACCGGCCGGTCTTCAGGTGGGGCAGCCCGGCCAGGCCGTCGAGGGAAAGCAGGACGATCTTCGTCGTGTTGGAGACGACGAGCCCGGCGAGCAGGTCTAGCATGGTCGCAGTGTACCTCTGAAGCATGGTTGATGCCGGGGACGCGCGTCCCCGGCGGTCAACCAGTCACCCTTATCGACGTCCCGGTCCGCTCACGCGTCTTTGACGGGATTCTCCAGGGTGCCCAGGCCGGTGATCTCGAGCCGGCACGAGTCCCCCGGCTGCAGGAAGACCGGTGGCTTGCGAGCGAACCCGACACCGGGCGGCGTGCCCGTGGCAATGAGATCGCCGGGCGACAGCGTGATGAGGTTCGAGAGATAGCTCACGAGGTAGCGGACGTCGAAGATGAACGTCTTGGTGTTGCCGTTCTGCATCTGCGCGCCGTTCACCCACAGCTTCAGCTCGAGGACGTGGGGATCGGGAATCTCCGTCCGGTCCGCGATGTACGGCCCCACCGGCGCCATCGTGTCGCCGATCTTGCCCGCGGCCCACTGGCTGGTGATGAACTGGAAGTCGCGGGCGCTCACGTCGTTGACGTTCGTGTAGCCCGCGACGTAGTCGAGCGCGCGCTCGCGCGGCACGAAGCGCGCGGTCCGGCCGATGACGACGCCGAGCTCCACTTCCCAGTCGAGCTGCTTCGATCCGCGCGGACGCAGAATCGGCTCGCCCGGATCGAGAATGGCGGTGTTCCACTTCGGGAAGATGGGCGGCTCCTTGGGGATCGGCTGGCCGGCCTCCTCGGCGTGGTCGCGGTAGTTGAGACCGATGCAGATGAACTTGCTCGGGTCCGCGATGGGCGCGTGCAGCCTGGTCGCGCTGCGCGGTACGGTCACCCATTCCGTGATGGAAGCGACCGCGTCCTGGCTGGCGGAGCCACCTTCGAGGAACTCACGCGTTGAGTCCGGCACGAGGGCCGCGGCGATGGCCTGCGCCCGGGCCACGCCTCGCTTGGCGAGCGTGGCGGCCAGACTCGCCTGAAGGTCGGCGATCCGATCACCCTGAAGGGCGCCGAGTTTCGGCGACTGACCGTTCTGTGAGAAGCGTACGAGCTTCATGGGATGTCCTCCGGAGGGCGAAAGGTTGGGGGATTATATAGCCTGACGCGGACTTACCGCGCGTCGGCTGCCGCGCCGTAAATTGCCGGGACGGCCCTGCCTGCCGGCGCTTATGATGGGATGTACGTGTTGTCGACCTGAGGCAAGGAGGATGTGACGATGGGCCCTCGAATGATCGCGCTTGCGGTGGTCGTTGCTCTGCTGGCGACCGGCCCGCTGTCGCCGGTGATGGCGCAGCAGGCGGCTCAGCCGGCGGCCCAGACCGAAGTTTCCCCCGACGCAGTGCCCGCGACCAGCGAGCGACCGTCGCTGCTTGGCGGCGCCGGCTACAATACGGCGGCGACCGTGATCACGGTGGTCAAGGCGCCCTTCAACGTCGTTCTCTGTGGTATCGGATCCGCGTTCGGCATCGCGCTGTTCGCGGTCACCCTGGGCACGGCCTACAGGGAGTCCACGCGTGTCGTGGCAGAAGGATGCCGGGGACCGTGGATCGTGACCGGAGACGACATCCGCCCCGATCGGACGCACTCGACCTCCGGGTACGGGATGGGGGCGCCCTAGCGCCCCGCGATCGGCTCGACGCCTCCACCCGTTCGCTCGCGCTGGCTCCTCGCGCTCGTCTTCGCCGGCTTGCTGGCGGCTTTCGCCGCTGCCCTGTGGGGCACGATCATCAGCCCACGGGCCTACGAAGTGCGCGGTGAGGTGATGGCCCGCCCCGCCGCTGATCTGCTCCTCGTGCGGCACGAAGCCGTCGTCGCGCTCGGCATGAAGGCGATGGAATTGATGGCCGTGTCCTCCGAGCCCGCCCAGCTCGACGCCGCCGCCGTGCGTCCCGGCGATCGTGTGCGATTGGCGGTACGCCAGCGAGACGATCAGCTCGTCCTCGTCAGGATCGAGAAGGAACCCTGACCCTACCGAGCAGGCCGGCGGTCGAGCGTCTTCAGATACACGACGAGCGCTTCGATGTCGGCATCACTGAGGTGGTACCCGAAGGCCGGCATTCCCGGCCGCCCGAGCGGCGCCCCTCCATGCTTGATGATGTCGAAGAGATAGCGCTCGGGACGGCTTCGCGCCGCGCTCGGGAGATCGCCCGGGCGGATCAGGAACAGCGCCGCCCGCCACGATCCACGTCCATCGACCCCATGGCAGGTCACGCAGTAGGCGTAGTACAGGCGCTCGGCGTGGTTGGCGCCTGTCGGGGGCTTGGGATCGTTGAGAAGCCAGGCCAGCGCTCCGGCGATGGCCCCGACGACCACGAGGGCGGCGAGGAGGCCGAGCAGGGGCCGGCGCACGGCTGGCAGGATACCACTCGTGCTTTGACAAGCGTGGCGCCGACGTGTAGGGTGCTG
>Ga0134070_10000704_pt1 | contig 10012 bp, 6 predicted proteins | sample 15_taG_26_FD_94463 | JGI IMG/M metagenome (GOLD analysis project Ga0134070, IMG submission 94463) | Grasslands soil microbial communities from the Angelo Coastal Reserve, California, USA - 15_D_Rain_40cm_2_09082015 | ecosystem: Environmental > Terrestrial > Soil > Grasslands ...
ACCCGGCTCCCTTCATCTTGCACGTCTTGCCGCGGAACTGGACCATCTCGAGCTCGAAGCGGATCTGGTCTCCGGGCACGACCGGCCGGCGGAACTTCACCTTGTCGAGCGACATGAAGTACACGACCTTGTTCGCCGTGTCCTGACCCTCGAAGTGACTCATTAACAGCATGCCGCCGACCTGCGCCATCGCCTCGATAATTAGCACGCCCGGCATGATGGGGTGACCTGGGAAGTGCCCCTGAAAGAACGGCTCGTTGATGGTCACGTTCTTGATGCCCACGATCCGTTTGTTTCCCTCGACCTCGATGATCCGATCGACGAGCAAGAACGGATACCGGTGGGGCAGATAGTCCATGATTTTCGCGATGTCCATCGCCGGCATTCCGGTGCGCCTCCCTGCGCGAGCGAGCGCGCGCGCCAGCGCAATGTTGCCGCCATGGCTGGGCCGCGTCGCCACCACATGAGCCTGGATCCGGGCGCCTGTCAGCGCCAGGTCCCCCACGATGTCCGCCGCCTTGTGCCGCACGAATTCGTCCGGCCAGCGCAACTTGCCGCCATTCACGACGCCCCGCTCGTCGAGCACGATCGCATTCGTTTCCGACGCGCCCTTGATCAGCCCGCGCGCCTGCAGCTCGGCCACCTCGTGCGTGAAGCCGAACGTCCGCGCGGGCGCGAGCTCCGTCGCGAAGTTTGACGGCGTGACCTCGTAGGCGCCGGTCTGCCGGCCGATCAAGGGATGCGCCCATTCGATCGACACCGTCAGCCGGAACGTCTTGGCCGGTGCGACCACATAGGCCGCATCCTTGTCGGTGACCGTGAACGGCGCCGTCACGGTGAGCACCGCCGGCTCGCCCCCAACGGACGCGGGCTCCGCCTGCGCCAGCGCCTCGAAGTACGGCTGCACGCTGCCGTCGAGAATCGGCGGCTCGGGACCCGTGAGCTCGATCGTCAGGTCGTCGATCAGGTGTGCTGCGACGGCCGCGAGCACATGCTCGACGGTGTGAATCGTCGCTGCGCCGTGCCCGATCGCGGTGCGACGCTCGACCGCCTCGACTTCCGCGAGCCGAGCGGGGACCTCGGGTTTGCCGGCGAGGTCGGTGCGCCGAAACACGATGCCCTGCCCGGCGGGCGCCGGCAGGAACGTCGCTTCCGTCGCGGCGCCGGTATGGAGCCCGGTACCACGCAGCGCCGTGCGGCGCGTGACGGAACGTCTAGTGGTCTGGGCTATTGGACGCCGGCTTTACGAGAGCTTCGAGCTCGTCCACGATCTTCGCGAGGCGGTACATCGCCGCCTGGGCGCGCAGGTATTCGCGCCGCGGGCGCGCCGGGTAGCCGAGCAGCGTTGCGCCCGGCGGCACATCGCCGATCAGCCCCGACTGAACGAGGAGGCGCGCGCCGCGCCCGATGGTGAGATGATCCGAGATCCCTACCTGACCGGCGATGATCACGTCGTCCTCCACCTGGCAGCTCCCCGCGATGCCGGCCTGCGCCATGATGAGGCAGCGCGCACCGATCCGCACGTTGTGCGCGATGTGAACCAGGTTGTCGATCTTTGTGCCCGATCCGATCACTGTATCGTCCACGCTGCCGCGGTCGACGCACGTGTTCGCGCCGATCTCGATGTCATCCCCGATGAGGCAGCGGCCCACGTGCGGAATTTTGCGGTGAGCTTCGCCACCCCCCTTGCCCGGAACGTACCCGAACCCGTCGCTGCCGAGCACGGCGCCCGCGTGCACGATCACCCGCTTCCCGAGCGCGGTGCCCGCATACAGCGTGACGCCGGGATACAACTGCGTGTCGTCGCCGACCGCGACGCCGTCGCCGAGCACGCAGCCCGAGCCGATGCGCACGTTGCGCCCGAGCTGCACCTCGCGGCCGAGACTGGCGTGGGGGCCGATGGCCACCGGCTCCTGCCAGGTCGTCCCCCGGCCGATGTCGGCCGTGGGGTGGACGCCGGCTTCCCAGACGGCCTGCGGATACAGCACGGGAAGCACGACCAGCAGCGCCGCGTACGGCTCGGCTACGACGATGCGCGTCTCGGGTCCGCCAGCCGCCGCTTCGAGCGCCGGCGCGACGAGCACCACCGACGCGCTGGTGCGCTCAAAGTAGGGGACGTAGCGGGGCGAGGCAAGAAAAGAAAGGTCGCCGGGACCCGCGCGCTCGAGCGGCGCAATCCCGGCGACCGTTACCGTGCCCGGCCCCACCAGCTTGCCGCCGGTGAGCGCAGCTATCTCACTAGCGGAGAGTGGACGCGTGGTGAGCTACTGCGCCTGCCGGAGGCGCTGCAGCACCCGCGCCGTGATGTTCAGCGCGGGGTCCGACGCGGCCACGATTCCGCCGCCGGCGTCGATGTCCAGAATCACCGAGTAGTTCATCTCGGCGCGGATTCCCTGAATCACCGAGGTGATCCGTGTGCGGAGCGGTCCCAACAAGTCCTCTTCACGCTGCCGCAGGCGCTCCTGCAGCTCGGTGGAGCGTTGCTCGACGCGCTGCTGCATCGCCTGGAGGTCCTTCTGCTTCGCCTGCCGCGCGGCGGGCGAGAGCGCAATCGACTGCTGATCGAAGACCTGGACCGCCGAATCGAGCTGCGCTTGCAGCTTCTGATACTCGGTCTGCGACGCCTGCAACTCTTTCCGGTACGTCGATTCGGCGACCACGTAGCCGGGCGTGTTGCGCAAGATCTCCTGGGAGTTGATGAGCGCAATCCTGGCCGGCGCAGTCGCGGACGAAGCACCCTGCCCGGCCAGGACAGCAGGTGCCGCGAAGGTGGCGGCGACGGCGGCGAGCGACACGAGCACGAGACGCTGCATAACGCTGGAACTCCCGATGTAGGACGTGGGACGTGGGTGGAGCTTAGAAGAAATTGCCGAGCTTGAAGTGCAGCTTCCAGCCGGGCGCCGGCCGGCCGAACTTATCGACCCGGTCGAACCCGTAGGCGTAATCGATGCCGAGCGGTCCCAGCGGCGAAATGACGGCCGCGCCGATTCCGGCGCCGCGGAACAGCCGCGTGGGATCCCACTGCGCGGGCCGGGACCAGACGTTGCCGGCGTCGAAGAAGGTCGAGAGATACAACATCTGGGACACGCGCATCCCGAGCTCGCCGGTCATCGAGAAGAACGCCTTGCCGAACGCGTTGGGATTGATTTGCGCGGAGGCGTTGGGATCGAAGCCGAACGGCGTGATCGACCCTTCGTCATAGCCGCGCAGGGGGATGAAGAACTGCGTGCCGCCGAGCGTGAACAGCTGCTCGAAGAAGGGCGAGTTGCCGAACACGAATCCGGACCGCGTCGAGAAGCCGAGCACGAACTTCACATTGGACGTCGGCGAGCTCCCGAGCGTGCCGATCGGCGCGTAGAAGTGCCCCTCGAGGTCGGCCCGCTGGAAGTTGCCGGAGCCGCCCAGTAGGCCGCCGCTCTGCGACAGCCCGAGCTGGACCATCGTGCCCGCGGTGGGGAACGGCAGATCGATCCGCGTATCCCGCATCAGGGACGCGCCGATCGTCGAGCGCACGCAGTCGTTGCAGCGGAAGGCCGCCGACGCCGTCGGATCCGAGCCGGTGAAGCTCTGCTGGTCGATGCCGTACGACAGGAATAGCCGCGTATAGTTGTCGCCGAACACCGGGAAGCCGAGCTGCAGGCTCGCGCCGCGCCGTCGCAGCCGGCCGAAATTGCCGACGACGTACCGCACGCGCGTGTTGTGCACGCCGATCGTGGCCGAGATACGCGATTCGCGGACGGCGGGATCGGTGAACGAGACGTCGAAATCGTTGACGTTCTTGCCGAACTGCCACTGGAACCGGCCGCGCTTGCCCTGCCCGAACAGGTTCGGCTCGTCGAGGCCGAGGAACCCGCCGACACCCGTGCCCTGCCCGACCGACGCGCCGAAGTTGATGTTGCCGGTGCGCTTCTCCGAGACGCGGAAGACGACGTCGATGTCCCCCTGCTCGTTCGCCGGCTTGGTGTCGGGGAACGGCATCGGCTGATTGAAGAAGCCGAGGTTCGACACCCGCTGGTAGGAGGCGATCAGGGCATCCTGGCGGAACACGTCGCCCGGGACCATGACGATCGCCTCGCGGATCACGCGCTCGTGCGTGACGTCGTTGCCGCGGATCTCCACGTGGCTCACGATCGCCGGCTGCCCTTCCGTGATCGCCCAGCGAAGATCCACGACCGGCTTGCCGTCGGGCCCGATGCGCCGCAGCACGTCGGGCCGCACGTTGACGTAGATGTAGCCGTTGTTGTAGTAGAGCGTCTGCAGCTTGCGCGTCGCGTCCTGCCACTGCTGGTCGTCGAAGTAGATGGTGCGGTGCTTGCCGCCGAGACCGAGGACGCCGCTGCGCTGCTCCCCGGTGAAAGGATAGAACGTCTCCAGCTCCTCGGTCGAGAAGCGCCGGTTGCCCACGATCTCGAACGTGCCGATGCGGTAGGGCTCACCCTCGCTGACCTTCACCACCAGTGTCGCTTTCCCGCCCCCCTCGTGCACGAGGAGCGTGTCGTCGAGCACCTGGAAGTCCACGAACCCCTGCTTGCCGTAGAACGACGGCAGCTTCTGGTGCAGGTCGTCGGAAAGCTTGTCGTCGTTGTACTCGCCGGAGTGGAACCACCAGAACGCTTCAGGTCGCGTGGCCATCTGAGCGACGAGCTGCTTGTCCGTGAAATGCGTGTTGCCCTGGAAATCCACCTGCGCGATGGCGACGCGATTTCCCTCGTCGATGTCGAAGATCACGCGGACACCCGACGAATCGCGCTCGTAGACGTACAGGGGCTTGGTGCGGGCGAGGTAATAGCCTTTCGCGTGATACAGCGAATCGATGCGTGCGCGGCCGCGCTCCACGGCGGCCGGATCGAGCGGCCGGGCTTCGGCCATGGCGACTTTGTCGCGGACGCTGTGCTCCGACAGGCGCTGCACGCCGCGGACCGCCCATTTCATCAGCATGGGCCGCTCGTGCACGTGAATGACGAGCACGTTCTTGCCGCCCGCCTGCGCCTGCGTGATTCGGACGTCGTCGAACTGGCCGCTCGAGTAGAGCGCCTGGATCGCCCGCTGGACGTCGCGATAGTTGAGGGGACGGCCCGGCACGAGGCCGCTGATCTGAATGACGCCGATGGGGCTATTGCGGCGCTGGCCCACCACCGCGATCGAGTCCGGGGCGGGCGTCTGTGCAGCACCCCCCGCCACGCCGGCCTGTGCAGCGCACAGGCTCGGAGCGGCGGCGGCGACACTCAATAAGAATGGAAGAGTGAGTCGGCGGATCACGCCTTCGAGCCGGAGAGTGCCCGGAATGCCAGGCGCTCCTTGTCGGGGGCGACGTCCACCTCGATCTCGTCACCCTTTGCGAAATCTCCGACGAGGATCTTCTCCGAGAGCGGGTCCTCGACGTATTTCTGAATGGCGCGCTTGAGGGGCCGCGCGCCGTAGTGCTCGTCGTAGCCGTGATCGACCAGGAAGTCGGTCGCGCCCTGCGTGAGCCGCAGCGTGAGCTCTTCCTCGCCCAGGCGCTTCTGCACGTCGCGCGCCAGGATCGCGACGATGAGCGCGATGTGCTCGCGGTTCAGCGAGTGGAACACGATCACGTCGTCCAACCGGTTCAAGAACTCCGGATTGAAGACCTTGTTGACCTCTTCCTTGACCTTCTCGGACATGCGCTCGAAGTCGTTCTTCGCGTCCTGCTTGCCAAAGCCGAGCGTCTTGCCCTTCACGACGTCGCGCGCGCCGACGTTCGAGGTCATGATCACGACGGTGTTCTTGAAGTCGATCAGTCGCCCGTAGTTATCCGTGAGGTGCCCTTCGTCGAGCACCTGCAGCAGGATGTTGAACACGTCGGGGTGCGCTTTCTCGATTTCGTCGAGCAGCACCACCGAGTACGGCTTGCGCCGCACGGCCTTGGTGAGCGTGCCGGAGTCCTCATAGCCCACGTATCCCGGCGGCGCGCCGATCAGCCGGCTCACCGAGAACTTCTCCATGTACTCCGACATGTCGACGCGGATCAGCGCCTGAGCGTCGGCGAACAGAAAGCGCGCCAGCGCCCGCGCCAGCTCCGTCTTGCCCACGCCCGTAGGACCGCTGAAGATGAACGAGCCGATCGGACGCTTGGGATCCTTGAGGCCCGCCCGGCTGCGCCGGATGGCCCGCGAGATCACCTGGATCGCTTCGTTCTGGCCCACGACGCTCTCGTGCAGCTCGTCTTCCATCCGCAGCAGGCGCGCGGTTTCGGCTTCCTGGAGCCGCGTGACCGGAATCCCTGTCCAACGCGACACGATGAAGGCGACGCCTTCCTCGCTGATCGTCGGCCGGCGGGTCTGCCGCTCGCGCTCCCACTCCTCCTGCTTGCGCCGGATCTCCGCCTGCAGCTCGCGCTCGGAGTCGCGCAGCGAGGCCGCCTTCTCGAAGTTCTGATCGCGCACCGCGGCTTCCTTGTCGCCGTTGATCCCCTCGAGCTTGTCCTTCAGCTGGGCGACCTCGGGCGGCGGCACCTGCGCCGCCAGCCGGGCGCGTGCGCCCGCTTCGTCGATCACGTCGATCGCCTTGTCGGGCAGGAAGCGGTCGGTGATGTATCGCTCCGACAGCTTCGCGGCCTCGATCAGCGTCTCGTCGGGAATGATGACGCGGTGGTGGTCCTCATAGCGCTTCCGCAGGCCCTTGAGGATCTCGATCGTCTCGTCGACGGTCGGTGGATCGACGATCACCGTCTGGAAGCGACGCTCCAGTGCGCCGTCCTTCTCGATGTATTTGCGGTATTCGTTCAGCGTCGACGCGCCGACGCACTGCAGCTCGCCGCGCGCCAGCGCCGGCTTCAGCATGTTGGACGCGTCCACCGCGCCCTCGGCCGCCCCGGCTCCGACGAGCGTGTGCAGCTCGTCGATGAACAGAATGATGTTCTTGTTCTGCGCGATCTCGTTGATGACCGCCTTGAGGCGCTCCTCGAACTGGCCGCGGTATTTCGTACCGGCGATGACGGCGGCCATGTCGAGCGATAGTACGCGGTGATCCTTGAGCGCGTCGGGGCACTGCCCCCCCGCGATCAGCTGCGCCAACCCCTCGACGATCGCCGTCTTGCCGACGCCGGGCTCCCCGATCAGCACCGGATTGTTTTTCTTGCGGCGTGACAGGATCTCCATCACGCGCTCGATTTCCTTTTGCCGCCCGATCGTCGGATCGAGCGCCCCTTCGGCCGCCAGCTGCGTGAGGTCGCGGCAGAAGTGGTCGAGCGCGGGCGTCTTGGACTTTTTCTCGCTCTTGGGAGGCGTCGGCTGGGCACCCGTGCCGCCGCCGGCCGGCGTCGAGGGCATCTCGCTCCCGAGCAGTCGCAGCGTCTCGGCGCGCGCCTGCTCGAGGTTCACGCCTGCGTCCGTCAGGACCTGTGCGGCAATCCCCTTCTCCTCACGCAGCAGCCCGAGCAGCAGATGCTCGGTGCCCACGTAGGAGTGATTGAGCTCCCGCGCCTCGCTCATCGCCAGCTCGAGCACCTTCTTGGCGCGCGATGTATAGGGAAGGTCGGGACCGGCCGCCGCCGCCGCTTTGCCCTTCTTGACCGTCTCCTCGATCTTCTGCTGAATCTCTTCCAGATCGACGTTGAGATTGGTCAGCACCGCCGCGGCGACACCCTCGCCCTCGCGGATCAAACCGAGCAGGATGTGCTCGGTCCCGACGTACTCGTGATGCAGACGCGCCGCCTCTTCGCGGGCCATCTGCAGAACTTTCCGAACGCGATCCGTGAAATTGTAGCCGTTCATCTAAGAAGAACGCACCTTTCGCCGTTCAACTGGATTCCGCTTCGAGCAGGCGTCGCACGAACGCCGCACGCACCGTCGGCAGCTCGCGATCGCCGGTGGACCGGCCATCCATCGCCGCCAGGTGGGCAGGCTGAGTGTAGATCAGCAACTTGTTGAGCGTATAAACTCCCGGTCCAGGAAGCAACTTCAGACCGACACCCAACCGCACGCCGCTCAACAAGTTCATCGTCTCTTCGAACGACAACCGGCGCGCATGCTTCAACAGCCCATACGCGCGCCACGTCTTGTCTTCCACTTCCTCGGGTGCTGTTCTCAACAGCACGTCTCGTGCCTGTTCCTCATACTCGACGACCTGCCGCACGATCTTCCCGAGGTGATCGATCAGCTCGTCTTCTGTCTTCCCTAAGGTTGTTTGGTTGGACAACTGGAAGAAATTCCCGACAACGTCAGTGTTTTCCCCGTACAAGCCCCGAAAGGTTAGGCCTACCTGCGACAGTCCCTGAAGAACTTTGGTGATTTCCTTGGTCAAAACAAGACCCGGCAAATGGATAAGCACGCTGGCCCGGAGTCCCGTCCCCGCATTCGTGGGACAGGACGTAAGATAGCCAAATTCATGGTGAAAGGCGAAGGGAACGAGCCGGCCTAACTCAGCGTCGACCGCCTCCACCTCGGCGTACGCGTCCTCCAAATCGAATCCCGACCACATTCCATGCAATCGTAGATGGTCCTCTTCATTTACCATCACACCCACCTGGTCCTGGACCAGCAGCGCCGCCCCCGGACGCGGTCGTGACTCCCGTTCCAGTCCTGCCAACTCCTTACTGACGAGATGGCGTTCGTGCAGGAGTTGCCGCTCGGCCCGTTCCATCTGATCGAGGTGGAATGCCACTGCGGCAGACAGGTGATCGGACGACGCCGCCGCTTCGATGACGCGCTCCAGCACGGCCGTCCGGTCGGCATCCTTCGCCCGCTGGCTGAAGGGGATGCCACGGACGTTGCGCGCCAACCGGATTCTGGTGGACAGGACGATCGTGGACTTGGGCCCGGACGCATCGAGCCACCTCATCCCGCCGTCAGGAAGGAGTGAGAGATCCATTATTCCAGCACCCGAATGCGATCCCGCAGCTCGGCCGCGAGCTCGAAGTTCTCGCCCTCGACCGCGCGGCGCAGCTGCGCCTTCAACTCGAGCAAGCGGCTGCGCGGATCGGCGTCGCTTGCGACGCCCGCTTGGCCACCCATACCCGGCAGGTCGTAGCGCTCGCCCACATGTTGGCTCGACCCGTGCAGCCGCCGCAGCAGATCGCGCAGATGTGTGTCGAAGGACACATAGCATTGGTCGCACCCGAGGCGGCCGGAGTCGCGGAAATCCCGTAGCGTGCTGCCGCAGGCCGGGCACCGCATGCCGTCACCCGCGGCGGGGACGAGCGCCCCTGTCGTCCCCCCGCCTTTCACGACAGCCCCGAGGAAATTGCCCAACGGCGTCTTCAAGATCGCGCCGCCGGTCTCCACACCCTTTTGCTGGGCGCACTGCTCGCACAAGTGGAGCGTGACTTTGGAGTCGTGCTCGACCTGGGTCAGGTTGATGATGGCTTCGCGTTCCTTGCAGTTATCGCACAGCATCAGGGGATCGCATCGACCGAGCTCACCGTGGTGAGCCGGCCGTCCTCCAGAAGCAGAACCCGGTCCGCGCGTCCCGCCAGCTGGCGGTTGTGCGTGACCACGACCACCGCGGTTTCGTATTCCCGCGCCAGACGGAAGAAGATTTCGTGCAGCCGCTCGGCGTTCGCGTGATCGAGATTGCCGGAGGGCTCGTCCGCGAGCACCACGTTCGGATCGTGCACGAGCGCGCGCGCGACGGCACAGCGTTGCTGCTCGCCGCCCGAGAGCTCGGCGGGCCGGTGGGTCATGCGTCCCGCCAGGCCGACCTCGGACAGTACCTCTTCGGCGCGTGAGCGTGCCTTGCGCGGCGGCGCACCGCCGATGAGGAGCGGCATCATGACGTTTTCCAATGCCGAGAACTCGCGCAGCAAATGATGAAACTGAAACACAAACCCCAGCTTTCGGTTCCTGAGGTCTGCCGCGCCGCGTGCGTCGAGGTCGGCATAGCGCGACCCGTCCAGCCAGATGTCGCCGCTGGTCGGGCCGTCGAGTGCGCCGAGCAGATGCAGCAGGGTGCTCTTCCCCGCTCCCGACGCCCCGACGATCGCGACGAACTCGCCGCGCCGCACTTCGACGTCGACGCCCCGCAGGATCTCGAGCATTTGTCCATCGCCGCC
>Ga0134070_10000735_pt1 | contig 9872 bp, 13 predicted proteins | sample 15_taG_26_FD_94463 | JGI IMG/M metagenome (GOLD analysis project Ga0134070, IMG submission 94463) | Grasslands soil microbial communities from the Angelo Coastal Reserve, California, USA - 15_D_Rain_40cm_2_09082015 | ecosystem: Environmental > Terrestrial > Soil > Grasslands ...
CAAGAGGACAAACATTCATTCGGGGTCGTCTGTGGAGAACACTCAGCTGTTCGCTCCAGATAAAAGGCTTTAACTCGTGTTATAGGAAATTGCGAGATTGTCCAAGAATGCTCATTTTCGGCCGTTTTTTTTTTTGACGGCATGACCGTTCACTAGAACCGGAAGACAATTCCGGTGGAAGCCCTAAAGTTATTCTGCGCGCGGCTTCCGAACTGCGTCATCAAATAATTGGTTTGAATCACACGCCAATAAAACTGGTCGTGAAATAATGCAACATCGACACCGCCTCCCAGCGCCATCGAGAATGACGACCTTCCAAAACCTGCTTCACTGATATGCGCGCCGCCGAGGAGCAGGTGCGCAAACGGCGACACACGGGAAGGCAGCGAAATTTGCGGCCCGAAGAGGTAAGTATGAGTCGAGATGCCGATGCCATTAGACGATCCGTAGTGCCCATCAAAATCTGCCACGCCGCCAAGCCAATCCGTGAATTTATATTGCCCAGCGATCTCCCATCCATTTAGATGGGCTGATGGTGAATTGTGGAAGTACATGTAAGAATAGCCGCCGAACACCTCTATCTTGTCCTGTGCTTGCGCCGAGAGTGATGCAAGGAGAAGCAGTCCGAGTACTGGCAACAGTTTCCGCAACATAATCCTCTTCCCTAGAGTCTGGATTTTAAGAATCCATAGCCTTGTAAATTCTAGTTACGGGGAGCTTGCCTGTTGCCTGTCAGTTTTGACAGTGGGGAGGGGACTAGAAGGCATGCTTTTCTTTGTGGTGGATGCGGACATGCCGAGGACAGAACAGGCGAGTGCAAGAACGGGCGGAGTGATGTCTGCGACCAGGCATACGCTCCGTAGCTGGCGACGAGACCTGAATCTCTTTTTTGCTGAGTTATTCCGGAGTGCGAGTGCACCCGGGAAGGTTCCCATGTGGGACAGCAAGAAGCCGAACACGCCAGCCATTGCGAAACTGGAGCCAAGAAATTTGCAGGTAAATCATTCGCGGCTCGGGCCGAGCTTGCTCGTGAAGGGCGAAATCTTTGGCAACGAGGACCTTCTCGTTGATGGTTCGGTCGAAGGAATCGTCCAACTCGATGAGCAAAAACTGATGATAGGACCGACCGCAAAGGTAAAGGCCGACATCATCGCTGGCGAAGTGATCATAAGAGGCAACTTGAAGGGGAGCATCCGCGCAAAACGCCGTATCGAAATTATGAACGACGGCGCGGTGACCGGAGATTTGACAACGCCACAGGTTTTTATCGAAGAAGGAGCGTGGTTCAAAGGTTCGATTGAAATCAACAAGCGCGCAGAGAAGGAAACCGACAAGAACATTCCTTCTGAGATAGAGTCCAATTCCGCTAAGGTCACCGGGATCGCCGCCGGGCTGAAGAGTGCCTGATACGACGCAGGGCTGGCTACCACCCATCACTGTTCTGGCCCTAGTGGCTACTAAATTAGATGCCCCTGAAGGCCGTCTAATGCACCACACCGGCCTTAATTGCTTTTCACCGCCGCATCCTCACGAACCGTACAGAATCACCCTAGGGTTGTGTTCCCAGGGCTCCTTGTAATACCAAAGCTCGACGCTTTCGACTGTATGAGGTTTGCCGGCGAGGCCCATGACGCGGTTTCTTCCTCCTGGCCAGATACGGTCTCCAACGGCCAGTTCCTCCGACGTTCCATCTCCGAAGTGGACAACGACACGGTCGAGGAAAATGGGATCACCACTCACCCGCAGCTGAATAGTGTGAAAGACACCATCGCGACGCTTGACCTGGATCCTGTCATGATCCCTAGTGCCGTCAATCTGCGCATCACCCAAGAAATCCCAAACCTGCCCTCGTACAGACAGACAAACGGTACTGGCAAAACCTAGAAGACAAACCAGTCTGTACGCAAGGCTTTTACTTGGCATCACTTCTCCAGAGAGCCTAGACATTAGGCCTATAGAAGAACCCTATCGGCGTTCGCGACGCCTGACAACACTGCTAACGCCGGATTTGCGCAATTATGAACTGGACCGAGATGATTTTCGTTGCTGGAACGCAACCAAGCTTGTCGGGTGCCCGGACCTGCCAGATCCTGCGGAACATTCCACCTTCGTGGTATTCAGTCGCGTCGATGGAAGGCTTGGCCCAATTACGCGGCTGGATCATCTTTGATTGCCCCGGAGCAACGACAAGCATTCGTAAGGGCTCAGAATATGTGGCGATGTGATTGTCCGGCACCGAGAGGATATGAATCATATGCAATTGCCAGAGCTAATTACGGATGATCACCCGCAGACACGCCGGAGTAACGAACATCACTCGGCGCAACTGTGACAGCTTAGATCTATTGGGGGCAGGTCTTGGGAGCACAGGCAGTACGGCTAGATCCCACCGTCCAGGGGGCGGAGTCCCGGGAATTCGAGGCGCGGCTGCGCGAGAAAATTGTTGGGCAGGACGAAGCAGTGCAGGCCGTTGTAGACCTCTACCGAGTGTTTCGAGCCGGCCTACAATCCCCTGGCCGTCCCCTAGGTAATTTGCTGTTTCTTGGGCCGACGGGTACGGGGAAGACGCGGATTGTCGAAGTTGCGGCGGAGGTGCTCTTCGGCGATCCGCGAGGAGTGATCAAGGTCGACTGCGCCGAATTCCAACACTCGCACGAAATCGCGAAGCTGATCGGTTCACCGCCAGGCTATTTGGGGCACCGGGAAACGCATCCTGTGATCACCCAGGAAGCCCTGGCGCAATATCACACCGAGACCTTGAAGGTCAGCTTCCTGTTGTTCGATGAAATCGAAAAGGCGAGTGACGCGCTCTGGCAATTGCTACTGGGAATCTTGGATAAAGCGACCTTGACGCTGGGCGATAATCGGCGAGTTGACCTATCGCAGGCAATGATTTTTATGACCTCGAACCTGGGCGGCAGCGAAATCACCGAGCTGATGACGGGCGGAATGGGCTTTGTAGCAGCGATGACACTAGGAGAGAAACCGCGGCTGGATGAGAAGGTTGAACGGATGGCGTCGGAAGCAGCGAAACGGAGGTTCGCACCGGAGTTCATGAACCGAATCGACGAGACAATAGTTTTCCGGCCTCTACGCAGGGAACAGTTGGAGCGAATCCTGGAGATCGAACTTACAATTGTGCAGCAGCGTCTGTCGGTGACGCCGAGGGGACATTTCGTATTTCGAGCAACCCGAGCCGCAAAGGATTTCTTGCTACGCGAAGGAACGGACCTAAAATATGGAGCCCGGCATTTGAAGCGAGCGATCGAGCGACATCTGGTTTACCCCCTAGCAAGCCTGCTGGCAACGGATCAGGTGACGACGGGAGACACGATTTCGGTTGACTGGAATGGGATGACGAGCGGACTGATGTTCCTGAAAAAAGCATGAGGGGAAGCTACGGCGCGTCGAATAATTCCACCTGAATCCTCAAATTGTGTGGTATTTCTTTCGGACCACGGCCTTTCGTTGCGCGAGAATCCGTGCGCGAATCCCGATGTCCAATCCTGCCGGTTAAGGCACTGGCGATGCCAAAAACGTGCAGCAGGTGAACAAACTCCTACGCAGGATTTTAGTACTGACTTGATCTTCGGTCGGATTGTCGCTCCGAACGCTATTATAGCCGCTTACTATGTGTTTTTTCTCGCAGTCGTCGTGACCTTCACTCCCAGGTTGGCCCAGAAGCATATATGATTTTCGCATTTTGACGAGTGCGGAAGAGGGGGCAGCTCAGTCGAGGGCCGGCGCAAGCGACTCTGCTGCACCAGCAAGGCAACTGCGCGGGCAATGCTTCCGCCGTGCTGTCAGAACTGTCAGTTTCTGCCTCCATAGCAATTGGACCAAGATCGGCCGCCCCAGAGTCTCCAGCGGTGGAACATGAAAGAGCATAGGGCCTCTTGGATTTTGGCCTGCATTACCATATTGACCGTGGACACTGTGCTAGGCCAAGCTCCTTCCGCTCCAATCGTGCACGAGCCGAGCACGTCGCTGCCGCAGGCACAGGGAAAAATCCGGATGCGCGTGTCGTTGGTGAATGTGCCCGTTACGGTCACGAATGGAGCGGGCGAATTGGTCTCCAATCTGGACGCGAAAGATTTTCAAGTCATGGACAATGGGGTGCCGCAGAAAATCACGTATCTTGATTTGGGGCGCACCCCGCTTTTGATCGTCCTTTTGGTGGAGACCAGTTCGCGAATTGAACCTCTTCTGCCCGACATGCGCAAGACCGGAATCATTTTCGCGGATGTGCTGATGGGCCAAGACGACGAAGTAGCGGTGTTGGGTTTCAATAATTCCGTGGACAAGCTGACAGACTTTACAACCAATCACGAGACAATCTTTAGCACGATCAGTGAATTGAAGTGCGCTACGGAACGCGCGAAGCTGTTTGACGCGATGTCTACAGGAGTAGACATGCTGAGCGGTCGTCTACAGCGGCAATCTGCGGCTGATTTGGCGGAACGCCGCCTCGTCATAGTAATTATGTCAGAAGCGACCGACGTAGGGAGCGATACCCGGCTAAATGCTGTTATACAGCGAGCGCAACTTTACAACATTGCGGTTTATTCCGTAGGGATTCCGACTACCCTGGCGGAGTTGAAGGCACCCGGGAAAGACGTCAGGCATCGGATCACACCGGAAGGGACATTTCCACAGCCTGGGATGCCCGGAACGGTGCAGATACAGCCTGCGGAAGACATTCGTTACGGCCACGGGAACCTCATGAATTTCAATCTGTGGGCGCTGAAAAATATCAAAGACCAGATTACCGGTCACGCCCTTCAGAAAGCCGCGGCGGGGACAGGCGGCCGCCACATCGCCACATTCGGACCCAAGTCGATGGAGAAAGCCGTGGACGACATTGCCGCGGAGCTGCACTCACAGTATTCGTTGACCTACGAGCCCAAGGGCACAAAGGAGACGGGATACCACAAAATTAGAGTGAACGTAAAACGCAAGGATCTGAAAGTACGCGCACGGCCAGGCTATTACTTAGCGCCGCCGGAGGGCTGAACACCCGACCGTTCGGCGGATTCGGCGTTCACGGGTGTTTTGCACTTCGGTACTTGATGCAATTCGGATGTGCTCCACAAATATAGTCTTTTCACGGCAAGAACGGCGTGCTCGCCGATTCGTTTGCTACTGACCAGGTCGTTGCATTTCCACTCAGCCCAGCGGAATCGCATGAATGGTGTCCAACGCCGGAGGACGTCGACGCCTACCTAGACGCACTCAAGTGAGAGGTCATTGCTCGCGCTAAGAACAGGGGCAATATAACCTTGCAAGCGACACTATTCTTACTTAAGCGACCTCAGCGCCTTGCTGTTCCCGCGCTCTAAGCGCTCTGTTATTTTTGACAGTTTCATGGCACTTGCTTTCCAAACTAGGCTGCGTTTTGACGTAAGAATTAGAGTGAAGTTGCACGGTCCGAAGGGATTTCTGCCGCTCAGCGCGTACGCTAAGACGGCCAGTTTCTGGTGTAAGTAGTCTTCCTCCTAGAGGACATCATGAAGCGTGCCATGACAATTCTATTCTGGGCCCATCTGTTAGCCATTCCCTGCAGCATGTGGGCCCAAGAAGAAACCGAAGTCCCTTGGTACCTTCGTACAGAGGCTCGAAAAGAAACTGGGAACGATAACCCGCGCGCCACCACGAGTCTCGGTATGCCTTTGAACGCCCCTTTGAGTCCGATCGCCCAGCACGTCAGTTGGGGTTTGGGATTGAGCGCTGGCGCAGGCTATAACTTTACTCGGCGACATGCGCTTGTAGGTGACTTCCTGTGGAATTGGCTTTACCCCACAAACCAAACTCTGCGACCCATCCAAATCGCATTGCATACCAATAAGGTCAGTGGGCACGGTAACCTTTTTGCTTTCACGGGCGGATACAAGCTGGAGTTGCGCGGCAGAGCACTAGGTACTTACTTTATTGCTGGTGGCGGCTGGTACCACCGAAGCGCCAGCCTCTCACGGCCTGTTCAGGATGGCACGACCATCGGTTGCATTCCGGCCTGGGTGTACTGGGGATATAACTGTTCATCAGGGCTCATAGTTAGCGACTTAACAGAGGTACACTCGAACGCGAGCGCTCTCGGAGTCAACGGAGGCGTTGGTCTCACATTCAGAGTAAGTGAAGCCCCCTATCGGATGTACGTGGAGTCGCGCTATCACTTTGCGCCGACGAAGAACATCACTACACAAATGCTCATAGTCTCGTGGGGCATTCGCTACTGAGTTGTGCTAGGCGAGACAGTCCAAAGGTCGACCAGCGTTGATTACATCACCTAAACTGTGGCGTGGTGCGGCTGGTCAGGCAATGATAGCGGCGATTGCAGGCTAATTTCTTGGAGTAGACCGGGGTACGCTCTTCATTGAAGAGCCTGTGGGCATGCTGTTGAACGCGTTTCTCAGGGTCGTCGCCACTTCATCAATACACTTTTTCCCAGCGTCCAGTTCTCCAGCCATCAAAAAGAAACCGTGGATCGCCTGTGGATAGAGAGAAACCTTTGCTACAACTCCGTCCTCCTTCAAACGACGAATATACTCTTCACCCTCAATCCGCATCGGATCATGACCCCCGTAGGTCATCAATAAGGCGGGCGGCAAATTTTTGAAATTTTGAGCACGGATCGGAGAGATAAAGGAGTCTCCCAGATTCGCTGCAGTTGGGAGATATGTGCTAAGCAATTTATGTTTAGATTCCCTCGTCACAGTCGGAGCGTCCGATTCTGTGAACCAACTCGGCCTCATGGTGGAAGCGTCAAGCATCGGATAGATCAGTATTTGAAAGATGAGACTGGGCGTACCGCGCTCTCGGGCCATTAGCGTAACTACGGCGGCCAGGTTACCGCCTGCGCCGTCTCCTCCCACAGCAATTCGACGTGGATCCCCGCCAATATCGCCGGCGTGCTCCGCCACCCACTTGGTTGCCGAATAAGCATCCTCCGGAGCTGCGGGGTATTTGTTTTCCGGTGCAAGTCGATAATCGACAGAAACGACGATGCATTCGCATAGGTTTGTCACTGAACGCAGAGGATTATCGTGCGTGTCCAGGTTGCCCGCCACAAAACCCCCGCCATGAAAAAAAACTAGGATAGGCAAGCCACTCGTCGGAGTAGGCGTGTAAACGCGGACTGTGATGTTACCTAACGGCCCCGGGATCTGCCGATCTTCAATGTGAAAAACGTGCTCCGGAGTTCCCGAGAGCTTCGGGTAGAAGAGATAAGCCTTTCGCACGTCTGCCACAGTAGTTGGCCGAGTGATGCCGGCCGCAGCCATCTTGTCGAGAACCGCTTTCACCTGAGCATCATCTGGCGTCTGAGGTCCTGATTCCATTAGCATCTGATTTTGCGTTTTCGGGGGACTAGATGTGCGTCGTTCAACGCGCGCTTCTGAACCTCTTCCAGGCCTGCTGCATGTGAGCAATGGGATTAGGGCCAGGGACCATGATAAGAAAGTAGAAATCTCCAATGCTTTGGAGATCCTGACACCCATCGTGGCTCCTCTCGAGTAGTTAGTGCTCGCCGCGTCGAACCTAACAGGTATTCAGCTCTTCCCTGAACTGTCATTTCTGACAGTAAACGCTCTATTCAAGGCGCAGGCCGGAGCCGTTAAATCCTGCGGGTGAGGAAGCCGCGTCCTTTCGACGCGCGTGTTGATGAGTTTAGAGGGAACCCCCCAGCCCACGCCGGAAGGTCGAATGCAAACGGCTCTTGCTTCCTAACGCCCGGGCGAGGGTTTTTACTATTGGTTCGTTTCGCTGCGCAGTTCAGGGCCGAAAACGCTGCGAGAAGCGTTTCCGTCTGATTTGGCGCCTCAGTTTCTCATCTTCGACCGCGATGCCAAGTACGGGCTAGAGGTTCCAGTGGCCGTTCGATCCATGAAGATGAGCCCAGTACAAGCGTCCTTCGCAAGCCCTTGGCAGAATGGTGTAGCGGAGCGTTGGGTTGAAAGCTGCCGACGAGATCTGCTGGATCACGTCATTGCCCTGAATGAGCACCATCTGAAACGTTTGCTCTCTGAATACGTCCGCTACTACCACGAAGACCGGACGCATCTTGGGTTGAGGAAGGGAACCCCAGACTACAGAATTCGCTCCACAGCCTCGGCGCACGTCCTTTCTCAAGATCGAGTCAGCGGGCTACATCATCGTTACGATCGGGCTGCCTGATCCGGACCAACTTTTCGTTTATCCTTATCTATGTACGCCGCATGTGCCCGGGTCGTCGCCTAAAAAGAACCTTCGCGCTCCTCAATGCAATTCATGACCGAGTTTCAGGTCCTCTTTTCAATCCGAGGCACAAGGCGAATCGCGCCATTTTCGACGCGGATGAGATTTTGGCGAGACACAATCCAGGACTGATTCCGGTTTTCTAAGTACGCAAAGGAAAAGGAAAACATTCCGGAAGTGTCAACGCAATGCGTGTTTCTGAGGTCCTCTGCCGGCAGTCAAGGACCCGCAAGCTGTGAGTAATTCGCAGTGTCCGACGCCTGTCCCTACCGAAAATGCTATCCGGCGCGAATGCCTTTGAAATCAGCGACATTGAGAGGATGAACATAGGGGCGCGTCAGGACGTAACAATGTTACATGCCCTGTGGTTACCCGAAATAACAATTCGCCAGGGACAGGGTATTCCCGGCGTGAGTGTGTTTGTATCGGACAGAGAGTGTGAAAATTCAGTGACAGCGTCAGCAGGTGATAGGGAACAGGGGATAGGTTACGCGGCAGCGAGGAAGGTTATTGAGGAAGGTTATAGGTGATAGATTGTAGGTGCTAGGGGAGAGGGGACAGCAGGCGGTGAGGTTCTATCGGCTTGGTATATCGACCATGACGAGGGTTCCTGCTATCGCGGTTTCGACCGCGGTAACAACCTGCGGCAGCATCGGCTTCACGAACGGCCACAGGCCGTTGCCAAGGACGACTGCAATCCTGCGACCTTCGAAGTTTTGCTGATAACGCATGTTTTTGTCGGTTGTGAGCAACACGTCAAACCCGGCCTCTTCCGCGACACGCAATAACTCACCGTTGGCCAGGGTGCTCCATCCTTGCTCTCTTGACGTCTTGACGGTGTGGGCTTCCAGCGAGCGGCGGATTTGTACTGGGGTTCCCTGATCGAACAGGATACGCATTTACCGGGCCGATGCCGGAGTCTCCAGGCTGCGAGCGGCGAACTCCAAGACGGCTTCGATGTGCTCCCGCGTGAGTCCGTCATACGTCTCTATCAATTCATTGATGGTCATGCCCTCTTCCAAACCCGCGAAGACGGTGGCAACCGGCATTCGCGTGCCGCGAAACACCCATGCCCCGCTCACCTTTCCGGGTACACTCTCTACAGCCGGACATTGCGACCAGTCAAGCGCTGCCATCGTGAATCTCCTTTGTGATTTTAGCACAGAGTCCGGGCAGGAGATTTGGAACGGGAACAAGAAAGGCTACGGAATCTGCCGTCAGGGATTGAGGATTTTGGCCTATTGACTGAATCGTGCGCTTGACAGCTTCCCGGAAGCGAAGGGCGATCTCGGGTGCTTCTGCAGTAAGGAGGTAATAGCGGAACTGACGAACGATGTCGTCGCTGGCGGTCTGTCGATACAGAACCGTCACGAACGCGGGCCGGTCTTATGTTCAGCCAGGAGCGCATCTGTTCGCTTGCTTACGGAACTCCAAAACTCATCTTCCGTGAGTTGTTTTGAGGCAAGCCCTTCAGCTAGCAGGGTATCGAGTTCTTCCGGTGTTCCCGCGAAACCTGGCACGGTGCGTTGTTCAACGGCCGTTAAAGCAGCCTCGACAACCTCCTCAACGGATTTGTAGGCACCGCGGTCGAGGACAGCTCGAAGCCGGCGCTCTTGTTCCGGCGTGAGATGAATCGTCATATG
>Ga0134070_10000771_pt1 | contig 9627 bp, 10 predicted proteins | sample 15_taG_26_FD_94463 | JGI IMG/M metagenome (GOLD analysis project Ga0134070, IMG submission 94463) | Grasslands soil microbial communities from the Angelo Coastal Reserve, California, USA - 15_D_Rain_40cm_2_09082015 | ecosystem: Environmental > Terrestrial > Soil > Grasslands ...
AAGCTTTGGTACGAGACAGGCCAACACGTGCTAGCCGGCCATGAAATTTATTTCTTTCGTTCGGGGAAATACGATTTCATGTATCCGCCGCCCTGCGCACTCTTTTTGGCGGGAGCGAGTTTGCTGGGCCAGGGCGGATTGATTCTTCTCCTAGTAACGATTACTTCGGCGGGATGGTTTTGCAGCGCGCGGCTGACTGCCATTCTTGCCGGCGGCGACGACGGCGCGAGAAATGTGTGGCTGTATCTGGTTCCGAGTCTGCTGGTGATCGTTTACATCTGGTCCAGTTACCACCTCGGCCAAGCGAACCTCGTTTTGCTTGCGCTGATGCTTGGCGCGTTTGTCGCACTGCGCGCCAAACGGGAGGTCGTCGCCGGAGGCTTGATTGCAGTTGCGGCGGCTATCAAAGCTTTTCCAGTCCTCGCGGTCGTTTATCTAATTTACCGGCGGTACTGGACAGGAGCAGCAAGTCTTGTTGTGAGCCTTGTATTTTTACTTCTCATTTTACCGGCGCCATTCCGAGGTCTTGAACGGGCGTGGCGCGACCTCGAGAAGTGGAGCGCCGGAATGCTGAGATACAGTGAGGCCAGCGTGGGGCAGCGCCCGATGCGCAGCTACACATGGAAAAATCAATCTCTTGTTGGCGTGAGCAATCGCTTGCTTCGCCATGTCGATGCCGATGCTGCTTCCGCTCAGCACACGCCTATCTACGTGAACTTTGCGGACCTAAAGTTTCCCGTCGTAAATGCGATTGTCGTAACCCTCGCGCTAACGCTCGGCATCTTGTTCATCGCAGTGATGCCTCCGCGTGCAATGCGAACGGCGGAGACCGATGCGATCGAGTTCGCTTTGCTCCTATTGCTGATGCTGATGGTCACACCACTTTCGTTCGGCTACTTCTATTCCTGGCTCATGCTGCCATTTGCAGTAATCACGCAGCGCGTGCTTTCCGTAAATCACTTCGGTATTGCGTGGTGGAGCTTGCCAGCTCTGGTGTTGCTCGCAGTGGGATTAATATTCCCGCGCGGCGCACAGCTCTACGGGAATACATTTTTTGCAACACTCCTGCTGTTTATCGGGTTATCGATGGAGCTCTTGTACTGGAACAAACAGGAAAGCGGCAACTCTCTTAAGGTCAATAGCTAGGCCGGGCTGTGTGTCTTGCTACCCGGCAACGACCGGATTTTCGCGGCAACAAATTTCCAGTTTGTTGCCGGCGGGATCTTCAAAAAAGCAGGCGTAATAGCCGCGGCTGTAGGCGCGACAGACTTCCGGGCCTTCCAGATTTTTCCCGCCAATCTTTCGGATAAGCCCTGCGAGCCGGTCGACTTCCTCGCGGGTATCAGCCCAAAAAGCGATTCGCGTGCCGTTGGGCTGATGGCGTCGGTCTTGTGTGAAACCGAAGAACGCTTCCGGCTTGTCGCCGCCGGCGGCATAGAAGATTCCCCATCGCCCACTTGAGCGGTCGCGGATAAATCCAAGCGCAGGCAACAGTTTACTGTAAAACTTATGCGCCCGCTTCAGATCGGTTACGCGCAAGTCAATGTGATCGAGGTATCGAGTCTTTCTCATTTTTGGTTGATTGCGAGTGATACACATCAAATATGGGCAGGCGACCGTGGAAACTAAATATACTGGATTAGTTTCCACACTGTGATAAGGCTACCGTGGACATGAACCCGGTACACAAATTGTGGCCACCGCGAAGCCGCAAGCGCGATCCGAACCGGCAGCGCATTGTCGATGCTGCGCGGGTCCACTTTTTCAGTCACGGATTCCGCCGTGTGACCATGGATGATCTGGCGGAGGAGCTGGGCATTAGCAAGAAAACGCTTTACGCGCATTTTCCGGGCAAGTTCGATCTGCTCGAGGCTGTGCTGGCCGATAAATTAGCAGGTGTCGAAGCGACGCTGAAGGCGGTTACGCGTGCGCACCCGCACGATTTCCCGGCGACCTTGCAGGCTCTGTTGGCCGGCACGCAACGCGAATTGGATGAGATCAAGCCGCCGTTCGTACGCGATATGCGCCAGAAAGCGCCGGACGTTTTCAAACTCGTCGAACGCCGCCGGGCTGCGCTAATCCAGCGCTACTTCGGGAAATTTTTCGTCGAGGGGCAGCGAGCGGGAATGGTTCGCAAAGACGTTCCGGCCAAACTGATCATCGAAATTTTGCTGGCGATGGTTCAATCGATCATGAATCCCCCGAAGATGGAGGAGCTTGGAATGATGCCGAAAGAAGGGTTCACCGGGATTCTTAAGATTATTCTCGAAGGCGCGCTGACATCGAAAGGACGGAAGGCGTGAATTCATCATTCGTGGAGAAACATCGATCCGCCCGCCGTACGGCGGGACGGATTCGCCGTGGCGCACAACCCCGAAAAAATCGGAGCTGGCCAAGATTTTCGGAGTTGATGCGCGCAGCGGGAGCTTTGGTGTTACTTCTCTTGCTCGCCGGTTGCAGCGATCGTGGCAAGGCCGTTTCGGGAACTATCGAAGTGGATGAGGCGCATGTCGGCCCGCGCGCGGGTGGGCGCGTCGAGAAAATTTTGGCGTGGGAAGGCGATCGTCTGCACGAAGGGCAGGTAATCGTGCAGCTGGATGCGTCAGAGCTGCGCGCGCGACGAGATCTTGCTGCAGCACAAATCGATACGGCAGTCCACGACGCGGATGCGCAGGAAGCGCAGTTGCAATTCCTTCGCGATGAAGCGCGGCGCCAGCAGGATTTACTAAAGCGGAGAGTCGTTTCGTCGAGTGATGCTGAACGCGCGGACAGCTCCGCGAAAACACAGGAGAAAAATGTCGCCGCGGGGAAAATGCGCATCGCCCAAGCGCGCGCACAGCTTGCCGATATGGACGCGCAGCTCGCAGAGATGCAGGTCATTGCGCCAGCCGATTCCATTCTAGAGGTGCTCAGCGTGAAAGTCGGCGATGTGCTACCTGCGAATCGCGAAGCCGCCACGCTTTTGCTGACCGGACATCTCTGGGTGCGCGTTTATGTTCCGGAATCGTGGCTGGGCTTGATCAAACTCGGCGAGCACGTTCGCGTCCGTGTCGATTCGTTTCCGCATACGGATTTCGATGGTGTCGTCGAGCAGATAAATCGCCAGGCCGAGTTTACGCCTCGCAACGTGCAAACCGTTGCGGATCGGATCAAACAGGTATTTGGGGTAAAGGTTCGTTTGCCCGCTGACGACGATCGTTTACGCGCCGGAATGGCTGCTGATGTTTATTTTCCGAACGTTAAGTGAATGGGGACAAATCAACTGAGATGAATCTGGAATCCAGGAGTTTCACCAAACATTTCTTCTTGGTTTCATGATTGCCAAATTTTCCTCTTATGTCTGAGCCGATGATCGAAGTTGACAGGCTGACGAAGCGTTTCGGCACATTCACGGCTGTCGATCATGTTTCGTTTTCCGTTGGGAAAGGATCGATCTTTGGCTTTCTTGGGCCGAACGGTTCCGGAAAAACAACCTTGATCCGGATGCTATGCGGAATTCTGGAGCCGAGCGACGGTACGGCGCGAATCGGAGGCCACGACATCGTCCGAGACGCTGAGCCGATCAAAGAGATGATCGGCTACATGTCGCAGAAGTTTTCGCTCTACGATGAGTTAACGGTGAATGAGAACCTCATCTTTGCAGGAAAACTTTACGGCTTGAGTGGCCGCGAGTTGAACGAGCGGCGCGACGAGATGATCGCTACGACGCATCTGGAGCCGTACCTTGAGAGGCGCGCTGGCCAGCTTTCCGGCGGCTGGCGGCAACGTCTGGCCATGGCTTGTTCGCTCATGCACAGGCCGACCGTGCTTTTTCTCGATGAACCGACGGCGGGCATCGATCCGGTCGCGCGGCGCGAACTATGGGATTTACTTTTCGAATTCGCGGGTAAAGGCATGACGCTTTTCGTGACGACTCATTACATGGACGAAGCAGAGCGCTGCGATCATGTGGGCTACATTTACATGTCGAAGTTGATCGTGTGCGGCGAGCCTGACGACTTAAAAAAACTGCCGGAAGTGAATCCCCCTGGAACGCGCCGGCTCGACGTAACGTGCGATCACGTGACCACGGCGCTGCACGCGATGCATGATATGCCTGGAGTGCGCAGCGCCACCGTCTTTGGCCAATCGATGCACTTGCTGGTCGATGACACCGTCAAGCGCGCCCAGATCGACGAACAATTACGCAAAGTCGGCGTTAGTCATGCCGAGATTCACGAAATGGGTCCTTCGCTCGAAGACGTATTTGTCGAGCTTTCAGCCAAGCACGCCGCTGAAGAACAAAAAGCAGCGTGACCCTATGAGAGCTCCCTCGCTTTGCTCGGGATGACGGAAAAAAAACGTATGAAGCACAAATTGTTTCGCGGACTCGGCGCAATCTTATTCAAGGAATTCATCGTCGTCTGGCGCGATCCGCTGACGCTCTTCTTCTTCTTTTTCCCGCCGCTCATCGAGATGGTCGCGTTTGGCTACGCTCTCGATAACGACGTGAAACACATGGCGATGCTCGTTCTCAATGAAGATCGCACGGTTGAGAGTCGCCAGCTGATCGATCGGTTCGTGAATACGCAGTCATTTCGCGTGGTCGGCGAAGTGCAAAGCCTGGATCAGCTTAAAAGCGAAATGCGCAAAGGCCGTGCCTACGCCGCCCTCGAGATTCCGCCGAACTTCACTCGTGAACTGTTGGCAGGCCACTCCGCCCAGGTGCAATTGCTTGTGGATGGATCCAATTCCACTACGGCCTTGCAGGCTCTTCAGACCGGACTCGGCGTGGCGCTGACGCAATCAATGGAATCGCTCTTGCGTGAAACCGGTCGAGAAGGGATGCCGATCGATGTTCGGCCCCAGATGCTTTATAACCCGGCCATGCGGGCACCGAATTTTTTTGTGCCGGGCGTGATTGGCGTCGTGTTGCAAATCGGGACGACGGTCGCTGCGCCCATGGCCCTCGTGCGTGAACGGGAACGCGGCACGCTCGAGCAATTACTGGTGAGCCCATTAAGCCGCGCGGGTCTGATGCTCGGCAAGCTCGTTCCATATTTGTGCATCGGCATGGCCATGGCGTTGGTTTTGTTCACGATCATGCGATTTGTGTTTTTCGTACCCATCGAAGGCAATGTTTTTGCGATGATGTTTTCAACGCTGGTGTATGTGTTCGCGTTGCTGAGCCTCGGTTTGCTCGTCGGGACGAAGGCTGAAAACCAAATGCAGGCGCTCCAAATGTCGATGGTGTTCCTGCTGCCGAGTGTTTTCTTTTCCGGTTTCATTTTTCCCAGGGAAACGATGCCGTGGATTTTTTACGCGCTCGGCGCGCTGTTTCCCACGACATATTTTATCGCGCTCATGCGCGCGATCATTTTACGCGGCGCAAATTTCTTCGAATACTGGCCCAATCTTCTAGTTCTCATTCTGATGTCGAACCTGCTGTTCATTCTCTGCGCGCTGCAATTCCGCAAAAAGATCGCGTGAGCGCGGTATGCATTGGCAGCGTGCGCTACCCGGAAGCCCCGCAAATGCGCTTTCGATTATGAGGTGTCTCTATAATTTCGTGGCAACGTGCTGCTAAAAATCTTCCTGAGCGCGCTGCGCATTACCATCGCCGTCGCCGCGATTTTGGCGTTACTCTGGTGGTTTGGAGTGAGAATGCCCGGGAAAAATATTTCGAAAGCGGCGCCGCTCTCGCCGGATGAAATTGCGTTACGCGAAGAGCTCCGTGCCGACGTGCAAAAACTCGCCGGTGAAATCGGCGAGCGCAATATGTGGCACTACCCGCAGCTCAATGCTGCTGCTGATTTCATCGAAAATTCTTTTGCGCGCGCTGGCTTTCACCCGCGACGAGACACTTATGAAATGCGCGGGCAAGCCTGCCACAATATCGAGGCGGAAATTCCTGGCGCTCGTCCTGAGATTCTTCTGATCGGCGCGCACTACGACTCCGTGTTTGGCTCGCCTGGCGCGAATGATAACGGCACCGGCGTTGCTGCAATGCTCGCGCTCGCCCGGCGGTTCGCCGGCACAAAGCCAAAGCACACGTTGCGCTTTGTTGCGTTCGTAAACGAGGAGCCGCCTTATTTTCTATCAGACGAAATGGGAAGCTTTATTTACGCCGGCAGATGCAAGACGCGCGGCGACAAAATTTCAGCGATGATCAGCTTGGAAACGATCGGCTATTTTTCCGATGCGCCGCACTCACAGACTTATCCGTCGCCAGGATTGGGCCTCTTTTATCCAAAGGTTGGCGACTTCATCGGATTCGTTAGCAACCTTCCTTCGCGGACACTCCTTCATCGCGTGATCGCGCTGTTTCGCGAACATGCAAAGATCCCGTCCGAAGGCGCGTCGCTTCCCGGCTTCATTCCCGGCGTCAGTTGGTCGGATCAATGGTCATTCTGGCGGCACGGGTATCCTGGCATCATGGTCACCGACACAGCGCCGTTTCGTTATCCGTATTACCATTCATCGAGTGATACGCCCGACAAGCTCGATTACGACCGGTTCACGCTCGTGGTCAGCGGCATGGAGAAGGTGATCGAAGATCTGGACAAACTGTAGCCGGAGTCGGTGACTCCGGAGCTCGATCGCTCGCACCGCGCGAGGCCTGAGATGTTCAGGTTAGCAGCTCTCGATAAGCATTAAAGCGCCGCTGCCGCCGCGCGCGCTAACGCATAACCAATAAGTCCACTGGCGGGCAGAGTGAAAAGCCAGGCCCAGATAATTCGCTCGACGACCGTCCACCTCATTCCGCCGAAGCGTTTTACCGCGCCTACGCCCATGATCGACGTTGTGATCACGTGCGTGGTTGAGAGCGGAATACCGTAGTAACTGGCACCTTGAATGATCAATGCTGCGGTTGTTTCCGCTGCAAAGCCGTTGACCGGTTGCAATTTCACCATGCGATGCCCAAGGGTGCGAATGATGCGCCAACCACCCGCGGCTGTTCCTACTGCCATCGTTATAGCGCAAAGACCGATTACCCATTTCGGCAGCGCGAAAACTGGCGTTTTAAGAAAATGCAGCCAGTCTGGCAAATGATCGAAGCTGCCGGCTTTGGTTCCGGTAAATAATGCCAGCGTAATAATCCCCATCGTTTTCTGCGCGTCATTTGTCCCGTGACTGTGCGCCATCCATGCCGCGCTGAAGATTTGTAGTTTGCCGAAAAGCGAATGGATGAAATGCGGCGTGAATGGGCGGAGCGCGACAAACAGCAAAAACATCAGTAGCCCGCCGAAAATGAATCCCGCCAATGGTGAAGTGATCATGGGCACGACAACTTTCGGCCACATCCCGGCATTCCATTTTATGACCGACCAGTTGCCGCGTGCCGCAGCAAGCGCTGCGCCGCAGAGGCCGCCGATGAGTGCATGACTCGAACTCGAGGGCAAACCCAACCACCAGGTGGCGATATTCCATGCGAATGCGGCGATCACTGCGCTGAGGACTGTCGTCATCGTGACAATGTCGGTGTCCACCAGTCCTTTGCCGATCGTGGACGCAACCGCGCCGCCAAACAACGCGCCGGTGAGGTTGAAGAACGCAGCCATCGCAATGGCTTTGCGCGGCGTCAGGACTCGGGTTGAGACGACTGTGGCAATCGCATTTGCGGCGTCGTGAAAGCCGTTGCTGTATTCAAAAATGATCGCCGCGACAACGACGGAAATGAGCGTGAGCACGCGATTGGCTTGCTATGAGTACTTAAGCGCCACCTGCAGGATGATGTTCCCGGCGTCGCGGCAGCGATCGATCACTTTCTCTAACAGACCGTAAAGGTCGTGCAGGAAAATGACCTGTTTCGGGTCGTAATTGCCTTGGAAAAGATCGCGAAGCCGATCCAGTTCGAGTTTGTCCGCGTCGCCTTCGATGCTCTGCAGTTTCGCATTCATCTCCCGCGCGGTGCGGGAGTCGATCCCTTTACGCAAGTGTTTGACCATCGCCAACACCGTTTCCGCTGCCTGATCGAGCAGCTCCATCTGCTTTTGAAAACTGTGTCCGCGCAAATCCTCCGGACAGATCAAAACGCGTTCGCCAATTTTTTCCACAGTCTTAGGTATTTTATAGAGAGCGGCCGCGAGTTCCTGGATGTCCTCGCGCTCCAGCGGGGTGACGAATGTCTTTGAGAGCTGCTCGGTTAGTGCCTGCGTGATGCGTTTATCTTCGCGGCGGCTGTGGGCAAAATGCTCGAGGTGCTCCGGCGTCTCATTTTGCTGGAGTTTTTCCAGCAACGCGACCAGATGATGGACGCTGTTATCGGCTTCCTGCGCGCTGGCTTCGAGCAGATCGTAAAACTTTCCGTCGCCTCCGATGAGTTTTTGGATCGAGAACATCCTTTGCCTCAGTTTCTAGCCGAGGGCGTTGAGCTCGGCAATCCTAGAGCTTGTGTTGCGCGGCCAACCGAAAATCGGCCAAGCGTGCAAATTCGGCGTGAAGCGATGAAATGTTAGGAAAGTAAGAACAATACCGCACCGAAAATGAAACCGTCGAAGTGATCAGGCTTTCGCTTACCTTCGATCATTGAGTTGTCAACCGCGCCGGCGCCGCCGATTTTGTTCACGACATCAAAGACCAGATCGAGAATTTCAAAATCCCAGCGAAATCGGCTTAGCGCACTAACGATTCCACGATCATGCAGGATTGACTGGTGCGGAAGAGCGGGATTCAATCTGACGCATGCGGCTGGTCTTGCTTTCGCTCGTGCTGTTGGCCGCTCTTTCGCTATCCGGTGCAGAACAAAGCGAAGCACGTTTTGAGAAGTTCATGGACCGATCGCGAAAGATTTTTGAAACCAATCACATGGTGGTCGACCTCCAATTGTCATCGTACGACAACAAGATTCCACCAGCGGAGTGTCATTACGATCGTTACCCCGGGAAAGTGGAACGCATTCGGTTGCCTGATGGTGGTACATTTGCCAGAAAGCAGGGAGGGAAATGGCTCGAGTCAGAGGACTGGGGCGAATCAGGAAAATCCGCTAAAAGCGCGCGTTCGAACCAGTTGAATGTGTTCGCGGGCTACGCTGTCATTCCCCTCAAGAGTAAGGGTGAGAGCCGCGACAAGAGTCAGGGAGCAACTGTCGTTAGATTGGTCGATCAGCACACCGGCAAAGAAGGAGATGAAGAACTGGTCTTCGAAATGGGCCGCGAGCACCAGACCAATGTGAATTATCCAACGTACACCTTCCTGCGATACAAAAACGCGGACCCGGACGACGCCGTGCTTTATAAATTCTCTGGCCCGATCTATTCCCAAGGTGGCACCAAGGTCCAGTTGGATGCTCGTTACGGTTACCTGGTTGCTGTCAAAATGGATGTGAATGTTGTGACTCCACCGCCTACTTCTTCGCCTCAAAGTTCGGTGGCACCATCGATTTCGGCCAGTCCGAGCGCGAGACAGCACTGATCCGGCGCCTCGAAAGTGTGGTTCATCGGCAATGTTGACTTGGTCGCGAGCGGGATGATCTAATCGCCGCACTGCCGTGAAAAGAATTTACCTTCGTGCTCTGGTCAGTTTTGCCTTCTGTCAGTTCGGCTTGGCGGCGGGAAATGATTCACTGCCGCCACCGGTAAGCGACAAGATTTATACTTTTCAACAAATCGAACAACAGAAACTCGATCTCAACGGCAAGATTGTGCG
>Ga0134070_10000773_pt1 | contig 9595 bp, 6 predicted proteins | sample 15_taG_26_FD_94463 | JGI IMG/M metagenome (GOLD analysis project Ga0134070, IMG submission 94463) | Grasslands soil microbial communities from the Angelo Coastal Reserve, California, USA - 15_D_Rain_40cm_2_09082015 | ecosystem: Environmental > Terrestrial > Soil > Grasslands ...
CCGCGTGTTCTCGCCACCACGACGGACGGCGCGCACAGCGGTACGACGACGGGGAGCCCGGCCCGCCATATCAGGGCAGCGCGGAGAAGAGGTGCCCGAGCTTGTCGCGCTTCGTGCTCAGGTACCGGTGGTTGTCCGGCGTGGCCGGCGTCTCGACGGGGATGCGCTCGACGATCTGCAGGCCGTACGCTTCGAGGCCCACCCGCTTCTTCGGGTTGTTCGTGAGCAGGCGCAGGTTCTTCACGCCCAGATCGACGAGGACCTGAGCACCGATCCCGTAGTCGCGCTGGTCGGCTTTGAAGCCGAGCGCCTCGTTCGCCTCGACGGTGTCCTTGCCCTGGTCCTGCAGCTCGTACGCGCGCATCTTGTTGATGAGGCCGATGCCGCGGCCTTCTTGCCGCAGGTAGACGAGGATGCCGCGGCCCGCCTCCTGGATGATCTCGAGCGCGCGGCGAAGCTGCGAGCCGCAGTCGCAGCGACGACACTGGAACACGTCACCGAAGAGACACTCCGAGTGCATCCGGACCAGCACCGGCTCGTCGCCGGCGACGTCGCCCACGACGAGGGCCAGAGGTGTCCGGCTTTCGACCGTCGTCTCGTAGGCGATCGCGACCAGCGTTCCGAATTCGGTTGGGAGCCGGGTCTGTGCGATGCGACGGACCAGCTTTTCTTTCCGCGTGCGGTACGCGATGAGGTCCTTGATCGTGATCATCTTGAGGCGATGTTGCCGCGCCAGCTCGGCCAGGTGCGGCATCCTCGCCATCGCGCCGTCCTCGTCGAGCACCTCGCAGATGACGCCGGCGGGGAAACAGCCGGCCATCCGCGCCAGATCGACCGCGGCCTCGGTGTGACCGGCCCGTCGCAAGACGCCGCCAGGCATCGCGCGCAGCGGCAGGATGTGACCGGGGCGCGTGAGATCTTCGGGGCCGCTGTCCGCGTCCACCATCGTGCGAATGGTGACGGCGCGGTCGTAGGCCGACGTGCCCGTCGTCACACCACGCCGGGCGTCCACCGTGACGGTGAACGCAGTGCCGAGTGGCGCCGTGTTGTCGGACACCATCATGGAGATCTTCAACTCGTCGAGCCGCTCGCCGGTCATGGGCACGCAGATCAGCCCCCGCCCGTACTTGGCCATGAAGTTGACGGCCTCGGGCGTCGCCTTGTCGGCCGCCATGAGGAGGTCGCCCTCGTTCTCACGGTCCTCGTCGTCGGTGACCAGGAGCATCCGGCCTTGCCGGATCTCCTCGATGGCCTCTTCGATACTCGCGAACCCGGTCATGACGATCCTCGTAATGCCAGCGAGCGCACCACATACTTGCCGATCACGTCGGCCTCGATGTTGACCGGCTGTCCCACCCGCAGCCGTCCCAGCGTCGTGGCGGCCAGCGTGTGCGGAATCAACATCACCTCGAACGCGGCCGCCTCCAGCGCGGCCACCGTGAGGCTGACTCCATCCACAGCCACCGAGCCCTTCGGCACGATCAGCACCGCGAACTCGGGGTCGGGCAATGCAATCCGCACCCGCGCCGTAGATTCTACACGGGATACGTCGGTCACGGTGGCCACCCCATCCACGTGGCCGAGGACGAGGTGTCCCCCCAGGGCCGCGCCCAATCGGAGAGGGCGTTCGAGGTTCACCAAAGCTCCGGCGCGAAGGTGGCCGAGGGTGGTGCGCTCGAGGGTCTCGGGGCCGACATCGAAGGCGAGCGTGGTCGCATCGCGCGTCACGACGGTGAGGCAGGCGCCGTTCACGGCGACGCTGGCGCCGACATCACTCCCGTCGAGGGCGATCAGGGCGCGGACCGTGAGGCGCCGGGTGGAGCCTTCGCTGGTGACGGCGACGATTTCGCCGACTTCTTCGACGATGCCCGTGAACATTATTCGCCTCGGGCGAGGTCGGCCTCGATCAGGAGATCGTCGCCGATGGCGTGCACGGTAAGATCACGCAGCCGTGCGGCATCCTTCAGCGCGCGGCCGACGCCTCCGATCACACCGGGCGCGGCGCGACCGCCGAGCAGGCGCGGGGCAACGAAGATCGCGACGCGATCGACCAGGCCCGCTTCGAAGAAGCCGGCGTGGACTTCGCTGCCGCCTTCGACGAGGACGCCCCGGACGTCGCGCGCGAACAGCGCGGCCAGTATCTCCTGGACGTCGACCCGCGCATCGCGCTCGCTCACGCGCACGACCGTCGCGCCAGTCGCTTCCAGCCCGCGCATCCGTTCGACCGGGGCGTGGGCTCCCACGACGACCACGGCACGGGATGGCGTACCGGACGAGATCAGTCTCGCCGCCGGCGGCGTGCGAGCGGACGTATCGAGTACGACACGATACGGCTCGCGCGGCCACGGCCGCTCCAGCCGGACGGTCAGCGCAGGGTCGTCGCGCAGCGCGGTCTCCACACCCACGATGATGGCATCGACCTCGCTGCGGAGTCGATGGGCCTCGCGGCGCGCCGCCTCTCCGGTGATCCACTGCGAGGTTCCGTGGACATCGGCGATGCGGCCGTCGAGCGTCATCGCCGCTTTCAGCGTGACGTGAGGCCGGCCCTGCCGGCTCGACGTGAAGAAGACGCGGTTCTGGCGGACCGCCTCATCGCCGAGCACGCCGACGGCGACGTCGACCCCGGCCGAGCGCAGGATCTCGAGGCCTCGGCCGTTCACGCGCGGATCAGGGTCGCCGGTGGCAATGACGACACGGCGAACTCCGGCCGCGACCACGGCCGGCGCGCAGGGCGGCGTGCGACCGTGGTGCGCGCACGGCTCGAGGGTCACGTAGAGCGTGGCGCCGCGCGCGTGGTAGCCGGAGGCCGCCAGCGCAACGGTCTCCGCGTGCGGCCGGCCGGCCGCCTCGTGAAAGCCTTCCCCGATCACCACGCCGTCCGCCACGATGACGGCGCCCACGAGAGGGTTCGGCGACGTGAGACCACGCGCGCGCTCGGCGAGCCCGAGCGCACGCCGCATGAAGCGTTCGTCGGCCTCCGCGGTCATGCTGCGGGCACGAGCGCGTCCACGAAGCGCTCGGCGTCGAAGGACCCCAGGTCTTCCACCTTTTCGCCCACGCCGACCAGCTTAATCGGGAGCTTGAGCTCGCGCACGATCCGCACGACGATACCGCCCTTGGCGGTGCCGTCCAGCTTCGTGAGGGTCACGCCGCTGACGCCAATCGTCTCGTGGAACATCCGCGCCTGGACGAATCCGTTCTGTCCCGTCGGGGCGTCGAGCACCATCAGGCTCTCGTGGGGCGCGCCCGGCAACTGGCGCTCGATGACCTTCTTGAGCTTGGCCAGCTCGGCCATCAGGTTCGACTTGGTGTGCAGCCGACCAGCGGTGTCGATGATGAGCGTGTCGACGTTGCGGGCGGTGGCGGCCTTGAGCGCGTCGAACACGACCGCGGCGGGGTCCGAGCCGGCGGCCTGGCGGATGACGTCCACCCCGATCCGCGCCCCCCACGTCTCGAGCTGCTCGATGGCGGCCGCGCGAAACGTGTCGGCGGCGGCCAGGAGCACCTGCTTGCCGTCTCCTCGGAGCTGAGCCGCCAACTTCGCGCACGTCGTCGTCTTGCCGGAGCCGTTCACGCCCAGCATGAGGATCACGGCCGGCCGATGGTCGAGGTCGAGAGGTTGCACCGCCGGCGCCAGGATCTCGTTGAGAAATTTACGGAAGAGCGGCCGCAACTGCTCGGCCCGGGTCACGGTCCCGAACATGACCTCTTCGCGTGCGCGGTTGACGAAGTCGCCCGCGAGCGGGGCGCCCAGGTCGGCTGCGATCAGCGTCTCCTCGAGCTCGGTATAGAGCGCTTCGTCGATGGGGCGATCGGGCTCGAATACGGCCTGGAGCTCGGAACTGAGGAACTCTCGCGAACGCCTCAGGCCTGCGCCGAGGCGCTCACCGAGAGACGACAGGAACTTCACTGCTGGGGCGGAAGGACGAGCCGGGAAATCACCGCGCCGCTGGGCCCGAGAGCCGGCAACACCCGGCCATTCAGCTCGAAGCTCACGCCCCCGGCGTTGCCGATGGTGAGAACAAAGGGTCCATTCGACACCCACTCGCGAACCTGACCGGCCGGAATCGTTTCCTCGCTGAGACGGCCATCTTCGGTTCGCACACGAATCCACGTCGGCTCGGATACCCGGGCAACCAGATGGTACGGCGACGTCACGGCCGCCACGACGCCGCTCAGGTCCGGAGTTGCCGGTTGCGCCGGTGGCGCTGAGGGCGCTGAGGGCGGCGTCGCCGGCGAGGCAGACGGCACCGAGGTCGGCGGCGTCGCATGGACGCTCGCGACAGCCGGCGGCGCCGTGTGGACCGTCGCCACGGGCGGTGGCGAAACGACTCGTGGGGTAATGACGGGAGGTGGAGCGGCGACGGGTTCGCTCACGGGCGGCGACGGAGCCTCAGCGATCGCCGGTGTAGAGGACGGACTGAGGGACGGAGACGAGGTCGTATCGACCGTCCGTTTCTCCGTCGTGTCCTTTCCCGACTGAAGCGCGAGGGTCACCCCGAAGAGCGCCAGGCCGAGGACAACCAGCAGGATGAAGCTCACGAGGACCGTCGAGCGGCTCCGGGCCTCGGTCTCCGCCGACGGTGGTGGGGCCGCCACCTTGACGGGTTGCGTCGGAACGGAAGGCGTCCGTACCGACTGGGAGTAGTAGAGAGCCAGGGCCTCCTCGACCGGTTCGTGGAGCGCCTGACAATAGGCCCGGATGTACCCCCTGGTGAAGACTGGGGCCGGAAGCGCGCCAAAGGTATCGGCCTCGAGGGCCTCGATATAACGCGACGCGACACGGGTCAGGCGAGCGAGCTCGTCGAGCGACAGTCCACGCCGAGCCCTTAAATCACGCAGATACGTGCCGAGCGACGTCGTTCCCGACATCTCAGTCTGTCTAGCCTATCAGATGTGGCGCCTCATCCATCAGGATTGAGGTTGACCGAGACGAGCTTCGAAAGGCCGGGTTCCTCCATCGTCACGCCGTAGAGAACATCCGCCGCTTCCATCGTGCGCCGGTTGTGGGTGATGACCAGAAACTGCGTCTGGCTGGTCAGCTCACGCAGGACTCTCAGGAAACGATGGATGTTGGCATCGTCGAGCGGCGCGTCCACCTCGTCGAGCACGCAGAACGGGCTCGGGCGGAAGTAGAAGATCGCGAACAGGAGGGCCAGTCCGGTCAGGGCGCGCTCACCACCGGAGAGCAGCGTCACGGACTGCAGGCGCTTGCCCCGGGGCTGCGCCATCAGGTCGACGCCCGTGTCGAGGGGATCGCCGCCTTCTTCGGCCTCCACGAGCCGCAGCTCCGCGCGGCCGCCTTCGAACAACCGCTCGAAGATCTTCGCGAAGTCGCGGTTGATCTGCTCGAAGGCCTGGACGAAGCGTTCCTGCGCCGTGTGCGTCATTCCCCGCAACGCCTTCTCGAGGTCCTTGATCGACGCGGTGAGGTCGTCGTGCTGTGTGCGCAGAAACGTGAGCCGCTCGTCGAGCTCGCGATACTCCTCGTCGGCGACGAGGTTGACGGGGCCGATGGCGGACAGTTTCTCCGCGAGCTCTCGCACCCGCTGGCCAAGCGTCGCGAGGTCCCGGTTGGGATCGTGGCGGGCCAGCAGCGCGGCCGCATCCACGCCGTACGTCCGCTGGGCGTCGAGCGCCAGCTCCTCGCGTCGGACACGCCGCTCGGTCGCCTGCAGCTCGAGTTCGTGCATCGCGCTCACCAGGCGATGGAGATCGCCCTCGGCCGCGCGCAGCTCCTGCTCGATGCCGCGCAGCCCGTCCAGGAGCGTCTCGTGGGCTTCCGCCGCCTGGCGCGCTGCCGCCTCCGCGCGGTCGCGGTCCATCGCCACGTCGCGCGCTGTCGAATCCGTGCGCTGCCGCTCCTCCTCCAACCACACCCGCCGCTCGCCGAGCTGCTGCTGCCGGGTCTTCCCCTGCTCGAGGCGCTGGGTGAGATCGGCCTCCATCTGGTCGGCGCGCACGAGCTCCCGCCCGAGGGCCTCGACGCGCTCACCGATCGAGCCGACCTCGACCCGGCACGCGGTGAGCTGGGTCACCAGCGCGGTCTCCTCGGCCTGAGCGTTCTCGAGCGCGTCGCGGATTCCGCGAATCGTGCTCTCGTGCGCGGTTTCCGCCTCGCGCGCCGCCGCGACGCGCTGCTCGAGTCGAGCCAGCATCGCCCGTGTCTCGTCGGACTCCCGGGTCACCTGGCCGGCTTCGATGCGCACGGTCTCGGCGTGCCGGTGTTCGCGTTCGTGCTCACGGATCGCCTGTTCCAGATCTTTCTCACCGGCGACGCGCTCGGCCTGGCGCTGGCCGACTGTCTGCTCGCACTCGGCGATGCGCACGCGCAGCGCCGCGACATCAGCTTCGGTCTGGGCGACCGTGGTCTGCGTGATCCCCACCGTCTCGGTCAGTTCGCGGATCTGCTCGTCCAGCTCCCGCAGCTGGCGTTTGCGGGCCAGCAGCGAGTGCTGGGCCTCGCCGCCCCCCGCACCGCCGCGTAGTCGCCCCGTCGGCGCCAGCACCTCGCCGTTCGGCGTGACGTACGTCGCGCTGACACCGTTCCGCCGCCAGAGGGTCTCCGCCTGATCCAGATGATCGACGATCGCAACCTGGCCGAGCAGGAAGTGGACGAGGCTCTCGCGAGGCGCCGTAACGCGATGACCGATCCAGCGCACACCGTCGTCCTCGGGCAAAGGGTCGGAGGCTGACGACAGGCACTCGAGGGGCAAGAACGTCGCGGCGCCGGCGCCGCGTTCTTGGAGAAACGTGACGGCGGCGCGGGCCTGGTCGAAGCGCTCGACCACGACCCAAGCCAGGCGCTCGGCCAGCACCGCCTCCACAGCCCGCTCGAGGTCGGGAGGAACGTCGAGGAGATCAGCGACCGTTCCCACCACGCCGTCGACGCCGACACGGCCTTCGCGTTCAACCGCCTCGAAGATCGCGCGGACCCCGCTGTCGTATCCCTCGCGGACACGTTCGAGCTCGCGTAGCGACTCCGCGGCAGAGGTGCGGGCGGCCAGGGTCAAGCGCGCATCGGCCAGTCGTGTCTCGGCGTCTGCCAGCCCGCGCTCACGTGCGGCCAGCTGAACGGCCAGCTCTTCGCGCTGACTCATCAGCGCCGCGAGCTCGGCCAGAGCGCGATCACGCGCGGCCTCGAGCTCGGTGCGAGCCGCCACGATCCGCTCCGCCTCGGTCTCGGCCTCGCGCAACTCGGTGGCCAGGCGCTCGCCTCGGCGCGCGAGCTGGCTCTCGCGCTCGCGGAGCTCACCGGCCGAGCGCATCAGATCCGTGCGCTCGGCAGCGATACGAATCTGCTCGAGACGCAATCCCTCCAGTCGGTCGCGCTCTTCGGCCAATCCGCTACGCCGGCGCTCGACGAGGCCCGCGAGATGGTCAGCGGCCTGCGTGCGCTCCGCGACGAGACGCTCGGCCTCGCCCAGCGCACCCCGAGTGGTCTCGCGCTCGGCGGCGAGGACGTCGAGGCGCTCGCCCGTCACACGGATCTCCTCGTCGAGTCGCACCACCTCTTCGGCCGCCTCGCGAAGCTGCACGCCCATCTGCTCACGACGCTCGAGGAGTCGCTCGAGGTCCGCCTGGACTTTCTGTACACCCTGGCGCAGATCGGAGAGCCGGTGATCGCTCACCTGGATCGCCTCGCGCTGGGTGGCCTGATGGCCGGCCAGCCGGCTCACCGTCGTGCGGAGAACCTCTTCGCGCTCATGGTGCTGAGCGATCTCGAGCTCCAGGCGGTCGGCCTCGGCCACGAGTCCGGCGAAATCGGCGGCGGCCAGCACGAGGGCACCGTCTCGGCGCTCCTGTTCGAGCGCCTTGTACTGCTGAGCGCGCTTGGCCTGGCGCTCGAGCGAGCCGAGCTGGCGCTTGACCTCGTCCATCACGTCCTTCACACGAACCAAGTTTCCACGGGCGCCGTCGAGCTTTCCCTGCGTCTCGCTGCGCTGCTGCTTGTAGCGTGCGATGCCGGCCGCTTCCTCGATGAACACGCGACGCTCGTGAGGCTTGGCGGTCAGGACATGGTTGAGCTTGTCCTGGTCCATCACCGAATACGCACGCGGGTTGGCGCCGGTCCCGGCGAAGAGGTCGAGAATGTCGCGCAGCCGGGTCGGCTGCTTGTTGAGGAGGTACTCGCTCTCACCCGTCCGGTAGAGCCGCCGCGCCACGGCGATTTCGCTCCACGGCACGGCCAGAACGCCATCGTTGGAGAACCTCAGCTCGACTTCGGCCAGGCCGACGGGCTTGCGGGACGCCGAGCCGTAGAAGATGACGTCGTCCATGCGCTGGCCACGGAGTAACTTGGCGCTCTGTTCACCCAGTGCCCAGCGAACGGCGTCAGAGATGTTGCTCTTGCCGCAGCCGTTCGGGCCCACGATGCAGCTCACGCCGGGAAGGATCCTCAGCTCCGTGCGTTCGCCGAACGACTTGAATCCGTGCAGGGTTATGGAATCGAGGCGCATGAAAACCTTCTAGCACGGGCGGCTTCCGGGGGCCTACGAAAAAGCACCACGCCTGGGGGGCGCGGGCGCCGATGACGCTAGATGTCGAGGCTGATCAAGTGCCTTTGAGGTAACAACACTTCTTGTACTTCTTGCCGGACCCGCACGGGCACGGGTCGTTGCGGCCGACCTTGTCTCCGGTGGCCGTGCGCGGCGCCGGTCGGGGCGGTGCTGCCAAGGGGGCCGCGCGTGGCACCTCGCCGCCGACCGAGGGCATCTCGCCTCGGCTCTCCTGGGTATCGGCCCGGGCGGTCAACGTCGGCATCGCCATCGGCGCCTCCCGGACGACCTGCACCTTGAAGAGCCGCTCCACCACCGCGGCCTTCACGCGCTCCGCCATGTCCTGAAAGAGGTCGAACGCTTCCTTCTTGTACTCGGTCAGTGGATCGCGCTGACCATAGCCGCGAAGGCCGATGCCCTCCTTGAGATGGTCGATCGACAGCAGATGGTCCTTCCACTGCGTGTCGATGACGATGAGCATCTCGTGGCGCTCGAGGGCCCGCATCAGCTCCTCGCCCAGCTCGCGCTCGCGGTCGACGTACCGGCTCTTCACCGCGTCCAGGACGAGCTCGTTCAGCCCGTCTCGTGAGGTGACTTCCTGGTAAGCGGACGCCGGAATGCGGACGTCGAACTGCTGGAAGAGCGCCTCGTTCAGGCCGGCCAGATCCCACTCCTCGGGGTGCACGGCGGGGCCGGCGAAGCTGTCGAGCGTGACCGGCACCAGGTCCTCGATCCACTCGGCAATCGTGTCGGTCTGGTTGGCGCCGTCGAGAATCTGGCGCCGCATGCCGTAGACGATCTCGCGCTGCTTGTTCATCACGTCGTCGTACTCGAGAAGGTGCTTGCGGATCTCGAAGTTGTGGTTCTCGACGCGCTTCTGCGCGGTGGCGATGGCGCGGGTGACGAGCTTGTGCTCGATCGGCTCGCCTTCCTCCATGCCGAGGCGATCCATGATCCGCTGGATGCGCTGGGACCCGAAGATCCGGAGCAGATCGTCTTCGAGCGAGAGGTAGAAGCGTGACGAGCCGGGATCTCCCTGACGGCCGGAGCGGCCACGCAGCTGGTTGTCGATGCGGCGGGATTCATGCCGCTCGGAG
>Ga0134070_10000786_pt1 | contig 9514 bp, 8 predicted proteins | sample 15_taG_26_FD_94463 | JGI IMG/M metagenome (GOLD analysis project Ga0134070, IMG submission 94463) | Grasslands soil microbial communities from the Angelo Coastal Reserve, California, USA - 15_D_Rain_40cm_2_09082015 | ecosystem: Environmental > Terrestrial > Soil > Grasslands ...
CTACATCGGCGGCGGCCGCGGCACGTTCGACGATCTGATCCGGGACATCCCCCTCGGCGTCTACGCCTGCGGCGCGTTCGGCGGCCAGACCCTGCTCGAGAACTTCTCCTTCACCGCGGCCTACGGGCGCATGATCCGCGACGGGCATCAAGCCGAGCTGGTCAAGGACGTCGTGCTCGCGGGGAACCTGTTCCAGACGCTCGACCGGATCGAGCGCATCGCCGGCGACTTCCGCTGGAACCAGATGGGCGGCGGCTGCGGCAAGGCCGGCCAGGGGCCGCTCCCCGTGACCGAGGGTGCGCCCCACGTCCGCATCGAGGAGGCGCTGATCGGGGGCGACGTCCCGGCGTGATCGAGCGGCTGCTCGACGACGCCCGGCGCCGCGCGCGGGGGGCGGACGCCATCTGGCGCCGCGTGGAGAGCACCTCCGTGTCGTTCGATTGGGGCCGCCTCAAGGCGGCCGGAGCGACCGAGGAGGCGGGCATCGGGCTGCGGGTGCTGCGGGACGGCCGCGTGGGCACCGCGGGGACGACGGCCGTCGCGGCAGCCGGCGAGTTGGTCGACCGCGCCCTCGCGTCGGCCGATCTCGGCGGGACGGTCGAGCTCACGCTGCCCGGGGCCGCCCCGCTCCCTCCCGTCCCCACGCACTTCGATCGGGCCGCCGGCGCCTCGCTCGACGACCTGATCGCGATCGGCCGCGGGGTGCTCGAGCGCCTCACGCGCGACGGGTGCCAGGTGAGCGTCGGGATCGGGCGCGACATTTCCGAGACCCGGGTCGCGAACACGGCCGGCGCCCACGCGTCCTACCGGACGACCGCCGTCGGCGTGAGCGCGGAGATCTGGCGCTTCGCCGGCGACGACGTGCTGATGATCGGCGACAGCTGGGAGGGCTGCGACCTGCCCGCACAGGACCGCCTCGACGCGCTCGTGCGGTCGATCACGGACCGCTTGGAGCGGGCGCTTCGCATCGTCGCGCCGCCGGAGGGGGCGCTGCCGGTGGTGTTCACGCCGCCGGGACTCGCCGCGATCCTCCTGCCCGTCACCCAGGCCCTCTCCGGAAAGGCGGTGCTGCAGGGGATCTCGCCCCTCGCCGGCAGGCTGGGGCAGCAGGTGTTCGACCCCGCGTTCTCCGTCACCGACGACCCGCTCCGGCCCGGCCGCGCCGCGTCGCGCCCCATCGACGACGAGTGCGTGCCGTCGGCGCCACTGCCGCTCGTCGCCCGCGGCAGCGTGCGCGGCTTCATCTATGATCTCGAGACCGCGGCGCGCGCGAACACGCGCAGCACGGGGCACGGGCAACGGGGCATCTTCTCCAAACCGGTGCCGGGGTACACGAACATCATCATCGGGGAAGCGGGAACGACGACGCGGTGGGCGAGCTCGGGGGTGGCCTGCTGGGCGATGTGCGAGACGGCTTGGTCGTGGACGAGCTGATCGGCGTGGGGCAGGGGAACGTGATCGGCGGGGCGTTCAGTCACCCGGTGGCGCTTGCCTATCGCGTCGAGCGCGGCGAGATCACCGGTCGCGTCAAGGATGCCGCCGTGGCGGGGAACGCGTACGAGCTGCTGAAGCGGATCGGCGGGTTCGGGACCGACGGTCGCTGGTACGGAGCGCGCCACACGCCGTCGCTGTTGCTCGAGGGGGTGTCCGTGGCGCGCCGCTAGCGCGCTATCTTCCCCCCCGCCCTCCCTCGAGCACGTCCGCGTACCCCTTTCCCCGCATCATCTGATCGTAGACGACGTTGAGCGTTTCGGGCGCGGCCGAAAGAAAGCGGCAGCGCGGGTCGTTGCGGCTGCGGCACTCCACCTCCATCACCGCGACGGTCTCTCCCGAAAGTCGGCCCAGGAAGTCGGCCAGCATCCCGGACGAGAAGAAGCACATCGGAGTCTCGGTCGTGCCGGGCTCGGCTTCGGCCCAGTCGCGCGAGTCCACGGCCAGCGCGGGGCCGAGCGCGGCGACCGTGACGGCACCCCAGCCGGCCGCCTGGAAGAAGGCGGAGAGCACGTCGTTGAGCTGGGCGGCGTCGAGCTCCTCGGGGCGCGTGACCCCGGCTTGCCCCGGGAGCCAGGTCTGGAAGGCTCGGTAGATGCCCTCGCCGGCGGCGAACCCCGCTTGCTGGAGGATGTTGACCGCGTGATCCGGGGCGTGGCGCAGCAGGCCTTCGCGCAGCTGCCGCAGGGCGCCGCGTCCGATGGTCATTCCGTCTGGCGCGGCGCTCCGGGTGGCGGTCATATGGGACGCCAACTTAGGGTTGCGCCTGCGCGCGGCGCAAGAGTTCGGCCTCGTCGATCACCGGGACGCCCAGCGCTTTCGCCTTCTCGAGCTTCGAGCCGGCATCGGCGCCCGCCACCACCGCGGCGGTCTTCTTCGACACGCCGTCCGTGACGTGGCCGCCCGCGGCCTCGATCAACTCGGTCGCCCGGGCGCGCGACAGCGTCGGGAGCGTTCCGGTGATCACGTAGGTCTGCCCCGCGAGCGGGCCGCCGGCCTCGTCGGGCGCCGCCTTGGGCTCGCGCATGTTCAGCCCCAGGGCTTCCAGCCGCTCCACGAGCTTGCGGTTGCGGGGCTCGGCGAAGAACCCCGCCACGGCCTCGGCGATCGCCGGCCCGATCCCCCGGATCTGTCCAATCTCGGCCGCCGTTGCCTTCTGGAGGCGCTCCATCCTTCCGAAGTGGCGCGCCAGCAGCCTCGCTCCCTCGGCGCCGACGTGGCGAATGCCGAGGGCGAAGAGCAGCGTGGACAAGGGTCGCTGCTTTGATTCCTCGATGGCGGCGAGGAGCTGGTCCACCGACTTTTCGGCGAACCCCTCGAGCGCGAGCAGCTGGAGCTTCTTGTTCTTCAGATCGTACAGGTCGGCCACGTCGGCGATGAGCTTCGCCTCGAGCAGCGAACGCACGCGCTCGTATCCGAGGCCGCGGATATCCATCGTCCCTCGACTCGCGAAGTGAACGATGCTCTCCAAGATGCGCCCGGGGCACGACACGTTCGGGCAGTAGACCATCACCTCGTCCTTCGGGCGCTCTACGCGCGACCCGCACACCGGGCACGTCTTGGGCGGCCCGAAGGTCTTCTTGTGCTTCCTCGGAGTCCGACCGTGCGCGGTCGGGGCGCGGCCCAGGACCTGCGGGATGACCTCGCCGGCGCGCGTCACTTCCACCAGGTCACCGGGAAGGATGTCTTTCGCGGCGATGAGCTCGAAGTTGTGGAGCGTGGCGGTAGAGACGGTGACGCCGCCGATCTCGACCGGCTCGAGCACCGCGTAGGGGTTGAGCGCGCCGGTGCGGCCCACGTTGACCCGGATTTCCTTGAGCCTCGTGATCCGGACCTCGGGGGCGAACTTGCGGGCGATGGCCCAGCGCGGCTCGCGGTCGCCGATGGTGCCGAGCTCGGCGTGTAGCTCGAGCGGGTTCACCTTTACCACCACACCGTCAGCGCCGTAGTCGAGGTGCTCGAGTAGCGGTTCGAGGTTTGCGATCTCGCGGTTGGCGGCCGCGAGGTCGGGCGTCAGCTTGTGATGGTGCTCGACCGGAAAGCCCCAGGTGGCGAGCTGCTGCAACAGGTCATGCTGGGTCGCAACCGGGAGCTTGTGACCAGGTGCTTCCACGTGGAAGCAGAAGATCCGCAGGCCTCGACTGCGCGTGATTTTGGGATCGAGCTGACGCAGCGCGCCCGCCGCGGCGTTCCGCGGATTGGCGAACGGTGGGTCGCCGGCGTGAGCCCGCTCCTCGTTCAGCTTCCCGAACCGCGACTTCGAGAGATAGACCTCGCCGCGCACTTCCATGCGCTTGGGCCAGCCGCCCCCCTGAAGGCGCAGCGGCACGTCGAGGACGGTGCGCAGGTTGGCGGTGACGTCCTCCCCCTCCACCCCGTTGCCGCGGGTCGCTCCCGTGACGAAGAGGCCGTCCGCGTAGGTGAGGCTCACGGCCGCGCCATCGATTTTCACCTCCAGGGTGTAGCCCGCCTGCCTCACCTCGGGCACGAGGCGGGCGTTCCGCTCCTCCCACTCGCCCAGCTCGGCCTCGTTGAAGGCGTTGGCGAGGGACAACATGGGGACGAGGTGGCGATGCTTGCGGAAGGCGGCCGCGGGCTCGGTGCCGATGCGGCCGGTGGGGCTGTCCGGCGTGCGGAGCTCGGGGTGCGCCGCCTCAAGGGCCTGCAGCTCGCGGAACAGACGGTCGTATTCGGCGTCCGAGATCTCGGGCCGGTCGAGCGCGTAGTACGCGTGGTTGGCCCGCTCGATGAGCCGCCGCAGCTCGGCGGCCCGGGCCGCCGGGTTGGTCACCGGCCTTTGGCTTCTTCCTGAATGACGGCGAGCGCGACACCGACCAGGCGATCCAGCTCCGCCGTGCTGGCGCGCGACAGCAGCCCCTCGGCCCAGGGCCCCTCCCGCTCGCCGAAGGCGCCGAGCAGACGCCGCAGGAACGCGAGCAAGGCCACGCGCTCGAGCTCCATGCGTCGCATCGTCTCGTCGGTCTCCCGGTGGCGCTGGGCGAGGCGCTCGTAGCGGTGGGCGTTGCGGAGCGCCTGGGCCGTGAGGGAGGCGACGACCTGCACGAAGCCGACGTCCTCGTCCGAAAAGGTGGGGCCGTCGCGGAACGTGCGCAGGAAGATCGCGCCGATGGCGGCCGAGCGCCACGTGATCGGAACCACGGTGATCGACTTCACGCGGCGGTTGATCAGCTCGCCCTTCACGTGCTTCAAGCTCGGGTCGTTCGCCGCGTCCGGAATGAAGACCGTCTCGCCGGTCTGCATGGCGCGCTTCAGCTCCGGGTAGCGCTCGAGATCGACGACGTAGTTGCGGATGGTCGGGTCCTCGTACGAGGCGACGAGGCGCACCGATTTGCCGCCGCGCTCGGCGAGGAAGATCGAGCAGCGGTCGAGCCCGAAGGCCTCGCCCAGCTTGCGCGCGATCCCCTGCAGGATGTCGATGAAATGCAGCGAGGTGGAGACTTCTTTCAGGATCTCGATCACGGCGAGGAGGTGCTTGCGCTCGCGCTCCAGCTCCGCCACGTGCGCGGCGAGACGCTCCGCTTCGGCGGCCGAGAGGGCCGTGGAGATGGTCATGGCATAGTTTGCCCGTGTGTCGGACGGTGCGTCAAGCCGCACGGCGTTGCCGCCGTTCGCGACGCGCGGTAGCTTCGGAGCCCATGCGGATCGGGCTGCTCACGACGCTGCTCGTCCTCGCGGGCGGCGGACTCGTCGCGCAGGCGCGGGCTTCGGGCGCGCCGCCGATCGGCGCCTGGCGCGTCGTGCCCGAGCTGCCGGGCATGGGCCGACCGGTGGACACCGCGGCCGTCGCGGCGCGGCGCCTGGCGCTGTTGCGATCTCTCGACCACGGCGTCGTCCTCATCCCGGCAGCGCACGAGCGCGACGTCGAGCGCGACTACATCCAGGACAACGACTTCCGCCAGAACAACACGTTCTTCTACTTCACGGAGCTCGAGACGCAGGACGCGTGGCTCGTCATGACGGCGCGCGGGCCCGACTCGGTCGAGACCACCCTGTTTCTGCCGCCGCGCAACCCCGCCCGCGAGCGCTGGACGGGGCTGCGGCTGGGACCCGACAGCACCGCCGCGCGGCTCTCCGGGATCCCAATCGTGCTGCCGACCGATTCCCTGGAGGGCCGGCTGCGGCTGGTGCAGTCGCGCGTGCCGGGGCCCGTGTACGTGCCGCTCGACGACGCCACGCGCGAGGAGCGCCGCGTCGTGGATCTCGTCTTCGCGGGCCGCGACGTGCGCAACCTCCGCCCCGTCGCCGATTCGCTGCGCATGGTGAAGGACGCCGACGAGCTGGCGCGCCTGCGCACGGCCATCGACATCAGCGTCGCCGGGCACGTCGCGGCGATGCAGGGGGCCCGCCCGGGGATGTACGAATACGAGATCGAAGCGGTGCTCGAGGCCGGGTTCCGCCGGAACGGCGCCGACCGCGTGGGCTACCCGTCCATCGTCGGCAGCGGCCCGAACTCGACCACGCTGCACTACGACGTCAACCGCCGGCAGACGCGCGACGGGGACTTGGTCGTCGTCGACGCCGGCGCCGAGTGGGGGCAGTACACCGCCGACGTCACGCGAACGTTCCCGGTGAACGGGAGGTTCACGGGGCGCCAGAAGGCGATCTACGACCTGGTGCTCGCCACCCAGCGGGCCGCCTTCGACTCGGTGCGCCCCGGCGTCACGCTGCGCGACCTCGACCGCATCGCGCGGACGTACATGCGGGACCATTCGGGCACGCTGTGCGGAGACCGCACCTGCGACACGTACTTCATTCATGGGCTGGGGCACCACCTCGGCATGGACGTGCACGACGTGAACGTCCCCGGGCGCCAGCGGCTCGAGCCGGGCATGGTGTTCACGATCGAGCCCGGGATCTACCTGCCGCAGGAAAGCCTGGGGGTGCGGATCGAAGACGACGTGCTGGTCACCGCCGCGGGCGCCGAGTGGCTGTCGGGCAAGGCGCCGCGCACCACCGACGAGATCGAGCGCCTGATGCGGCGGCGCTAGGTCTTGTCCTTCTGGCCCGCGATGTCCTTGAGATCCAGCACCGCGTCCTCCTTGTACTCGTGATCGAGCACGTCCGCGAGGGGCAGGCCGGCGATGGCGGTCAGCTGCTCCCGGGCGGCGGAGAACTTGCCCACGTCCATGTACACCTCCGCCAGCTCGAGCCGATGGAAGATGTTGCCCGGTTTCCAGGCGACCGCCTTCTCGAGGTAGCGCTGGGCGTCGGGCCAGTTGGCCTTGTCCATGAATCCGGCGCCGAACAGCGCCTTGGCGAAGAACCGCTGGATTCCCGACAACCGCTTGATCTCCGCGTTCCACGAGCCCAGCACGTGGTAGGCGCCGTCGTGGGTCGAGTCGAGCTTCACCGCCTTCATGGCTTCGTCGTAGATGATGCGGGCGAAGCGGACGCGCTCTTTACCGCCCCGCGTGAGCGAGAGGCGGCCCAGCGCGTTCGCGATCATGAAGTGCGCGTCCGCGCCGTTCGGGTTGGCCCGCACCGCCGCGTCGGCGAGCGCGCGCGCCTGCATGTACAGAGTGTCGCGCCGCTGCTTGAGGGAGTCCTCCTCGCTTTCGATCTGCTTCGCGATGTCGACGAGCGAGCGCGACGCCTTCCACAGCGCCTCGTAGCTCGTCGAGTCGAGCGCCAGGGCCGCGCGATAGTGCCGCAGCGCGGTCTGCGGATCGAGCGCCCTGGTCGCCGTGTCCCCGAGCGCGATGTGGTGCGCCGCGGTCTCGTGGGCCTGGCCCGCCAAGGGTCCGGGCGCCGCGAGCAGGGCGCACGCCAGGGTGAGGAGCCACGGGCCAACGCGCATCGACGTCTCCGCGAGGAGGGGGGCCGCTAATGTTCGTTGTGCCGCTGATCGAACGCAAGCGCGACGGCGGCGCCCTCACGCCCGAGGAATGGTCCGCCCTCGTCGCCGCCTACACGGCAGGGCGCGTGCCCGACTACCAGATGGCGGCGCTGCTCATGGCGGTCTATTTCCGCGGGCTCGAGCGGCCGGAGCTCGCGGCCCTCACGGACGCGATGCTCGCATCGGGGCAGCGCCTCGCGTTCGACGGGTGGGCCACGCCGCGTATCGACAAGCACTCCACGGGCGGCGTCGGAGACAAGGTGTCGCTCGTGCTCGCGCCGCTCGTCGCCGCCTGCGGCGTCGCGGTGCCGATGATGTCGGGTCGGGGACTCGGGCACACGGGAGGGACGCTCGACAAGCTGGAGGCGATCCCCGGCTTCCGCACCCGCCTGTCCCTGGCCGAGACCAAGGCGCAGGTCATGAAGCTGTTATGCGCCATGATCGGCCAGACCCCGGAGATCGCCCCGGCCGACGGCAAGCTCTACGCCCTGCGCGATGTCACTGGTACGGTGGAGGCGATTCCCCTCATCGCCGCCAGCATCATGTCCAAGAAGCTCGCGGAGGGGCTCACGGGCCTCGTGATCGACGTGAAGCGGGGCGGCGGCGCCTTCCTCCCTGCCCTCAAGGACGGCCTGGAGCTCGCGCGCACGATGATCGCGCTGGGCGAGGATCGCGGCTGCCCCACGGTCGTGCTGCTCACCGCGATGGATCGCCCGCTCGGCCGGGCCTGCGGCAACTCGCTCGAGACGGAAGAGGCGATCCTCGCGCTGCGCGGCGAGGGTCCGGAGGATCTGATGGAGGTGACCTACGCCCTGGGGGTCGAGATGCTCCTCGCCGCCGGCGTCGAGAAGAGCACCAAACAGGCGCGCAAGAAGCTCCAAAGCGTGCTCGGCTCGGGTCTTGCCGCCGAGAAGTTCGAGCGGATGATCGAGGCGCAGGGCGGCAACCCCAAGGTGCTCGAGGACCCGTCGGTGCTGCCGCAGGCCCAGGCAGTGGAGATCTTCGCTGCCCGGGAGACCGGGGTGGTAACGCGGGTCGAGCCCCGCACCATCGGCCGGGCCATTGTCGCCATGGGCGGGGGGCGGCGTCAGGTGGACGACGTCATCGACCCGAGCGTCGGCTTCGTCATCACCGTGAAGCCGGGGGACAAGGTGCTCGCCGGCGAGCCCATCGCCTCCGTGTTCGCGAAAGACGCGGCGGGAGTGAAGCTCGGATTTGAGGGACTGGAGCGCGCCATCGAAATGGGGGACCGGCTCGCCGACAAGCCGCTGCCGCTCGTCTCGCATCGGGTGACGAAGGACGGGGTCGAAGAGCTGACGGCCGGTCAAAAGCCGGTGAAAGGCCGGTAAAAGGCCGGGGAAGGGTCACCCCTTCCCTCTTCCCCGGCCTCTTACTGGCCCTTTACGAGCCTTTTAGTCGCCGGCGACCCGATCCAGGATCTCCCTCAGCTCTTCGAGATTGAACGGCTTGCGGAGCACCGGGCGCTCGGAGCGCTGCAAGGCGTCGCGGGTCCTGGGGGAGATCGAGTCCCCGGTCGTGAACACGACGTGCTGATCGAGGCCCCGGCCCTCGAGTCGCAGTGCCTCGAACAGGTCGAACCCCGTGTGCGCCTCGTCGAGGTGCACGTCCACGAGCAGCGCGTCGTAGCGTGTCCGGTCGCGGAGATGGCGCAGCGCGTCCTCGAACCCCGCGGCGCTCGTGACCCGGTGGCCCAGCCGTTCGGCCATCAGCTCCATGCCGCGGCGCACGCTCCCTTCGTCCTCGACGACGAGGATCGAGAGCGGCCGCGCCGGGCCGCGGAACCCCGCCCGCTCGGGCTCCGCTGCGGGCGCGGCCACCGTGGGCAGCTCGACGCTCAACCGCGCGCCACCCCCCTCGAGGTTGTGCATGTACAGCCGCCCGCCCATCGCTTTCACGATCCCGAGGCTGATCGCGAGCCCCAGGCCGGTGCCCGCCTCCCCCTTCGTGGTGAAGAACGGCTCGAAGATCCGGTCCAGGATCTCGGGCGGCACTCCCGGCCCCGTGTCCTCGAACGCGAGCGCGACCTGATCGTCGACGCGGCGTGCGTATACGGAGAGCTTGCCGGGGCGGCCGGTCTGCTCGATCGCCTGCTGCGCGTTGACGACGGCGTTGAGCACGACCTGTTGCAATTCCTGCGGGTCGCCC
>Ga0134070_10000788_pt1 | contig 9509 bp, 7 predicted proteins | sample 15_taG_26_FD_94463 | JGI IMG/M metagenome (GOLD analysis project Ga0134070, IMG submission 94463) | Grasslands soil microbial communities from the Angelo Coastal Reserve, California, USA - 15_D_Rain_40cm_2_09082015 | ecosystem: Environmental > Terrestrial > Soil > Grasslands ...
CCCCATCGCCCTCCCAGTCCCAGCGGGCTTGGAGCGTCGCAGTCGGGTCGGAATCGGTCGAGGACGAGGCATCGAACGTGACCGTATCATTGACCTGCGGGTAGGCCGGCGCGAAGGTGAATCGCGCAACGGGTCCCGCCGCGGTGACGGTCACCGAGACCGCCGCGGTGTGGACGAGCGTCCCACTCGTCCCGGTGATCGTGACGCTGTACGAGCCCGCATTCGCGGCGCTGAACGTGCACGTGGACGTCTGGCTGCCACTGATGCTCGACGGGACGCAGGTCGTGGTGACGCCCGCGGGCGACGATGATGCCGTGAGACCGACGGTCCCCGTGAAGCCCCCGCTCGCGGTCAAGCTGATCGTGGAAGTCGCGGATCCGCCCGCGGCGAACGAGACGCTCGTCGGGTTTGCAACCAGGCCGAAATCGGGTCCGCCCGGGAGGAAGAATTCGACCGGCGAGTTCGCGGACACATCGTTCTGCCCGAGATTCCCACCGCCCCAGACGTCCTCGATCATCTTGGCCAGGGAATAGTGGGAGTACTCGACCGTCGACTTGTACGCCAACCTCGCAGCCGGGCCGACGAACGCGTGATAGATGTACGGAGGATTCGTGTACGCTTCATCGAAGGTGAGGACGAGCAACGCTTTCTTGCCGTTCATCGCGGTGAGGAGTTGCGGCACCCAGCTGTGGATGTAGTTGTCCCCGGTGGCGACGGAGCAGGAGTGCATGTTGTTGCAGTCGTTCGGGGTCAGCCAAATGAAATTCGTTCCTGCGTTGAGGGCGTTGATGACCTCGGTCCCGGAACCCGGGAGAAGGTTGGCGCAACGGGATGGGCTTCCTGTGACGGTCGTGTACGATAGGAACGGGAAATGGTCTTCGCCTCGCGGCGGGTTGAGACCGCAGCCGGTGCCCGAGGCATCCTGTGCGAAGGCCTTCCACGTGTGACCGGTATTCTCGATGAGATCGACGATGGTGGGATGATTCAAATTCGGATGGTTTCCGTCGCCGGAGACGCCGAAGGTACTCGCTCCAATGTAGGCGATGTAGTTCGGCTGCGAGGGATTCGTGATGCTCGCCCAGTGCTGCGCGAATCCATATTCGTCCGCGAGCTGCGTCATGTACGTCGCCGGTCCGTACACGTCAGCCTGGTTCTTGTTCTCCATGAGGACGACAACGACCTGATCGAAATTGTTCGAGGCTTCGGGATGGAGGGTTCCGCCTCCGACCGGACTGGAGGGATCTCCGAATCGAAGGAGGCCCGCAACCGCGACGGCCCCGATGCAAAGGAGAGCGGCGAGCAGGATGACGCCGATCGATCGTCTGCTTCTCTCAGAGAATCCGATGAGGAACGAGAGGAATTGAAGGCGACCTCGGGCATGAATGAAGAACACCAGCGGGGACCGAACGCTGGCGTACCTGGACGGACGGTATAAGCAGATGATGACTTGCCTATCGTTCTTTGGTTACTGATAGGGAAAACGGGATGCCGCAACTGGAAGCCGGTGTTCTTCAAGCAGCATCGGAGCGCAGAATCTCACGCGATTGGCGGGCCTGGCGGAAAGGCTACCTCGATTTTCGACTCGACCGAGTACCTTTCAGCGAAATCGAATCGCACAGAATTAGGATTGTTCTCTTGAAAAGGTCCCTTGTAGGGAGGTCATCTAGATGCCGTCCAACGGCACCTCGCGATCGATCCCGCGGAGGAACGACGAACGAGCGAGGATGTACACGGAGAGGAGCGAATAAAGGATGAGGCCGAACCATCCGTAGCTCAGGAGGAGGATCGCCGTCGTGTTGGCGATATAGTAGGTCGACAGGAACCCGTCGGATCCCGGGAGCAGGATCGCTCCGATGGCGACGTAGAGGCACGCGACGATGGACGGACCGATCAAGGGGACGATGGACAGCGGCGCGGAGTCCTCCGACTCTCCTCCCGCAACGGGAAGACCGACGTTCGCGAGGGACATCCCAATCCTTTCGCGGGCCCTCGCGACCCGATCGATCGCCGCAGAATAGTTGCCCGTGTCGAGCAAGGCGACGCCTTCGGCCGCGGTCAGTTCGGCGGCGTGCACCTGTTGCGTCGCGGCCTTCGTGTGTTCGATCTCGACGAGGACGCTTTGCAAGTCCTGCGCGATGTGTTCGACGAGCGAGGACTCGAGTGTGTCCTTGAGCTGTTCGACGACGCGAACTCGATATACGAGGTCTCCCTCCCGGCCCGCGGTCGCGTCGGCGATGACCCGCCGGATCTCCGGGACATTGAGTCCGGCCTTCTTCGCCGCGACGAGCAGCGGCTTGATCTCATTGACGAGTCGAAACAGGACTTGGGTCATCTCCCGTTCCTCGGGGAGCAGCACGCCGCCGCCCTTCCGGGCGCGAATCCCCGAGAGACGATCCATCAGGTTTCGCGGCGAGGTCGGATCGGCAGCCGGGACCAACCGCGACAACGCCGCGGACACTGCGGCCGCATCGCGGGCTCGAGACGGGTCCATGTACGGCGTCGGATCCGCTCCGGAGTCCTCCAAGAGTCCATCGACCGCCCATCCTGATTCCGGCTTCCGCGAGATCCGTGAAGACGGTGGGAACGCAGTCACCATCTTGGTCTCCGATGGAGCCGCTCGTCCCCCTCTCGAGCTCGTCGAACCCCTCGGCCCCCATGCACGGGCGAGGTGGGGCAGGATCGAGGCCGTGAGGAACAGCCCGATGAGGACCAACACGCCTCCGAGCATCGACGTTTGGTAGACGGCCCGCGAGATCTCCGGCGAGTACGCGCCTTGGCTCGCCCGGTGGGCGAACGAGTACGCGAGGTACGCGACGGAGGCGAAGAAGCCGAAAAATGCTACTGCTAGAAAACGAGGACGAATAAACCCCAGTCCCTCAACCCGCAAGGAAGGTATTGCAAGATGCTGGGATAAGAACGTTCCGTTCGCGTCGTCGCGACGTGTTTTGTGGCGACCCATCCGCCGGTCTAGCTCCCGGCCGGACCGGCCGATGTGGCCTCGGGTGTCGACTCGTCCCGCGGGACCGCGGTCGACGCGCGCAACCGCTTCTTCAGGAGGACGAGCGCGATCCGGAACCCTTCCTTCAGGTGGAGCTTCGGCTCCCCGAGGCGCTGGTGGTACTCGATCGGCACCTGAACGATCGGGATCTTCCTCAGCGCGCACTCCGCGAAGATGTCCGCCTCGAGGTCGAAGCCGTCCGCGGTCAGGCCGAGGGACTTGAGCCGTTCCGAAACGAAGGCCCACATCCCGCTGCAGACGTCGGAGATCGGCGTGGCGAATAGGAAGGATGCAAACCAACTGAGCAGGCGGTTCCCGAGGTAGTTCGTGCTCGTCATCGCCCCTTCATCGATCTTGCCGAGGAAGCGCGATCCGAGGACGACCGGAGAATCGGTGCCGAGGACCCCCACCAGGTCGGGGATCGCCTCGGGAGGGTACGTGCCGTCCGGGTCCATGAACAAGGCGAAGTCCTCCTGAATCTTCGGCACGAACTCCCGGAACGCCGCGCCTTTGCCGCGGCCGCTCTGGACGAACACTTCGGCGCCGAACCGGGTCGCGACGGCCCGCGTCTGGTCGGTGGAGTGGCCGTCGAGCAGGTAGATGCTGTAGGCGAGGCCCCGCTGATGGAGCGTCGCCTGCGGGATCCTCTTGAGGACCTCCGCGAGGCCGAGCTCCTCGTTCAGGGCGGGAAGGAGGATGGAGAGGCTTGGCAGGACCGGTTTCTCGACCGCCCCCAACGGCAGAAGGTCGATCGGGTTTTCGACCTCGCGACGGAATGGGAAGGCCGGGATCGGGCCGGCCGGTGGCTCTGGCCCGCGCTGAGAGCCTCCCGACGGTGCCCACTCTCCCTCGATCGAATCCATTCGAACTTGCACTCCTCCCAGCTTGTGTTCTATACCGGTCCCGTGTCAACTCGATCCAAAAATCGCGGTCGTTCGTCCGACGGTCTTGACGCGGAACGTCCCACCACTCCCCCATCGCAGGAACCCCTCGTCGCAGTTGTCCCGACGTCGTAACGAACTCGGTTGAACACGGCCCTTTGTCTCGAACGGTGAACACTTCGTCCGTCGGTCATTTTGTTTTTGGCACACGTTTTGCCGACGGCATCAAAATTGATACGAACGGGACCGGGAGACGATGGAGGTCCCGTCGGACTCGTTCTCACGGACGAAAATGTCCATGCCGGTCGTTCAACACGAAAGCGCGGTCCGTTTTTGTCGGACACGCCCGCCCTCGACGCCGACTTCGGATGTCGGGGCCTACCTTTTTGAGGGGGCAAGAGAATGCTTACATCCTCCTGTGGGTGTGGAGGCGGTTCGGATGGGGCGGGAGTCGTCAACGAATCTAGAGCAGGCCGCCCTGTCTTTCCTTTCCGCGATCGATCCGGAGCGGGGGATCGACGCGGCCCTGTTCCTCCGGCGGACCGGATTGGTCCTCGCCTCCTGGACGCGGGAAGGCATCCGACTCGATGTCGTGAGCGTCATGGCGGCTACGATGTTGGCCTCGATCGACACGATCATCGAGACCCTCGGAGGATCTGCGTCGGAATCCGTGGCGGTCGAGGGCGGCGATTACCAGATGGTCGCCACGAAGATCGGATCGAAGGCGTTCCTCGTGGTCATCGCGAAAAAATCCGTGGCGCGAAGCGCCGTGCGAAAGACGGTGCGCCAACTCGTCGCGCAGCTCTCGAAAATCGCGAGCGAGACGCAGCCTCGCCTCGAGGGTACGACGGGAAATCCTAGAGTTAAAGTACGTCCTCCTCGATGAGTACACGGGTTGGGGGTTTTCGTCATCCAGGACACGAGCCCGAGCGCCTACGGGTTCCTCGGGACGGTGGAGGCGATCGACTACGTCCTCCGCTCTTTCTCCCGGATGAGCGGGGCCATCTCGATCCAAGCGACCTCCTTCCTGATCGGCGCCGCGATCATGGCGGGCCTCAAGCATCCGGTCCGTCGACGAATCTACGATCACCTCGTCCGACTCCCGGGAGACCACTTCCGGTCGGTCGCGCGGTCGCTGGACATCGCGGTCGGAACGGCGCGGTATCACCTCGCCGCCCTCCTTCGAGACGGGCTCGTCTATAGGGAGGATACGAACGGACGCGCTCGATACTATGTGAAAGCAGGCGCGGCCGACGTGAACCGCCTGTACGCCCAGCACTGGGAGTTCCGCGACGTCCGCCTCCGGATCGTCGGAGCTTTGCGGCGCCTCGAGCGGGCGCAGCCCGCCACGATCTCGAAGGTCCTCGGGATCAGCCGCCAGCTCGTGTCCTACCATCTCGTGCGCCTCGAGAAGGCGGGACGGGTACGGCGCGAAGGGTCCCTGTATCGTCTCGTTGCGCCGGGGCCCGCCCGCGGCGCGCACGATGGCAAAGTTCGCCTCGGGACGAAGCCTTAATCAAGGACTCCGCGATGAGTTCCGTCGTTGCCCGAGCGTGTCCGCGGGCCCGCGTTCCTCGACATTGTGACCCTCGCGATCTCCCTGACCGGGATCATCGGACTGACCTCGGTCTTCCTCGAGTTCAAGTCCGGAATCATCCGGGTCCCGCGACTCCTCTACCTAGCCTACATGGCGATGATGTGCGCGCCGTTCTTCGTGGCCCTCGTCCGGACCCCGAAGCTCCCGTTCCTCATCCCGCCGATCGTCATCCTCTTCGTCATCTATCCCCTCGCCGCGCCGCACGGCATCATCTTCTCGACGGACCCGATCTTCAACTACTCCTTCACCGCCGACGTCGTGAATAGTGGCTTCTGGGCTCCTGGGGCGGGCAATGGCTTCGCGCGGACGTATTCGTTCTATCCGCTCGGCAACGTCTTCATGGGCTACGTAATCCTGACCGCGGGCTTGCCCGGCGCGGCGGTCTACGCGTGGATCGAGGCCCTCCTCCGGCTCATGGCGGTCCCGACGACTGTCTTCGCAATCGGCCGGCGCCTGTTCAGCACGCGCATCGCGGCGCTCGGCGTCTTCTTCTACCTGGGGACCGCCTCGATTCTGTTCAACGTCCCGGTGCAGCAGGGAATCGGCATTATCTTCGTCGGCCTCTCGCTCCTCTCCCTCGTCATGTTGACGCGGAGCTCGGACCGGAGCTCCCAGCGCCGGGCTCAGCTCCTGTTCGTTTGCGTCGCCGGCGGAATCGTGATGACGCACCACCTGTCCTCGTACATCTTCGCGGGCTGGCTCGGCGCGCTCGTGGTCCTCATGTCCCGTCCGAGGTTCCGGCCGATCGTCGCGACGTTCCGCTTCGGGACCCTGTTCATCTATTTCATCGCGATCTTGTCCCTCTACATCACGTTCTTCACGTACGCGATTTTCCAAGGGCATGAGCAGAACCTGACCACGGTCATCGGCCGCTTCACCACACCGGAGAACTTCCCGCCCTCGGGCCCGAGCGCCAACCTTGGGAGGACGTTCGCGCCCGAGGAGATCGCCTGGCTGGCCGCATCCGTGCTCATCGTCTTGCTGCTCGGCCTCGTCAGCCTGTACCGCTTCCGCAATTCCCGGGAGCACTCGTTCGCGGTGGCCAACGGCGTCGTCGCGGCGATCATCGTCATCGTCACGCTCCCGTTGGTCTCCACGGGCTTCAGCTTCGTCACCCTCCGGATTGGCGAGTACACGAACCTGATCATGGGGCCGTTCGCCGCCGCCACGCTCATCCGGATGGCGGGGGCCTCCACGGGCCGGTGGTCCCGCCTCGTGAGGAGGGTGAGCCGGAACCGCGATTGGCTTCCCCGCCTGGCCGTCTGCCTCCTGGCCGCGGCGGTGTTCATGGGAGGCAACCTTGCCGGGTCCGCCGTCCGACCGTACTTCGAGGAGCCGTCCCAGCGTACGACCGACTCTCCGCTCTTCTTCAGCCAGGACGACCTCCGCGCCGCGGACTGGGCCCTCCAGGCGTACGGACACCACCGCGTCTGGGGCGACCAGCTGGCGATCGATGCGTTCGCGGGCTTCGCGGACATGGAGATCGACTACGGCGGCTCTGCGGTCTTCACGGCCTCGACGATGAACGAGTCCGTGTGGTCGAGGCTCGCCGTGGGCGATTACATCGCCGTCAACACGTTGATGTTGAAGTCGCGGCCGAACTTCTACCTCCAGCCCGCGCTGCCGGGCCCGCTCAACGTCACGCAGGTCAACAAGTTCGTCAAGGATCGACATCTCGCGGTCGTCTTCGAAGACGGGACCTTCATCATCTACCGGGTGATGGCCCTCCCGCCTCCGTGATCCGGCCTCACGTGATATCGACCGGCAGGGAGACCTCGCGGACCAGTTTCGAGTTGCTTGCGGCTAACAGGGTAAACGTCAGGAAGAAGGTCCCGCTCGTCGCGTCCACGAGGATTGAAAAGGTCTTCGTCCAGGTACCTTCCGTGGGGAGGAAGATCGACTCCGTGTATTCGCCGTAGGCCAACGAGCCGTTGCCCAGGACCGTCGCGTCGAAGTGCAACACCGAGCTGGCCGGAATCCGAACGTACGTCTCGTTGCCCTTCGCGTTCATCGGGACGAGACGGATCCGCAGCGTGAAGGTCGCGGAGGTCGCGTTCCCTAGGGCGGTGAGGGTGAGGTTCTTCGGCTCGCGGCTCGCGAACGACCGCGGGGGCGGGAGCGAGTTCGCCGTGCCATCGGGACCGGTGATCCCGAAGGCGATCTGGTGCTCGACGGGGAATTGGAGGGAGGCGGTGGACAGCAGGAAGGCTGTGGCGCCGACGATCGCGATGAAGAGTGCGGCGACGACGCCCTTCTCGCCTGTCGAATAGTCCGAGAAGTCGAAGAGCCCCTTGGCGTAGGCGACGGCCGAGGCCCAGGGCCGACCGCCGGGCCGCCGCACGAGGAAGGCGATGACGGCGATGGGCAGCCCGATCGTCACGACCGCGAACTCGGTGATCGGGATGTGGGCGATCGAGACCGCAAGGGCCGAAATGGACGTGAGGATGATCGTCAGCCCTATCGTGAAGGCCAGGATTTCCGCGGGCGACATGGGGAGGCGGTTCCCCGCGATCAGGGCCAGGGCGCAATAGCCCATCGCGAAGAAGGCGGCGATTGCCACGACGGACCGGATCGCGCTCGGAGGCGAGACCACGGCGAGGATCGCGTACAGTGCGAGGACCGCGACCGCCAGGCCGATGTAGGGGAAGGTCGCCCCGCTCGTGCGAGGCTTTTCGGCAGGCAACATCGCGGACGGCCCGGCATTGAAACCGGGGGCCACTCAAAAACCCTCGCCCGGACGTCCTAGCGTTTCACGAACGAGACATACGTTTTCGCAATCGAGGGCCAATCGGGAGTCTCCCGCATCCAGGCCTCGTTCTTCCGTCCGAGATCCTGTCGTCGGCCGTCCTCGAGCGCCCCTCGGATGGCCCCGGCGATGTCCGCGGGATCTCGCGGCCTCGCGAACGCGAGGCCCGTCCGCCCTTCCAACTCGCGGATCGGATGGACTCGTGTGGTCACGACCGGCAACCCGGCGGCCACCGCTTCGAGGAGGACGAGGGGGAGTCCCGTGCGGACGAATCGATATGGGAACACGGCGGCGTGCGACCGTTGGTAAATGGCTCGCAGCTCATCTTTCGTCACCAGCCCGCGAATCTGGAGGACTTCGTGAACTCCGATGCGGTGCCGGGTCGCCGCGAGCCCAGGGACGGTTCCGTCGCGGAGAAGGAGGAGGACTTGGGTCGGACGATCCGGTGGCAGGACGCGGGCCAGGCGGACCACATCGCCCACGCCGCGGGTCGGTTCGGGAGGTCCCGTGAAGACCACCCGCTGGGACCCCGGCGGCAGGACGAGCGAAAGGCGCTCCCCGAGCGGAGTCGGCGTCCGGTCCCGGAAGGACGGATCGAAGGGATGGCGGACGACATGGGAGGAGCCGGCCGCGAGGCCTGCCCACACCGCGGACGTGCGATCGCTTTCCCAGAGGAACACGAACTCGTCGACGTAGTGGGACGCCTCACGCCAGGTGCCGAGTTTCCGCGACGCGTAGAGGCCCGCGTGATGCATGTCCAATAGGATCTCCGGAGCGAGGTCCGGGTCAAGGAATCGTCGAGCGAGGTCGGTCCCCCGGTGGAGCGGGCGCAGGAACACGCCGATCAAAGAGCCTCGAGAGTCCGCCGGAGGTGTCGGTTGGCGCATGGAAAAGAACAGGCTGGCCGTCATCCGCACTACGCCGCCGTCGGCGTTGTGGTTCTCCATAAGTCTGCGGAGGCCGCGGGCTGTCCGGAAATCGCCCCGCTCCGGATGGCGCACGACCGGCACACCGTTCCACGAAGGCAAGCCCTCCTCCGTGGTCAGGGCGAACGCCTCGTGGCCCTCCTGCTGCAGAGACCGGGCCAGTCGACCCAGGTATCGCCACGGTTGCAGGTTCAACTGAGCCGGCGGGAGGGTCTCCGTGATGATCGCGATGCGCAGGGTTTCCATGGTCCGCCTCGTGCGCGGCCGTTCGTTCCCGCCGAGGTCGGTGAGAGATTCGGTCGGGGGCCATCAACTATCGCGTGGCTGTCATGACGGGGTCGGGATTGACTAGCGACGGGAG
>Ga0134070_10000795_pt1 | contig 9500 bp, 10 predicted proteins | sample 15_taG_26_FD_94463 | JGI IMG/M metagenome (GOLD analysis project Ga0134070, IMG submission 94463) | Grasslands soil microbial communities from the Angelo Coastal Reserve, California, USA - 15_D_Rain_40cm_2_09082015 | ecosystem: Environmental > Terrestrial > Soil > Grasslands ...
CGATGTAGCGGAAGAACGGGAAGCCCAGCAGGCTCATCGTCTCCTGGCGGTGGATCATGGCGATGACCCGAGAGCCGCGCTGGCGCTCCAGCCCCGCCAGCAGCCGTAACCTGGCCTGTTCGAGCCGCCATCGAGCCAGGATCGGCTGAATGGCTGTAATAATGAAGAACACCCAGAACAGGTCTGAGATCGACAATCGCATCACCCGACCCTCGCAGGAAATGGATGCGGTATTCAGCATGGTACACAGGACTCCTTTGGGGAGGAAGAGGCTATAATGCAGCCTGCAGAAGTGCGGCCGTTTGACATGCGCCTGATCCAACGCGGAGCGCGGTTGCGGCGGTCGCCGTATTTCGAAGCCACGCAGCGGTACGGCTGCCGCGCCTACACCGTGTACAACCACATGTTTCTACCCAGCTACTATGACGATCCCGTGGCGGAGTATTGGCACCTGCTCGAGCACGTCACGCTCTGGGACGTCAGCGTGGAGCGCCAAGTCGAGATCACGGGGCCGGATGCATTTCGCTTCACACAGCTGCTGACCCCACGGGATCTCAGCCGCTGCCGGGTGGGAGCGGGCCGGTATGCGCTGATCACGGCCGAGGATGGCGGGATCATCAACGACCCCGTGCTCTTACGGCTGGGCGAAAATCATTTCTGGCTGGCACTGGCCGACAGCGACGCCCTCCTCTGGGCCACGGGGGTGGCGATGCGAACGGAGATGCGCGTGGAGATCCGGGAGCCCGACGTGTCCCCCCTCCAGGTGCAGGGCCCGAAATCCAGAGCGGTTATGGAGGCACTCTTCGGGGATCGCGTCAACGATCTGCCGTACTACAACTTCTTTGAGACCAATCTAGACGGCATCCCGCTGGTTGTCACCAGAACCGGATGGACCGGGGAGGTGGGGTACGAGATCTACCTCAGAGACGGAAGTCGTGGGGTGGAGCTCTGGGAGCGGATCATGGAGGCAGGCGCGCCCCACAACATCCGGCCCACCGGCCCATCGGACATCCGGCGCATTGAGGCCGGGCTGTTGAACTACGGGGCGGATATGACGCTGGACAACAATCCCTATGAAGTAGGTTTGGGACGCCTGGTGGAACCGGACAAAGAGGCTCAATTCATCGGGAAAGACGCGTTGAGGCGCATCAAGGCCAAGGGGGTAACTCGAAAGCTGGTGGGCGTCGAAATCCACGCCTATCCGCTTGATCTCAACGAGACTGTGTGGCCGGTTTCCAGCAAGGGCGCCAGGGTTGGGATGGTGACGTCCGCAGTCTACTCCCCGCGCTTGAAGCGAAATATCGGGTATGCCATGGTCCCCGTTGCCCACGCGGCGGTGGGAACAGAGCTGCTGGTGGAAACGCCACTGGGAGCGGCGAAGGCCACAGTGGTGACCATGCCCTTCGTGGACCCGAAGAAGCAGATCCCCAGGTCATGATTCAGGGAGGGACCTGAGATGCCCCAAATTCCGTACGTCGATCCTGCCACAATCAAAGATCCTGAGATTCGTGGCTACCTGGAGCTGGCCCGCCGGGAAGGCACGCCCAGACCAGAGAGCCAGGCCATTCGGGCCCACAACGCCAGCGTGATCAGGGCGTTCTCCCAGGCGTGGGACCTCACATTTCGCCACGGCGTGCTTGATCACCGGATCAAAGAGCTCTGCCGGGTCTATGTTTCCAAATCGATCGAGTGTGAATACTGAGGGGTGCAACGGTCCGTCCAGGCTGGACGGCAGGGTGTGAGCGAGGCACAGTACGACGAGTTGGTCGATTTTGTCACCTCCGACAAGTTCACGGATCGCGAGAAAGCCGCCCTGACCTATACGAGTGCCATCATGTGGAACGCGGAGATCGCCGACGACCAGCTTTGGGGCAAGCTCAAACAATACTTCACGCTCCCAGAGCTGGTCGAGCTGGGTTTCTTTGTGGCGCTCACGTTGGGGCAGCAACGGTGGATCAAGACGTTGGGGATCCGTCACGGTGAGGTGCTCGCCGACACCGACATAAGTTCGTGAATCCCCATGCGTCTGTTCGGATACTCTGCTAGAACGCCGCAGCATTTGCGCGCTTAATCTATCCCCATAAACTCCTTCAAGGCAACTAGTTCTTGATGAGTAGTCTGAGTGGTGTGAACCAGGGGAATGGTCCGCGCGAAACCCCTGAGGTGTTGGCACCTGCAGACCAACCGGGATGAACACTGGAGGTGAGGAGAAATCCGGCTGGCCGCACGCCCGATCCTCAGAGACAACCACGGGAGAGGCGACCATGAAAACGGTACTTGCAGCAATCAGCGTGATGGTTCTTATGACTGTAGCGTTCGCCGGCGCGCCCCAGCATGCCGTTCGGGCCGGGAACGGCGCGCCCAGCGGCCCCCACTACAATCTCAATATTATCGGGGTCCCCAAGGACAAAAGCGCGGACATGACTGGTGACAACGGGCATCGCATTTTTGTGGACCTCGGCAGCAAGAGTGGTGCCGCGGTGACCACGAGAATCATGCTCTCGCAGAGCTTCGACGGCACCTTCGAGGTTCTGGATGCCAACGGCACGGATGGTGAGGCCAGCTTCAAACTGCCTGCGCCCGGGACCTATACCGTGTGGGCGCGGGCGCTCGGAAAGCCGGGCGGATCGGCGACCATGACAACCTGTGCGACCGATCCCCTGGACCCGACCGCCGTCATCTGCTCGCTGGAGAACGAGGTCTTCGTGCGCGGGACCGGCAAGAGCCAGTTCAAGAACGTCACCGACGCGCTGACGACCATCGTACTGGCGCCGGGCAGCGACGTCGCGCTTGCGTGCGGGTCGACACAAGTCAGTCTGTTCGACCCCTGCCTGACGGGATTTCTGTGGCAGTACGACAACAATGGCTTGAAGCTCTTGCAGGTCCGCTTCTACTATTAGTGGTTCCGTGTGTGCAGGCGGGGCGAATACCCCGCCTGCACATTTGCCCCGCTACTTGAGCGTACCGGCCATGAGTCCGGAGACGAAGTAGCGCCCGAGGAATACGAAGAGCGCCAGCGGCGGCAGCGACGTCAGCGTCGCGCCGGCCATCTGGATGTGCCACAGCTGGGCGTAATTGCCTTTGAGGCCGGCGAGCACCGGCGTGGCTAGTTGGTTGAACGTCCCCTGCGTCATGGCCGTGGGGATGAGGAACTCGTTCCAGATCGTGGTGAAGATCAGGATCGCCGTGGACAGCAGGCCCAGCTGCGCCACGGGGAGGAGAATCCGCCAGTAGAAGGTCACCGGGCCACAGCCATCCAGGGCGGCCGCCTCCTGCATCTCCGCCGGCACCGTCTGGAAGAACGTGGCGGTGATCAGCGCCGCCATCGGCGTGTTCAGGAGCAAGTAGGCCACGATCAGGCCGGGCCGTGTGTTGATCAGCCGCAGGTCCGCCAGCAGTTGCGTCAGCGGGATCAGTACGATCTGGTACGGCAGAAATGTGGCGATCGTGGCCGCGAAGAAGACCGCCTGGGAGTGCCGGAAGCGCAAACGCGCCAGGAAGAACCCGGCCCCCGACCCCAGCAGCACAGCCAGGGCGGTGGCTGGAAGGGCGACCAGCGTACTGTTGACCAGCCCGTGCCGCAGCACGCCCAGCGCCACGGCGTAGTTCTGCACCTCGAAGCCGCCAGGGGGAAGGACGTACTGACTCTGGGTGATCTCCCGGATAGTCTTCAGCGAGTTCGCCAGCATGACATACAGCGGCAGCAACCACAGCAACGCCAGCCCAGCGATGCACACCCGCCAGGGCAGACGGGATGCCGTCTTCACGCCGCGAGCCTCCGCATCGACCACCAGGCATATGGGACGACGACGGCGACGGCCAGAATGAGAATGAGAACGCTGACCGCGGCGCCGATGCCGACGAACTGCTGCCTGAAGGTGGCCACAAACATGAAGAACGGGAGCACCTCGGTCGAGATCCCCGGCCCGCCGAACGTCATCACCCACACTAGGTCGAACACTTACAGCGTGACCAGGATCAGCATGGCCACCACGATCATGGTGGCGTGGCCGACGTTGGGAATGACCACATGGCGAAAGGTCTGTACGTCGGTGGCCCCGTCGACCCTGGCGGCTTCGAAGATCTCCCGCGGCATGTCGCGAATGGCCGCCAGGTACAGGGTCATGGCGAATCCCGTGTACTGCCAGACCGCGGCACCGACGAGACAAAAGGTCGCGAGGTGCGGGTCGGCGATCCACGGCTGCGCCCACCGGCCCAGCCCGAGCATCCGAAACAAGTTGTTGATCACCCCGGCATCGGGATCATACATCCACGCCCACAGCGTGCCGCTGACCACAAACGACAGGGCGATGGGATAGAGAAAGAGGGGCCGCAGCACGCGTTCCGCCGGCCCGACCAGGTCGAGGCCGTAGGCGAGGAACAGGCCTAGCGCTGTGGTCGGCGCGATGAACACGACCAGCCAGATCAGGTTGTTCCGCAGGCTCGTGAACAATCGTTCCCGCAGTGCGCCGCCCAACAAGGTGCGGAAATTTTCCAGACCGTGGTACTTCCAGACTGGCGCCATGCCTACCCAGTCGTCCAGGGAGACGGCCACCGTCCAGGCCATCATCCCGTACATCACGAGCACGATGAGCAGCAGCGGAGCGAGAAACAACAGGGCGTGCGCGCGGGTGTAGGCCATGAGGGGCGGCGCCCCCGCTTCGCCAGTCGCGAAACGGGAGCGCCGCGGAGAGCTACTTCGCCCAGTACCAACCGCTGGAGTCGGAGACTTTGTCCAGCTCCATGGCGCTGCTGATTTCGTCCAGCGCCCGGTTGATGTCGGGGCTGTAGAGGAACCGCGTCAGGATATCCTGCCAGTCGCTGAGGAACGCCGGCGGCGCGAGCACACCGTGAATCGAACTTGGGACGATGCGCTTGCTCTTGAACGTACGTGAGGCCTCCTGGTGGAGCTTGTCCGGATAGGTCGTGTCGGGCACGGCCTTGTGGATGGCGATCGAGCCCTTCACGATGTTGAACTCCCCCTGCACCTTCGGATCAGTAAGGTTGGTGAGCCAGGCGGTGGTCGCCTCCGGATGCTTCGCCCCTGTCGGCCGCACGAACGTGTCCACGATCATCAAGAAGACTTCCTGCGGCTTCTTGGGGAAGCCCGCCGCGTCCCAGTCCACGCCTTCCTTGTATCCGGCCTGGACCAGCAGCCCCGCGGCGAAGTCGCCGATCACCATCATCCCCATCTGCCCTTCAGCCATCGGACCGGCGATGTCACTCCACGTCTTGGCGCCGTGGAACTGGTACAGGTACGGGATCAGATCCTTGAACTTTTGCAGCGCGGCGCGGACTTCCGGCGCGGTCTTCACGCTGAGCTGGCCGGTATAGAACTTCTCGTAGACGTCGGGCCCTCCGGTCGAGAGCAGCGTGACGTCAAAGAGGAAGACCGCCGGCCACTTCTCGCGCGTGCCGATGGCGATCGGCGCGACGTTGGGCTTGCTGGATTTGATGCGCTTGGCGGCGGCGATCATCTCGTCCACGGTCGTCGGCGGCGCCAGCTTGAGCTCGTTGAACAACTTGGTGTTGTAGAAGAGCCAGTTGGCACGGTGCGCGTTCATCGGAATCCCGTAGTGTTGCCCCTTGAACGTGGTCATCTTCCCGATGACGGCAGGATAGTTGGCGTCCAGGTTCTGCGCCTTCCACACGTCATCGACCGGTGCCACGTAGTTGCCGTCCACGTACTGGTTTAGCTCCGCCCCGCTCAGCGATTGAAAGGTATCGGGCGGGATCTTGGCAGCCAGCATGCCCAGCAGGACGGTCTTCAAGGTAATGCCGCCCCCGCCGGCCACCGGGTTGTCCACAATCTTGGTGCTGGGGTTCTTCTTGGTGAACGCGTCGAAGATCACTTGCATCGCCTGCCGTTCGCCGCCGGCCGTCCACCAGTGGTAGATGACCAGTTGCTGCTGGTCGGCGGCATAGAGGACCGGCGCCGCCGTCATGACGGCGGCCAGCATGATAACCAGCCACTGCGTGATCCTGGGACGTCTAATCATGCTCTCTCCTCCTCGTATGGAACCCTGTGACGAGTCGTGGGGATGACGGTTTTCGGGGAGGAATCGAAAACCTCCTGTCGCGAAAGACCTGCTCACGCATGCCAGATCACGTCGAACCAGATGTGCCGCAGTGGAGCCCGGTACCCGACGCGTTTCTCGGCATCTACTACCTCGAGACGCGCGACAACCTGCACCGGACCGCGGAATTCATCGCCCTGGAGGAGAGTGCAGGCTCGTGGTCGGGGGGGAGTGCGGCGACCCCGCTGTATGCGCGATCGCTGGGGCGTGTGCATGATGTGCACGAGCTCTCTCCGGGCCGCGGCTACGCCGCCATCGCCTACCCGGTGTCGAATCTGCCCGAGCGGGGCTCCCCCTTCGCCGCCATCTGGCTGTATCTGCTGGCCGGCCCGCTCTTTGAACGGCCGTTCGCCGACGTCATCCGGCTTGCCGACGTCGTCCTCCCCGACAGCCTCCTCGCCGCATTCCACGGCCCCCGGTTTGGCATCGCGGGGAGCCGGGCGCTGCTGCGCCTGGGGACGGAGGCGCTGCTGTTCGGCGGGATCGTCAAGCCCGGTGCCGGGCTCACTCCCGATGAGGTGGCCGCGCGCTGCGAAGCCGCCGCGCGCGGCGGGGTGCATCTCATCAAGGATGACGAGAAAATGAACAACCCGACGTATTGCCCGCTCTCGGCGAGGGTCAGCGCGGTCTCGCGCGCGCTGCGCCGGGTGGAAGACGACACCGGGCAACGGGTCATCTACTGCCCGCACGTTACCGGCCGTCCCGACCAGATGCTGGAGATGGCCCGCGCCGCCGTGGCAGCGGGGGCTACCGGCCTGATGGTGAACGTGTTTGCCGCCGGGCTGGCCGCGCTGCAGATGCTCAGCGGAGACGCGCTCACCCAGGTGCCCATCTACGTCCATTCGGGCGGACGCTCGGCCATCGCGCATCGTCCCGGCAACGGCATCGATGTCCGCGTCTTCGCCCGATTCGTCCGGCTGCTCGGCGGCGATTACCTCGACCTGTACGCCCAGGGTGGATACCTGCGCACAGAAGGGCCGGCCCAGACGCGGAGACTCGCGGACGTGCTGCGCGCGCCATGGGGGGCCGTCCGTCCGGTCCTCCCCACCTGCTCCGGAGGCTTGACGGCGCAGACTCTGGCCGCCAACTACGAGACCCTGGGCCGAGATATCCTCCCGATGGCCGGTTCCGCCATCTTCGGTCACCCCCACGGCGCCGCCGCAGGCGTCGCTGCGCTGCGCCAGGCAGCCGACCGTTACTTCCAGGGTCTGGCGTCTCCATCGTGGTCCTGATCCTCGGTCCCAACCTCTGTCTTGACCGGGTGATCGTGGTCCCCGGCTTTTCCTCTGGGCGCATTCATCGTGCGGAGCGCGGCATCTCCCTGGCGAGCGGAAAGGGTCTGAACGTCGCCCGCGTGGTGCGTGCGCTGGGCGAGGATGCCACCGTTATCGGTATGGTCGGCGGCGATGACTCCGGGCGCGCGATCATCCGGGGAGCCCGGGGGCAGGGGATCTCGCTGCGCGCGGTGCGCGTGCAGGCGACTACCCGCATCTGCACGCTGATCATTGATCCAGGCAACGCCGAGACGGTCATCAACGAACATGGACTGGAGGCTGGCGCAGGAGTCGAGGCGCAGCTCTTCGCGTACCTGCGGACCGGCCTGCGGCGCGCCCGTCACCTCGTCCTTGCTGGCAGTCTCCCCGCCGCCCTGCCTGCGAATTTCTATGCCCACTCGATCGAACTGAGTCGGGAGGGGCACGTCCCGGCCCTCCTGGATGCGACCGGCGATTCGCTTCGCCTTGGCCTCGCCGCGAAGCCCGACCTGATCAAAGTCAACCGCGCGGAGCTGGCTGACGCGGTCGGCCGGCCGCTCGCTTCCGTTGACGATGTGCTCGCTGCCGCCGACACCCTCCGTGCACAATCGGGCGGTCAAGTCATCGTTACGATGGGAGCGGAAGGCGCGGTACTGGTCACGGCTGAAGGCCGATGGCATCTCAGCCCGCCTGGGGTGACACGGGTCAACACGATCGGGGCAGGGGACAGCCTGACGGCGGGCGTGGTGGTCAGCCTGCAGCGCGGCCATTCCCTGCTGGATGCGGTGCAGACGGGTGTGGCGGCCGCGGCGGCCGACGTGACGACGCTCCTTCCCGGCACCGTCGACGCCATGCAGGTAGACAGCCTGCGTCCTCAGGTTGTGGTGCAGGCGCGGCCGCGGTGAGTGGGACGGCGCGATGCCGGACGTGACCTGCATGGGTATTGTCGTCGCCGACATCATCGTGCGGCCGGTGGATGCCTGGCCGCAGCGTGGCCGGCTGGCGCTTGAGGAATCCATCGTGTTACGGTCGGGCGGCCTGGCGCACACCACCGGAATTGTGCTGGCAAAGCTCGGCGTCGATACGGCTGTGGTGGCGCGGGTGGGCTCCGATCTGTTCGGCGACTTTCTCGTGCAGATTCTCGCCGACCACGGTGTCCGGCCGCACGTCGTGCGGGAACCGCGGGTGCCGACTTCGACGAGCGTGGTGGCCGTCAGCAGCGGCGGGGAGCGTTCGTTCATGCACATGATTGGGGCAAACGGAAGATTGATTCCCGAGGACATCTCTGACGATCTGCTCCGCGCGACGAGGATCTTCCACCTGGGTGGATGCTTTGTGCTGCCCGCACTCGATGGAGAGCCGGCCGCGGGGTTGCTCCGGCGGGCGCAGGAGCAGGGATGCCGCACCAGCATGGATCTGGCGTGGGATCCCTCCGGCCGGTGGATGTCGGTGCTGGAACCGTGTCTGCCTCATCTGGATGTCCTGTTTGGCAACCAGGATGAGCTCGGTCATGTCACGGGGCGTCGCGACCCGGCAGAGATGGCCGGGATGCTGCGGGCGCGGGGCGTTGGAGCCGTTGCCGTCAAGTTGGGCGACGCCGGCGCGTTTGTCGATGCCGCCGGCTGGCGCGGACGCGTGCCGGCCTATGCCGTCGAGGTGGTTGATACGACCGGTGCGGGCGACGCATTCTGCGGCGGACTCCTGGCCGCAGTGCTGGCAGGCTGGGAGATGGAGCGCGCGACCCGCTTTGCGAACGCGGTCGGCGCCCTGTGCGTGACGGCCGTCGGCGGCACGGCCGGCGTGCGCAGCCGCGAGGAGACTCTGCGATTCATGGAGAGCGCTGCCTTGCGCAGCCACGCATGAGTCGAGTTGAGCTGGCGCTCGACAGGTTGTTGGAGCGGGGAATCCTACCGCTGCTCCCCAACTACGTGCGGCGGCTCTACATGGACGGGGGCCGGCTTCTCATTTCGCACCGCCCAGGCGGCACGTATAGTTCCCGCGTGCGGATGTGGCGGCCGGAGCGGTGGATTGGGTCGACCGTCACCGCGATGAACCCGCACCCAATTCCCGACGAGGGGATCAGTCGCATCAGCACACCCGCCGGAACAATCAGGCTCCCTGTGGCGCTGCGGCTGCGCGGACTGGAGATCCTGGGGCCGCGCGCGTTCGC
>Ga0134070_10000843_pt1 | contig 9186 bp, 8 predicted proteins | sample 15_taG_26_FD_94463 | JGI IMG/M metagenome (GOLD analysis project Ga0134070, IMG submission 94463) | Grasslands soil microbial communities from the Angelo Coastal Reserve, California, USA - 15_D_Rain_40cm_2_09082015 | ecosystem: Environmental > Terrestrial > Soil > Grasslands ...
ATCTTCCTCGCCCCGTTCCACCGGGTCGGCGAGAACCCCACCCTCGCCCTGGCGCGCGACATGGAGCTCATCGAGTGGCTCGACCATCTCGGCTACGACGAGGTGTGGGTCGGCGAGCACCACTCGGCGGGATGGGAGACTATCGCTTCGCCCGAGGTCTTCATCGCCGCAGCCGCCGAGCGCACGCGCCACATCATGCTGGGCTCGGGCGTGACGAGCCTGCCCTACCACCACCCGCTCATGGTGGCCAACCGCTTCGTCCTGCTCGACCACATGACGCGCGGCCGCACCATGCTCGGCTGCGGCCCGGGGGCGCTCGTGTCCGACGCCTATATGATGGGCATCGAGCCCGTGACCCAGCGTCCGCGCATGGAGGAGGCGCTGGAGGCCATCATGCGGCTCCTCAGGTGCGACGAGCCGGTGACGATGAAGACCGACTGGTTCGAGCTGCGCGAGGCGCGGCTGCACCTGGCGCCGTACACCGAGCCGCACTTTCCCATCGCGGTGGCCAGCACCATCACACCCTTCGGCATGGTGGCGGCGGGCAAGTACGGCCTCGGCGTGCTCTCGATCGGCGCAGGACTGCCCGGCGGGCCCAACGCGCTGGCCGAGCAGTGGAAGATCGCCGAGGAGACCGCCGGGCGCCACGGCAAGCGCATGGACCGAAAGGACTGGCGCGTCGTGGTCAACGTCCACGTCGCAGAGGATGACGAGGGGGCGCTGCACGAAGTCCAGCGCGCCGAACGGCACGAGACCGTCACCTACTTCGAGGAGACCCTCGGCCGCCCACCCGGCCGTGCCGACGACCCCCTGCGCGAGGGCGTGCGCATGGGCACCACGCTGGTCGGCTCGCCCGAGACCGTTGTTCGCGGCATCGAGCGGCTCCAGCAGTTCAGCCAGGGCGGCTTCGGCGGCCTCCTCTTTCGCGCCCACGAGTGGGCCAACCGCGAGCAGACGCTGCGGAGCTACGGGCTCTTCGCCCGGTACGTCATGCCTCGCTTCCAGGGCTCCCTCACTACCGTCCTGGCGTCGAACGAGTGGGCGCGGGCGAACCGCAAGACGATCTTCGGCCCCAACGTGGAGGCCGTGCGCCGCGCCTACCTCGATGCTGGCCGCGAGATCCCCGCCGAATACCGGGAGCGCACCTCCGGGGCACGGGATGTGGAGCCGCCGCCCTCATGAGGCTCGCGGGGAAGGTCGCGCTCATCACCGGCGGCGCCAGCGGTATGGGCCGGAGCGAGGCGACAATCTTCGCCAGGGAGGGCGCGAAGGTCGTCGTCGGCGACCTTCTCGAAGCCGAGGGGTCCCAGGTGGCCGCGGACATCGCCAAGACGGGCGCGCAGGCGTGTTTCGTGAAGCTCGACGTTACTCGCGAGGCGGACTGGCGGGACGCCATCGCCACCACCGTGGTGAGCTTCGGCAAGCTCCATGTCCTCGTCAACAACGCGGGCATCAGCGGCACGTTCGATCCCGACACGGAGAGCTCGGCGGCCTGGGACACCCTCATGGACGTGAACGCCAAGGGCGTCTTTCTCGGTATGAAGCACGCGGTTCCCGCCATGCGGCAGGCCGGCGGAGGCGCCATCGTCAACATCTCGTCGATCTCCGGATTTGTCGGCCAGGACAGGATCCACATGGGGTACAACGCCTCGAAGGGCGCCGTGCGCCTCATGACGAAGTCGGCCGCCGTGCAGTACGCCAAGGACGGCATCCGGGTCAACTCTGTGCACCCCGGCATCATGCCGCCGATGCGGACGTCCAAGGTGTCGGCCGATCCGGAGTGGCGGGCGAAGACGCTCAGGGCCGTGCCGATGAAGAGAGAGGGACGGGTGGAAGAGGTCGCCTACGCCGTGTTGTTCCTCGCCTCGGACGAGGCGTCGTATATCACCGGCACCGAGCTGGTCGTCGACGGCGGCTACCTCGCCGTGTAGGGCCAACGTCAGGAGGAAGCGCCATGGCCGGGTCCGCGCGACCGCCATTCCGCGCCGATCACGTCGGCAGCCTGTTGCGGCCGCCCGCGCTCAAGGCGCTCAGGCTCGAGAAGGAGTCGGGGCGGGCGAGCGCTGGAGAGCTCCGCGCCGTCGAGGAGGGGGCGATCCGCGAGGTGGTCTCACTTCAAGAATCGGTCGGCCTCCGCGGCATCACCGACGGGGAGCTGCGCCGGACGTCCTGGCATCTGGACTTCCTGCGGGAGCTCGGCGGCTTGTCGAGCCAGGGGCAGACGATTCCCGTCACCTTTCACGGCAAGGCCGGTGACGTGCACTTCACGCGCCCCGATCTCGCGGTCGCGAGCCGCGTCACCCGGCCGCGGCCGATCTTCGTGGACGCCTTCACGTTCCTCGCCTCGGTCGTCTCGCGGACGCCCAAGCTCACCATCCCGTCGCCGTGCATGCTCTACTCGCAGGTCGGCCGCGCCAACATCGCGACCGGTGTCTACCCGGACCTCGACGCCTTCGTCGAGGACACCGCCGCCGCGTACCGCGCGGAGATCGCCGATCTCTACGCCGCCGGATGCCGATATCTCCAACTCGACGACGTGAGCCTGGCCTATCTTTGCGACGAGGAGATGCGGGCCCAGGGCCGAGCGCGCGGCGACGATCCCGACGCGCAGCTCCGACTGTCGGTCAAGCTGATCCAGGCGACGCTGCGCGGGCGGCCCAGGGACCTGGTCGTCTGCACCCATCTCTGCCGCGGCAACTTCCGGTCGAGCTGGCGCGCCCAGGGCGGCTACGCCCGGATCGCCGAGGCCATCTTCAACGAGCTGCCATACGACGGCTTCTTCCTCGAGTTCGACGACGCCCGCTCGGGCGACTTCGCGCCGCTCCGGTTCGTCCCCAAACACGTGCGCGTGGTCCTGGGGCTGGTGACCACCAAGGTCGGCACCCTCGAGCGGAAGGACGACCTCAAGCGGCGCCTCGATGAGGCGGCCAAGTACGTGCCGATCGAGCAGGTCTGCCTGAGCCCGCAGTGCGGCTTCTCCTCGACCGTCGAGGGCAACGAGATCACGGTCGACCACCAGAAGGCGAAGCTGTCGCTCTGCGTGGAGCTGGCGCGCGAGGTGTGGGGCGGGCTCTAGGCGACGCGGAGCGGGGCCTCCTTCATCGAGCGCGGCAGGAGCAGCGCGAGGTCGGGGACCAGCATCGGCAGGCACGCCGCGCCGGGTTGCCAACGTGTCAAGCAGGTGTCATGAGGACGTCACTCGCGCCGGGTAAGCGACGTGTGATGGTCGTCCGCGTCGCTCTCCGCGCGCGATGAAATCTCGGGCTCCGGGACGTGTTTTCGTCACAGCGCCCGGCGTTATGCGTCCGCCGGAAGGCACTTCGATCGGTGCCGATGTTCGCGGCAGAGCTTCCGGCATGCCGTCCGCCTGAGCAGCGTGCCGGTGGCATCGGGGTTGCTGATATCGCGACCCGGGTGCTGCCCTGAGTCATTTGCCCGCGGTGCGAGACCCAATGCCGATCGACCGTCGCTCCGTCGTCGTAGACGGTCGCCGGGTGTCCTATCTGACCGCGGGGGGGTCGGCGGCTGCGCGAGCGATCCTATTGATCCACGGCTCGGCGGTGAGTGCGGGCTACTGGATCAACCAGCTCTGCAGCCTGGGCGACGCGTTCCAGGTGGCGGCCATCGACCTGCCGGGACACGGGAAATCCGATCCCATCCCGCAGGCGAGCGTCGAAGCATACGCCGAGACCGTCGGAAAGTTCCTCGAGGCCCTCGGCATGGACCCGGTCCTGGTCGTGGGGCACTCGCTCGGCGGCGCGGTTGCGATCGCGCTCGCCGCGCGGCGGCCCGAGACGGTGACGGGGCTCGTCCTCGTCGCGAGCTGCGCGAAGCTTCCTCGGGTCGACGGCTCCCGGGAACGCTTGCTCGCGTATCTTCCCGGACCCCTTCGGAGGATGCTCTTCTTCTGGACGGCGCAGAAGCTCCTGTTCTCTCCGGCCGCGCCCGGTCACGCGGTCAGCCTCGGGATGCACGAGCTTCGCTCCTGCCGCGCGGAGACGGTTGTTCAGGATTTCCACGCCGCTCAGGCCATGGACCTGACCCGACAGGCGACGGAGCTCGAGGCTCCCACACTCATCCTCTGTGGCAGCCGGGACAGGCTCACCCCGCCGGCGCTCTCTGAGCATCTCAGAAAGCTGATCCCGCGATCACGGCTGAGCCTCGTCGAGGGGGCCGGACACATGGTGCTCCTGGAGGCACCGGAGCGGGTGAACCAGGAGATCCTCGGCTTCGCCGCCTCGCTCAGGGGCGAGGCGCGCTCGTTCACCGTCAAGTGGGAGCGCCGCGGGCGCTCACTCGTTCGGCGGCTTCTGGACTGGACGCGAGCCTGTGTGCTTTTCCTGACCTCGTGACCGTCCGCGCGTAGCTCGGTCCTACCGGCGACGTTTCAGCGCTGCTTGACCAGGAAGTTGGCCCGGCGGTTTTTCGCCCAGCACGCCTCGGTCTCCTCCGTGCAGACCGGCTGCTCCGCCCCGAGGCTCACGATCGATATCCGCTCGGCCGAGATGCCACTCGAGATGAAGTGGTCGCGGGCCGCGCGCGCCCGGCGCTCCCCGAGGGCGAGGTTGTACTCGGCGGTGCCACGCTGGTCGCAGTGCCCCTCGATCAGGACGAGCGCCTCGGCGTTCGTCTTGAGCCACTCGGCGTTCGCCTCGAGGATCTTCGCGTCGTCGGGCCGGATGTTGTACTTGTCGAAGTCGAAGTAGATCGGCTTCACCTCGGCGATCTCGGAGAACTCCTTCGGTGCGGGCCGGCCCGGCTCGGCCGGCATGGGCGCCGGAGGCGGCGGAGGCGCGGCGGCGACGGACGGCGGCGCCGTCGGCGGCGCCGTCGGCGGCTCGGGGGCGACCGGCGCCGGCGCGGGGGCCGGCCGAGACGCGGGAGGCGGCGCAGGCGCGGCGACGACCGGCGCCGACGGCCTGACACGCGTCAGCACGATCCGCACCGGGGGGTCGGCGTCGCGGATGTAGCCGACCATGCGGTCGCCCTCGACCTTGAAATCGGCCCGAAAGACGCTGCCGCCGAGCTCGTGGCGCATGACGACGTCGTTGCGGGATACGTCGAACTGTACGCGCACGCCGGTGAGCCCGGCGTTACGCAGCGCCACCGGCACCCCGAGGACGGCGCCGGTCGTGTGCAGCGTGAGTCGTCCGGTGCCGCGCGCGCCCTGCTGGACGAGGTCGGCCGTCGCGTCATCGGTGCGCGCGATGCCCATGACGTGCCCCCTCCACGTCCCGCTCCACCTGCCGGAGAGGTCCAGGTCCGTCCGGGGGCTGCTCCATAGCCACCTCACCCCCCCACAGCCGGGTGCCATGAGCGCGACAGCTATCAACAGAAGTCCGACTGGTCGCATGCCCCCCCTCCTTCGTGGAACCAGACTGCCCGACACGCCGTACACGCTCTCCATCGTACCTCCGGGCTTCACGCATCCCATCATGTTCCAGCACGGGAGCGACCCGCGGCCAGGGGCAGCGGGCGGCTCGACGTTCACTTCGACCTTGAATCTCCCACATCTTGGATGATAAAGTCCGGCCCATCCCAGATCTTGGGGCTGGGGAGGCTACAAGGAGACGCAATGTCGATCTTTCTCCTCCGCTCGCTGCTCCAGGAGATCGCCGCGGATCTCCCCGGGGCCCGCGCCGGCGAGCCTACGGGAGAGCTCAGGATGAGCTATCTGATCGTCGTCGCACGGAATGAGTCGGCTCTCTACGAGCATTTGCGCAGTCGTCACGGGAGCGATCCTCGCGTCCGCGTGATGATCGACCGGCGCTCCGCGAAGAATGCGGCCACGACGGAAGGCCCGCGCCCCGTCGAGCGCCGCCGCCGCCGGTCGTGGCTCGCCACGGGAGCCTCTCACGAGCTCGTCGAGCTCGCGCGCCAGTCCACGACCGAATCCCCGAGTCCGAAACAGCAACCCAGCAGTCACTCTGAGGAGGCACCACGGCAGATGAGCGAGACAGAGACGTTCGAAGATCAGCAGCGGGTCGGGCGGTGGCTCGTCGAAGGCCAAGACATGCTGGGCCGCGTGATTCCGGCGCTGATCGAGGATCGGGATCGCCTGCGCCAGACTCTCGAAGCGAGGGAGCGCGAGTGCGAGCAGCTCCGTGGAGAGGGCGGCGAGCTCCGCCGCAACCTGGGCGCGCTCCAGAGCGAAGTCGAGAAGCTGCGCGGCGAACGGGTAGCGATGGCCGACGCCTTCGGCGGCGTCGTGGACTTGCTCGGACAGCTCCAGCGGCCGCTGGAGGAGATGACGCGCCGGCTCCATGCGGCGCAGCGGGGCGCGGTCGACACGTCCGCGGCCTAGCGGGAGCGTCTCTCCCTCGGCAGCCCGGCTCGCCCTGATCCGCTCCGGGCGGACGCCGTACTCGCCGTGCGCGCGTCAGAGGCATGCTGTCTTTGGGAGGGAAGGCCGATGGCCGTGCCGGTACCGGATCTGCGCAAGAAGAGCGAGGCGGAGCTGTGGGAGCTCTTGCATTCGGGGGACGCCGATTCGTCACTCCACAAGCAGTGTCTGGTGATGCTGGAGATGCGGAACATCGAGAAGCAATTGAAGGCGGCGACCGAGCAGGCAAGGGCGGCCGCGGATCTCGCCATCGCCTCACACGGGATGGTCGCCGCAACGCGCGGACTGGCCGCCTTCACCCGGGGTTTGGTCAGGGCCACGTGGGCGCTCTTCGCGGTCGCCGCAGCCACGCTCATCCTCACCCTCGTGCAGGTGCTGCTCGTCACGAAGGTGATCGGATCGTGACCGAGGTGGCCTGCGCCCCGCCGTCTGTCCTCCGCCAGCTCATCGCGTCAGACCGCGAGCCGACGCTCCCAGTGCACGTTGCAGTCGACGCACTCCACCCACGCCACGCCCCAGCGCGCGCCGTTCTCGGTCACCTCGACGATGCTCCCGGCGAGCCCGTCGCACACGCGGTGCTCGGCGACGTACGTCTCGAAGCTTCCGACGAGGTCGGCGATGACCGCCGCGCGGCGTCCATCCTCCATCGGCGTCCTTCGCCTCGCTAGAGCGCCCGATACACCTCCGCCTCGAACTTCCCGAGCAGGTCGATCGTCGTGTGGTCGTAGAACGGGAAGACCTGAGAGAGGAAGACGCCGGAGACGCGTCGGGTGCGGTCGATCCAGAAGTGGGTGTTCGCGAGCCCGGCCCAGGCCAGGCTTCCGGGCGAGCGACCGGTCGGAAGTTGCTGGGCGTTGATCAGGAAGCTCAGGCCCCACTTCAGGGAGATTCCCGGGAGCAGCTCGATGTCGTTGGAGAGCGCCGGAATCGCGCTTCTGAACTCGCCGACCTCGAGCGCGCCGATGTGGTTCTGTGACATGAGGGCGACCGTCTCGGGACGCAGGAGCTGCGCGCCTTTCACGCCGCCGCCACGCAGGATCATCTGGGTGAAGGCCAGGTAGTCGGTGGCGGTGCCGTACAGCCCACCTCCCCCCATGTGGAATTCGGGCTGCTGCGGGATCTCGAATTCGATCGGCGCCAGGGCGCCGTCACCGCCACGCTGATGCACGCTCGCGAGCCGCGCGCGCTGCGAGGGGGAGATCGTGAACGAGGTGTCCTTCATGCCGAGCGGGCCGAAGATGTTCTCCTGGAAGTACCGGTCGAGCCTCTGGCCGCTCACGGCCTCGACCATCTTGCCGGCCCAGTCGATGCTGATCCCGTACTCCCACCGGTCGCCTGGATCGAACATCAGCGGGGTCGTCAACGCGGCGTTCGTGCAGGTCGTGATCCCCGGCGTGCCCGTGGCGGTCTGATACCGGGCGATCGCGGGATCCCAGATCTCATAGCCGAACCCCGCCGTGTGGGTCAGGAGGTGACGGAGCGTGATCGGCCGCTTGGGCGCCCGGAGCCGCGGCTTCCCGGCCGCGTCGAAGCCCTCGAGCACTTTGGCCGCGGCGAGCCCCGGGACCATCTCGCTCGCCGGACGCTCGAGGCTCAGCTTGCCTCGCTCGACGAGCTGCATCGCTGCGGTCGCCGTGATCGCCTTGGTCATCGACGCGATCCAGACGACCGAGTCGAGCGTCATGGGCGCCGGCTTGCCGAGATCCCGCTTGCCGAAGGCGCCCTCGTACAGCACTTCCGTGTCGGTCGCGGCCACCGCAACGACCCCCGGCATCGCCTTCGACTCGACGGCCTGGCGCAAGATCCGATCGAGGTTCACGAGGCTCGACATGGTCCACCTCCGCGTGGGTGCGCGCGTTGCGAGCACTGGACGCACGGATGAGAAGGCTCGACTGCCCACCACTGAGTCGGCGACAGCTTATAGCAAGACTCCGTACGTCTCAACGCGGACGTCACGGCCCGCGTGTCGTGGCGCCGGAGGAGACGCGACGGCGCCGAGGCGTCGCGTCCTCCGGCCAGACCGCGTGGCATTTGACAAACCGAGTGGTCGAACGATAATGGCGCATCGCGACGAGACGGTTCCCACGCCTCGGTCGCTTGGGGAGGACCGGTCCAATGCGGCTCGCAACGCTCGCGCTCCTCGTCGCCGTTGCCCTCCAGGTCACCCCGGGTCCGGCGCTCGGCCAGACCTTCGTGTTCGGCGCTCAGGGTGAGCCCGTGCAGCTCGATCCAGCAATCATCACCGACGGGATCTCGTCCCGCATCACCCGGCAGGTCTTCGACGGGCTCGTGAGGTACAAGGGGCCGACCACCGAGGTCGAGCCGGCGCTGGCCGAGCGGTGGGACGTGTCGCGGGACAGCCGGGTCTGGACCTTCCAGCTTCGCCGCGGGGTCAAGTTCCACGACGGGAGCCCGCTCGACGCCGCGGCCGTCGTCTGGAACTTCGAGCGCTGGTGGAAATCCGACCACCCGCAGCACGACAACCAGGTCAAGGCGGGCCAGACCTTCGAGTACTGGGAGGCGCAGTTCGGCGGGTTCGACGACAAGTCGATCGTCGCGAGGGTCGAAGCCGTCGGCTCTCACACGGTCCGCATCACGCTCAAGGACCCGCAGGCGCCGTTCCTCGCGAACCTCGCCATGTTCGTCTTCGACATCGCGAGCCCGAGCGCGGTGGAGAAGTGGGGCACGGAGTTCGGGAAGCACCCGGTGGGCACGGGCGCGTTTAAGTTTGTCGAGTGGAAGCCGAACCAGGAGGTCGTCCTCGAGGCCAATACCGACTCCTGGGGCCCGAAGCCCCGGGTGAAGCGCGTGGTCGTGCGGAACATCAAGGACAACTCGCAGCG
>Ga0134070_10000867_pt1 | contig 9087 bp, 7 predicted proteins | sample 15_taG_26_FD_94463 | JGI IMG/M metagenome (GOLD analysis project Ga0134070, IMG submission 94463) | Grasslands soil microbial communities from the Angelo Coastal Reserve, California, USA - 15_D_Rain_40cm_2_09082015 | ecosystem: Environmental > Terrestrial > Soil > Grasslands ...
ATGCCTCGCGTGAACAGCAGCGGCGCCAGGCGTTCATCGGAATTATCACTGCGCTTTGTTTAGCTATCGGGTTTGTTTTTCTCGGGGAAATTATTTTTGACGCACTTGGAATCACGGATGCGGATTTTCAAGTCGCGGGCGGACTGATCTTGCTAGGCTTGGCCGGGCGCGAGTTGCTCAATCTTGGGTCCTCCGCTCACGAAGGCAGCGACGAATTTGGGGTCGTGCCGCTTGGCATGCCGTTAATTGCCGGGCCGGCGTTGCTAACGGCACTGCTGATTCTCGTGGATACGGTGGGCCTGGTTTTCACACTCCTCTCGCTGTTGGTTAATCTCGCCTTGGTTGCAGTGGCGTTCTGGAATGCGGACTGGTTCGCGCGCTGGATGGGCAGACAAGGGTTGCGCGCCGTATCGAAAATTGTCGCGCTGCTTCTCGCTGCCATTGCCGTCAGCCTAATTCGCCGAGGCTGGCAAGCTGCGTAATCGAGGCGAGCGAGAACAACCCTTTGAACGTACCTCACGCCCCGACTCCCGCCGGGTTACGTCACTTCGACATCACTCGAAGTTAAAAAAGCGTTTCCACACGTGGGCCGCTGGCAATATGCCGCCGTACTGAGGGCCAGAATTCCTTCAGCTCTGCGGTTTTATCCCCGGCCTGATATCGACGGTTTAATTCGACTTCAATGGCCTTGATCTCATCCTGCTGCGGAAGCGCCATTCCCTGATAGATGTAGGCCGGCACTTCATTGCGCGTCCGAGTGAAGGGGACCTGGGCGTAGAGGTCCAAGCGGCGCTTCTGCAACTGATCCGTGGTCCAGTTCTTGTAAACCGGATTTGGATATCCCCACACGTCCGCGGTCCGCGCGTAGCGGTCGTAAGTATAACCGCCCGTTACCGCCGGACCGGGTGAGGGCGCTGGCTGGTCCGCACAGCCAATGAGACCGACGGCAAATGCTGCTAAAAATAATCTTTTCATAGTCTGTGATTTTTTATACTCCGTTTCTATATATACACTTGCGTCTTATTGAACCACATATATCGCTGGCAGTCGCAGGTTTATTTTGCCTTTTGGCGATGGTGGCTTATTTTGCGAACAATCGAAGTCCAAACACGGGCCGAAGGTCGATTCAAATTAACAAACTGAGCGCTTACCTCGGGTCGTTGACACGCTGGCCGCTCTTGTTACTATCCTCGCTCCCATGAGATTTCCATTACCGCTCACAGCGAAAATCGCGGCCTACGTGGTTGGGCATAAACTGCGTGGTACGAAGAGATTCGCTACGGTCCTTCAGCTCGAGCCGTTGCACACTTGCAACCTGACATGCACCGGTTGCGGGCGGATTCGAGAATATTCCACATCGCTCAAGGATATGATGAGCTTGGAGGACTGCCTGGGGGCGGCAAATGAGTGCAATGCGCCAATGGTATCAATTTGCGGCGGCGAGCCGCTGATCTATCCGCACATCGAGGCGTTGGTGGAAGGATTGCTCGCGCAAAAGCGAATCGTTTACATTTGCACCAACGCGATGTTCATGCGCAAGAAAATGCGCGAATGGCTGGCTTCCGAATACCGGAAAGCGGATAGCGGAAAGCAGAGAGACTTGGAACAGAAGATCCAAGTCCTACAATCGAAGAGTTTGCTGCCAGAAAAAGATGCGGCTCAAATTCGGAAAGGTCCGAAGGATCCGGCGAAGCCGACGATTGGGCCGAGCAAATGGATGTATTGGAACGTGCACCTCGATGGTCTTGAGCGAACGCACGACCTGATCGTGGAGCGCGAGGGAGTTTTTAAGGAATGCATTCTTGCCATCAAAATGGCGAAGGTGCTCGGGTACCAGGTCGCGACTAACACGACGGTGTACAAGGAAACCGATATGCAGGAGATAGAACGAATGTTCGATTACCTTTCCGATCTTGGTGTCGACGGCCACACTATCACTCCGGGCTACGATTACGACGCCGCCAAGAAGGACATGATCAAGCGGCTGAATTTGCGCCCGGAAAACTTCTTTCTCACCCGCGCCATGACGATTCAGAAGTTTCGGAAAGTCGAGGAATGGATGAGACGATACACGTTTTTTGGGACGCCCGTCTATTTTGAATTTCTGGCGGGTAAACGTGATTTGACGTGTTCAGCCTGGGCTATTCCGACCCGCAACATTCGCGGTTGGAAAGGACCCTGCTACTTGATGACCGATGGGCATTACACGAGTTACGCCGAATTGTTGGAAAGAACTGAATGGGACAGGTATGGCGTTGTGAATGGGGTAGCGCGCGACAGCCGCTGCGAAAATTGCATGGTGCATTGCGGCTACGAACCGACGGCGACGTTGGGGCTACAAGCCCAGCCCGGCGACACTTGGAAGACGATCAAATTCAACTTTGGTGCGAAGCCCAAACCGGCTGGCCGTGGTAGTGAGGTGCTCGCTTTTAACGGCGTGAGTTCAGGAAACGGCCACATCACCGGCAAGCGGGCAGAACCAACTGCACAAGCCTCGTAAGACGCACATGCCGGATTCCTCGAGGGAGCTGATAGTACTGCCAAGCGCGCCCCCGGAAATATCCGAGTCTTACTCGGCGGCGGACGAAGAGATCACGCGGGCGATCACGCGCGCACAAGAGAACCTGCTGCGCCAGCAAAAACCCGACGGCCATTGGTGCGGCGAGCTGATTGTCGATAGCACCCTCTGCTCGGATTACATCCTTTTCATGCACTGGTGCGGAGAAGTGGATGCTCAATTGCAGCGTCGCTGCGTCCGGCACATTCTCAAACGCCAACTGCCGGATGGCGGCTGGAACATTTATCATGGCGGCCCGAGCGAGATTAACCCGTCGGTCAAAGCGTATTTTGCGCTGAAACTCGCCGGTTGCTCGGTGGACGCGCCGTTTATGCGCGAGGCGCGTGCCAACATCATGCGTCGCGGAGGCATTCCACAGATGAACACCTTCAGCAAGCTTTATCTGGCGCTCCTAGGCCAGTTCCCGTGGAAATATCTGCCCACGATCCCTGTGGAAATGGTTCTCCTCCCACGCTGGGCGCCGTTTCACATTTACAAAATGTCATCCTGGAGCCGCGCCATGCTCGTGCCGCTGGCGATCATAAACCATTTCAAACCTACTCGCGTTCTGCCTGGCGAAAAACAATTGCACGAACTCTACCCGCTCGGCACCGAACAGACTGACTTGCGTCTCCCCCGCAGCGAACGCTTCTGGACTTGGCGCAATTTCTTTCTGCGAGTCGAAGATATTATGAAATTCCTGCATCCGCTTCAATTTCGTCCGCTGCGCCGCCGTGCGCTCGAAGAAGCGGAGCGGTGGATGCTTGAGCGGATCGGTGAGGGCAGTGACGGCCTCGCGGCGGTTTATCCCGCGATGTTGAACTGCCTGATTGCTTTGCGCGTGCTCGGTTATTCCAGAACAAATCCTGTTTACGCCAAGGCGGAAAAAGATTTTGCGGGACTGTTTGTCGATGATCCCGATGATTTTCGCATTCAACCCTGTCGGTCTCCGGTTTGGGACACTGCGATTAACATCGTGTCGCTGGCGGAATCCGGTCTTTCGCCGGAGCATCCCGCGCTGGAAAAGGCCGCTGATTGGCTGATCAGCAAAGAAGTGCGGCTACGTGGCGATTGGGCGATAAACAATTCGTATCAGGAAGCGAGCGGCTGGGCATTCGAGTACAACAATATTTATTATCCGGACACCGACGACACGGGGATGGTGTTGATGGCATTGCGGCTGGTTCAACCGAAAGACCGGCAGTCGCGCAACGAGCTTTTTCGTCGCGCGCTTGGTTGGCAGCTCAGTTTCCAATGTCGCGATGGCGGCTGGGGCGCATTCGACAAAAACGTCACAACTCCCTGGCTAGAAGACATGCCATTTGCGGATCACAACGCGATTCTCGATCCAACGTGCAGCGATCTGACTGCGCGCACGCTTGAGCTGCTTGGTTATATTGGGTTTGATCGCAGAGCCAAGTGCGTCCGCGACGCCATTAAATATCTGATTAACACTCAAGATGAGGACGGCTCGTGGTATGGCCGCTGGGGAGTAAATTACATTTACGGCACCTGGCAGGTGCTGCGCGGCTTGCGCGCAATTGGCGAAGATATGACGCAGGACTGGATACTGCGCGGCCGTGCTTGGCTTGAGAGCTGTCAAAACAACGACGGCGGGTGGGGTGAGACCTGCGGGACTTACGAGAATCCATCGACCAAAGGGATAGGCGAAAGCACCGCATCGCAAACCGCATGGGCGATCATGGGGATCTGTGCATGCGGCGATCTCGATCGGCCAAGTATTCAGCGAGGGTTAGGTTATCTCCTTCGGTCGCAAAAGCCCGACGGCTCATGGGATGAAGAGCAAATCACAGGCACAGGGTTTCCAGGCGTGTTTTATTTGAAGTACGACATGTATCGCCAGAATTTTCCGCTGCTGGCGCTTGCAACGTACGTGAACTACCGCAACGATCTGGGCACGCGCGCAGGCTTTTATCGCTGCGACGGGTAGGGCGACCGCCGGGCGGGCCGGATAGATTCCGGTGCAAAAATAAAACCTGTTGTAGCGCGTAATTCGAACTAACTGTAAAGATTATGGCTTACGAATTACCAAAACTACCTTACGCGTACGATGCTTTGGAACCGCATATCGATGCGCGCACGATGGAAATCCATCATACCAAGCATCATCAGGCTTACATCGACAACGTCAATAAAGCGATCAAAGGCAAGGCCGACCTCGAAAAGAAATCGGTGGAAGATTTGATCAGCGATCTGAAATCGGTGCCGGAAGACATTCGCACAGTTGTGCGCAACAACGGCGGCGGCCATGCGAATCATTCGTTCTTTTGGAAAATGATGGGGCCGAATGCAGGCGGTGAACCGAAGGGCAAGCTCGCCGACGACATCAAATCGACTTTCGGCAGCTTTGATGATTTCAAAGAGAAATTCGCCGACGCGGGCGTAAAGCGCTTCGGCAGCGGCTGGGCGTGGCTGATTAAAAACAAGAGTGGAAAACTCGAAATCATTTCGACGCCAAATCAGGACAGCCCCTTGATGGATGGCAACACGCCGATTCTTGGGGTCGATGTTTGGGAGCACGCGTATTATCTGAAATATCAAAACCGACGACCCGATTACCTTAAGGCGTGGTGGAACGTGGTAAATTGGGATGCGGTCGCGAAGAACTACTGATTAGGGCCTAGCGCGTTCTCCTGTAGCGGCGGTCTGTGACCGCCGCTAAACTTGTACGGATTCGGTGCTGGCGCAGCGCCGCTACAGATATGGCTTACCTAAATGAAAACTACCTCAAGCTTCAGTCCGGATATCTCTTTCCGGAAGTCGGCCGGCGCGTCCGCGAATTTTGCGAAGCGAATCCAAAAGCAGCAAAGCGGCTGATTCGATGCGGGATCGGTGATGTGACCGAGCCGCTCCCGCGCGCGGCAGTGGAAGCGATGAAGCGGGCTGTCGACGAGCTCGGCCATCACGAGACGTTTCACGGCTATGGTCCGGAACACGGGTACGAATTTTTAAGATCGGCAATCGCGCAGAACGATTATCGCGACCGCAACGTTGAAGTTGCCGACGACGAAATTTTTATCTCCGACGGATCAAAATGCGATTGCGGTTACATTCTCGACATTCTCGGCGACCAAAACAAAGTGGGCCTCCCCGATCCAGTCTATCCGGTCTATGTGGACACGAACGTAATGGCTGGCCACACCGGCCCTAGCAGGAAGGACGGCAGCTACGAAGGTATTCTTTATTTGGCCTGCACCGCGGAAAATAATTTTGTGCCGGACCCGCCACGCGAACACGTGGATCTGGTTTATCTTTGTTTTCCTAACAATCCAACCGGGGCAGTGGCATCGCGCGTGCAGCTGTCGCGTTGGGTCGATTACGTGCGCGAACACGATGCGCTTCTGCTCTTTGATGCTGCTTACGAAGCTTACATTTCTGAGGCGGACATTCCGCACTCGATTTTCGAAGTGCCGGACGCACGCGAATGCGCGATTGAATTGCGCAGTTTTTCCAAGAACGGCGGGTTCACCGGCGTGCGCTGTGGGTTTACCGTGCTGCCGAAATCGGTGCTCGCGCGGACGGAGAACGGTCGCCGGTTACCGCTCCATCCGCTTTGGCAGCGGCGTTGGAGCACCAAATCCAACAGCGTCAGTTACCCTGTGCAACGCGGCGCTGAAGCGTTGTATTCACAAGAAGGTCGCAAGCAAGTGCGCGCTCTCATCGCTCATTACATGGGAAACGCCAAACTCCTTCGCGACGCCGTCGCCGATGCCGGGCTCGAGGCTTTTGGTGGCGTAAACGCGCCATACATCTGGGTGAAAACATCGGAGGGCCTGACGAGCTGGCAGATGTTCGACCGAATGCTGCGTGAACTGAATGTGGTCATCACCCCGGGGGCTGGGTTTGGTGCGCAAGGAGAAGGTTATTTTCGTATTTCGGCGTTCAACAGCCGCGCGAACGCGGAGGAAGTAGCGCGTCGCCTACGCGACTTACAGTGATGTTGCAGGCTCTAGCGCCGCTATCTCAGCTCGCTCGCTCACAAACTCTTGTCGATTCTCACGACGTGCGTAGAGTGCGCAGAGTTTTTTGGGACATCACGCGTGCCGGAGCGAAAACAAAATCTGCCGCAACTGTATCGTTTTTGTTTCCTGATGCTGGGCGACTCACGCAAAGCTCATGAAGTCTTTCATACCACATTGCGGGAGGCGGCTGTGCGCGCCGCTCAGGGAGAACTGCCAAGGGAACCGCTTTGGCTTTTCCGTGACGCGCGCTGGCGCTCTTTAGAAGCAAGCAAAACGGACCTGCAACCAGAGCCACTCGAACTCGACGAGCACGATGTGACCCCGGAGGCCGCGTTACAGACTGAACAGCTTGAGCCTACGCAATTAGCAATTTGGATTTCTAACGCGCCCGATCCTCAGAGGACCGCGCTCGCGCTCTTCTATCTCGACGAATTCGATTACTGCGAAATTCTCGACATTGCCGAACTCAAACTGAACGTGCTCTCACGGTATCTGTCGCAGGGGCGGCGGCAGTTACAGGCATGGCTAGACGCAAAACATCCTGAACCACGCCAGATATGAAAACCTTCGGGTTATTGCGACGGCAACGCGCTCTTTTGAATTGCGCGCCGATTAGCCAGGACGGTTTGGCCGATCGTTCGATGCGCTCAGCCGTGTATCGCGCAGCCGCCTCGGCTGATTTTGTCAATCAACAGAACTTCGATCGCGCCATTGCAGAGCTGGTTCGTCGCATCCCAATTCCGCCAGAAACCGCCGAATGGTTCTCTGAAAAAGACTTGGCCGTCGGCTCGAAGTGGACGTGGAAGAAAATCGTGCGTAATCCCGCCGTGCTTGCGATCAGCATCGCGGTCTTGGTCATCGCGGGAGTGTCGGTGTTCCAGTTGCTTGGTCGTCTCCATGATTTTCCGGGATCAACGACCGCTCGTAAACTGTTGAGCGTGGCCGCCTCCACGCGACCGGTCATGCTCGATCCCGTAAATACTGAAGCGGGTACCTTGAGCGATTTATTCTTTATGAAACATGGGCTGGAGCACTATGACGTCCCAGTAGAGTTCGCCGATTTTCAGGCCATCGGTTGTCGCGTGTTTGAGGACGAAGAATCGCGGCGCATTGCCCAAATCTGGCTCGCCGAAAAACGGATGCAGGTCTTTCTTTTCCCGGCCGAACGAGACACTAAGACCGGCGCGGTACTGCACTTTCCTGGGTGGCGCTACGTTCATCAGGAAGGCTGGGTTGGTGCGGTCAGGGAACACAGCGGAGTGTGCTTTATGGCCGCGCTCCGGGGTCGCGAAAAGGAGTTGGAGCCATACCTTTCCAAACCGAAAGAGTAGAGGAGTGCCAGGGGGGAGATTCGAACTCCCGACCAAGGGCTTATGAGTCCCCTGCTCTACCACTGAGCTACCCTGGCGCGAAGGGGAGAAAATTGAATCTCATCGCATTCAGTGTCAACGCGCCTAGTGATGCGGAATACTGTTCGCACAGTCACCCCGAGCGAAGCGAGGGACCTCCCGCAACTACGATCACGCCAGTTACCTTCTGTGACGGCTCGCCCAGCGCGAGATCCCTCGGCGCCTTCGCGCCTCGGGATGACACGCGCATTCGATGTTAGAACATTGAACTTTTGTAGGATGCATACGTAACGTGTCTCGATGAACGACGAAAGCTTTCTGGAGAAGCTTTTCGCGCGCGGGAATTCTTATTGGCTGACGCGATTCGTCATTCTGCGATTGCTGGGTTTTGTGTATGCGGTGGCGTTCCTGGTTGCCGCTCAGCAACTTGTCCCCTTGGTTGGGGAGCATGGCTTAACGCCGGCTAATCATTTTCTTGCGAACATTCAAACGCAACTCGGCTCGCGCACTGCCGGCATTCTGCGAGTGCCGACTCTCTTTTGGCTCGGCATTTCCGATCACGGGATGTTGATCTTCTCCTGGATTGGGTTCGGTTTATCGCTGGTTGTTCTTGGCGGCTACGCCAACGCACTTCTGCTCGCGGTACTTTGGGCGATGTACATGTCAATCGTTCATATCGGGCAGATCTGGTACGGTTACGGCTGGGAGATTCAACTGCTGGAGACGGGCTTCTTGTCCATCTTTCTCTGCCCATTACTCGACGGACGGCCATTTCCTAAGTGCAGGCCGCCGATCCTGGTTTTCTGGCTGTTTCGCTGGCTTGGATTTCGGATCATGATCGGCGCCGGTCTGATCAAACTGCGTGGCGACCCGTGCTGGCGCGATCTCACTTGCCTTTCCTATCATTACGAAACGCAGCCGATACCCAGCCCGATCAGCCGTTATCTTCACTTTGCGCCGCTGTGGTTCCATAAATTTGAGACGGCATGGAATCATTTCATCGAACTCATCGTGCCGTGGTTTTCCTTCGGGCCACGACGGGTCCGCCACATCGCCGGCGTTGTGCTGGTCACCTTTCAGATTTTTCTCATCATTAGCGGCAATCTTTCGTTTCTCAATTACCTCACGATCATTCCGTTTCTGGCATGCTTTGATGACACGTTCCTGCGGCACTTTCTGCCGCAGGCCTTAGTTCAGC
>Ga0134070_10000878_pt1 | contig 9003 bp, 8 predicted proteins | sample 15_taG_26_FD_94463 | JGI IMG/M metagenome (GOLD analysis project Ga0134070, IMG submission 94463) | Grasslands soil microbial communities from the Angelo Coastal Reserve, California, USA - 15_D_Rain_40cm_2_09082015 | ecosystem: Environmental > Terrestrial > Soil > Grasslands ...
CCTGATCACCACGGGCTTCGGCGCGGCACTGGCAGCGGCGGGCGGGGCGCTCGTGTCCATCCAGTTCGGCTTCAACCCCGAGACCGGCGTCGTCTACACCCTGCAGGCGTTCGCGATCATCGTCCTCGGCGGGCGCGGCAACTACATGGGCGCGCTGATCGGCGGCCTCATGCTCGCCGTCCTCGAGAACCTGGTCTCGCTGATGGTCCCCAACGGCACGGCGGTGGTCGAGCTCGCCGCCTACGGGCTGATGATCTTCGTGTTGCTGATCCGACCGGGCGGGCTCATGGGCGTGAAGGAAGGCTGAGCCGGCACGGTGACGCGGGGCGAGCACCTCCGGAACCTGGCCCTCCTGGGAACGTCCGCGATCGCGCTCGCGATCCTCCCGCACGCGCTGAGCGTCTACCTCCGCTCGTTCGCGCTCTTCACGATGATGTACGTCGTCCTGGCCCTCGCCTGGAACATTGTCAGCGGCTTCACCGGCTACACCTCCTTCGGCCACGTGGCCTTCTACGGCATCGGCGCCTACGCCAGCGCCATCCTCACCGCCGACTACGGGTGGCACTGGCTTCCCACGCTCGGCGTCGGGGCCGTGCTGGCCGCGGCCGTCGGGGCGGTGATCGGCTATCCCGTGCTGCGCCTCAAGGGTCCCTACTTCGCCATCGCCATGCTGGGGACGGCCGAGGGGACCCGCGTCATCGCGACGGTGTGGGACAGCCTGACCCACGGGGGCCTCGGGATCAGCTTCCCGAGCGCCGAGAACTCGCTCGAGACCTACGACGCGATGCTCACCCTGATGCTGGTGACCATCGTGGTGGCGTACGTGGTGGGGCACTCCCGCTTCGGGATCCGTCTCAACGCCATCCGCGAGGACGAGGTGGCGGCCGAGGCGCTCGGGATCAACGCCACACTCTACAAGCTGGCGGCGTTCGTGCTCTCCGCGGTGTTCCCGGCGGTGGCCGGCGGCATCCAGGCCTACAAGGTGCTCTACATCGACCCGCCGTCGGTGTTCTTCGTCCAGATCACCATCGCGATGGCGCTCATGGCGATGCTCGGCGGCAAAGGCACGGTCATCGGCCCCATCCTGGGGGCGGTGCTGCTCTACACGGCCCAGGAGCTGACCTGGGTCAACTTCCCGACGGCGCACCTGATCGCGTACGGCCTCTTCATCGTCCTGGTCGCGCGCTTCATGCCGCGGGGCCTCGTGGGGTTCGCCATCGACCGGGGCTGGGTCCGCAAGGGGATGGTTCACTGATCGGCGCGAACGCGGACGGGATCGCCCTGGAAGCGCGTGACCTGAGGAAGGCCTTCGGCGGGATCCGGGCCGTGGACGGGTGCAGCTTCGCCGTCCCGCGGGGGAAGATCTCCGGGCTCATCGGCCCCAACGGATCGGGCAAGACGACGACCTTCAACCTGCTCACCGGGCTCGCGACGCCCGACAGCGGGGAGGTGATCTATCGGGGGGAGAACCTCGCCGGCCTCAAGCCCTACCAGATCTTCCGCAAGGGAGTCACGCGGACGTTTCAGGTGACCCGCATCTTCCGCGAGATGACGGTCCTCGAGAACATGCTGTCGGTGACCGGGCTCGACGTGCCCGATCGGGTCGCGCGCGAGCGGGCCGCGGAGCTCATCGCCTTCGTCAACCTCACGCACCTCCGCGCCGAGTACGGTGGACGCCTCTCCTACGGGCAGCAGAAGCTCCTGGAGTTCGCGCGCGCGCTCATGACCGACCCCGACCTGATCCTGCTCGATGAGCCGGCGGCCGGCGTCAACCGGACGCTGCTCCAGCACCTCCTGGACCACATCCACCGGCTCGAGGAGCGGGGCAAGACGATCCTGATCGTCGAGCACGACATGGGCGTGATCATGAACCACTGCGAGCGGATCTTCGTCCTGGACGGGGGCGTGAAGGTCGCCGAAGGACCGCCCGCCGAGATCCAGCGTGACGAGCGCGTCCTCGAAGCCTACTTCGGCCGCCGACGCGTGGCAGGGCGAACCGGAGGACGTCGCGGGGCTGGGGCCCCGCCGTCCGAGGCGAGCGAAATCTAGGATGGCCCTCCTCGAGCTCCGCCACGTCGAGGCCGGCTACGGGTCCATGCAGATCCTCCACGGCGTGACACTCCACGTCACCGCGGGCGAGGTCGTCGCGGTGATCGGCCCGAACGGGGCGGGCAAGTCGACCACCTTCAAGGTCATCATGGGGTTCACCACGTACCTTGGCGGCGAGATCGTCTTCGACGGGCGCAGCCTGGTCGGCCAGCGCCCGGACACGATCCTCGCGCTCGGGCTCTCGTACGTGCCCCAGGGACGTGTGGTGTTCGGCCAGATGAGCGTGCGCGAGAACCTCGAGATGGGCGCCTATCTGGAGCGGGACAAGGCGAAGATCAGCGCCTCCATGGAGTATGTCTTCTCCCACTTCCCCCGACTTCGCGAGCGCCGGCGTCAGCTGGCGGCGACGATGAGCGGCGGCGAGCAGCAGATGCTCGCCATGGGGCGCGCTCTCATGATGCTGCCGAAGATGCTGTTGCTGGACGAGCCCTCGCTCGGGCTCTCCCCGCGACTCGTCGACGATGTGTTCGAGACGATCGTCGAGCTGGCACGGGGCGGTCTCACGGTGATGCTCGTGGAGCAGAACGCGGCCCGAGCGCTGGAGATCTCCGACCGGGGCTATGTCCTGGAGCTCGGGCGGAACCGGTTCGAGGGTACCGGCCGGGAGCTACTCCAGAACCCCGAGGTCAGGCGAATGTATCTCGGCGGCGAGGCGCGGCCCTCGCGCGCTCGTTGACAGCGCCACGGGCACCGGACCAGTATCCTACGTCCGACCCTCGGCGAGGAGGACCTTCCCATGCGGCGCACCGCCCTCTCCGCACTGATTGGCTGCACCCTGACGGTCCTCACCACCGGCACGGCGCGCGCGCACGGGCCCAACCAGCCGCCCCATCAGCGGTACGCCATGGGCGACCTCCGGCTCGAGAGTGGCGACGTCATCAAGGACTTCGCGATCTCGTACGTGACGCACGGGGCGCTGAACGCGAAACGATCGAACGCCGTCTTGATGGTCACCGCCCTCACCGGCAACCACCATCGCCTCGACTTCCTGATCGGCCCGGGCAAGGCGCTCGACACGAACAAGTACTTGGTGGTGTGCACCGACGCCATCGGCAACGGGCTGACCACCTCGCCGAGCAACAGCACCGCGCAGCCCCGAATGAAATTCCCCAGATTCACGATCCGCGATATGGTGCAGTCCCAGCACCGGTTGCTCACCGAGCACCTCAAGATCGAGCACGTGGTCACGGTGGTGGGACCGTCCATGGGCGGCATGCAGGCGCTCCAGTGGGGCGTGAGCCACCCGAAGTTTATGGACAGCGTGGTCGCGCTGGTGCCGCTCGCCCGGACGCCCGCCTGGAGCATCGTCGCCACCGAGGCGACGCGCCAGGCCATCATGTTGGACCCGGCGTGGAACGGCGGTGAGTACGCGAGCCCGCCCGAGCGGGGCATCCGCCTGTGGCGCGAGATCCTCGCCTTCCTGGCCGCCCGGACACCCGAGTGGTACCGATACCAGTTCGCGCGGCCCGGCGACGTCCTGCCTTGGCTCGAGGCGCAGGTCAGCGCCACCATTCGAGCCTTCGACGCCAACGATTACATCTACCAGTCGTGGGCCTACGACGTGCACGACGTGGGCACGACGCCCGGCATGAACGGCGACTACGGACGCGCGCTGCGCGCCATCGAGGCCAAGACCTTCGTCATGGTCGGCACGAAGGATCTTCTGAACCCCGAGTGGGAGCCGATCGAGGCGGCGCGGTACATCCGCGACGTGCGGGTCAGCACGATCCGACCCGACTCCGTGACCGGCCACTACGCGGCCGGTGGCTTCTTGCCCGCGGACGTCGAAGTGATCAACGCCGAGATCGGGCAGTTCCTCGATGTGGTCACCCAGCGGGGCGAGCGGCTCAAGTGAGCGCCGGCTCGCGGCGGTCTACGTCGGACGCGGGACGCGTCCGGCGACGGCCCGCACTGCGCGTGGGGCGGCGAGCCAGATGGCCACGGCCGAGAGCACGCTCGAGCCGATCGCGAGGGAGAACGCCAGCGTGTAGCTGCCGGTGGCGTCGTAGAGCGCGCCCGTCACCCACGGCCCCGCGGCCCCGCCCACGATGGACGCCAGCATCAGCGTGCCGAAGATCGTGCCGTAGTGCCGGCCCTGGAAAATCTCGGCGGGGATGGCGCCGACGACCGAGGTGAGGCCATAGCCGAGCATGCCCTGCGAGACGACCATGAGGTAGAGCAGGGTCGGCGTCGGGGCGTGGCGCAGGAGGAGCAGGGCCAGGTAGCAGAGCGCGAAGCCCAGGCTGCCCACCGTCCACACCCACTCGCGCCCGATCCGGTCCGAGAGATGGCCGAGCGCGATCTGGCCGGGGATGCCCGCCAGGCTCACGACGCCCAGCGCCCAGGCGGCGTCGGTCGGACTGAACCCGATCTCGACCAGGTACTTCGTCTGATGGACTTGCACCGCGTACCAGGCGAAGAGCCCGCAGAAATATCCGACCATGATCCACCAGAAGCGGGTCGTGCGCATCGCGCGGCCGAGGGTCCAGTCGACGGCGGCCCAGGCCAGGTCCACCACGTTCGCCGTCCGATTGGCGGCCGGGGAGCCGGGCGGGGCGTCATCGCCGTCGGGCTCGAGCCCGAGATCCTCGGGCCGGCGCCTCAAGAGGAGGTTGAGCGGCGCCAGCAGCGCCAGGATCAAGATGCCCAGCGCCCAGCAGGAGGCGCGCCAACCGGCGCGTCCGATGAGGTCCTGCAGCCAGGGCAGCAGGATGATCGAGCCCACGCCGACGCCAGAATAGGCCACGCTGATGGCCAGGCCCCGCCGTCGGACGAACCAGTTGGGGAGGAAGAGCGCCTGACCCGTATAGCCCAGACAGACGCTGCCTCCGCCGACGAGGACGCCGAGCGTGGCGTAGAGATGCCACGGCTGGCGCACCAGCGGGGCCAGCAGCAAGCCGGCGGCCATGAGACCCACGCCCAGCTCGATCACGACTCGCGGCCCACGGCGATCCATCAGGCGGCCAAGGGAGGGGCTCAGAACGGCGGAGACGAGAAAGCCGAAGGAGAATGCACCGGCCGTTACGCCCCGCTCCCAGCCGAACTCGTCGAGGATCGGCGGGAAGAGCAGCGAGAAGGCGGTGCGCGCGTTGACCCCCACGCCCATCGTGACGAAGGCGACGGCCACGATGACCCAGCCGTAGAAGAAGGGCGGTGTCAACGAATCAGATTCGCCGGAGGCTCGCCCCGCGCGGCCCGGCGGATATTCTCTGCGAAGGTTCCGGCGAAGGCGACCCGAAGCATGGCGGCATTCTCCGCGTGGTCGGGCAGCGAATCAATTACCTCTGAGGTAATTGGCGGGCGGACGGCGTCCGCGTATATTGGCGGGTGTGAAGGCGGGCCAGCTCGACCTGGCCGTGGAGGCCGAGATCTCGACCCGTCACCCGAGCTTCCTCGGAACACCCTACGACATCACCCTGCACGAGCTCCGGATCGAGTGCTTCTTCGCCGCCGACCGCGCCACCGAGGAGGCGCTTCGCCGCCTCGCGTGACGCGAAAGGAGCGCGTATGTCGGTGATCCTGATTACCGGGACCAGCAGCGGCATCGGTCTGGCCACCGCCGTCCACTTCGCGCGCAAGCGCCACGACGTCTACGCGGCCGTCCGCAACCCGACCACCGCGGGGGCGCTCGCCGAGGCGATGGCAAAGGAGCCGTTGCCGATCACGCGCGTGACGATCGACGTCGACGACGCGTCTTCAGTGCGCCGCGGGGTGGACGAGGTCCTCGCGAAGAGCGGACGTGTCGACGTGCTCGTGAACAACGCGGGCCTGGGCGGGGGCGGGCCGATCGAGGACGTGCCGATCGACTGGGCGAAGACGCTGTTCGAGACGAACTACTTCGGTGCGATCCGCATGATCCAGGCCGTGCTCCCCGGCATGCGCGCCCGAGGGAGCGGCGTGATCGTCAACATCAGCTCCGTCGCCGGCCGCTACGTTCCCGCCGGGCACGGCCACTACGCCGCCGTGAAACACGCCCTCGAGGCCGCCAGCGAGGCGCTGGCGCTCGAGGTAACGCCGCTCGGTCTTCGCGTCGTCATCATCGAGCCGGGCGTCATCGTGACGCCGATCTTCTCGAAGGCGAAACGCTTCGTCGCGCCGGATTCGCCGTACGCGCATCACCTCAGGCGACTGCTGCTCATGTACCAGAGGCAGCTCACGAATCCGACGCCGCCCGAGAGGGTCGCGGAGACGATCGAGGAGGCCGTGACGACCCCGACGCCGAGGCTTCGGTGGCTCGTCGGCGACGACGCGCAACGACTCGTCGCCGGCCGCAGGCGGATCAGCGACGAGGAATTCGTCGCGGACGCGAGCGCGGCGACCGACGCCGAGTGGGAGGCCCTGATGCGCCGCCGCTACGGCTTCGAGTGGCCCTGAGCGGCGCGAGACGTCCTCGAGCACCGCCGCGATCCCGGAAATCGGCCGTCGTTCCCGCCGAGCCGACACGCTCCTAGACAACCCGACAGTGTCGTGCCACATCGCCTCGTCTGACGCCATGAAGAAGCGGATATCCGCGGGGTTAGCCGTGGCACGTTCCTTGATAATACGGAGGCCGGACAAGATGACAGGAGCTCGGGAGTGCGCCGCGAGGGCTCCGAGGGAGGACAAGCAGTGAACCCTATTTCCGGTAGCCGATCGGGAGGGGCGACGGGCACCGAGAATGGGAGCAGGGGTTCCAGGCAGACCAGCAGTCCCCGCGCGCACACCACGAATTCGTAGCACGGCAACGCCAGCGGCGGAGTGGCTACCTCTAAAACCATGAGAAAGGAGTCGAGCAGTGCTGAACGACACTGAAGTAAAGAAAATCGTCGAGGCCATCACCGAGTACCGGGAGCTGATCCAGCAGTCCAGCGAGATGCGCGACCAGCTCGAGTCGCTGCAGAAGCGCTGGTTTTCTCTGCGGCAGGAGCGAGAGCAGCTCCGCATCAGCGTCGACTCCCTCCACGCGACGCTGGCCCAGCTGAAAGTCGACTATCAGGCGGTCATGAAGCGGATGACGGACCTTTACGGCACCGAGGACACCGTCCTGGACAACATGAAGTTCCTCATCGACGAGCTGAGCTCGGTCCTCAAGAAGCACGAGGCGTAGCCATGATGCCCCTGCCTCGCATGCGGTCCGAGGAGCAAGCGACTCCCTTCACAGAGGAGCGCATTCAGGCCGAAGGCCAGAAGGACGGTGAGCGAAACATCCCCGAGATGGGCTCGTACCAGCCCGCGCCGTTCGAGCAGGCGCTGATCGCTCACGGGGAACAAGAGGTTCAACGCATCTACGAGTCAGCCTCGCTCCGGATCGCCAAGCTCCAACCGATGTTCCAGGCGCTGATGCGGCGCCTGGAGGACCTCGACCACCGGATCCAGCCGATCGCCGACCGCTACAAGGCCAGGGTCAAGGAGCTCGGGCGGGACGTCACGATTCCCTTCCCGTCCGTGCTGCACTGGGGCGTCATCCTCTTCCTCGGCATCGGGGAGTTCCCCCTCAACACGGTCGTGTTTCGCCTCTTCGGCGAGGCCGAGTACCTGACGTACGTCATGGCGTCCACCCTCGCGATCATGATCCCGCTGATCGGTGTGTTCATCGGCATCCACATGCGGCACTCGCTTCCACGCCTGGCCGGCAACATTGTGATGGGAGCCCTGACTCCGATTGTGGTGGGGGGGGCTCTCTACGCGGTGAGCCTGCTCAGGAACGTTTACATTGCCTCTTCGTTCTCCGAGGGAGCCCCGGCGGCTGCCGACCAGTCGGCGATGGCCTGGGCCTTGTTCGCGCTCAACAGCCTGGTCTTCTTCGGCGCGATGGCCGCCTCGTACTTCGCCCATGATCCGGACGAGAAGCTCGACCAGTTCCACAGGTCGCTCAAATCGCTGGACCGGAAGCGGAACGCCATCCGCGAGAAGCTCTTCGGGCTCAGCAACCCCATCAACGGGGAGATCCGAGCGGCCAAGAGCCAGATCGACCAGGTCAGGGCGCTGACCAGCCAGCGGGTCGCCATGTACCGGCAGACCAACATTCGCTTCCGTCGACTCTTGCCACCGTTCTCCTTCAGGAAGAATCCTGAGTTCCCGGCACTGAAGTTGTGGCCGGAGGTCTCGGTGAACGGCGAGAACGAGGCGCAGGATGGTCGTTGAGTCCCGACGCGGGCTGATGCTCTGGCTCCTGGCCCTGACGACACCGGTCCTGCTCCTGACGACCGGCTGTACGCCGTCTGTGCCGGCCGCGGTCCGACACGCGACGGCCGTCGTCGTCTTCATCGACTTCTCCGGGAGCATCTCGGGTCAAGACCGCGTGTCCTTCCGACGGGAGATCGAGAGCGAGATCCTCTCGTCGCTCGCGCCCGGAGACAGACTCTTGATCGCCCCGATCCACGACAAGACCCTGACCGACTTCCGTCCGCTCGTCGACGCCACCCTGCCGGCCAAGCCAGACTTCAACGGATGGCTCAACAACGTGTTGAAATTCAACCGCCAGGCCAAAGAGATCGAGGCCCAGTCCCTCCATCTCAAGGAGAAGATTTCGGCGGAGGTCGCGCACGTGTTCGAGAAGCGCTACGTGAGCCCGCAAACCGACATCTTCAGCTCGCTCCTCATCGCCCAGAAGCTGTTCTACGACGAGCCGCGACGGAAAGTGCTCGTCCTGATGTCCGACATGATCGAGGACAATCCGCCATACGACTTCGAGCGAATGTCCTGGAGCCCCGCGACGATCACGAAGACCCTCTCCGCGCTGGATGCCAAGGGGCTCATCCCCAAGCTCCCGGGCGTGTGCGTCTACGTGTCGGGGGCGTCCGCGAGGTCGGCCGATCTCGCGGAGAAAATCGGCGAGTTCTGGCTCGCGTATTTCCGGCGGGCCGGGGCCGACATGGATTCCAGCCGGTATGCCCACGTCCTCCTGCACTGGCC